>Ga0126373_10002199_pt1 | contig 14301 bp, 10 predicted proteins | sample PanSoiMetPlot_11_FD_92545 | JGI IMG/M metagenome (GOLD analysis project Ga0126373, IMG submission 92545) | Tropical forest soil microbial communities from Panama - MetaG Plot_11 | ecosystem: Environmental > Terrestrial > Soil > Tropical forest > Bulk soil | place: Panama | collected 2016-02-17 | reverse complement strand
TCGGGCCGCCGGCGGAGGCGATGGAGCGGCTTGGGTCGAAGACCGCAGCGCGGCAGATTGCGCGCCAGACGGGCGTGCCGACGGTGCCGGGGACGCTCGATCCGATCGAGGATGCGGCCGTGGCGGTCGAAGCCGCGCGGGAAATCGGATTCCCGGTTGTGCTGAAAGCTGTGGCGGGTGGCGGCGGAAAAGGCATGCGGTTGGTGGAACGCGACACGGAATTTGCGGGCGCGTTTCGCGATGCGTCGTCGGAGGCGCAGAACGCGTTCGGCGACGGCCGCATGTACTTGGAAAAATATCTGGTGCGGCCACGTCACGTTGAAATTCAGGTGCTGGGAGACTCGCATGGGCGAACGATTTACCTCGGCGAACGCGAATGCTCGGTCCAGCGGCGCTATCAGAAGGTGATGGAAGAGGCGCCGTCGCCGATCATGACGCCTGAGCTGCGGCGCGCGATGGGCGAAGCGGCCGTAAAGCTGGCGCGCGCGGGCGGCTACGTGAATGCGGGGACGGTGGAATTCCTGGTGGATGCGCAGCGGAATTTCTATTTTCTCGAGATGAACACCCGCTTGCAGGTGGAGCATCCGGTGACGGAGATGGTGACGTCGCTCGACCTGGTGAAGCTGCAAATTCGGGTCGCGGCGGGCGATGAGTTGCCGTTGGCGCAAGAGGACGTGGCGATTCGCGGCCACGCGATCGAGTGCCGCATCTATGCGGAGGATCCCGACAACAACTTCTTTCCGTCGCCGGGGAAGATTCTGGACCGGCGTGCGCCATCAGGGCCTGGGATTCGGATGGATGAAACCGTGTATGCGGGTTGGGCGGTGCCGAATGAGTACGACCCGCTGCTGGGCAAATTGATCGCGTGGGGCAGCGACCGCGCAGAAGCGATCGCGCGGTTGGAGCGGGCGTTTGACGAGTATTTCGTGAGCGGAATCACGACGAACGTTTCGCTGTTCCGGCGGATTCTGGCGAGCCGCGATTTTCGCGAGGCGAAGATCTACACGCGGTGGCTGGATGATTTTCTGCACGCGCCGAAGGATGAAGCAAGCGGCGCCAGCGCGGACGCCGCTGGCAAGGCCGCGAAAGCGGCGGAAGATGCAGCGGTGCTGGCTGCAGCGCTGTGGCATTTCGCGCGAAACGGGAGTGCAGCGACACAGGCGCCGACCGCCGGCGTCGAGTCGCGATGGAAGATGGAAGGCCGGCACGACCAAGTAGGCCGGGAATGAGCGTCAACGGGCAGCCGCAGTGAAGCTGGAAATTGACATCGCGGGAAAAGTGCGCCGCCTGGAGCTTGAGCGATCCGCTGAGCACTTCCGCTGCAAGGTCGACGGGCGCGCGTTGGAAGCGGACGCGGTGGAGGTGGCGCCGGGGATTTATTCGATTCTAGTTGGAGGCGAGTCGCTCGAGGTGCGGGTGGAGGTCGCCCCGGCCGGCGGGCTTCGGGTGACGAGTGGCGGCCGCGAGTTTGCGGTGAAGGTGCGCGATCCGCGGCAATGGCGACGGCGAGGCGGAGGCGGGCTTGAGGCAGAAGGGCGTCAGCAGGTGCTGGCGCCGATGCCAGGAAAAATTGTGCGAGTTCTAGTGAAAGACGGCGATGGCGTGACGGCTGGACAGGGCCTGCTGGTTGTGGAAGCGATGAAGATGCAGAACGAAGTAAAGTCGCCGAAGAGCGGGACGGTCGAGCGCGTCATGGTGAAAGAAGGCCAAGCCGTGAACGCGGGCGAGGCGCTGGCGATTGTTGCGTAAGGTCGGCAAGCCCAAGCGCTCGTCGTTAAACTCACTCAGATTGTCCCGCTGTCCGCAATCAGTTGGGAGCTTGTTTGAAGTTGGCGGCGTCGAGCGCGACGTCGCCGTTGATGAAGGCGTCGAGCTGGGTTCCTTTGGTGACAATAGCGTCCCGGCCGCGCATGGGCATGACGCTGGCGACAGCGCCGCTGGGTGTTTGCGTGCCCTCGTGTGGATCGCCGCTGTTGTGAGACTGGGCGATGAGCAGAACTTTTTCACCGTCGGCCAAAGTGACCTTGTCGATGTTGATGTCCACGTAGCCAGCTTTGCCCATGCGGCGCTTCGCTTGAGCGTCCGTGATGGTGCCCGTGGCGGGCGAGCCGCGCGGGATCACGATCAGGCCTTCCACAAGCACATCCTCCGCAACTTCGAAGTTGACGGCTTGCCCCGCCGTAGCGGTCGCTGATGAAACGTTGTCCAAGAGGACTAGGCGAACGGGCGTGGCGTGCGCCAGCACGATCTTGTGATGCAAAGGCTGCGCGTCGGGCGCGGCTGCGGCGTCGGCAACCTTTGCGCCTTTTGCGCCACCTCTTGCGGATGGCTGCTTCTTCGGCGGAACGATCGTGGTGACGATCTTGCAGGCCTGGCTGCCCACGATTTGCTCGTCGGGATAGACGAAATTTCCGGTGCTGCTAAGAGGGCGGCAACTAAGCGCTGGATTCTGCGCGAGGGCGGCGGCCGGCAGGACCCAGAAAGCGGCTGCGGCGCCTGCAAGTTTAAGGCTGAGCTTCATTGACATGCTCCCTTGACCATCGAGGCTGAGAATCGACAGGGCGCGTGGGCCCTTCAACAGCGACCAGTTTGAGAGATTGCGGCAAGCGGAGGAACTGTACGGATGTACAGGTTTTACGCGGAAGGTAATGGCGCAGATTGGAAAGGCGTGCTGCGGTTGCGGTGCGGGACGAAGGAATGTAACGCCCGGTAGCGGCCGTGAGTAAGAGTGTTATGAGCCGAGCATCTGGAGCCGTGAGAGAAACCGATGGCTCGCGGAGGACTCTATGACATCGGAACGCATGCAGCGGGTGCCGAACACTGACGATCGCGCGACGCAAGTGGCCTCGGCCGTGGGGTCGTTGTGTGTGGGCGCAGCTTTTCTGGGGTTGTGGTTTTGGCTGCTGCCGCGATGGCTTGGGTTTCGGGTGAACTTAGCACAGTTGACGTGGTGGCAGTGGTGCGCGGCGGCGGTCTCGACGATGGGATTTTCGGTGGCGCTGCGATGCATCTGGCATTTCGGATGGACGGGTCGTGGAACGCCGGCGCCGATGGCTCCGCCGCAGAGACTGGTGGTAGTAGGACCTTATCGACATGTGCGGAATCCGATGTACCTGGGATTCTTTGCGGGATGGTCGGGGCTGTGGGCGATGTTTGGGCGCGCGGACCAGGCGGCGTTGACCGTAGCGCTTGTATTCGTGATGGCTGTGGCGGTGTTTGTGAGGTTCTACGAAGAGCCGGTTCTGCGGAGCAAATTTGGTGCGGAATACGAGGATTATTGCCGCCATGTGCCGCGATGGGTGCCGCGGCTGCGGGCGTGGAGGCAAACTCAGCGGGAACATTGACGGAGCCCGAGTCCATACTTAATATGAAACGCCGCAGGCGGCGCACCGAATGATCGGACAAACCATCTCGCATTATCGGATTTTGGAACGAATCGGCGGCGGCGGGATGGGCGTGGTGTACAAGGCCGAAGACACAAAGCTGCGGCGAATGGTGGCGCTGAAATTTCTGCCGCCGGAAGTGGCGCGCGATCCCGTGGCGCTCGGGCGATTCGAGCGCGAAGCACAAGCCGCGTCAGCTCTGAATCACGCAAACATCTGCACGATCTACGAAATTGGCGAAGAAAACGGCGAGCATTTTCTCGCCATGGAGTTTCTCGACGGCCAGACGCTGAAGCACCGCATCGAAGGACGGCCAATCCCACTCGAACAACTTCTGGAGCTGGCGACGGAGATTGCGGACGCGCTGGACGCGGCGCATTCAGAAGGAATCGTCCATCGTGACATCAAGCCTGCAAATATTTTCGCCACCAAACGAGGCCACGCCAAGATCCTCGACTTCGGCTTGGCGAAACTGGGCCTTGCGAAGCGCGTGGCCGACGGTGTTGGCGTCACGACGATGGCGACGGCAACTTCGGACGCCCTGCTGACCAGTCCCGGCACCGCGGTTGGAACCGTTGCTTACATGTCGCCCGAACAAGCGCGCGGAGAAGAATTGGATGCGCGCACGGATCTTTTCAGTTTCGGCGCCGTGCTCTACGAAATGGCGACGGGACGGCTGGCGTTTTCGGGCACGACGACTGCGGTGATTCACGACGCGATTTTGAACCGGGCGATCGTGCCGCCGGCTAGCCTGAATCCAGAAATCCCGGCGGAACTGGACCGAATCATCCACAAGGCGCTTGAGAAGGACCGGAAGCTGCGATACCAAACCGCGTCAGACATGAGCGCGGATTTGAGGCGACTGAGGCGCGACACAAGCTCGGGGAAAGTGGCGGCGTTGAGCAGCTCGGCGACGGGAGTGCCAATCGCCAGCGCAGCGACAACGACAGCGGTCGCCGCAACGACGGCGGCCGCTGCGCCAAAATCGCGCAAGATGATCTACGCGGCGGCGGGTGCGGTGGTAGCGGTTGCCGTGGCGGTGGGCGCGTACTTGTGGAGCACGCGGCCGCGAGGATTCAATCTGCAGAACATGAGGCTGACGCAGGTGACAACGAGCGGAAACGCCGGCGACGCCGCTCTTTCGCCCGACGGGCGGTACATCGTGTACGTATTGCGCGACGGCGCGCTTGAAAGCTTGTGGGTTCAGAACCTGGCGAGCGGGAGCAACGTGCAGATTCTGCCGCCAGAACAAGCACGCTTCGTCGCGGCCACGTTCACGCCCGACGGCAATTACGTGATGTTCGTACGGTCGGACAAGTCCACGACGAACTTCCGGTATCTGTACCAGATGCCCGTGCTGGGGGGCACGCCGCGGCAGCTCGTGAGAGACGTCGATTCGGCGCCGGCGTTTTCGCCGGACGGGAAGCATATTGCGTATGTGCGCGGCGTTGTGAGCCCGCCGGCGAACCAGATTCTGGTCGCTAACGCGGACGGCAGCGACGAACGAGTGCTGATGCGGCGAGCGAGCTTTTCAGCCGGGTTCCCGACCGTTGCGTGGTCGCCCGATGGCAAGACGCTGGTGATGACATCGCCCGAAACGCGCGGTGATCAAAACCTGTGGATCCTGCTGGCGATCGCGGCGGGCACCGGCGATGTGCGCGAACTACATTCGTTCACCCTACCCACGCGCACAGCGGCCTGGCTGCCGGATGGCCGCGGTTTGCTGGTGGTGGGACTGGATCCGGAAAACGGCCGGGGCCAGATCTGGTTTGTGACCTATTCGAAAGGAGAAGTGAGCCGCTTCACGAACGACCTGACGAACTACAACACCTGCTGCCTGGAAGTGACGCGCGACGGCAACTCGCTTGTGGCGCTGCAGGATTCGGCGACGAGCGATGTGTGGCTGGCTAAGCCGGACGGCTCGGATGCGAAGCAAGTGACATCCGGTGAGGCGCTGGGGTTCGGATTGGGTTGGTTGGGCGACCGGATTGTGGCGGCGAACTATATGTTGCAGTGGGTGGCGTTCGATACCGACGGAAACAAACAGACACCGCTGACGCATGACCATGAGCCGCACTTCCAGTTTTCGACTTGTCCCGATGGAAAGCATGTGGTGTACACGAGCGCGCACAACGGGACGCTGGAGCTATGGCGCGAGGACAGTGACGGATCGAACCCGGTGAAGTACGAGGTCAAGTCGATGCTGGGAGGCGGCTTTTGTACGCCGGATTCCCAGCATGTGATGTACGGCAGCGCGGAAGGGCTCTGGCGGATTCCGATCGAAGGTGGCGGGACACCGCAGAAGGTGGACTTGCCGAACAGCTTAGTGGCGTTTTCTCGGGACGGAAAACTGGCTCTGTATGGGTCGCAGGCGTTTGAGTCGGGAACCGTTCAATCAAAGCTCGTGGTGGCTCCAGCAGAGGGCGGCAAACCCCTGTATACGTTCGACGCGCCGTATGGCGTGCGGCAGGGAAGATTCACGCCGGAGGGGAAGGCGTTGACGTACCTACTGACACGCAACCGGGCGACCAATATTTGGGAGCAGCCGCTGGCCGGCGGAAATCCGTTTCAGGTGACGAAGTTCACAAGCGGCGAAATGTTTGACTACGCGTGGTCGAAGGACGCGAAGCAATTGGCGTTTTCGCGCGGGCAGTCGAAGACCGACGTGGTGATGATGAGCGGGTTCCACTAGGCTCAGCCATGGCGTGATGGCGGAGGTAGTCAGGCATGAAAATCGCGGCGCTGATCGCGCAGATTCTGCTGGGGCTGCTATTTCTCGTGTTTGGGCTCAACGGGTTTCTGCGCTTCATGCCGATGGGGCCGATGCCTACGGGTCTAGCCGGGCAATACAGCGCTGCGATGCTGGAATCGCACTACTTCCTAATTGTGGCGGGACTCCAGGTGCTGGGCGGGCTGTTATTGCTGGTGAATCGCTATGTCACGCTCGGGCTGACGATTTTGGGTCCGGTCATCGTAAACATCCTCCTATATCACCTGCTCATGCAGCGTCAGGGATTGCCCATGGCCGTCGTCGTGGCGATTCTGTGGGTGATTGCGGCGCTGCGGTATAAGAAGAACTTCGCCGGGTTGTTTGCGCCCCGCCCAGAGTAGCCAGCCAGGCTCTCCGATCCTTCCATTGCAGAGCTTCAGCGCCTTGCCTACGGCCAAGCGTCGCTCTATGCTTTTGCGCCATGGCGACCAACACAAAACATCACGACAAGTTGGCGGAATTGAGAAATCGCTCGGCTGAAGCGGAGGCGGGCGGTGGCGCGGAACGACGCGAGAGACAGCACAAGGAAGGGAAGCTGAGCGCGCGGGAACGGATCGAGCTTCTGCTGGACGAGGGGACGTTCGAGGAGCTCGACAAGTTTGTCCGGCATGCGTGCACCGATTTCGGAATGGAACAACAGCGGCCGGCGGGCGACGGGTTCGTGACCGGCTACGGGCGGATCGACGGACGGCTGGTGTATGTGTTCGCGCAAGACTTCACGGTCTTCGGCGGATCTCTTTCGGAGGCGAACGCCAGGAAGGTCACGAAGATCATGGACCTGGCGATGCGGCAGGGCGCGCCGATGATCGGGCTGAACGATTCCGGCGGGGCGCGGATCCAGGAAGGCGTAATGTCGCTCGCCGGCTATGCGGAGATTTTTCTGCGCAACACGCTGGCCAGCGGCGTGGTCCCGCAGATTAGCGCAATCATGGGGCCTTGTGCGGGCGGCGCCGTTTACTCGCCCGCGATCACAGACTTCATTTTCATGACGCGCGATACGTCGTACATGTTCGTCACCGGTCCGGATGTGATCAAAACGGTGACGCACGAAGAAGTGACCAAGCAGGAGCTGGGAGGCGCGATGACGCACAACGCGACGAGCGGTGTGGCCCATTTTATCTCGCGCGACGATGCCGAATGCCTTGCGATGATCCGCGAGCTGCTGAGCTATTTGCCCTCGAACAACCTAGACGACCCGCCGCGCCGTGTGACGAGCGATCCGCCGGACCGGACGCATACGGCACTGAATTCTCTGGTCCCAGAGGATCCACTGAAGCCCTATGACATCAAGGACGCAATTCACGCCGTGGCGGACGATGGAGAGTTCTTCGAGGTGCACGAGCAATTTGCCAAGAACCTCGTGGTGGGTTTCGCGCGGCTCGACGGGCGTCCCGTCGGTATGGTCGCAAATCAGCCGGCGTTTCTGGCGGGTGTCCTGGATATCAACGCGAGCGTGAAGGGCGCGCGGTTCGTGCGCTTCTGCGACGCATTCAACATTCCGCTCATTACGTTTGAGGATGTGCCGGGTTTCCTGCCTGGGACCCAGCAGGAGTTTGGTGGAATCATCAAGCACGGCGCAAAGCTACTGTTCGCGTTTGCCGAAGCGACGGTGCCGAAGATTACGGTGATCACGCGGAAGGCGTACGGCGGGGCGTATTGCGTTATGTCGTCGAAGCACATCCGGACGGACATCAACTACGCGTGGCCGATGGCGGAGATTGCGGTTATGGGGCCTGAGGGCGCGGTGAATATTGTTTATAAGCGCGAGATTGAGAAGGCGCTGGAGAACGAGAGGACGGCCCTGCGTGCGGAAAAAGTAGAAGAGTTCCGCGAGCGGTTCGCGAATCCATATGTGGCCGCCGAGCGCGGCTACATAGACGCCATCATTGAGCCAGCGGAGACGCGGGGGAAACTGATCACGGCGCTGCGGTCGCTCGAGAACAAGCGCGATGTGAACCCGCGAAAAAAGCATGGAAATATCCCACTCTAGTTGCGGCAAATCTAGGCGCAACCTTGGGATTCGGTACTCCGCCGAGTTGGACTGGTGGGCCCAAGGCACTTGCATCGGTCGAAACTACGGGTGACCAAATCTGGATTTTCGCGTCGAATTCAAGTAGGATTCGTCGGCTTTTCTCAGGGTACAACGGGGGTACGGACCGTGGCAAAGAAAGAGAAGCGTGTTCCAACGCTACTGGAGTCGCTGGACGCGCTGGTGGAGAAACACCACCTTCTGAAGCATCCCTTCTATAAGGCTTGGACGGAAGGCAAGCTGACGCGGGAATCGCTGGCGCTATACGCCGAGCAATACTACAAACATGTGAAAGCGTTCCCAGAGAATCTGAAGCAGGTGGCGGAACGAACGAACGGCCCAGTACAAAAGCTGGTGAAGGAGAATCTTTCGGAGGAGTTGGCGCCGGCGGGCCCACATCCGGCGCTGTGGCAGCAGTTTGCGCGCGCCGTGGGTGTGACCGAAGGCGCTCTCGATGGAGCCCAGCCGCTGCCGGGAATCGCTGCGCTGCTCGATAGTTTCGACGTGCTTTCGGCGTACGGAACCGTGCCGCAGGCGATCGCGGCATTCTACGCCTACGAGGCCCAAGTGCCCGAGATTGCGACGCGGAAAATTGCGGGGCTGCGGAACTATTACGGAATAAGCGAGCCGCAAGCGCTGGCGTATTTCGCCGTGCACGAGGAAGCGGACGTGCGGCACCGCGCGGCGTGGCGCGATTGGATCGGGAGCCAGAAGAATCTGGATGAAGTAGGCGTGCTGTGCGCAGCAGAGCGCAGCCTGAAGGCGTTGTGGGGCGCGCTGGACGCGGTGTACCCGCAGGGCTGCTCGAAGAACTAGCCGCAAAGTCAGGCCTCCGCGAGCGCTCCGCGTAACGGAGGCGTCTTACTTCCGTTTTCTTTGTGCCACTGCCTTCGGGGCAGGCAGTGGCGATTCCAGGTCGTCGCGCTTCATGATGGTCACGCCTTTTTTCCCTCCCACGAAGACCTGCCACGCGAAATCCAGAAACAAGCCATGCTCAACGACGCCAACGCTGTGGTCGAGGAGGCGTGCGAGCTCCTTCGGCTTGTCAATCTTGCCGAAGGCACAATCGAGGATGTAGTGGCCACCATCGGTGATGTAAGGCTTGCCATCTGCCATGGTGCGCAGCTTCGGCGCTGAACCCAATTTCTTCACGCTTTCCTGTGTGACTTCCCAGCCGAACGGAACGACTTCGACGGGCACGGATGTGCGCATGCCCAGGTGATCGACGAGCTTTGTGTCGTCAGCGATGACCACCATGTGAGTGCTCGCTGCAGCGACGATTTTTTCGCGAAGCAGCGCGCCCCCAAGGCCTTTGATGAGGTGCAACGATTCGCGCTCGACTTCGTCGGCGCCGTCGATCGTGAGATCGATGTGCTGTTTTTCGGCGAACGTGGTGAGCGGAATATTCAGGCCGCGCGCTTGTTCGGCGGTGCGCTCCGAAGTAGGGATGCCGATGATGCGCAAGCCTTCCGAGGCGACGCGCCGGCCGAGTTCAGCGACGACAAACGCGGCAGTGGAGCCGGTGCCGAGGCCCACGACCATGCCGCTCTTGACGAGCTGCGCGGCAGCTTCGGCTGCCGCTTTCTTCCACTGGTTCTGATCCGATATGGCTGGGGCACTGGTCATCCGCGTGTCCTTTTGATCCTACATGGGTGAAAGCGCGGCAATCATAGCTTGGCTTGCCGAGGTTGCCAAATCCTCGCAAGCCATTTTCGAGTTACAGCCGGCACGCGTCGGTGTTCGCGGGAGCCGGCCGCGTGGAGTCACCGGCGTCGGCTAGGTCTTCCGACGCGTTTGGCCCGTGCATGTGGCCGCCCGCGGCGGGAGCCGCACCGCCACCCGCTGGCGCGCCGCTGGGCAACGGAGCGAGCTTGTACTTTTCGAGGATGGCGTTCACTGCGGGGAAAGTGTGCGATTCGAGTTCGCGCCAGGCCGCCAGGTTCGTGTTCAACGACGAACAGGTTTCATCGATGGCCGCGAGTGCGGAGTCGGATGGAGCGGCGTCTCCCGTTTCCACCATGAAAGCGATCCGCGCCAAATCGCGGTTGGCGGAGCCGACGCCGTGCGAAACAGGCGTGCCGCGCTGGATCGCTTCGATCTTGGCGCTGAGATCTTTCACGGCATCGAGGGCGTCTTTGGCGGACGTGTTCGCGGCTACAGCTTTCTGCCGGTCCTCAACCGCTGCGCGAACCATGTCCATTGAGTAGAACGCGGAGTAGCTCGATTTCAAACCGGCAGAGACGCGCAAAGCGGCATCAAGCTGCGCTGCGAGGTCGGCTTGTGACACGTGGACGCGCGGGTCGAGCGCGATGTCGAACGACTGTGTAAGTTTCTTATCGCCGACCGTGAGCGTGGCTGTGTATTGGCCCGGGATGGCGAGCGGGCCGAGAGTTTGCTCGCGCGGCGTTTCGCCGGGAATGGCATGATCGGACAGTGTGTACTCGAGATAGTCGAGTGTGTTGCCGAAGTAGCTGTACTGAACAGCGGGCGGCGGATCGTAGTGCAGGTCCCAGACGAAGCGATTCAGGCCGGCATTGCGCGTGAGCTGCGGCAACGGGCCGAACCAATAGTCCGGGACATTCTTGACGACCTTGTCTTCGGGCGGTGCGTCGCTGGTGAACCGCTTGACCAGGTTGCCGCGCGAATCCTTGATTTCGAGAGTGATGGGGGTCTGCGCCGCAGAATTCAGGTAGTAGTAGAAAAGCGCGCCGTCGGGAGGATTCGGAGCGGCGGGGAACTCTGGCGGCAGCGGCGTTTCTTGATCGTTGTCCCAGCGAGTGCGAATCGCTGTGCTGGGACGCAGAAGGTACGCGCTGGATGAGGCGATCTGCGCGCCGGCCTGGCGGAGCGGAGAAATATCGTCGAGAACCCAGAGGGCGCGGCCATAGGTGGCGATGACAAGATCATTGCCGTGGACGACGAGATCACGCACGGTGGCCGTGGGCAAATTGAGCTGCAGCGATTGCCAGTGGTCGCCGTCGTCGAAGGAAACGTACACTGCATTGTCGGTACCGGCGTACAACAAGCCCTTGCGGACGGGATCTTCGCGCACCACCCAGACGCCCCAGTCGGGTTCGAGGCCGTCCGTGATTTTCTGCCAGGATTGGCCGGCGTCGCGCGTGCGGAAAATCAGCGGGGTGCCATCGTTGCGCGCGATGAATGCGCTGGCAAAAGCTGTGTTCGGATCGAAGTGCGATGCCTCGATGTTGTTGACGAGACTTCTCGCCGTGAGCTTACTAGGTGAGACATTCTGCCAGCTCAGTCCTGCATCCTGCGTCACCTGAACGATGCCGTTGGCGGCGCCTGCCCAAATGACGGCGGATGTGATCGGAGAAAGTGCCAGTGTGCTCAGAGCGGAGCGACCGCGGCCACTTTGTTCGTCCTCTTCCGCCCAGGCGTCCTTGTCGCTGTCGCTCTCGTAGCGGTGGCCGGCGCGATCGAACATTTCACGTTCGGCTTGGCGCTGAGCGAACAAGCGCTCCCCGTTTTCTTCGCTCCGATCGCCGTCGTTTTCGGCGACAGCCTGGTTTCCGGCGTCGTGATCACCCGGCTGAAGTGTAGCTGCCTTCGGCTGCTCCGTTTGAGCGGGCTCGGGACGCGCGGCGAGGTCCGGGCTGACGATTTGCCAACTGTCGCCATTATTGTTTGTTTTCATCACGTACTGCGTGCCGAAGTAAAGCGTGTGAGGATCCTGCGGCGAGAAGGCGAGCGGGGCCATTTGCGACGTGCGGTACTTCGGCGTGCGAACAAAGACGTGCGCAATCTGGCCGGTCGTTTTGTTGAAGCGGACAACGCTGCCGTACCAACCGCCGGAATACACGATATCGGGATTCGTGGGGTCGGGCGCGATGTAGCAGAACTCGAAGCCGCCGATCGAATACCAATCGCGATACGTGATTTCGCCGAAGTCGCTGCGGCTGGGAACCGCCGCGGTCCCGCTATCCTGCTGCGGGGCGTACGCAACATAAGGAAACTGGTTGTCGGTAATCACGTGATAGAACTGGCCGGTCGCTTGGTTGAACCAGGAACTCCACGTTTTACCCCCGTTAAGGCTGACAGTCGCGCCTTGGTCCACGCCAAGGATCATCCGGCGCGGTTCCTGAGGATCAATCCAGAGCACGTGGTAATCGTCGCCGCCGGGCGCGCCTTTGAACGCCACGAACGTGTGACCACCATCCGTCGAGCGGTACACCGTGGTTTGCATTACATACACAACGTCGGGACTGCGTGGATCGGAATAGACATGGCAGATGTACCCGTTGCCGGTAACGCGCGGGTCCGTCGTGATTTTGGTCCACGAATCGCCAGCATCGTCCGAGCGGTACAAGCCCTTGCCTGAAATCGCGAAGACGCGGCGGCCTCGATTGCCGGGCGCGACGGCCAGGCCGATGCGGTCGAGCGGCTCTGAAGGCAGGCCGGTGCCTTTCACCTCTTTCCACGTTGAGCCGTCATCGACGGATTTGTAGATCCAGCCGTCCTGCTGGTCGGCGGTTCCGAAATTGTCGGTGAAGTCGCGCGGATGCCAGAACGCGGCGTAGAGGACGCGCGGATTGCCGGGGTCGGCAACCATGTCGGAAACACCGGCGAAATCGTCCCTAAAAAGTGTCTTGTTCCAGGTCTTGCCGCCGTCGATGGTCTTGTAAACGCCGCGATTCGTGCCTTTGGGCGCGGTGCCGAGAATGGGGTGGCCGAAGACGCCAACCACCACGATGTCGGGATTCTTCGGGTCGATAAGGACCGACGTGATGTACCGCGTGTCGTCGAGGCCGATGTGAGTCCATGTGGCGCCCGCGTCTGCGGACTTGTACATCCCATTGCCGGGCGTTTGCTCACCCGTCCCGACGTAGATGATCGATGGATTTGACGGCGCGATCGCTACGGCGCCAATCGAGGCCACGCGCTCGTCGTCGAAAATGGGCTTCCACACTTCGCCGCCATCGGTGGTTTTCCAAACGCCGCCGCCGGGCGTGCCCATGTAGTAGGTTGTCCAATCGCCGGGAATGCCCGCAACGGCGCTGACGCGTCCGGCCCGGTGCGGACCAATGAGCCGCCAGCGCATCGCGGAATATTGGCTGGGATCAATCGTGGAAGCTTGCTGAGCGTGCACCAGCGGCGCAAACACTGGCAGCGATGCAGACGCTAGAAGGGCTACGCACGCGGCCGGAAAAAATGGCAGGCGAATCATGGCCATACCTCCTTCAGAAAGATGGAGTTTACCACCGGGACTTGCGATGCGACTAATCGTCGCCAGCTTGCTACTCCTTGGGGAATCTCCCATAATTCCTTGCTGATGATGACCCGCCTTCTGCGCGTCGTTCTGCTCATGCTTTGGTTGGAATTGGGAATCATATTGATTCTTGTGCCGTGGTCGCAGATTTGGGACGCGAACTACTTTGTATACCGCTACCCGGCGTTGGCACTGGTCGTGAACAGTTCCTATGTCCGCGGGGCGATTTCGGGGCTTGGCGTGATGAACGTATTCTTGGCGATGGACGCGTTCCGGCGGCGGACGGCGGCCGTGGCGGGCCGCGGGTAGTCTCTTTTCTGGGGGTGACCTTCTTCCGAAGTCGTACGAACAATGAAACCCATCGTTTGTTGCGTGACCGACCGGCATGAGCTGCGAACTGCCGATCCGGTGCCGGCGGCGCTTGAGCGAGTTCGCGCGGCGGTGGCCGCCGCCGTCGATTGGGTGCAGATCCGGGAGAAGGACTTGGGTGCGCGCGAGCTGCTTGGAATGGCCACGCGCGCCGTGGCGGCGTCTACGGAGGGCACCCGCGTAATTGTGAACGACAGGCTAGATGTAGCGCTCGCGGCCGGGGCCGCGGGCGTGCATTTGGGACGCGAATCGCTGCCGGCGGCGGATGTGGTGCGCTGGTGCAAGGCGGGGAACGCTCCGCAAGAATTTACCGTGGGTGTTTCCTGCCACTCCGTCGAGGAGGCACGCGCGGCAGAGCAGGATGGTGCGAGCTACGTCTTCTTCGGGCCGGTATTCGACACGCCCTCAAAGCGCACCTTTGGGCCGCCGCAGGGAGTCGAACGGCTGAGAGAGGTTTGTCACGCGGTACGGGTTCCCGTCGTAGCGATCGGCGGCGTGAACATCGAGAACGCGCGCGAATGCG
>Ga0126373_10002198_pt1 | contig 14303 bp, 12 predicted proteins | sample PanSoiMetPlot_11_FD_92545 | JGI IMG/M metagenome (GOLD analysis project Ga0126373, IMG submission 92545) | Tropical forest soil microbial communities from Panama - MetaG Plot_11 | ecosystem: Environmental > Terrestrial > Soil > Tropical forest > Bulk soil | place: Panama | collected 2016-02-17 | reverse complement strand
GTAGGACAGCTTGCGGCTGGAAAACCGCACCGCCGGAACGCGCCGCGGATCGAATACTGGCGCCGCCAGCTTCGGCGCCGCTGCGGCAGCCACGGCGCTCGCCGCCGCGGGAACCGTGGAGGCTGCCGGCGCGGCCGTAGGCTTGGTAAGGCTCACCCTTTCCATGTCGAGGGCGATGGGATGGTCCACGTCCACCTTGAAGGGCATGAGGATGCTGCCGGCGAGAGCCGGGCTGTCCAGCCGCGCCTGCCACACGTCGCTACCGCGGTCGAGGTCCAGGTGTAGCTTGTCGATGGTCTGGTCCAGGCCAGAGAAACGGCCGATGTCCACGGACACGCTTTGCAGGAAAGCCGGCAGCGGCAGGTCGAAGCTGGTTGATCCGCCCTCGGGCGCCGGCGAAGCGGAGGTTGCGGCCTTGAAAAGCGGCTTCCAGTCGTCCCAGGCGAATTCCGCCAGGCTGCCGTTCACCGTCAGGTCCGGCGTGTCCGGCAGCTCCGCGCCGCCCGGGCCGAAGTGCAGGTTGCCCCGGTCCACCTGCCAGGCACCCTTCACCTGTTTGTAGTGCACGCGTAGTTGCGCCGCGCCGCCGTAGCCCGCCGCCACTTCCATGCGGCCGCCTTCCATGAGTTTCAAGCTACCCCGCAGCGGCAAGGCCTGGGACGCATCCTTGGCAAACGGCGCCGCTAGGCCCACCGACAGGCCCTGCAGGTCGGAGCGCAGGGTGAGGTTGAGACCGGAAGTACGCGAGGCCGGATTGTTGGGCACGCTTCCATCCATGCGCCAGCCGGTTTCGCCGCTGAAGGCGCCGGGCGCGCCGATGTTGAGGAGCTTGCCCAGGTCTTCGCCGCGGATACGCCCGTGGGCGCTGAACTGACTGATGTCCGACTTGCCCGCCTGCGGGTGGATGGCGACGGTAAGCGACCCACCCAGGAACCGGCCGTTCAGTACCGGGGAGCTGAAACCCTCGCCGGTGAACTTCACGTCGCCGGCGAGATGCTGCACCGACAGGGCCGGAAAGTCCTTGAGGTCCACGCTCACGTCCTTGAGCGCGGCCTTGCCGTCCAGCTTGAACTTGTTGGGATCGGTCACCGGTAGGTTCAAGGCGAGCGTGATGTCCGTCTGCCCGTTGGCCTCCAGTCCGTCCAGGGTGCCGCTGAAGCGATCCTTCAAGGGACCGTGGCGCAGGAACTCAAGACCGTTGGCGGCGCCGCCGCGGGCCGCGCCCTCCACCTGCAGCACGCCGGTGTTCAGATCCGCAAACCAGGCGTGGCTCGCCAAAATGTCGTCACCCATCACCTTGCCGGCGTGGGCGCGGGCGTCCAGGCCCTGGTCCAGGAAGCGCACGTCCGCGTCCAGGTCCTGCAGCGCCGGCCAGCCGGGGGCGTAATCCAACTCGCCGTGGGTGAGGTGGAACTGGATGTCGAAGGTGCCGCCCTTGCCGTCGCGGAAGGGGAAATCCGAGAGCTTTCCGTGGATCGCCACGCTACCGCTCGTGACTTGGCCCGCCTTGATTGAATCGTCCAGCCACTTCACCACGTCCTTGGGCATGATGCCCACAGGGAAATACGCGGACTTGTTGTGGGCGTCGGCCCGGTCCACCGTGGCGTCGAGGTCCAGTGTCGGTGCGCTGCCGTCCGCCGGGAAGAACATGCTGCCGTGGCCGTGGCCCGCGCCGTCGGGGTTGGCCGCCGTGAAGCCGTCGCTGGCCACGCGCCAGCCGCCCGTCTCATGGGTAATGCGCGCGGTCAGGTCCAGGGAATCAGCCTTGAGCGGCGCGCGAAACAGGGGCGTGAAATCCGCGGACAGGTCGCGGGAATCCAGCATCACGCTACCGCCCTGCTGGTTGAGGTCGAGGGCCCCGTCTACGCCGCTGAAGCCTGGCCAGCCCTCCGCGGCGCGCACCCCGAGTTCCTGGAAGCGGCCCTTCGCGGACCAATCTCCCAGCGCCTTGCCGTCCCAGGCGAGCTTGAATTGCGCATCGGAGATGTCCCCGGCGGGCGCGAACGTCAGCAGCCGCTTGGTATCCATCAAGTCGGTGGGCAGCCAGCCTGCCAGCACCATCAGGTCCTGCAGGCGCAAGAAGCCCACTTCCCCGGACCAGACGTCCGGGCTGCCGCGAACGTAGTCGGCGCTGAACCCGCCCGCCGGCCAAAGGCTGCTGCCGCGCTGCATCACCAGGTTCTTGCCCAACAGGTGCCAGCCTTCGTCGGTGCGGCTCCAGGTGACGAGCCCCTGGACTAGGCTGAAGCCGCCGGTTGCGCCGGCCGGAAATGCCAGCGGCGCGGGCTGCAGGTTCTGGGCGTCCACGTTGGCCGCGAACAGGCGCAAGCCCCCTTCGTTGCCCGCGGCCTCGACGTCCAGGTCGGCGTGGCCATTGAGGAACTTGCCGTCGTAGGCCGGCCAGTAACTAAGCCAGCGCGGCAAGCTCAAATCGGCGCCGCGCACCCGTGCATGCCAGTCCCAGGCCTTGGGGTCCAGCCCCTCGCCGTCGATCTGCAGCGTGAAGCGCAGGCTGCGGCCGAAGGAAGCCGGCAATTGCGCGTCGCCCTCCACGTCGTGCTTGTCGGCGGCATTGTCCACGCTGAGATCCAGCTTCTGGAACAGGGCGGGTGTGGCAAGACGCGCGTCCTGGAACGTGACTGCACCATCCTTCACCACCAGCTCCGCCGGCTGAGAGAAGAGATCCTGCAAGGACTGCTTCCAGTCTGTCTGGCCGGCCTGCGCACCTTCGAGCCCCTCGATGCTGAACCGGCCTTCCGCGTCCCGCTTCACTTCTAGCTGCGGCGAGACCAGCACGATGCGGTTGGGCGCCGGCAGTTTGCCGTGCAAGAGACTCCCGATGCCGATGCCGAGCTGCACTTCGCGGGCGGCGATCACCGTGCGCGCCCGGTCGCGGCTCAGGATGCGCACGTCTTGGAGCGTCACCTCGGGGCCGTACCAACCCCATTCCGCGCCCATCGAGCGGATCTCCACGGGGCGCTGGATGGTGGCGCTGGCCCACTGCTCCACTTGCACGCGGTATTTCGGCACCAACGGCGTGACCAGGCGGAACAGTCCGGCCACGGCCGCCATGAGGATTACCACTAGGGCGAACAGCCCCGCGGCCCACCTCCAGAGGCGTACGGTCCAGCTGCTCATATGTCTTTTCCCCGATTCATCAGATCGGCACTACATCGAACTGTTCTTGTGTATATAACGCTTCAGCCTGCAAACGGATGGTCCGCCCCGCCCGGACCGAGACCTCCGCCAGGGCTTGGGCCTCCTCGTCCAGCAGCAGGTCCACCACCTCCTGGGCCGCCAGCACTCTAAGCTCCTGGGCCTCCGTCTGGCGGGAGGCGCGCAGCAATTCCCGGAATACGTCGTAACAGACGGTCTCGGCGCTCTTGACGGTGCGGCGCCCCTGGCAGGTGGGGCAAGGCTCACAGAGCACGTGCTCCAGGCTCTCGCGGGTGCGCTTGCGGGTCATCTCCACGAGCCCCAGGGCCGAGACCGCGCTCACTTGGGTCTTGGCGTGATCCTGGGCGAGGGCCTGCTGCAAGGCCGTGAGCACCGCCTGCTTATGGGATTCCTCGGTCATGTCGATGAAGTCTAGGATGATGATGCCGCCCAGGTTGCGCAGGCGCAGCTGGCGCGCGATGGTCTGGGCCGCCTCCAAGTTGGTCTTGACGATGGTGTCCTCGAGGGTTTTGTGGCCCACGTAGGCGCCGGTGTTCACGTCGATGGTGGTCATGGACTCGGTCTGGTCGATGACCAGGTGACCGCCGGACTTGAGTGGTACCTTGCGCTCCAGGGCCCGGCCGATCTCCTCCTCGATGGCATGCTGCTCGAAGATCGGGCGTTCGCCCTTGTATTCCTCGATGCGGCCCACCAGCGCCGGCATGAACATGGCGGCGAACTGGCGCATGCGCGCGGCGGTTTCGGCGGAATCCACCTGCACCGACTTCACCCGTTCGCCAGACACGTCCCGCAGGATGCGTAGCGCCAGCGGCAGGTCCTCGTGTACCAGCGCGCCGGATGGCGCCGCCTCCGCCTGGACACGGATGCTGTCCCAGAGCCTGTTCAGGAACAGCATGTCGGCGCGCAGCGCTTCCGGCTCCGCGCCCTCGGCCGCAGTGCGGGCGATGTAGCCGCCGGGCGCGAGCTCTGGCGCGAAACCCTCCAGCAGCTCTTTGAGTCTCGCGCGCTCCACTTCTTCCGTGAGCCGCGTCGAAAGACCGATGCCGGATCCGTGAGGCATGTAGACGAGGTAGCGCGACGGGATGCTGATGCGCGTGGTGAGGCGGGCGCCCTTGCTGCCCAAGGGATCCTTGAGCACCTGCACCAGGAGCTCCTGGCCCTCGTGCAACAGGGCGCGGACGTCGGCCGGCTCGCCGGCGCCCGCGGCCTTGGCCACGTCCGAGGCGTGCAGAAAGGCTGTGCGGGTGAGCCCCGCTTCCACGAAGGCTGCCTGCATGCCGGGCAGCACGCGCGTGACCTTGCCCTTATAGAGGTTGCCCACGAGACCGCGGCGGCGGGTGCGCTCCACGTAGATTTCCTGCAATACGCCGCCTTCCAGTAACGCCACCCGGGTTTCCCGCGGGGTGACGCTGATCAGGATTTCCTCGCTCATGTTGTCACTTCGAAAGTAAGGGGTGATGGATGGAGAACGTCGTCTCCCCATTCATCACACCTCACTAAAGGACCTTTACGCCTGCCCTCCTCAGGAGTTCCGCAGTCTCAAACAGAGGCAGCCCCACGACGTTACTGTAGCTGCCTTCCAGGCGCTCCACGAACAGCGCACCCAGCCCTTGGATGCCGTACGCGCCGGCCTTGTCGCGGGGCTCACCGGTTGCCCAGTAGGCTTCGGCCTCGCCGGGCCGCAGGACCCGGAAACTCACCCGGCTTTCGCAACGGGCGGTCTCGAGGCTGCCGCCCTTCCATAGGGCTACCACCGATAATACTTGATGTGAGCGCCCGGAGAGCCGTGCCAGCATTCTAAGGGCCTCGTCCCGGCCCTTGGGCTTGCCCAGGATTGCCCCATCCAGCACCACTTCGGTATCCGCCGCCAGCACCGGCAGCCCCGGGACCGGAGGGTTGCGGGTCAGGGCCTCGGCTTTCAAACGCGCCGCCCTGTGGACGTAATCCATAGCCGTTTCGCCGGGCTGAGGCGTCTCATCCACCGCCGCCGCCCGCACCTCGAAGGAAAGCCCAATCTGCTCCAAAAGCTGGCGGCGGCGGGGAGACGCGGAGGCGAGGATGAACTGCGCTTCCATCAGGCGCGGTGGTAGGGATGATTCTTAAGGATGGACCAGGCTCTATATAACTGTTCCGCCACGACTACCCGTACTAAGCCGTGGGGCAGGGTCAAGGGTGAGAGGGACCACTTAAATTCGGCTTTCGCCAGGCACTCCGGCGCGAGACCGTCGGGGCCGCCAATCAGGAGCGCCTGGTCGCGGCCCTCCTGCAACCATTGGTTGAGGCGCTTCGCCAAGGAGTCCGTATCCAGGGTCTTGCCTTGCACTTCGAGAGCGGTAATCCCGGCGCCCGGCGGCAGCGCCGCCATCATCTTCCCACCCTCCTCCTGCATAGCCTTGCGGGCGTCGCCGCCCGCACGGGCGGCGCCAAGCGGAATTTCCTTCAGCATCAGTTTGCATTCCGCGGGCAGGCGCCCGGCGTAATCCTGGAAACCCGCTTCCACCCAGGATGGCATGCGCGTGCCTGCGGCGATCAAGTGGATGCGCACTCTGTCAGGAGCCAGCGGCGGCGCTCAGGTCCGTCGCCCAGAGCTTCTCCAGGTTGTAGAAATCCCGCACCTGAGGGCGCATCACGTGCAGCACCACGTCGCGCAGGTCCACTAACACCCACTCACCACTCCGCTCGCCCTCCACACCCATAGGCTTTGCGCCGCGCTCGTACACCTTATCCAAGACGCTGCGTGCCAGAGATTTCACGTGGCGATCCGAGGTGCCGCTCACGATCACCATGTAGTCGGTGATGGCGGTCATGCCGCGCACGTCCAGCACGCGGATGTCCACCCCCTTCATGTCCTCCAAAGCCCGGACCACCAGGTCCTTCAGCTCTTCCGGTTGCATCTTTCTACCTCGGTTGATAGCAATGGGAATCCAATATCAGCGCGCGCACCGCCTCTGGCACGAGATAACGCAGCTCGCCGCCGGCGGCCGCGGTCTCGCGCACCCGGGTGGCGGAAATCTCCAACTGCGTGACCGGTTGCAGGAACAGCTTGCCCGCGGTTTGCGTCACGTTTATATCGGCGGCGCGGCGCGTGCGCACTTCCTCCGCGAGTGGACCCTCCGCGATCAGCGTCCAGCCCGGCCGGTGGGCCACCACCACGTGGGCCAGCTCGAAGAGTTCGCGCCAGCGCTGCCAGCCTGGAAATCCAAGAAACGCGTCCATGCCCACTAAGAGGAACAGCGCATCGCCGGGGAACTCGCGGCGTAGCTCCGTGAGGCTGTCCACCGTGTAGCTGGCCTGGCGCGTCTTCAGCTCCCGCTCGTCCACCACGAAGCGGCGCTCCTCGGATGTAGCGGCTTTCACCATGGCGAGGCGTAGTTCCGCCGGCGCCGCCGGATGCGCGCGGTGCGGCGGTTGGGCGGTGGGCAGGAAACGCAGGCTGTCGAGCTTGAAGGCCTCGAGGACCTCGAGGGCGGGCCGCAGGTGGCCGTAGTGGATGGGGTCGAAGGTCCCCCCGAAGATGCCGATTTTTTTCATCCGCTCCCGCGGCACTCCTCGTTTCTGTCAGCGGTTTCCGGCCATGGATGTGGTCAATTCTAGCAGTTCGTCCCATGGACGCCCTTGAGCCCGACCCTTGAGGACCAAGTCGGTCCGTTGCGCGCGCTTCAAGAGATGCTGCCAACCTCGTCCCTTGCGGCGCTTGAGGGCGGCTTGAAGGAGTGGCCTGCGGCGCTCCCACACCCCGGCCAGCACCCGCGGGGCCGGCGTCCCCGCCTCGATCTCCAGGGAGAGGGCCGCGAGTTCCTTCAACTGCCGTAAGAGCGCGCCTAGGACCAGCACCGGCTCCTCACCTTCCGCCTTCAAGCCCTCCAGCACGCGCACGCTGCGCGGCAGGTCGCCGGCGAGCGCCGCGTCCACGAGCTTGAAGGCGTCGAAGCGGGCGCTGTCCGCCACTGCTTCCGCCACTGCCTCCGCGTCTAGGGGGCTGGAGTTGTGCAATAGGGCGAGCTTGTCCACTTCCTGGGCGGCGGCCAGGAGATTGCCCTCCACCCGGCCGGCGATGAGTGCCACCGCGTCCGGCGTCGGCTCGAGTCCGCGGCTCTTTAGACGCCGCTGCACCCAGGCGGGCACTTCCGCGGGAGACACGGGCCACACTTGCAACAGCAGACCGGCGCGCTCCAGGGCGGAGGCCCAGACGGGGTTGCCTTCCAGCTTGTCCTCGGCGATGACCAGCAGGAGGGTGTCGGGGGACGGGTCTTTCGCGTAGCCGCCGAGCACCTCGGCGCCTTTGGTGCCGGGCTTGCCCGTGGGCAGCCGCAGCTCCATGAGGTGCTTGGAGGCGAACAGGGACAGGCTCGCGCTGGCGGAGAGCAGCCCGTCCCAGTCGAAACTACGGTCCGCCACGAACACCTCGCGGTCCGCATAGCCCTGGGTGCGAGCGGCGGCGCGGATTTTGTCCGCGCTTTCCTCCCGCTGCAGGGGCTCGTCGCCGGCGATGAGGATGACCGCGGGCAGCGGGCGCTTCAGCTCCGCGTCGAGGCGCTCAGGCCCGAGCTTCACGTTTGCCGTTCATCAGACTGCGCATGCAGGCCATGATAACGGCGCAGGCCGCCAGGCACCAGACGATGAGCGCGCCGCTCGGCAGGTCGAAAATCGTGGACAAGACCAGGCCCACGGCGTAAGCCACCACCCCCAGGATGAAGGCGGCGATCAGTCCGCGCTTCTCGGGCATGCCCCGCACGCCCAAGGCCGGCAGGATCAGGCTGGCGAACACCAGGTAGACCCCCACGAGCTGCACCGAGGCGGTCACCGCCAGGGCGAACAGCAGGTAGAAGCCGATGCGGCCGATGCGCCCGCGCAGCCCGAACCACAGCGCCAGGATCAGGGCGTAGAGCACCGCCACCGGTATCAAGGTTTTCAGGCTCACCCAGAGGATCTGGCCCACCAAGAGATCCTTGAGATGCTCCCCGCCTTCGGGGTTGTTAGAGAGCAGCAGGATGCTGCCGGTGGCGGCAAGTGCGAACAGGCCGCCGATGAGTGCCTCCTGCACCTCCGGGAACTTCTTCTCGGTCCAGGTGAGCAGCACGGCACCGAGCAGCGCCGAGACACCGGCAGCGATCTGGACCGCGATACCCTCGTCCGCCCCGAGGTGTAGCATGCCCGCGGCGATCACCCCCAAGCCTGCCACCTGGGCGATGGCGAGGTCGATGAAGATAATTCCGCGGTTCAGCACCTCGCGGCCCATGGGCACGTGGGTGGCCAGCACCAGCATGCCGGCCACCAGCGCCGGTCCGATGATGGACAGGTCGACGAGGTTGAAGCTCACTTGCCGCCTCCGTGGAGCTTTAAGAGCTGGGCGATCATGAGGTCGTAGAACTGGAACAGGTCCTTGTCGCCGTCGGCGCCCACGGTGTCAGGAATCAATGCCTTGGGGATGCCGCCACGCTCCGCGAGCCAGTCCGGGGCCTGCTCGTCCTCGTAGGGCGTGTAGATGATTCCCGCCACGCCCTCACCCTTGATCTGGGCCAAGAGATCTGCGAGGTGGCCCGGGCTCGGCGGGATGCCGGGTTTCGGTTCCAGGAAGCCGACCACGTCGATACCCAGCCAGGTGGACATATAGACCCAGCCGTCGTGGTAAGCGATGAGCTTCATGCCCTTCAGAGGCATCGCTTCCTGGGTCCACTTGGCTACAGCCGCGTCCCAGCGGGTCTTGAAATCCGCGTAGCGCTTCTCGTAATCGGCGGCATTGGACGGGTCCAGCTGCGCCAAGCGCTTCGCGAGTTCCGGCGCCACGGCGCTGAACACCCGCGGGTCGGTCTGGAAATGCGGATTGCCGTAGGGATGGATGTCGCCCTGGGCCCGATCCACCCGGCTCGGCACCTGCAGGAGCTGGACGTACTGGGATGCGTCCAGATAGCCCGGCTGTCCAGGCTGCACGGTGTCGCGGGCACCCTGCTGCATCAGCACCGGCAACCAACCCACTTCCAGGTCGGCGCCGTTGCAGACCACCAGATCCGCCTTGCGCATGGCAGAGATGAGGCTGGGGCGCGCCTGGATGAAATGCGGATCGTTGTAGGCGCCGGTGGCGGTGGTGATGCTCACGTGGGAACCGCCTATCTCGTTCACCAACGCGGTCCAGTGGGGCTCGCAGGAGAACACATTGAGATCGGCGAACGCAGGCGCTGAGAAGCACAGCGCCAGGAGTATGAAGGTCGGTTTCAGAAATCTCATGGTTAAGTCCTCGATGAAATCAGAAGGTGTGCGCCGGATGGGCGCCCATGGCCACGATGTACTGCAGGAACACCTCGTTGTAGGACGTGGGGCCAGACTGGTCGCGGTTGAACTGCAGGCGGATGCGGCTGAATTCGGAGTTGGAGAAGTCGATCATGGCGCTCTCGCGGTGTGGGGCGTAGCCGCCCGCCAGCAGGGACGCCGGCTGGTAGAAGCCAGTGACGCTGTTGTCGCTGGTCATGCGGTCGTAACGCAGGCCGAAACGCCACTGGGGCATCCACTGGTAAGCCCCCTGCACGTACCAGCCTTCGGCCTTGCCGGAATAGAGACTGCCACCGAAGCAGGAGGTTCCCACCGCGCAGTTGAAGGGAGCCACGGCGCCTTTCTCGCTGCGGTGCAGGTACTCCGCCTGGAAGACAAAGTTACGCTCGTAAAAGTTCCCGTGGGGCGCCCATTTCCACACGAAATCCACGCCGGCGATGTCGCTCGTGCCAGTGAACACCGGGCCGTTGAGGTCGCTCACGTCCGAAAACGCGGGGTCCTGGGTACCCAGTGAGGCGCGGTTTACGGAGCGGGCCGACATGTAGGACAGGCCCGCGAACCAGGTATTGCTGTCGTCCACGTCCTGGCTCGTCTTCATGAACACGGTGTTGGCGCCGTTGCCACTGTGGGCGGCACCTTCCGCCGGGAAGTGGTCGCCGCTGAATACCTCGGCCCCGAACAACAGGTAGGTATCCGTGGGCGCGAGCCAAGTGAGTTGCAGGCCAGGGTCGCTGTACTGGTTGTTCAGCATGGCTTCGTACACCAGGGGCTGATCCACGAAGTCCCAGACGTGGGCGTGGCGCGAGTTCTGATAACCAAAGGCGGAGAAGAACTTGCCGGCGGTCACCTGCAAGCCATCCGACATGGCGATGGTCGAGAGGTAGGCCAGCTCCACCTCCACGGAATCCTGGCCGTGGTTCTCGTGAAAAGAGAGCGCGCCGAAACCCGTGAACAGGTTGTCGAAATTGGAAGCAAGATCCAGTTCGGATTCACCCAGCCCGAAACCCTGTTGGACCAGGCCGGCGCCGTCCCCCAGCATGAAGCCGGGGATCTGCCGATTACCGGCGGCGGTGGGATAGGACGCCCAGGTGCCGTTCAACACCAGGCCGATGCCGGGGTTGAAGGCGTTGCCGTTGTTCTGGGGCGCGGCCTGAGCCCCGGTGCAGAATGCACCCAAGCCGAGCAGGAGCCCGGCGAGCGGTATGAAACGCATGTGAATCCTCCATCATGACTACAGGTACACGACCCGGGCCGCAGAGGCGGTGGCGGGCGTCAGTTCAATCACGCGTGGAGGTTCGACGGGGGTCCGCGGCTGAAACGGGTGCGGGGTTGGGAAAAGATCGTGAAGACGGTGAGGACCGCAAGCGGCGCTTCCAAGCGCGCCGCGATGAACGGCGGCGGCGGCGCCACGCCGGGCATGCCGGAAAGATGGCCGCCCAGGACGCAGATATGGCAGGCGGTATCGGGGGCGCCCAGCGCGTGGGTTTCCTGGTGGGCCGGCAGCAGGGTCTGCACGCCCAAGACCAGTAGCGCGAGCGCGAACCACAGGCTGCGCATCCAGGGGCGCGACCGGAGGCTCCGCAGGCGTCTGAACAGGCCGGACATCCGCCTAATCTACCACCGGCGGGCCATGGGTCACAGCCGGTGGAACTCGGGTAGCCGCCGCGGGGGCCGGCCGCGTGGTCGCCGGGGCGCTCTCGGCGGACGGTGCGGGTGTCGCGACCTGGGGGCGCACCACAGTGTCGGCGGCAGGGATGCTCTTGGCCACTGCACTGATACGGAAGATGATCAGCTGCGCAATCTGGTTCGACAGAGAGTCATAGATCGCGTCCTCTTGCTCTTGGTTGGCGACGCCGTTGGTGACGCTGTAGTTGTAATTGCGGGTCTGGGTCAGGGTTTCCGGCGGGATAAGCACCACACCTTCCGCCACCAGCGTGTATTCCACCCGGTAGGCCACCTGGTACAAGAGCGGTTGGCCGAGCTGGTTCAGCACCAGCGGCCGGCTGCTTTGAGACGTGCTGATGATGCTCAGGGTGGCGCTGGCCTGGGTGGGATCGTCCAGGGTGGTGCTCTCGGATTCAAGACCGCGGCGCAGTTCCCGCAGCAGGTTCGTGTCGTTCGTCTCGGAGACGATGTACAGTCTCTGCAGTTCCGGCGGCAGTTCCGGCGCGCGGCGCGGGTGGAAGCCGCAGGCGGCGAGCATCGCCGGCACCGCGAGCAAAGCCAGCAGGATCCGGGTCCTCACGTCGCCACCACGTTCACCAGCTTGCCCGGCACCACCACCACTTTCTTCACGCTCTTGCCTTGGACGAAGGGCTGCACGGAAGGTTCCGCCAGCGCCGCGCGCTCGATCTCCTCGCGGCCGGCACCGGCCGGCACGCGGATGTGGCCGCGCAGCTTTCCGTTCACCTGCACGACGATTTCCAAGGTGTCGCGCTTGAGCGCCGTCGCGTCGACCTCAGGCCAACCGGCCTGCATCACTGAGCCCTCGCGCCCCAAGCCCTTCCATAAGGCCTCGGAGATGTGTGGCACCATGGGCGCCAGCAGGCGGGTGATGGTCTCGTAGCATTCCTGCTTCAAGGCCCGGTCCTGCGGGTGAGTGGATGGCGCCCGGGTCACGGCGTTGAGGAGCTCCATGATCGCGGCCACCGCGGTGTTGAAGGTGTAGCGCCGGCCGATGTCGTCGCTCACCTTGGCGACGGTCTCGTGCAGCTGGCGCCGCAGGTCCTGTTGCGCGGGACCGAGCTTGGCCACGGCGAGGGCCGGCGCAGAGCCCGCTGCAGCATGCTCCGCCACGGCCTTCCACAGGCGCTTCAGGAAGCGTTGCGCCCCTTCCACCCCGGTCTCGGACCATTCCAGCGTGAGCTCCGGAGGCGCGGCGAACATCATGAACAGCCGCACGGTGTCGGCGCCGTACTTTTCCACCAGCATGTGCGGGTCCACGCCGTTGTTCTTGGACTTGGACATGGTGCCCAGCCCCTCGTACTGCACCGGTTTGCCATCCGCCTTGAGCACGGCGCCCGTCACGCGGCCCTCCGCATCGTGGGTGAACTCCACTTCCTCCGGGCTGTAGTAGATGAGCCCGCCGGAGACACCCTTGCGCAGGAAGATATGGTTCAACACCATGCCCTGGGTGAGGAGCTTCACGAAAGGCTCGTCGAACTTCACGAGACCCATGTCGCGCATCACCTTGGTCCAGAAGCGCGAATAGAGCAGGTGCAGGATGGCGTGCTCGATGCCGCCGATGTACTGATCTACCGGCAGCCAGTAGTCCACCCGCTCGTCCACCATGGCCCGGTCGTTGTCGGCACAGGCGTAGCGCATGAAATACCAGGACGAGTCCACGAAGGTGTCCATGGTGTCGGTCTCGCGGCGCGCGGGCTTGCCGCATCGGGGGCAGGCGCAGTCCACAAAGGGCTTGTGCTTGGCGAGGGGGTTGCCGCTGCCATCCGGCGCCAGGTCCTCCGGCAGCACCACCGGCAGGTCCTTGTCCGGTACCGGCACGTCGCCGCAGCCCCCGCAATGGATGAGCGGGATGGGACAGCCCCAGTAGCGCTGGCGGGAGATGCCCCAGTCCCGCAGGCGCCACTGCACGCGCTTCTGCCCGAGGCTCTTCGCCTCCAGGTCCGCGGCGATGGCGTCCACCCCGGCCTGGAAGGCGAGCCCATCGTATTTGCCGGAATTACACAGCAGGCCGTCCTTACCAAGGAAGGCCTCGGTCATCTGCCCCGGTTCCTGGGCGGGAGCCTCGGCTGCGCGCACCACAGTCTTGAGCGGCAGGCCGTACTTGCGGGCGAACTCGAAGTCGCGCTCGTCGTGGGCCGGCACCGCCATGACCGCGCCCTCCCCGTAGGCCATGAGCACGTAGTTGGCTACCCACACCGGGAGCGCTGCTCCGGTGAGGGGATGTTTGACTGTGAGCTTGGTGGGGACGCCCTTCTTCTCCTGGGTGGCGAGCTCCGCCTCGGTGACCCCTCCCTGGCGGCATTCCTCCACGAAGGCGGCGACTTTCGGGTCCATGGCCGCGGCCTTGGCGGCCAACGGATGCTCCGCCGCCACCGCCACGTAGGTGGCGCCCATGAGCGTGTCGGCGCGGGTCGTGAACACCTTAAGCACGCCGTCTGCATGGGGGAAACCGATCTCCACCCCCTCGCTCTTGCCGATCCAGTTGGCCTGCATGGTCTTGACCCGCTCCGGCCAGCCCGGCAGCGCGTCTAGCGCCTGAAGCAGTTCCTCAGCGTAGGCGGTGATCTTCAAGTAATACATGGGGATTTCGCGCTTCTCGACGAGCGCGCCGGTGCGCCAGCCGCGCCCGTCGATCACCTGTTCGTTGGCGAGCACAGTCTGGTCCACCGGGTCCCAGTTCACGGTGGCGGTCTTCTTATAGGCGATGCCCTTCTCCAGCATGCGCAGGAACAGCCACTGGTTCCAGCGATAATACTCGGGGCGGCAGGTGGCCACCTCGCGATTCCAGTCGATGGCGAACCCCAGGGCCTTCAACTGCATGCGCATGTAAGCGATGTTGTCGTAGGTCCACTTGGCGGGCGGAACCTTGTTCTTAATGGCGGCGTTCTCCGCCGGGAGCCCGAACGCGTCCCAACCCATGGGTTGCAGCACGTTGCGGCCATTCATGCGCTGGTAACGGGTGATGAGATCGCCGATGGTGTAATTGCGCACGTGCCCCATGTGCAGGCGGCCGCTGGGATAGGGCAGCATGCACAGGCAGTAGTATTTCCCGCCCGGGGCGTCCTCGCGGGCGCGCGAAGCATCCAGCTTGTCCCACAGCGCCCGGGCTTCCGCCTCCACGGCCGCCGCCTGGTAGTGTTCTTGCATCATTCCGTCACGCCCTCTCGCCCTTC
>Ga0126373_10002197_pt1 | contig 14305 bp, 13 predicted proteins | sample PanSoiMetPlot_11_FD_92545 | JGI IMG/M metagenome (GOLD analysis project Ga0126373, IMG submission 92545) | Tropical forest soil microbial communities from Panama - MetaG Plot_11 | ecosystem: Environmental > Terrestrial > Soil > Tropical forest > Bulk soil | place: Panama | collected 2016-02-17 | reverse complement strand
GTGGTCAATGCCGATTGACTTCGTATTAATAAAGTCCTGCTGGTGGCAGGAGAAGCATTGGGTCGAAAGCCCCTGGAACTGGCCCACGGCAGCGTTCTTATGACAGGAATCGCAATCCACCGTGGCGTGCGCGCCGATCAGTGGGAAGCGATTGAGGTGCTGGTTGATCTGTTGAACGGAAACACTCCAGCCCCGCACCGAGTGGCACTGCTCGCAATTGGCGCCCATCTGGCGCTTGTGGATGTCGGCGTGGCAGTCGGCGCACTGCGTACCCACATTCGTAAAAACGAGCTTGACGTGGCATTGCGTACATGCCACACCCTGGTGCATGCCGCGTAGCGAATATTTCGTGGTGTTGTGATCAAATTCGGGAACGGCACGGAGCGGCTTCCAGCCGCTCAGCGTGTGACAGTTCTGGCATGGAACACTAAGACTGCCGTGTGGGCTGCGCGTGTTCGCGGACGACTGTACCTGTCCTGCCAGTTTCCCGCCAGGTAGAATCGCTAATGCGATCACCATACAACGCAGAATTCTCGATCCCAAGGGTCGCCCCCAACCACGTTAGACGGGGATTTCGAAACACGAGACTGAAGCCCAAAATAGTCAGTGACTATTGAGAAAGAACTGCGGCGCGATGTGCAGCAACCCTATTCGGGCGGGGTTTGTTGCGCAAGGTCACACAAGTACATATGTCCTGGACCAATTTTTGCAGGTCAGAAATCATGGAACAAATCAGGGCAGAAGCCGGCAACTTCAACGTGGCCCTCGCCAAGAACACTCGCTTCGGAGAAAGATAGAACCTGGAATTCCGCGCCGAGTTCTTCAATATCTTCAACAACGCCCAGTTCTCGAGCGTGGATGGTAATTTCAATTCTTCCACCTTTGGTCAGGTGATCCATGCGCGCGATCCGCGCATCGGGGAGCTGGCACTGAAGTCCTCGTTCTAGGTGGAGCAATTTCGGCTGGTAGATTTGGAATCGGTGAGAAATGGCCCGGGTAAGCTCGGGCCATTTTCATTCGCCAAGGGTATTTCATTTTGCGCGCAATTGGCGTCACGTTGGCCCGGCATTCATGACGAACAAGGTTTCGCAAACGGGGTGCAAGTTCCAATCCGTTGACAAACCGACCTGCTGCCTGCCAAGAGCTAGTCGTGAGAGAATCCGAACAGGAGGACTCTTGTTTGTCGAATTGCAGGCTGTGTATCTCATATTGTCCAAGTACAAAGCCGATCCTTGACCCGGAAGCAGATTGAGACGTGGAGTGCGTGGGAGGAGGGACTCGCGGAAAATGATCGATCCTTGTCAGCGAGGGAAGTCGACCGCATGCGGGAATTTTTGAAACGATATGCGCCGACCAGTTATTTCAAGCTTTTTCTAGAACTTTGAACCCTGACAGATGGAGCGTACTTCACGTTACTCATGCTCCGGCCGCCAACAACGCAACGAACTCTCACCAAATCGTGCGAAGAGCCTTCGATCGTCGAATCTCGCTGTCCGCAGTGAGCAGGGGCAACCCCTCAACCAAGGCAGTGGCTCCGATAATGCGATCTGCCGGGTCCTTAGGATACGCTGCTGGAAGTCCCAGGGCGAGCACACATGCCTGGGCAGTGATGGGCAGGACAACGAACCGCGCCTCAACCTCGCGCAAGAAGGATTCAAGGCTGATGTTCAGGCGGATGCGTCCTTTGCTCGAGAGCATGGCAAGCTCCAGGAGGGTGATGTCCGATATACCCAATCCACCTCCGTTTTGACGCGCACCGTCGATCGCGGCCCTTGCTTTCTTCGAAAGCTGAGCCGGGTCGAAGGCCAGCCAGACAACCACATGCGTATCCAGCAGAATCATTTCAGCTCGCCCCAGTGATCGAGTGAAATCGCAGGAGCCACGACGTCACCCGCGATGGCACCCTTGCCGGCAAGAAAGTTGTAGATGTCGTCTGTTTCTTTGCCGACGGGGACAAGCTTTGCCACCGGCTTGCCGTGCTTCGTGATCAAGACAGCCTCACGCTTCGCCTGAACTTCATCCATTACCGCAAGACAATGGATCTTAAAGGAACCGGCTGCCATTTTCTTCATTTCCAATACCTTTAACCATGGTTATTATACCATAGTCATATACGAAAAAGGCTCCTAAGCACCCCTGATGTTCCGCCGGATTCCTGTGATTTCCGTAGAGACGCCCAACAAGCTGCAGCAGGATGATTGCGTCGTAAAACGGTCCCCTCTCCGAAGAGCAGTTCGCGGCGGTCTACAGGCGTTGAATCTGATTTCATTTTGACAAGAGGAGAGGAGACATCCCTCAACCCGCATCGATCCCGGCATTCAATATCCGACAGGCATCCCACACTCACTTCTGGGGAAACCGTTAATTTGGCCAAAGCAATGTGATCTGCGTCATTGATGTGCGTAGGTCGGAATGGTCCACTTGGAACGAGGACACCCCAAAATGTCGACTGCGCTAATCGACACCAAGACTCTTCCTGAAAATGCATACAAGCCGCTGCACGATGGTGAATTGTATCTGCCCATCGTTCCACCTTCCGCTGAATTGCCGGAGCTCACTTCGCGCTCAATCTTCTGGGGCGTGCTGTTTTGCGTGATCTTTACGGTAGCGTCGGCCTATTCCACTCTCAAGGTCGGTCAGGGAATGGAGGCAGCGATTCCGATCTCTATCCTCGCGATCGGCTTGGCGCGCTTGTACCGGCGGCGCTCCTCCCTGCTGGAGAACGTGATCATTACCGGTATGGGCGGCGCCTCCGCCGCGGTGGTAGCTGGCGCTGTCTTCACCGTGCCGGCGCTTTACGCCCTCCACCTCGACCCACATCCCGTGCAGACTATCTTCATCTGCCTGGCCGGAGGATGCTTGGGCATCCTCTTCCTCATCCCGCTGCGGCGCTACTTTGTGCGCGATATGCATGGCAAGTTCCCGTTCCCGGAGGCCACCGCCATCACCGAAGTCCTCGTGACAGGCGAAAGAGGCGGCTCGCAAGCTAAGCTTCTCCTGCAGGCCACCGTTGTGGCCGCGGTCTACGACTTCTTTGTCACCACCTTTCACGTCTGGAAGGAATATCTGAACTTCCAGTTTCTGCCCGCAATGCGATTGCTCGCCGATCGCGGCCGCATGGTGTTCAATTTCGATGCCGTCAGCTTCATTCTTGGTCTCGGATATGTGATGGGCTTGCGCGTCGCCCTCATCTTTTGTGCTGGTGGAGTGCTGGTGAACTTCGTTTTGGTGCCGATGATCTGGTTTATCGGCAGCCACATGGGTGCCGTTACTGTGTATCCCGCTATCATCCCCATTTCGCAGATGGCCGCTACGGATATTTATCGCAACTACGTGCGCTTCATCGGCGTGGGTGCCATCGCGAGCGCGGGACTGGTCGGAATACTTAAGTCTCTCCGTGTGGTTGTGGGATCGTTTGGTATCGCGTTGCAAGCCTTCCGTCATGGTGAAGGACACCAGACGGAACGCACGGATCGTGACATTCCCATCATCACCATTCTGCTCGGAGTTGCGCTGGGTGCAATCGGAGTGGCTGCTTTATTTGCACAGCTTCACGTTTCCTGGACTGTGGTTGGATTAGGCCTAGCACTGACGTTGCTGGCTCATTCTTTTTCACCACGGTGGCTGCCAATACCATTGCCACGACCGCCAACAACCCGGCCAGCGGTATGACGTTGCTCACCGTGATTGTCTCCGCGGCGGTGCTGCTGAAGTTCGGACTCTCCGGGACCACCGGCATGTTCTTCGTGATGGCCTTGGCTGGCATGGTCTGCGTTGCCCTGTGCGCATCGGGACAATTCATCACTGACCTGAAGGCAGGATATTGGGTCGGTTCCACGCCAGCAGCCCAGCAAAGAGTGAAGTTCATCGCCGTAATAGCGTCGGCCATAACCGCCGGATTCACCATCATCCTGCTGGCCAAGGCATTCCAGTTCGGCGAGGCCGTGCCCGGGGACCCGCGCCAGGTTCTGGTCGCTCCCCAGGCCTCCGCGCTGAAAGCCGTGGTCTCAGGATTCATGAGCGGCCAGCCAGCTCCCTACATATTGTTTGGTCTCGGCGCCATGGTCACGGTGGTTCTGGAGATGCTCGGACTGTCTTCCATGGTCTTCGCACTCGGAATCTATTTGCCGCTGCAGTTGACCACGCCCATCCTGGCTGGTGGATTCCTCTCTCACCTTGTGAACAAGCGTGCCGAAAAGACCGGCGGCGATCAAGGCAAATCAATTCGTGAGCGAGGTATCATCATTGCCGGCGGCCTGATGGCTGGCGGCGCGCTCGGCGGCGTGGCTGGGGCTGCCCTGCGCGTGTTGCCACACTTCAAAGAAGGGTGGATTCAGACGCCGTTCTACGAGAATAACTCGCTATCGCAGTCCATTTCCGCGTTGTTCTTTGTTGGACTGTGCTTCTACGTCTGGTTTGAGTCGCTGAAAAAGGAAAAGGAGATGTGATGGACAAGGCAGGGAAATTCGCTGCGGACGCCATTCTTGCGATCGATACTCTCTGGGGAGGTGACGTGATGTGCCCCTCCGGAACTGGCCGGTTCATTGCCGATTCCTGGTTTTCGGATGAGCCGCTGCCGCGTGCATACACGTTACCCGCTGCAGCTTCGATTAGAAAGTCCGGCGGAGTCTCGTGCAAGACGTTGGATCGGGATGCTGTTGAAGAGTATCTGCAGCAGATCGACGTTCCGGGACTGATTGACGGTCTTCGAAACGAAGCACAAAAGACTGAGGGCCTGCGCGGTCAATACCTGACAGGCCTGGCATCCGCGCTTGCAACCATGTGGGATCTGGCTAGGGAAGTTCTTGGCAAAGGCGAACCGGTTGCATATGAGCAATGCGTGAAGGTGGCAACCGGCCGCGCGCCAGAACCATCGCGACCGGAGGCGAAGCGGCAACGGGTTGTCGAGTTGCTTGAAAAAGCCGGCTACCTGGCGGCTGGGACGGCGAGCATCCCTGCGGCTGTGGATCAATGGCGCCGTGATCGGCTCGTCCCCATGGCCTCCGTGCGGGCACTGGGGGCGGCCGTCATTGCCCGCATGAATGAGCTGTGTGGAAAGAACCTTGTGCCATATCTTCCGTCGGAACTCGTGCGAGTGCCACGCGCTAACATCGATTTCCTTCCAATCAAGGACGCCTGGTTCTCGGGTTCTATGAACTATATTGGGCGCGCGAGAAATGCAGATGGCAGACCGGAATACGAGGCTACATACGAGATCAACGCATCTTTGCAGATTTCGGTCCCGGAGTTCGAGCAACTCGTCAGCCACGAGGTCGTACCGGGTCATGTGACCACTTTTGCCTACCTTCAGGACCTGTACGTGCGTGGCATTGTCGGATTCGAGGCCACTGTCCTGACCATGAACACCCGCGCCGCTACTCTTTTTGAAGGAATCGCAAACAACGCAATCCTAATCGCCCATGGAGTCACCGAAGTTGAACAGCTTCCAGATGAAGACTTGCAGATTGGCGTGCTGCTCGCACTGTTGCAAGATGACGCCAAAAACGAAGCTTCCTATCTCACTTGGGGCGAAAAAGTCCCGAAAGAAGAAGTGGGTGCCGTTCTCCGGCGCGATTACCTGGTTAATGACGAGCGCGCTGACAAACTCTCCGGCGCTTGGGGCCGGCATCCGCTCCTGGGACGAATGTATCTACCGGCGTACCGGTGCGGCACAGAGATGGTCGCAGGACTGCGGCGCAGATATCAGCCTAGCCAACTGCTGCCCGTACTCTATGGCTCTGCCGGATTGGTGGATTGTGAGACCATCGAAGCCGCATGCGCACAGTTGACCTATTCCGGGCAGACGGTCGCTTGACAGTGCCACCCAGGGTGCGAGTCTGTTGGCACGCGGAGCGGTCGGTCCGTTACCGACTGAACGGAGCGGCAAAAACGCGTCGCCCCCAGAGGAAGAGGCGACGCTGCGATTATCGATGTTGGAGGTACTTTGCTCGAAAGCATGGAAACAGTAGGGAAAGATCGGATTGTACGCAGTGATCGCCGTCACTAGCCACTGTGATTAGATGGCAGAGACCGTGAATGAGTCCCGAGTGCAAACGCCTTCCATGCGAAGCGACGCTTAGATGTCCAAAAATTGCGACCGTTTGCGCGGCATTTCGTTTCTGGCCTGGATGTTGAGGAGCTTTTGAAGGCGACCGCCCAGAACGTTGGACGACGCGAAGGAATTGATTCGCAACAACGAAGAGGAGCGGAATCCATGTTTACCGTTTCCGTTATTCAGCAAGGTTAAGGGGTTTGACACATCCGGGCGTTTTCTTTTTTACTCGTTTGCCATCCGGATTGCAGCGACGTGCCTCACCGCCTCATGTGACAAAAAGGCAATTCTCAAGTCAGGATGACGAGGTTTGGCGAAGCTCATTTATTGCACGTGGCTTCCTTGAGTTTTTCTGATTTGCTTTTGGTCATCATGTCGCGCCTCCCGCCCCAAGTCGCCGCTTGCTGAAGCTGCGAGGGACGACAACGGGGGCTCGGCTTATTCGTAGCGCAAAGCCTCAATCGGATCGAGACGTGACGCCCGTATCGCTGGGATCATGCCGCTGACCAAGCCGACCAGCGTGAGTATACCGGTAGAAACCAAAACGCTAGCTGGCGAAATCATGAGACGAATGTCGCCCATCTCTCCGTGCTGAGCCAGTGCACTGTAAAAGGTAAGTTTTCCTACGGAGAACGAAACAACGTAGGCGAGCACAATGCCTAACACGCCGCCGGAAAAGGCAATCGCCAACGCTTCAGACAGGAACTGCACCAGGACATCAAGGCGGCGAGCACCCATCGCTTTCTCCAGGCCGATCTCGCGCGTGCGCTGAGTCACGCTCACTAACATGATATTCATGAGCCCGACCCCGCCGACGCCTAGAGTGAGAGTGCCAATAAAGGCAAGCAGTACCTGCAGAGCCATGCTAATGATGTGGAACTGCGAGAGTTGCTCCATCAGAGTAAAAACAAAGAGAGCGCGCTTGTCATCGGGACGAAAGCGGTGTTGCGCCGCCAGAGTATTGCGAATCGACCTCTCAACCCCTTGATAGTCGTAGCCCAGAAAGTCCAGCCAGATCATGTCGATATAGTGCGTATCGCGGAAGTCGCTCAAGGTTGAGAACGGAATGTAAACGACGCGGTTGATCCTGTTCTCGGAGCCCTGCTGCGGCCTTGCCTTCAGAACTCCAACGACTTCATATGGAATACCGTTGACACGAATCTTCTCCCCCAGGGCGAAGCGCCCAGAGAACAGTTTCTCCTTGGATTCCGAGCCCAGCACACATACGTGCGCACGCAGTTGCGTATCTTCGGCACTGTAGAAACGCCCGACCTCTATTTGCAGATTTTGAATCTCTTGAACCGCGGGATTGCTGCCACTGACATTCCATGTGTAAGAATGCCCCTCGTAGCGGACGGGAGCCTCGTAAAACGATTCCGGGGTAATCCGGATGACTTGCGGAACATTGGTCACGACACGATCAATGTCATCGTTGGTCAAACGGATACTGGTACCAGCTTTGCTCCCCCCGGCCTGCATCGACGTGCGACCGCCCGCAATTCCCATTGCCTGCATGCTGGCATAGGACCTGAATATGCTGACGATGGCAGTTGAGAATCCCGAGCCATACGCCAGCAACAGCACCACAGTGGCGATCCCCCAGGCCATGCCCAGCATAGTGATCGCACTACGCCGACGGTTTTGTCGGAGTACACCATAGGCTTCCGAGAGCACGTCTTTCGCCAGAATCATCGGTTACTCCTGACGGAGCGCTTCGACCGGCGTAAGCAACGCTGCTCGCCGCGCGGGATACAGTCCGGCGATAATGCCGGCCGCCGCGAGGCTTCCCACGGCAAGCGCAGCGGTCGCTGGGTAGATGTGAGGCAGTTCGAATCCATCAATCGGCGGCACAAGTCGGAAAAGCCTGGTGGCCCCGTATGCGACTCCCACTCCGAGAGCACCGCTGATTGCGGTAAGCATCAACCCTTCCAGGAAGAACTGGAACAGGATGTTCCCTCTGGTGGCACCCAGAGCCTTGCGCAGACCGATCTCGCGGGTCCGCTCGGCAACCGAGACCAGCATGATGTTCACAACTCCCATGGCCCCGAGGGCGAGCGTCACCAAACCGACAGCTCCCAGGAACGCATCCATGGCATCGGAAATTTTGCCGACCATCTCGGCGGCGGCGATGGAATCCCAATCGTCAAACGCGTCGGGCATCTCAGGATCGAAGTTATGATTTCTGGCAACAATGCTGCGGACGGATTCCTTGGCTTGCGCATGCTGCTCTCGCGTAATCGGCTGGTAGACCACATATTTGACCGCTTTCGCGTTGCCTTCCCCCTTCATCGGGAAATAGGCCGCCATGGTGGTGAAAGGCATGACCAGCCGCATATTCAGGTCGGCGTTGTTGCCGTGGCCGATCTTCTTAATGGTCCCAATCACCTGGAAGGGCACGCCATTGATCAGGAGCCTGCTACCTACTACTGGCCGACCGGGAAAGAGTATGCGGATGAATTCGCTGCCGATGACGCAGACGTTGTTGCGCTGCAGTTCGTCGTTCCAATTTAGCCAGCGCCCCTGTTCAATGGGCTGGTATCGAATGTCATAGAACTGCGGCTCGGAGCCATCCACGTATCCGTTACTGCTGGCATACTCGCTCACCAGGCGAAGGTCGCCACGGTAGATGACGGGCGCCGCATTCCGAACATAGGGCGATTTACGAATGTCCAGATAATCCTGGTAGTTCAGGTAGTACTGGCGAGACGAAAGCTGGCTGCCACCAACCGCAGGCACGCGGCCGTTGTACATTTGCATATAATCTTCGCCGAAACTCGCCAGACTCTTCTGGGTTCCCGCGCGAAAACCCTCTCCCAATCCAACCAGCAGCAGCAGCGATCCGACCCCCCACGCGATGCCAAACATCGTGAGGAAGGAGCGAAGTTTGTGCGCCCACATGGCGCCGAAGACTTGGCCGAAGCTGTCGACAAATCGCCGCATAGGCGAATCCATGAATGTCGGGTGAACAAAGTTCCCGATCTGCGACTTGATGTGCGCGCGTCTTCACACTTACTCTAGCCAAGGGAGTCTGGGCGGTCTGTGACTCTGATCATATCTGCTTGTGCTCTTCGAATCTCCCTCCCAACGCCCGGGGCGTGATCCAATTTCCTGTTTTGCGGATGCGCTTGGGTCAGTACGAGCTCCACTGCTGTGGCTAGTTCATGCGAAACAACGATCGTGAAATTAGCCCTCTTGCAATGGTCACGGAAACCGTATTTTGAGCCTCGCCTGTCTGGGTCGCTGCCGAAGGATGAAGCCCAACACTGACCCGGTGAGCAAGCACAGATCACCGATACTGAAGTAAGAAAGGGCCCGCTGATCGGACAACAGCAGCAGATGGCGATCCGCTGCCGGTTGCGAGATCGGCGATGCCGGAATGAAAGTAGCCACGTCGTAATTGGCCGGCATGACCCCGGAATTCGAAAGCGTCACCACGGCATTACTCAGTACGCCGATGAGCACCAGCACCCACACCGCACTTGGACGGCGGCTGGCAATAGGCCGCACAGCCCAGATGAGGACAATGATCCAGAACGCGAAACACAACGGCAACGATGCCGTGCGTTTCCACGCGAGCCAGAGCGCGACTATTAGCGAAAGGCGAAAGATCATCTTCAACGTTTTTGATTCTCTCCCGTTTTTTGCAAATGGGCAGTTTGGGGGAGGGTAGGTTAAGCAGCTTGCCCGTTCGTAGGTCTTAGGCTTGTCGTTTGAGTTCAGTAATTTTTCGGGGGAGTCTCTACGTATATCATCGGATAGGTTCTGATTTATTGCTCCAGCGCAAGTAAAGGAAACTTTATCAGGTGCTGTAGGCAGCCCCGGCAGACGTGAGCCTTCATCGTGGTTGAATGTTTCATTACGCCGACACAACTTTGTGTCGATCCAAAAGCCAGCGCAGCCGAGGGGTCAGGTTCTGCTCGCAATCTTCCACAACCGCGCGCAGGTTCTTGCGCAGGTGAATGGGCTGCATCGGGAAGGTGATGCCGCGCTCCAACAGAAAGCCGCGGTTCTCGTTACTCAGTGCCGTGCGACATTGCACCAGTCGATCACGAACTCGGTGCATGTTGAGTTGTGTTCCAACATTGGAAGTCTGGCCTCTAGATCGGAGACGCCGCCCGGGTCCGCCGCTGACCGTCGACACCCCCGTTGGGCGTAAGCCAATGTCGGAACCAGCATCCGATTCGGCTTCGGGCCTTGCCTGGGGCTGGTCGAATAACCGGTTGTAGCCACCGTCTTCGGAGCGTTCACGGCAGAGCCTCCCCTTAAGGACGTACGTGTGGATATTGACACTTTCGGCTTATCTCATTACGTTTAGTATCAGCAAGATTGAGCCTTGTTCAGGAACTAATTGGGAACGCTTCGGTAATCACCCGCCCGGAACGATCTGTTACGTGCCACCCCAACAAGTACCCACGAAGGGGGCGTTTTCGTCTCGCAGTGCTTCTGTGAAGAGAGATTTCGACTCTTCTACGTAACTTGTTGAGCTCGAGCCACGCGGAGGCACCTATGAAAATTCGAAAGACGATGACCGAGAAAGCGGTGGCGGCAAATCGACGCAATGCCGGGGAGTTGACAGGCCCGAAGACAGAGCAGGGAAAACGCGCCTCAAGGATCAACCCGAGGTACGTTCGCCAGTTGGGCAGGACGCTCAATTTCGACGAGGACGAAGAGGATCTCTACCCCGAGTTCCTCGATACCCTGCTCAAAGACTACCGCCCGAGCAACATGGTCCAAACCCTCCTGGTGAAGGAAGTAGCGGATTCGACGTGGAAGCTCTCACAGACCGCCGGGTGGGAGGCCGAGGCGGTACGCAGCCGCAGCGCCACCTCCCCGCGCAGTGCTGAAGGCATTGGCAACCGACAGCAGCGGGAACTTTGAGGCCCGAAGCTTCCCTTGGTTGGGGACAGCACTCTGGCCAGCACAATGGACGGGTTTGACTGTAGCGAACTCTCCCTTTCATGTCGACGATCGCAAGATACGGACAAGAAATCAATGTTTGGGGACCACGTCGACGTCGATTGCGTAGTGGTGGAGGCAAAGCTCGCGAGTTCGCTCGATACCGTGATCCGATACCGCTACATGCTGCGGAGCTGGAACGACAGCTGGGAAGAGGACGAATGCCTGATCTTGAATCTAATGCCACCAAAGGTATTTAACAAGCTCCAAACGGTCGGCAAGGCCTCACGGCGGTTTACGGAATTATTGCCACTGCCTCGTTCGAATAGCCACTCTCCAACGAACCGCTGCCCAGCGCAGTGACGACATAGTAGTAAGTCTGGCCTGCCGACACGGTCGCATCGATGTAGGAAGTGGCGGGAAGAAGGGTTGAGATCTTGCTATACGGTCCGCCGGTTTGATTACCTCGATATACGTAGTAGCCCTGCACCGTCGAAGCATCCGGATTCCAGCTGAGGTCTACGCTGTGCTGCGTTGCTGACTGTAGGCCGGTACCCGCCAAGGTTTCGCCGAGTGGGGAGTTGGAGGCGTTACTCACGAAGGAGATTCCTCCCGATACCGTTCCGGCTGCCTGTGGCGCGAAGGTCACAGTAAAAGGCACGCTTTGGCCAGCGGGAATGGTTACAGGGAAAGTAATGCCGCTGACAGAAAATCCCGTTCCCTGCCAGTTCGCGCTGGACACGGTGATCGGGGAAGAACCCGCGCTGAGCGTCCCAGTTTGATTCTGGCTGGTACCAACGGTTACCGATGAGAAGGTCATGGCCGCGGGGTTCACGGCGAGCTGACTTGAGGTCATGCCGCTGCCGGACAGAGCAACGGAAATGTTCGCAGTGGCGGCGCTGCTGGTGATGGTTATAGAGCCGGTCGCGTTCCCGGCTGCGCTGGGCCTGAAATCGACGGTCAGTGTGATGCTGTGGCCGGGCGCCAGACTGGCGGGCAACGTGACTCCGGTCAGACTAAAGGCTTGCCCGGAAATCGTTACTTGAGAAACCTCGACAGTCGCGGTCTGGGCCGCACCGTTGGAAAGCGTGATTGAGGTGGACTTGGTATTCCCCACCGCCACGTTGCCGAAATTCACAGACGACGCGCTGACTGACAGGCTGCCAGCCGGTGCAGGGTTCGATGTCGTCGTGCTGGCCATCTTGTTGACTGCACATCCCGCGGTGAACAGGATGTCCAGTATTAGAAAAGAGATTAGGCAACATGCACGACGTGGGAGTGCATTTGCTCCAACGTGGAGATTGCGTAGGCTCATTTGGAAACTCGCGCTAGCGTGTTTTGTCTTGCCCGGACCTCTGCGCCGAATTCTAGGGGGAACATCTGAGCGAAAGTAGCTTCCGGAAGTACATGGGGAGTGCTGACAAAAGCAGCACAACCGACGTCATGTTCAATGTTTCAATACTAGGAGGGCCTTGAAATTGAATAACATCACAAGACACGTTACTGGCCAGATGGTTTCTAATGAAGTAACGTCCTGCAACTCACATCATTTTATGAGCGTCCCGGGAGGGCAGTCTTTGTGAGTACCGTCAAGTGTCAAAGAGTGTCGGAGCGGCTCGGGTAACAGTTACTTTCCAGCTAGCTCTTTCTTCACGGCATCGCTGACGACTTTTCCGTCGACTCGCATACCCGCGCCGGCAAAGCGCGACATGGCGTTTTTCATGACCGTGCCCAGGTCCTTCATGGTGGGCGAGCCCATCTCTGCGATCGTAGCTTTCACGCCCGCCACGATTTCTTCTTCCCTGGCGGCTTTAGGGAGGTAGCTCTCAATGAACTTGATCTCGGCGGCCTCCTTGTCGGCCATCTCCTGGCGACCGCCCTTGGTGAACTGCTCGACGGACTCTTTGCGCTGCTTGATGAGCGTGGCGAGGACCTGCTGGGATTCTTTTTCATCGAGCGGGCCCATTTTTTCGGTCTGGCGGAGAGTGAGGGCGGTCTTTACCATGCGCAGGCAGGAAAGACGGGCCTCGTCTTTCGCCTTCATCGCGGCCACCAGGTCTTTTTGAATCTGATCGATGAGGCTCATAGTGCGCCAATTATATCTGCATACCACCGAGAGCCGCGCCGCAGAGATCGATGCCGCGATCCCTTGTCGATGCAAGGCTCGCATCGGTAAGAGTGTGAAGTCCCCGAAATCCACCTGTCCGCGATAAACTTAATTGATCATCATGAAAGCCGGGATGCTTTCTGAGCAGTTCGCCGTCGGGAGTGTCTGGAGCTGATGGTGCCTTGCTGCAGTTCCCGGGATGAAATCATCCGAGGACTCGAACTCATGCTGCGCAAGAATCGTCTGTTTACGCCCGGCCCCACTCCTTTGCTTCCGGCAGCCCAGTTTGCCGAAGCCTCGTTCACAGCGCATCATCGGACAGCTGATTTCCGCAATCTGTTCACGCGTGTGCTGGCCGACATGAAGGAATTCGTTGGCACTCGGAACGATGTTCTGGTGCTGGCCTGCTCGGGCACCGGGGTGATGGAAGCTGCGGTTTCGAACCTGACCTCGCCGGGCGACAGAATCCTGGTATTGACTGCGGGAAAATTTGGTGAGCGCTGGACGGCTCTGGGCAAGGCATACGGTTGCCAGGTCGACACACTCAGCAAGCCCTATGGCGAGACTTTCTCGCTCGATGAGGTGCGTTCGCGGCTCACGCCCGACGTTCGTGCGGTCTACGTGCAAGCGACGGAGACATCCACCGGCGCTCGGCACGACGTAAAGGGCATCGCGAAGTTGGTTCGTGCCACCGGGAATGACACTCTGCTCGTCGTGGATGCGATCACCGGTCTTGGTACGACCCACCTCGACGTCGATGGCTGGGGCCTGGACATTATTATTGGCGGCTCGCAGAAGGCCCTCATGATCCCACCGGGACTGGCTTACTGCGCCGTGAGTGAACGGGCCTGGCAGCGGATGGAGACGACCAAGTCGCCGCGCTACTACTTCGATCTGCGCAAGGAGCGGAAGTCTGCCGCCAAGGGCGGGTCGGCATATACGCCGGCGACCTCTTTATTCGCGGCTTTGGCGGCGGCGCTCGACTACATCCGGCAGCTGGGCGATGGAAATCTGGCGGCTGGGCGCGAGGATCTGGTCAACAATGCCGAGCTCGCCGCGGAAATGACGCGCGCGGGAGGACTGGCTCTGGGACTGAAGCTATTTGCACCTTCGTCGCCGGCTGCGGCTGTCACAGCCCTCGAAGCGCCTGCCGGAGTAGACTCGGGTGCGATCGTGAAAGAGTTCCGAGATTCGTTCAACGCGGTCGTGGCCAACGGGCAAGGGGAAATGAAGGGCAAGCTTTTCCGGAT
>Ga0126373_10002196_pt1 | contig 14305 bp, 15 predicted proteins | sample PanSoiMetPlot_11_FD_92545 | JGI IMG/M metagenome (GOLD analysis project Ga0126373, IMG submission 92545) | Tropical forest soil microbial communities from Panama - MetaG Plot_11 | ecosystem: Environmental > Terrestrial > Soil > Tropical forest > Bulk soil | place: Panama | collected 2016-02-17 | reverse complement strand
GTGCGGTCGCCAGTATCTGCAGCTGGACGGCTCCCGTCGCCGCGAGTGACGCGGGCCGGATGCCGCGCAGTTCCGAGCGCGGGACGTTCGGGACATTGACGTTGAGGACTACGCCAGGACGCTGACTCCTCAGCCCAGGCAAAAGCTCCGCAGCGACGGCAGCTGCGGTGTCCCAGTGCGTCTGCGCGCCATCGCGCCAGTCAAGGGAGAATGCGGCAGTCCGCATGCCGTATATGGCCGCGGTCATCGCGGCGCCCACGGTGCCCGAGTGCAGGACAGCTCGTCCGGTGTTCGGGCCGCGATTGATACCCGAGACAACCAACTCTGGGACAGGGCCAAAGGCTCGGTGAAGAGCCGTAAAGACGATGAACGCCGGCGCCGCGTCGACGGCGACCGTGTGGATGCCAGAGAGTCCCGCAAGCTCCGTTCGGCTCATCATGATCTTTCCGTCGGCGGGGACTGCCGACAGAGCGGCGCTGCTACCCGAGGACTCCTGATGGGGCGCGGCTACGACAACATCAAAGTCGCTCTGCGTGGCGGCGATAGCCAGCTGCCGCTAACCCTCGCTTTTGATGGCGTCATCGTTGGTGACCAGACACGACGACCGGATTTGCGACCGCGCGTTCATGCACCTTGGCTAACCCGCCTGAGCCTTGCCAAACCCATGTCACAATCACATTCCGGACGCGTCAGCGCGTCTTCTACCGGGGAGTAGACCTGGAGGGACCGGTCGGCTCCGGAGAGCTGATCGTCTGGGCCGGGCGCTAACGCCCACTCGGTCTTACCAGTGGCATATGGCGCCGTGAAATGCAGTGGTAGCGTGAAAGCGCAGGCCTGGTTTGGTTAGCGATGTCCGCCCCTCACCTCGCCGGGTCCACCTCGGCTGCGGCAGCGCCCTCAAGAGCGCGGGGAGAGGAAGTGGTGGCGAATTTCGACATCGATGCACCGGATGCAGTGGTGGCAGTCGCTGCTTCGGCCGGTGGCGTTGAAGCGCTGAGCGGGTTCGTGTCTGTGCTGCCTGCAGACTTTCCGGCGACGGTTCTCATCGTGTTGCACATCCCGCCTGCGGGGCCTTCGGTGCTACCGATGATCTTGTCCAGAGCGGGCAAACTGCCTGCGCGTCATCCAGCCGATGGCGATCCTCTTCACAAAGGCGACATAATGGTCGCACCGCCGGACAAGCACATGACAGTGGATGAACTCAAAGTGCGCGTTATGACCGGGCCGCGGGAGAATGGCCATCGGCCGGCAGCGGACGTACTGCTCCGCGGAGTGGCGGAGAGCTTTGGTGATCGGGCCGCGGGTGTCGTGCTCTCCGGGACAATGGATGACGGCGCCGCCGGTCTACGGGCCATCAGGGCCGTCGGCGGGTTGGCATTGGTACAAGATCCAGAAGAAGCGGCGTTTCCCGGCATGCCACTTGCAGCGATGCATGAGGCAGAACCGCACTTTGTGGGGCCGGTAACGTTGCTTGCAGAGCGCGTATGCACGTGGCTCGCCGAGTTGCCTATAGTCCAGCCGAGTTTTGGGAGTGTCATCATCCCCGATGCGGCTGGCGGAGATGTGGCAGATTTGACGCCGCTGACCTGTCCTGAGTGCGGTGGCACGCTGTGGCATCGCAGCGATTACGGCGCTGAGCGATACCGCTGTCGCGTCGGCCACACATTTTCAGCTGATGGGCTGATGCTGGGCAAGCAGGCGGCTCTAGAATCTGCCCTTTGGGCGGCGATAGTGGCACTCGATGAGCGGGCCGAAGTATCCCGCAGAATCGCTAAAAGGCTTACAGATTCAGGCAGATCATCACAACTTGCTCGATATCAGGACGACACAAAGGCAGCAGAGGAACGAGCCGTGGTACTCCGCAATCTGATCCGCGATCTCGTTCAGGGAGTAAACGTGAGCTATGACGAGGGCGACATTGGCAACGCCGCCGGCTAACGGCGAACTAGAAGCGCTGCTCGAATATTTGAAAGAACGGCGCAATTTTGACTTTCGCGGCTACAAGCGCGCGAGTCTTAGCCGACGCATCTTCAAGCGCATGCAGACAATCAACGTTGAAGATTATCAGCGCTATATAGAAGTTCTCGAGGCAAATCCGGGTGAGTTCGGCGAACTGTTCGACACGATCTTGATCAATGTGACAAGTCTGATGCGAGATCGCGAGGCCTGGGAAGTAATGGCGTCGCGGGTTATTCCGGCGGTGATTAACGGGAAGGGACCCGAGGACCCGATCCGGGTCTGGTCAGCAGGCACAGCATCAGGGGAGGAAGCGTACTCGCTAGCTGTCCTGTTCGCGGATGCGCTGGGCGAGGATCGCTTCCGCCGGCTGGTCAAGATCTACGCGACCGATGCTGACAATGACGCACTGAATACGGCCAGGCATGGCCGCTATCCCGAGGCAAAGCTTGTCGACGCATTTGGCGAGGAGCGCACGAATCGCTTCTTCGAACGTGAAGATGGCTACGGCGTATTTAGAAGCGACCTGCGCAGAGCCCTGATCTTCGGTCGGCATGACCTAGTGCAAGATCCGCCTATTTCTCGCATAGACGTGATCAGCTGCCGGAATACGCTGATGTACTTTACCTCCGATATCCAGTCGAAGATCCTGGCTAGTTTCCATTTCGCGCTCAGCACCGGTGGCTATCTATTCCTCGGCAAATCAGAGGCCCTGGTCAACAGGACGCCGATGTTCCAGGTCGTCGACCTGCGACAGCACATCCTGCGCAAGGATGGGACGGCCACTGACATGGGCATACTGGCGGCGCCGCAGCAGCCGGCACGCCAGGCCAGGGCGGCGAAGCAAGGGGCGCCGCGCGCTCTTGAAGGGATTTTCGAGCACAACTCGATACCACAGGTTGTGCTGGACTCCAGCGGCGTCATCGTGCTAGCCAACCGAGCGGCACGCCGGACTTTGTCAATCGGGTCAACCGAGCTTGGCCGACACCTCAGGGAAGCGGAGTTTTCGTTCCGCCCGATAGACCTGCGGTCGCCAGCCGAGCGGGTGCTCAGGGAACGCCGCCAGGTGACGATATCGAATGTCACGTGGCAGAGTCCGATCTCGACCGAGGATCCAGCCACATTGGACATCGTGATCTCGCCGCTGGAGAGCCAAGGTGGCGTACTGCTGACGTTCCTCGACGTGTCCCGCTATCAGCACCTTCAACTGGAGCTTGAGCAGTCGAGGCGTGAGCTTGAGACGGCATACGAGGAACTGCAGTCGACTGTCGAGGAGCTCGAGACCACTAACGAGGAGCTGCAATCCACGAACGAAGAACTCGAGACGACCAATGAGGAACTGCACTCGACGAATGAAGAACTAGAAACGATGAATGAGGAGCTCCAATCTACCAATGAGGAGCTCGAGTCGATTAACAACGAGTTGCGCGACCGAAGCGCCGAGGTCAGCGACCTTAACCAGTTCCTGCAGTCGATTCTCGGCAGCCTGCGGTCCGCAGTTGTGGTCCTTGGGCCAGAGATGGAGGTCAAGGCGTGGAATCGGCAGGCCGAAGAACTATGGGGCCTGCGTGCCGATGAGGTCGCTGGCAGTCACTTCCTGAACTTGGACATTGGTTTCCCGGTCGAAACGCTGCGACTGCCAATTAGGAACTGCCTCAGTGGCCGAACAGATAGGGCTCAAATTACCGAGGCCGCCGTCAACCGACGTGGCAGGCAGATCGAGTGCACCGTAAGCATCAGTGGCCTCACGGGCGAAGGGGTCACCAAGGGCGTCATCTTGATGATGGACGCGAGCCCTCGCGATGGGCACGCTGACGGCGCGGAGGTAGCTCGGGCGGTAACTCGCGCCTCCGCGGATGGTGACAGCCCGGATGAGGCCAGCTAGCAGCGGTGTAGTTGCGGCGCTATCGTTACTTATGCAGGCCTTTAAGTGACTGGCCCGAGCTAACGCGATCGACGATCTCGCTAGCCAGGTCCCTGACCCGTACGTTTGCTCGTTGTGATGCCGACCGGAGCATCGAGAACGCCTCGTCTGGCGTGCAGCTGGACTCCGCCATAAGAATGCCTTTGGCCTGCTCGATGACCGGCAAGCTTTCGAGGCGCGCGACCAGCCGCGCGTAGGCGGATTCATGGAGTATTTGGCGCTCGGACCGCCTGGTCCCCACGTAGCCGCGAGTCTCAGCCAGTCGCGCTCGCGACTCGGCCAGCTTCTTGACGTTAGCCGTGATATCCAGCTGCGCCGAGGCAAGTCGCTCCTGCAGCTCTGCTGCCTGCGATGCGTAACCGGGAGCCACGACCGTAGCGTACCCCCCCAGCGCCAATCTGTGATCCCTGAAACCCGTTGCGATGTGCCAGTGCTGAGGTTTGAAAATGGCTAAGCCGGCACCTTTGGCCGGAGCTGCTCAGCGATCATCTGCCCATAAATGGTCATCGCGAGCAACCTGTCCCTCGGGGGCTCGTAGGCAATCGAGTAGTGGGTCGACAGCACACCGCGCAGCTGGCCCGACAGGTCGGTGAGTGGAGTGGACTGAACGGCGCGGAATCCTGATGCCGCGGCAATCTCGCGATGCGGAGCGAATCCGGGGTCGAGGTTGACGTCTGTGATAACGGTTTGACCGCTATGTGCAGCTCTGCCGCATGCCGAACTCGTGTCGTCGACCACGGCGAAGTACTCGAGGAACTCTGAGTTGAACCCGACCTGGGCCACCACCCTTAGGGTGCCCGTGGCTGGGTCGAAGACCTGGACGTTGCCGCGATCGGCGGCCATCAGCCCGAGCCCGCCGGCCAGCGCGGATTCGATCATGAGGCCCGTATCTGTTGCATCATGGAGACTGCGGGAAGCCGCATGCAACCAGCGAGCGATCTCCGGCTGGTCCAGTCTGAGCCGGATATGTGAAGCAAAATGCTCAGCTCGCAGTGCTTGCTCCGACTTACCCACTGCCCGTAGCTGAGCTGCCGACGTCACGCAGGACACTTCGGCCATCTCAAGCAGGTGCCGCAGTTGCCGACTCTGCCGCGTCTGGGTGAGCCAGGGGAAAGCCTGAGCCCACCGCACCTCCGCGAGGGCATCCATATCCGGATGATAATCCCGGAGCCAACTGCCCTGACAGAGCGGTTAGATCCGCAGGTCTGGGGTAGCAAGCGCTAGCGCCTTTAGCTCCTAGGGCGCATACTGCCTCCAGTAGGCGGGAGAAGTAGATGGTCACACTGGACTCCCTCAGAGGCGAATTCGCGATACTCCGACGCAGGATGGGTGCTGCGGCGAGTTCCATCGCAACCACCGAGGAATGGATTGCCAGCACCCTCGATCGGCTGGCGCACGACCGGCCTGAACAAGGCGCAAGACTGCGTGCGCGAGCGGCCCAAGCGCGAGAATTTGCGGCCCTGGAGCGTGACAGAGCCATAATGTATGGCTTTGACCCTGGGGTTGCCGGACCCGAAAACCACCAAGAACTCTACGAGGACCACTAGTCGTAAGACCCCCCAGCCACCAAAGATGGCGTACTGAAGGTCAAATTCAGGTCAACGCTAGATATGACACAGGTACCCCCCGTGTGGCACAGTGGGTGTAGACGAGGTTAACGATCTAGCCGCAGTCCGGTTAGGTCGTGCTCGCTGAACCCTGGCTCCGGGCTGCAGCTTGTTCGGAGCGAGGGGGTGCCGTGCAGTCAGAAGACCGCGCCACCACAGCCAGTCCACTTGCAATCCCGGATGTCATCTCATTCCCGGCAGAGGTTGAACTCAGCAACGCGGCCGGTCTGGGCGCCCAATTGCTCGCAGCCCTCCAGACCGCCACAGGACCTGTCATTGCCGATCTGAGCCAGACCCAGTACTGCGACTCTGGCGGATTGCGGCAATTGGTTCTCGCTCACCGCTGCGCGCAAGGAAACGGCGCCGAGCTCAGAGTGGTCGTTGCCAGTACTTCGGTGCTGCGCATCATGAATGTCGTCGGTCTCGACCAAGTGCTCAACATCTACAGCACGATGAAAGATGCGTTCACGATGGCGAGTGTCCCCGCCGACGAGGCGCGATAGGGGACTGACGGCTTTCCGTCAGAGCCCCCATCGGAAACCACGATGACAAGCGTGCAGAACCCGACAGTCCGACGCCGCAGGCTGGCACTAGAGCTCAGGCGGCTTCGCGAAGGCGCAAAGCTGACCTGCGAGGATGTGGCTGCGCGGCTGGAGTGCTCGGCATCGAAGGTCAGTCGAATAGAGACCGGGCGCGTCTCGGTATCGCCACGTGATGTCCGGGACATCCTGGAGATTTATGACGTCCCGGCTGATCAGCGCGAAGCATTAGTGCAGCTCGCCAGAGACTCCCGGCAAAAGGGGTGGTGGCAAGCCTACGGCGACACTGTGCAGCCACACCTCGTGACCTACCTGGGCATGGAAAGCGCAGCCTCAGAGATCCGGGCGTTCCGAGTAGGCCGACTGCCGGAGTTGCTGCAGACCGAATGCTACGCACGAGCGGTGATCATCGCTGGCCGGGCTGGCACCACTGTTGCAGACGTGGACCGTGAAGTTGCACTGCTAATGGAGCGGCAGCGACTAGCTAAGGAAACCCCACCCCGGCTTTGGGTTGTGATCGACGAAGCAGCCTTGCGTCGTCAGGTGGGCGGCCCGGAAGTCATGCGGATTCAGCTCGAGTACCTGCGCGAGGTTAGTTCGATGCCGAACGTCTTCCTGCAGGTCATCCCCTTCGGCGGCGGGGCACACATGGCAATGGACCTGCCGTTCGTGGCGATGAGCTTTCCCGACCTCATAGCTCCGGACGTGGTGTGCATCGGATATCCGACCGGTGTGCTCTGGATCGAGGAGCTTGACGAGGTCGACCGGTACAACAGGCTCTTCCACCACCTGCAGGCCGCGGCATTGTCGTTTGTCGAATCCGTGGCGCTTATGACCAGCGTGCTAAAAGACATGTGACGCTCGCACATGCAGTTGGACGAGATCCCTGCTGACGTCACGGAAGCGCGGCATTCGCCGTCCTCGACGCACCCCGATCGGTCCATCGCTGGGTGCACGTTTGTGCGTCGATGCAGTACCAGCGCAGATCGGAGCAAGCAGCTCCGCCATCAGGTCTGAGCAGTCGAATGGGTAAGCGGGCTTCACATAGCCAGCAGGTCTCAGTATCTGTTGATGGCTGAGAGAGCGTGTCGCCTTGTGCGTCCGTCATAAACCCCTTACCTCCCCGGACCAGGCCCGGGCGGATAACGGGTGAAGGCATAGCTCAAGCCGGGTCCATAGTCCGGCTGGCTCGACAACCTCTGATCAGTTTCGCAACTTCAATGCAGGCTTGTCCACCTGATGCGCGGAAGGCACGCTGCTCGCTGCGCCGCGGTGCGGCCGGCCACAATCTAGGCTTATGGTTTCTGAGATCTTCGACCCCGCCTGCTGGCGCACGGTGGAGGGCTTCGACTTCACCGACATCACCTACCACCGCGCAATCGATAGTGGGACAGTCCGCATCGCTTTTGACCGGCCCGAGGTACGCAACGCGTTCCGGCCGCGCACGGTCGACGAGCTGTACCGCGCGCTCGATCATGCCCGGATGTCCAGCGACGTCGGCTGCGTGCTGTTGACGGGCAACGGTCCGTCGCCTAAGGATGGCGGCTGGGCTTTCTGCTCCGGTGGCGATCAGCGCATCCGCGGGCGGGACGGATACCGGTACGCAGAGGGCGAGACGGCGCAGACCATCGATCCTGCCCGCGCGGGACGGCTGCACATCATGGAAGTCCACCGGCTCATCCGGTTTATGCCTAAGGTCGTCATCTGCGTAGTGACCGGCTGGGCGGCGGGCGGCGGGCATAGCCTGCATGTTGTCTGCGACCTCACGCTCGCCAGCCGGGAGCATGCGCGATTCAAGCAGACCGATGCTGACGTCGGCAGTTTTGACGGCGGCTTTGGGTCCGCCTACCTTGCCCGTCAGGTGGGCCAGAAATTCGCCCGGGAGATCTTTTTTCTCGGCGATACCTATGACGCTGAGGCCGCCCACCGGATGGGAATGGTCAACGCCGTGGTGCCGCACGCGGAACTCGAGCCCACGGCGCTGGAATGGGCAGCCAAGATCAACGCCAAGAGCCCGACGTCGCAGCGAATGCTGAAGTTCGCCTTTAACCTCATCGACGACGGACTGGTGGGGCAGCAGGTGTTCTCAACCGAGGCGACCCGGCTTGCCTACATGACAGACGAGGCTGTCGAGGGAAGGGATGCGTTCTTGCAGAAGCGCGCTCCAGATTGGGCACAATTCCCCTGGTATTACTAGCCGAGCAGGCGGCGGGACGCCGGGACCGGGGGCACGGCGGTGAACGCCAACGTCCAAGGTCACATTGGAGGTAGTGATGAAGACCTTCGCCTCATCAGGCGACCTCGCCGAAAGGGAGCAGACGCTGGAGATCCTGGCCGATGGCGTCTATGCGCTGACGGCCGAGGGTGACCCCAATGTGGGCGCGATCGAAGGTGAGGACTTCCTCGTCTGTTTCGAGGCTATGGCCACGCCGGTCGCGGCCCGGGCCTGGCTGGACCGGCTGCGGACCTACACCGACAAGCCGATCCGGTACTTGGTCTTGTCGCACTACCACGCCGTCCGGGTGCTGGGCGCCAGCGCGTTCGACGCCGGCGCGATTGTGGCCCACGACAACACGCGCGCTCTGGTGGCCGAGCGCGGCCGGCAGGATTGGGAGTCAGAGCTCGGCCGGATGCCGAGGCTGTTCCAGGAGCCGGAGTCGATTCCAGGCTTGACGTGGCCGACAATGACGTTCGCTGACCGGCTGACGATCCATCTGGGCGGCGACCGGGGGGAATTGATCCTGGCCTACTGCGGTCGCGGTCACACCGAAGGAGACATCGTCGCATGGCTGCCGAAGCAGAGGATCCTCTTCGCCGGCGATCTTGTGGAGGCACAGGCGGCTCTGTATACCGGAGACGCTTTTCATTCTGATTGGGCCGCCGGAACGCTTGACGCTGTCGCAGCGCTCGGCGCGGAGGCACTCATCGGCGGACGTGGCGCAGTAGCACATGGCGGAGATGCTGTGTTGGCCGCCATCAGTCAGACGCGAGACTTCCTGACCACGATGCTTGCCAAGGTCGGTTCGGTGCATCAGGCAGGCGGCACTCTCAAAGACGCTTTCATCGCGGCACACGGCGCGCTCGAGCCTCGTTATGGTCGATGGCCGATCTTCGAGCACTGTATGCCGTTCAACGTATCCAGGCTCTGGGACGAACTGTCTGGGATTGAGCGCCCGGTGATCTGGACTGCCGAACGCGACCGGCAAGTCTGGGATCAGCTTCAAGATTGACGCGAGCAAGACACTGCCATGCAACCGGTGCTGATAACTGGAGCCGGTCCGGTCGGAATGACCGCGGCTCTGCTACTTGCGCGATGGCAGGTACCGACGATCGTGCTCGAAGCAGCGGCGGAACATGCCATCGTCGGCTCGCGGGCGATCTGCTTTCAGCGGGATGTGCTCGACATCTTCAATCGCATCGGGTGCGCCGACAACATTGTGGCCGAAGGAGTTACCTGGACGACCGGCCGCACTTACTACGGCAAGCGAGAGTTGTTCGCGATCACGTTCTCCAGCCGTGGTCCAAGCACGCTGCCACCGTGGATCAACATCTCGCAGAGCAGCGTCGAGCGCACCCTGCTCGAGAAAGCGACCGCCGAGCCGCTGATCGAGCTACGGCGTGGGCTCCGGGTCACCGGTGTTACTGCCAATGAGGACTCGGTCGAGGTAGCGGCGGCGACCGCGACCGCCACGACTAGGCTGCGCGGAAGCTACCTAATCGCCGCCGACGGCGGTCGGAGCACCGTAAGGCAGCTCCTCGGCATCGGCTTTCCTGGCCACTCCTTCGACGACCAATTCCTGATTTGTGATATCCGGGCTGACCTCCCGTTCCCGAACGAGCGCAGATTCTTCTTCGATCCGCAGTGGAATCCCGGCCGGCAGGTACTCCTCCATCAGTGCCCAGATGGCGTGTGGCGGATCGACTGGCAGGTCCCCGACGATTTCGATCTCGCCGCCGAGCAAGCCAACGGTGGCCTGGACGACCGGGTCCGCCAAGTGACAGCAGGTGCGCCGTACGAGATCGTCTGGGCAACCGCGTACCGGTTCCACGAACGAGTCGCGGCGCATATGGCGCAAGGCCGCGTGTTCCTGGCCGGCGATGCCGCCCACTTGTTCGCGCCCTTCGGTGCTCGTGGTCTCAACTCGGGCATAGCCGATGCGGAGAACATCGCCTGGAAGCTTGGCCTGGTCCTGCACGGCCAAGCGGCGCCAGCATTGCTAGAGAGTTATCACGCTGAGCGCTGGGCGGCCGCGCAGGAGAACCTGCGCGTGACCAGCCAGACCATGGAGTTTCTTGCGCCGCAAACCGCCGAACTGCGACAGGCGCGTACCCGGCTGCTGCAGCAAGCAGTGACCGACCCGTCGGCCCGGTCGCAGATCAATTCTGGCAAGCTGGCCGAGCCCTACTGGTATACCGCCAGCTCGCTGACAACACCGGGTCCATCGCTCGTTGGCTTTCCGGTGGAACCTGGGGCGTTGCGCCCGCCAGTACCCGGCGTGCTGTGTCCAGACGGCCCTTGCGACCGCGTGACACCCGCCGCCCGGCTCCGCCAGTTGTTCGGCAGGAGCTTCGTTGTGCTGACTTCCTCACCAGCCGCTGCGGATTCGGCCGCCGAGATCGCGACCGCATCGATGGCGGCCCCCGTCAGGAGTTACTCGCTCGCGCGGCTGGACAGCACCGGCGCACTGCGCACGGCGCTGGCCGCGACATCAGAAAGCGTCCACGTCGTCCGCCCTGACGGCTATTTGGCCGCGGTCATGCCGGACCTGGAACCGACGACGCTGAAGGCCGCGCTGCGTCGCGCGGCAGGCAATCTCGCCTGAGCTAGGAGTCCGAAGCCGCACCAGAAATTCGGGGAGCAGCACCGGTAACAAGGCCGAAATCTATGCTGTGCGGATCGGGCGTGCGCCAGGCAATGTGCTGATCCGGCCGGATCACCAGGTACTCGTCACGCCACGGGTAGGCCGCAGGCGGCTCGACCAGCCTGAGCGGGATGCCCAGCTCGCGTGCGCGGTCCAGAGATGACGTGGCACGGGCCACCGGCCCCACCAGCGCGAAGCCGGTCCCGAGCTGGTCATACAAAGAGCTGCCGTCGGGCATCCAGGCGTGCGGCAGCCTCGCTCCGGGCTCAGCCGACGGCGTATACATTGTGAGGTCCGTCGGGACCCTGCGGCTCGAGAGCGGCTGGATCACGGGCGAGCCGGCGTAGGAGTAGCCGAGCACAAGGCCGAGGCTGTGGAACTCAGCGCGTTTGACGCGCTGGATAACAGTTTCGTCGGCGGGCAAATCGCCTGCGAGCGCGCCCATGTTGGCTTCCGCGCTGCCAACTGTCTGCTCGACCACGCCGCGGCGCTCGTGCTCGTAGCTGGTCAGTAGTTCGCCTGGTGCCCAGCCGTGCTCCACGGCGGCGATCTTCCAGGCGATGTTGACCGCGTCTCCGACGCTGGTGTTAAACCCGTGGCCACCCCACGGCGGATTGACGTGCGCCGCCTCGCCCACCAGGAAGACACGATCCTTGCCGAAGGCGTCCGCGATCAGTAAGCGGGCCATCCACGGATCTGTCGCGAGTATCTCGTGCGGGACCGGAGCGCCGATGAGCGCTGTGATGAGCTCAGCGGCGTGAGCGGCGCCGTAATCGGGATCGACTCCTGGCATGATCGACCACCAGGTACCCCCAAGGTCAAGCCTGCCAACAAGGCCAGTGGTAGAGGCTCCTACTACCCAGTACTGAACAGCTGGCCCCAGGTCCGTATCAAGGTTCGGCGCCCTGAACACCACATTGAAGTTCGGCCTGGGGTCGGAACGACCGATATAGGTAGCGCCGATCTGGTCGCGCACTACGCCATTCGCCCCGTCGCATCCCAGGACATAGCTCGCCCGGACTTGGTACTCCAGGCCGGCTTTGTCGCAGACGGTCACTGTGACCGCTTCGTCGTCCTGAGTCAGGCCCACGACGACGTGTCCGAGGCGAACGTCTACCTCGGGCCGGCTCGCCAGATGTTTCCGCAGTACCTCTTCGACGACCGGTTGCGGCACCTGCTGGCCTGATTCGGCGAACCGGTCATCGCGCTCGGTCGCCAGACCGAAGGCGTTGTCGAAGTCCGTGATGCGACGCCCGGTCAGCGACTCGCAGAAGGTGACGCGCTGCGACCATGCGACAGGTAGTGGCGCGGCTTCCCTGAGCTGCCCGGCGAGTCCCCACCTGCGCAGATGCTCCATCGTGCGGATGCTGGTGGTCTTGGCCCGCGGCCGGCGATGGGAGACATGGACGCGCGGCTCGATGACTATGCTGGCCGTGCCGTGCAAGCTGAGTTCGGTGGCTGCTGCTAATCCAGCGGGCCCGCCACCAGCCACGAGAACCGGCGTACGCTCAGCGCTTGTCCAGTTCACGGCCGGTGTGCTACCAGAGAGCCAGCGCCGGGCACGTCAGGAGGCCTCAAGGTTACGAATCGCCGGCGCGACCTCGCGCGCGAATCTGGCAAGCGACGAACTCGCCTCTGCATAGGTCAGCGAGCCGAACGCGAAAGCGCCCGCAAAGTGGTTGCATCCCGATGCCCGTAGCATTTCGGTGAGCTGTGCTAGCACAGTTTCCGCTGTGCCCGCGATTACCAGGCCAGCGTCGATCGCGCGGCCGAAGTCTTGCGCGTGGGTGAAGCGCGAGTCGCCATGGCGTCGCCAGACAGCGGTGAACTGCTGGTAGAAGACTTCCATCGCATCGACCACCCGCGCACGAGCGGCTTCATCTGTTTCACCGACATAAATGTTGCGCATTATCCCGAAGCGTGGCGTGCTCACGCCCGCCCCGCCCATGAGCGTGCCAGGAGGCGCGGCGGCCACGCCTGCGAAGTACTCGTCGCGGCGCAGGCGGGTCTCTTGAATCGTGGGGGACCGGAAGCTGAAACCCAGAATCGTGTTGATTCCGCGGTTGCCCAGCTGGGGCACGCTGTGCGGGTTGCTGCTTGGATACCAGACGGGCGGGTGCGGCAATTGCCGCGTGCGCATTGGGAGTTTGGCGCTGGGATCAGTGACAGTGGCCCTGATGATGCCGCTGTCGAGCGTGCGCATGGTCGACTCGAATGTGTCGTCATAGCGCCGGTGCGCGCTGGCGGGCTCGATACCGAACGGCAGCAATTCATACGGGTTGCCGCCCCTGCCAAAACCGATCTCCAACCGCCCGCCGCTGAGTTGATCGAGCATGGCGATCTCTTCAGCCAGCCGCTCGGGCTGATAGAGCGGCAGCACGTAGACCAACGGACACAGGCGGATGCGCGTTGTGCGCATCGCCGCAGCTGCCAGGAAGACATTTGGCGACGGGACAAGGCCAAGCGGCGTGCCATGATGCTCGGCTACGTGGTAGATGTCGAAGCCATTTGACTCGGCGTCCACCAGCAAGTCGAGGCGCTCTCGGTAAAGCTGCGCAGCATCGCGCTCGCCGTCGGAGTCAATCCAGTCAAACAACCCAAAGGTAGTCGCTGAGCCACCCTCATGGCTGTCGCTCATGCTGGGTTGACCTCCAAGGAACGTTGCAGCGTATCTGGCAATGATCTCTAGCCTGACCTGAGATTGCTGCGGTAGTCCGGCAACCAGCGCTATTAGTTGGGAGTGTGACTCCTCTTCCAACACTGATCGTTGTCAGCGGACCCGCTGGTGCCGGCAAGACTACGCTCGCGCACAATCTCGCCCGCTCGATCGGTTGTCCGGCAGTCTGCCGGGACGAGATCAAGGAGGGAATGGCGTACGGCAGCCCGGAGTTCGCGCCTAGCCCCGGCGATGAGCTCACGGTGCGAACGTTGCCGGTCTTTTTCGGAGTGCTGGAACTGCTGGTGCGTGCCGGAGTCACGACGGTAGCGGAGGCTGCTTTTCAGGATCATGTGTGGCGGCCCAGGCTTGCGCCACTTCGTGACCTTGCGCATCTTCGTATTGTGCATTGCATCGTGGACACCGATGTAGCGGTGCAGCGCATGATGCGCCGCCGCGAAGAGCACCCGTTGCGTCGCGTGCATGCAGATCCACGCCCGGAGGAAGCCGAGACTTACGCCGAGCAGCGCGAGGCGTTCCGCCGGGTTTCGCTGGACGCTCCGTGGATCGAAGTCGATACGACTGACGGTTACAAGCCGGGACTGGCGGCGATCGTGGCCTTCGTCGCGGACGCGAACTGAGCTGGAGATTCGCCCGGCCAGCGATCTAACGGGTTATCATCGCGGAAAGCCGGATGAAGCTCCGGCGGGCATGTGCCCAAACCGCCACCGTGGCTGATGGCTTCTACCGGGAGCAGACCT
>Ga0126373_10002195_pt1 | contig 14311 bp, 14 predicted proteins | sample PanSoiMetPlot_11_FD_92545 | JGI IMG/M metagenome (GOLD analysis project Ga0126373, IMG submission 92545) | Tropical forest soil microbial communities from Panama - MetaG Plot_11 | ecosystem: Environmental > Terrestrial > Soil > Tropical forest > Bulk soil | place: Panama | collected 2016-02-17 | reverse complement strand
TCTACTCGCGGCAGATCCATATCGGCCTCATTGCCGCAGACTCGGTTGCTCAGGCCAGCGTCGGCTTCCGGCAGGTATCAATCATCGAGGACCCTTATGTATTCGCGGTCCCAAGTGCGATCAATCTTGAGGCTTTGGAGGACATCAATTCCGCTTCCGCGGATGTCGCCAACGTCCTAAACAGGTGCGTTCAGTTCAACTTCGGAACCCAACACACACTTCGGGTCCAACAATGGTACCAGCGCGTACTCCCCTTTCATCGCATAATCGCCCGTTGTCGCACTTACGAGGTCGCGCTCGAACTGGTGCGTGCGGGCTTGGGCGTCAGCCTGGTGCCGGCGCTGACGGCGTTGTCTGCCGCGCTCGACGGAATTCAGCTTTTCGCGACCGATCACGGTATTCGTCACACCGTTGCGATCTTGCCGGATCAGTACCTGCGTCTCACCCCCTACAAGGAACTGATTGAAGCGCTGCAAGTTGCCGGCCGCAAGGTTATGCTGCCACGCATTTTGCCGATGCCGCCGCTAATCAAAAATGCGCTTGAAGGCGCAGTGCCGGCATAAGAGCTTCACGGCAGCGACACGAGTGTCGGTCGGCGTTCTTTCTGCGCATACAACGCAAGGGAGGATTCGTGATGATTGCGCGTCGGTTCCCATGAGGCTCAAGAAAAGACATGATGGCCTCGACCTTTGGTCCCATGCTGCCGCTGATCGAGGAGCCGCTTGGCATCGGCCAAGGTAAGACGATCCAACCCCTGTTGATTGGATTCATTGAAATTAATGGCGACCTTCTCGACGCCAGTGAAAATTACGAGAAAGTCAGCGCCGATATCGTGCGCCGGCAACGAGGTCATGCTCATCTACCGCGAGGCGAACAGCGTGAGCAACATGGCCAACATGCGGCGCCAGCAGCGCGACGACGCCACCACCCTCGAGCATCACCATGCAAGCGTGTTTAAAGACTGCGCCGACACCGCCACAATGATCTGTTCGTGGGACTCGGCAACCGATGGTTCCGGCCGTAAATTGATAGCGCGCGACTGAGCGCAACGCGTCGGGCATGAGCATGCCGCGCCGACGTTTGGCTGTACCCGGAGGGACCGCGGTCCTCGGTTGCTACGCACAACATAGCTAGCGATCGACGCATCCCTTTAGCCAGTTGATGGCGAAGGCGCCGGTAAGGCCCACGGCGCGTGATCGCTGGTTCGGGAGCAAATGGGTGCGATGTACCGAAAATCGTTAGGACCGAATGGTAGGCGGCGTGGTTCACCGGAAAACGCCCTAGGGTTGAACGCCCGGCGCCGGGGAAGGAGGTATTCTCTTTGGCCGCGCCCGCAACGTATCAACGCTAAGCCCTCATGACCACGCTGTTTGTGGCCCTCACAACGGTCTAGTCTGCCAGAACCTCTCAAGGAGCGCGATAGGGTATGGAGACAATAGCAGCGTATTTCCACGCCGCTCGCCCGCGTAAAGCGATGGTCCGCGAGGTAATCAGGGGCCATGCCGACGACGCGACCTTGGGGCCAACGGACCTGGTTCGACCGCTCGCCGCAGCCGACAATCTGGATGAAAAGTCGCACACCTCGGACGCCTCCGAGTTTTCGGCGGGATGCGGGCTTTTCTCTTCACTCTCCCAAATCTTGCTCAAGATAGGCACCGAGCGCGGACAAAGTCATCGTCGAGGCCAGTGCATCCGACAGCGCCAACGAACAGCGGACCCGTTGGGTGCCCGGCCGTTACCGGCCGTCGCATCGGATCGATCATCTCTTTGTGCTCGCCGAAACTTAGCTTTCTCGCGCTATGGCGCCTTACTGTAACCTTCCGCTGCTTGCGCTTTGTGCCGAACGCGCCCGCTGTCCAAACAACAACGAACCGCCGCCACCGCTCCTTCGGAACATGGATGGAAAGCGCCCCCTTGAGTCGCCCCCGCGGCATGTGCCGATCACCCGATCGGCGGGCTGAGCCGTTCTTACGCGCGTCTGCGGCCCGCAGTGAACGGAGCGAATCGAGCATGGGGGGCCACCGTTTGGTTCTCCATCCAATGCCGACCTCTGCGGGTGATGCGTCCTAGCTCAGGGGCGCGAGGCCGGCCCAGGCCGCGCTCAATTGAAAAATGCTCGGTGAAAATTGCTCACAAAGTCGCTATTTCCTCTGTGTTGTGCGTCTTGCCACAGAGCCTAGATTAGGGCGGAGCGACTTAATTTAGAATCGATGCAGATCACCCCGAAGACAGTCGGCCCAAACTGGCTTACGATACGAAATATCGACGACGCTAAGACCCAATGGTACTATAAGACCTCAAATCCATGCGTGGTGATTCGAGGTAATTCTGCGAGGTCAGAGGACCAAGAGACATTCCATCGAGCGGATCGGTCACGTTGCCCGATTCTGCCTTTCACCAACAAGGGGCTGAGATGACAAGTCGAGACAGGGAATACCTGCTACTTCCGACCGAACGCGATCTACGGCTCGATTTCTTTCGCGGAATCGGACAGTGGATGGTGTTTTTAGATCACATCCCCTTCGACGTCGTCAACTGGCTCACCTTTCGCAACTACGGCTTCAGCGACGCCGCCGAGCTATTCGTGTTCATTTCTGGGTACACGGCGGGCTTTGTCTACGGCCCCGCTATGCGCGAGGGTCGGGTTTTCGCCGCCACCGCCCGACTCCTGAAGCGGGTATGGCAGCTCTATGTTGCGCACGTCTTTTTGTTCGTGTTTTTCATCGCCTACATCGCTCAGACAGCTGAACACTATGACAATCCGATGCTCGCGCATGAATTCAATATATTCACTTTCTTGCGCCATCCCGACGTGATGCTTTTGCAGGGCCTGATCCTCAAGTTCAAACCGGTCGACCTGGACGTGCTACCGCTCTATATCGTGTTACTGCTTGCCTCACCACTCCTCCTCTGGCTGATGACACGCCGCCCCAGTTTGACCCTGTTTGCGGCCGCAGTACTTTATTTGGTGGCACGTGCGCTTGACTGGAACCTGCCATCGTTCCCAGCCGGAACGTGGTACTTCAATCCTATTACCTGGCAGCTGCTGTTCGTGTTCGGCATGTGGTGCGCGCTTGGTGGCGCCAAAACACTTGCGCCGCTCATCCACTCTCGCGCGGCGTTGGTGCTGGCGGTTGGTTATCTCGTCTTTGCCTTCTTGATCGTGATGACGTGGCACGTACCGAGTTGGGCGCATTTCGTCCCGCCCTGGCTCGCCCACGCCATGTATCCCATCGACAAGACCAGCCTCGACCCGTTGCGCCTGATCCATTTTCTCGCCATGGCGGCTCTGGCCGTCCGCTACATACCCCGCACCTGGCCGGCGCTCACCGCTCGTTGGTCGCGACCACTCGTCCTTTGCGGCCAGCATTCGCTTCCAATCTTCGTTTTCGGCACCTTCTTGTCATTTGCCGCGCATATTATCCTGGTCGAGATCTCCAATACCGTGGTCGTTCAGATCCTGGTGAGCGTAGTTGGCATAACCCTGTTGGTCGCGGCTGCGTGGCTTATGACTTGGTACCGGAAGAAGGTAGAGTTGCAATTTCAGTCACAAACATGGGAGAAAGGTGTTCCAGCCGGAGCGACGTCAAATTGATTTGAAGCCGGCGCTGAACAGGACGGTCACCTCAGGTAGAGGTTGACGCCGTTGGGCACGTGGCCGGAGGTTTGCGGGCCTGGTCTCATGTCGCGATCCCCGAGAACGCAGCACAGGGGAGTCGCCGAGACTGGCGACGTCTCCTTGGGCCCAGGAGCGCTGCCGAGGTGGTCAGGCCGCATTCGCGCGCGTATTCTCACCAGTCCTTGAAGGTGGGCTCTGCGCAACCCCCGCATACCCAGGGAAAGGTCCAGTCGGCCGTGAGTTTGGCACTGCTTGGTAGATACTTGCTCCAGGCCTCGGCTCTGATGGGATTCATTGACTGCCAAACGACTTCAAATCCACCTGTGGCATCGATCTTGCCGATCATGACCGGCTTGGATAAGTGGTGGTTGGTGTTCATCACTTCGCGGTCCGCTGGCCGGCCGACCGCATCGCGGATTGGCGGCGCCGCCCGGGTCAGACGCGCACTGAATCCTTCCATGCCCGGACGCCTACGGCTTTGAATTTTGCTTAAGGCGTCAACCGCCCGCTGCCGCCTTCGCCATATGCAACTCGTTAGCGCCAAACCGGAAGGCAAGGGCGACGCTCATGCTCGCCCACGCGTGCGCGGAACGAAGCGAACACTAGGCCGCGAGTTTCTGATCGATGTCCGAGATTAGAATAGCGAGGTCCCTTGCGCGCTGTGGGCGACTAAATAAATATCCTTGCACTTCGGTACACCCTTCAGAACGCAGCCAGTCTAATTGCTCGCGAGTCTCGACACCTTCCGCCGTTGTCTTCATACCCAACGTTTTTCCGAGTCCGGTCACTGCTCGCACGATTGCCGCGCAATCGGCATTTGCGTCCAGATCATGAACAAATAAGCGATCAATTTTGATCTTGTCAAATGGAAAGCTGTGCAGATAGCTCAAGCTGGAGTATCCCGTCCCGAAGTCGTCCATCGAGATACGCACGCCGATTTCATGGAGTCGACGGAGCATCGACATTGTCGCTTCGTTATTTTGTAGTACAACTGATTCAGTGATTTCGAGTTCGAGGCGGCTGGCGCACAGGTCGGCGGATGCGAGTGATTGGATGACCGCCGGCACCAATGTCTTCCTGAACTGCAATGGCGAAAGGTTGACCGCTACACGAATACCTCGTGGCCATGTTGCCGCGTCAGCGCACGCCTGATGTAACACCCATTCGCCGATAGGGCCAATCAGCCCTAACTTCTCAGCTACTGGGATAAACTCATCCGGCATAACAAGCCCACGTTCCGGATGGTTCCAGCGAATGAGCGCTTCGAATGCGGTCACCTGATTGTTTTGCAAGTCAACGATTGGCTGATAGTACACCTCGAATTCATTCTGTGTCAGTGCTTTGCGCAATTCCATTTCCAGCTTACGACGAGTCTGCAGACGGGCATCCATCTCAGCTTCAAAGAAACGAAACACACCACGGCCGTCCGCTTTTGCGCGGTAGAGCGCCATATCGGCGTTCTTAATTAGCTGATCGGGATCGTGGCCGTCGCCCGGAGCGATCGCGACCCCGATGCTGGCGCCGACGACGACCTCTTGCCCGTCCACTTCGTAGGGCTCGGCCAAGACTTCGATGATGCGACCTGCCAAGACTGTAACTTCTTCCGGCCGTTGCAGCATGGTTTGAATGACCGCGAACTCATCTCCGCCGAGGCGCGCAAGAATATCCGTTTCGCGGAGGTTTTGCCGCAGGCGGTCAGCAACCAGTTGTAGTAATTTGTCTCCGGCTGGATGACCGAGCGCGTCGTTGACCTCTTTGAAATGATCGAGGTCAATGCACAAAACCGCAAAGCCCTCCCCGCGTCTGAGCAGCGGCATCGCTTCCTCGGCGCGCTCTCGAAAATGCAGACGATTGGGTAGTCCGGTGAGAATGTCGTGCCGTGCCAAATAGGCGATACGTTCCTCGTTTCGAATCCGTTCGGTCACGTCTTCATGCATTGCGATCCATCCTCCACCAGGCATCGGCCGATTGGCGATATGCACGATCCGCCCGCCCGGCAGCTCCCGGGTTGTCTGAATACTCTTGCCCTGCGCGAGACCCGCCTGCAGTTCGGCGATGTGTCTATCGTGATCCGCGCCCAAAACTCCCGCCGCGTCAAGGACCTGCAAGTGCTCGCGCAGGGTACATCGAGGCTCGATTGAGCCAGCCGACAGTCCATAGATTTCAAGATAGCGATCGTTGGTGACGATCAGCGCGCCTTCTGCATCGAACATGCACAACCCGTGCGACATGTTGTTCAGAGCCACATCAAATCGCCGATTTTGTGCAGCAATCGTCGCGAGGTGCCGTTGTGTCGTATGGCGAAACGTCGATATTGCCCGCACCATCTGGCCGATCTCGTCCTTGCGATCATGGTACTGGATATCGACATCGACCGCGCCCGAGGAAATTTTCCGCATGGCGGACGTGACGACTTCTATTGGCCTGACCAGCGATTTGGTGAAGGTCATCGCAACGAAGATGCAGATTATCATGCCGACCAAGCCGCCAAACGCGAACCAAAGCTTACTAACGGCGACGTCGACCAGAATATTTGAGGTCGCCGAGGCGGTGCGGTTGTTAGCGTGCGATGCTATCGCACTCAGATGCGCCGCGATCGTCTGGAAGTCCTCGTCGATGGCCCCCATGGCCATTGCTGCCCGCGGGGCATCGCCCCTCCCGACAACCATCAGATTTTTGGCGCTGTCAACGTACTGCAACCATTTGGTCGTGACAGCCTGCAGCTCTTGTGTTTCAGAGCCAAAAGAGTAGCGGGGATTGGCCAAGCCCCTTAAACCATTGGCCTCTCCATCAAGTTCCCACAGCACCTCCGAGTAAAGCGAGTCCAAGAGTGCCTTAGACGCGCCGTTACTGGTCAGCGTTACAAACCTGAATACTTTCAGGTGTGTCGCGCTGATATCGTTGAAAATATCCGTCACGACAGTCTGCGCCGGCAAGGTACCGGTTCGCAGCGCATCAAGCCGGTCGTCAATTGTCTTCATCGTCAAAAAGGAACTGACTCCAAGAACGGCGAAGCAGGACAACAGAACTGCAAATGCACCGAATGTTTTGCTTTTGATCGACCATGGGCACTTGAAAAAACCGCGCCACCGCTCAGACCGCGTTTCCGTCGTCGACATCATGACCGGAAAACTCCAACGTCGACCAGATAGTCGCCACGGGCTTCCCAGTTACTTTTCATGGCGTCTATCGCTTTATCAAGCAGATTAAGCCGTTTGCAATCGTCCCAGCCAGAGCGCTTCCCGTTGGCGACTTCAATCATTTCGCGGTTCAGCTGAATACCATTCTCAGGGTTCGCAAATTCCGTGCCCACGAGCGCCGGCGGCGTCCCGCGCGCCAAACTCACACCGTGGAGGTCGCAGATGCACGAATCGAGATTGCGATCGTTGAATCTGAGCTCCTTTCTCGTGGTTACGATGTCGGGGCTCCGCCGCTCAAACTTATCTTGAAACCATTCGATCATGCCAGGTGTTTTTTCTTTTGTGGCTATTTCCGCTGCCTTTAAAGGAAGCGCAGCCGAGAGCGGCAGCAGAAATGCGACAAAAGCTACGAAACGCAGCATGGGTATTTCTCCCTTAGCGCATCATGGCCACATTGACGACAAACTCCTTCAAATCGATGAATAGACACTAGCAAAATCTTGCTCTGTTCATTTTGTACCCGTTAGTTTTGTTTTAAGTGGAAGCCATCAAAAAATGGGCCGACTTCCCTTGCGACAGCGAATATGAACTAGCAGCACTTCTAACATTCGCCTTTGCCGATCAAGATTTGACGCCGGCTAAGAGGCGTCGTTTTACTATGCTCGCAATCATCCGGTGGTAACCATCAAGGCGCGTGGACGATGCACGAGGCCGGTTGCCTGAGCATCACCAAATCGCAGATGCGGCGGCGCCAATCAATTCATCCTGGTCGGATGAGCGGCGGTTAGCGCTTGCGTCGCAGGGTTCGTAGGCCGAAGCCACTGGTTGGCATCGGCCCGATGCGGATGCGTTGGTTTCTCGGTTCGCGGTGTTGGCCGCGATCTCGGCCCAAACGAATGTTAAGACTGATGGATTCCCGCTCTTGACGGTCGGGCCCACTGGGCCGCGGGCATCAGCCGCCGAACCCGCCACCGTCGAGAAAGGCCTGTTCCTCGAGGGTGGTCGTGCGACCGAGCGCGCGGTTCCGGTGAGGAAAGCGCCCGAACCGGCCGATGATATCCGCGTGGATTTCAGCGTGCCGCAGTCCGTGGGCATCGGCGCTGCTGCAAAAGAGGGCGATACAGCGTTCCTGATCGGCGAGGTCCTCTGAGTGCATGAACGGCAAGTAAAAGAATTGACGTTCCACAATCGGAAATTCTCGATCGATCCCTCGGCTGATCGCCCGGTCTGCGATGGCGCGGGCTTGGGGATCGGTCGCATAAGCGCGAGCCTCGCCGCGGAACAAATTGCGTGGGAACTGGTCTAGCAGAACGAGAAGAGCGAGCGTGCCATCCCTAGTCTCCTGCCACCCGTTCAGTGTCCCACCGGCAGCGGCCTCATAGGTCGGCACAAATCGCGCGCGAATCTCGCCGTCGATGACGTCATCAACCTCGAACCATTTGTCGGGACCCGCGGCTCGCCAGAAGGCAAGTATTTGATCTGGTGTCGCGATCATGACTTTGGCAGATCTCGATGGCGAGGTAGCAGCACAACCCGCCGCACCCGTTGAATCTTAAGCCAGGTCAACTCGATACTCCAGCATTCGGAAGTCTATCTCGACATCGGCACGCCGCTACCGTGCGACTCGGCCTGGAGATGGACCGGTCGATCACCTCCGCTTTAGCGAAAGGCCGCCGCCAAACTGCGCTGGCAAGCATCGCTTTAGTCGGGCAAACGGGCGAAAGCCGAAACGCGACCCGGGCTGCAGAGGCCGGCGACAGTTCGGACGGCGGAGGCGGGCACCGGCTCTTAGGCGCATCGGTGTTGGAACCCGGCTTTTAGCCGCAGCGCTCACCGGCGCGGTTTGATCCAAGCGGTTAACAGACTAAATTTGCCCTTTTCGTTCGGGGCATCGGTGGCGATGACGATCGCGTCCTGTTGGTGGCTTCCGCGCTCAATTATGGAGGAGAGAGCATTCCAATGAGAACCGTCAGGATTGGTTCTGGGGCTGGATATTCCGGAGACCGAATCGAGCCAGCCGTCGAGCTGTGTGCGCAGGGCGACATCCAGTATCTTGGTTTCGAATGTCTGGCAGAGCGCACGATCGCGCTAGCCCAACAGGAAAGAATGCAGAATCCGGCGGCGGGCTTTGATCCGCTGCTTGAGCAGCGGATGAGTGCCATACTGGAGATCTGCAAGTCGAAGGGCATCAAAATCATAACCAATATGGGAGCCGCGAATCCGGGCGCCGCGGCCAGGAAGACGGCGGAGATTGCCAAGCGACTTGGGGTCGGACGGCTCAGCGTCGCCGCGGTCACCGGCGACGACGTCCTCGACGTTTGCAAACAGCGCGACTTGCCCTTGTTGGAGATCGATGGTCGGATGAACGATCTTGGTAACCGTATTGTTTCTGCCAACGCGTATCTTGGCGCCGAGCCCATTGCCGAAGCATTGGCTGCCGGTGCTGACGTGGTGATCACCGGCCGGGTGAGTGATCCGGCCTTGTTTCTTGCTCCGCTTATTCGCGAGTTCGGTTGGGCGATGGACGATTGGGATCGGCTGGGTAGGGGCACGCTTGCGGGCCACCTGCTCGAGTGCGCCGGCCAGATTACCGGCGGCTATTTCGCCGATCCCGGGTATAAAGATGTCGCCGATCTTGGCCGCCTTGGGTTCCCGATCGGTGAGGTGAGCGAAGATGGCAATCTGCTTGTCACCAAAGTACCGGGATCGGGAGGTGTTGTCACCGAGGCAACCTGCAAAGAGCAGTTGCTCTATGAGGTCCATGATCCAGCCTGTTACGTGCAGCCGGACGTAGTCGCCGATTTTTCGCACGTCACAATCGAAGAGGTCGGTCGCGACACTGTCCGCGTGCAAGGGGGGCGAGGCGCGCCGAAAACCGAAACCCTCAAGGTTTCGGTCGGTTATGTCGACGGCTATGTTGGCGAAGGGCAGATCTCCTACGCCGGACCTGGCGCGCCAGAGCGCGGCCGGCTCGCCCTTAATATCGTGCGCGAGCGGCTCAGCCTGACCGGCGTTCAAACCAGAGAAACCCGATTTGATGTCATCGGGGTCGATTCGTTACACGGCGCAACCCTTCCCTGGGGGCGCGAACCGTACGAGGTTCGCATCCGAGTAGTCGGCCGCACCGACAGCATGACGGAGGCCGTGCGTATCGGAAACGAGGTCGAGACCCTTTACACCAACGGGCCAGCCGGTGGTGGAGGGGCGTGGAAGTCGGCGCGCGAGGTGGTCGCCGTGGCTTCAGTTCTTTTGCCGCGTGCACTCGTGAAGCCTACGGTGCAATTCTTGGAGGCGTGACGAATGAAAGTGCGCGAGATCGCCCATTCACGGACCGGGGACAAAGGCGACACGTCCAACATTTCGGTCATCGCCTATGACAAGTCGCACTACCCGCTGCTGCGGGAGCAAGTGACGGCTGAGCGCATCAAGGCGCTGTTTGCAGGGATTGTCGAGGGCGACGTCGTACGTTACGAGTTGCCCAACATCAGCGCACTGAATTTTGTCATGCGCAAGGCCCTCGGCGGCGGTGTTACCCGCTCGCTCGCGCTCGATGCCCACGGCAAGGGCCTGAGCTCTGCATTGCTCGACATGGACCTTGAAAATGTGACCGAGTCGAGGGTACCGCGATGATCACTGGCCACGGTGCGCCTCGTCCAATGTCTCGGCATCCTTCGGCAAGAACGGCACAGTGTGGGCAAGAGTCGTCAAGTTTGAGCGGAGAGCATTGATATTTTGGCGGGCGGTCCCCGCCATCGATGGGGATCGTGGACCGCCTTAGTTAGGTTGGTCTCTCTAACCATCATTGTGGGGCGTGGTCGATGTCGTCGGATCGGGTGGTGCCGAGGGCTGACATCGAAACCGAGAGGGCATTGCAAATGACCAAGACCATCGTCGCATTTGTGCCCGTGCTGTCGTTCAGCATCGGCGCCGAGGTCGGAGCGAAGAAGCATGATCATACCTATGCCTATGCGTACCGCAACGGCTACAATCCCTACGGTTATTACAATCCCTTCGACGATTATCCAGGCGAGTATCATCGGTGCGGCCTGGGATATTTGGAGCGGCACGGCGGGTGCGACCCTCTTTTCTAAAATTATTGGGTTGTAGCATCGCCGATCTCGGAAGTTGACAGCCTGAGGGCTGATGTCTGGCGCCTCGCCCAATGGCGTTTCAATGAGGTTGCATCGAGAACGCCGCATACGTTTTTCGCTGCGTCCCGGTTCTCGGCCACGATCTTGCGACCGTGTCGATCCGTCCCCGGCCATTCAAGATTTGGCCTAGACTTGAAAGGCTTACCGACAGGAGGGTTGCGCTTCGCGCGACTGTCCGCAAAGCCCCATGGGGGCGAAGGGCTTCGACGCATTTGCGCGAAACGAATCAATCAATCGCGCCTAATTTGATCCCGTCGGATCGGTGATTGCTCCGAGCACAGCGGCGCGAACCTCTGCGGGCTGTCCGTCCAGCGCGCGGGCCATGGCCTTAAGCGTGCGTCGCAGATCGTAAACCTGGTCCAACAGCGATAGCACTAAGGGCAGAGCATTTTCGTCGACATCGAGATCGATGCGCAGTTCTCGGATCAATCGGATGCGGGCGACGTCGATTTCGGCAAATACCCACTCCTCCGGCGAGGCCCCTGCGACGTGTACCCAACCGCGCGCGACCCAGTCTTGGATCACCGGGGCGGTAACGTCGGAAAACAACCTTGTCACCGCGGTGAGCGATTTCATGTCGCCTCCATTTCCGCGCGGGGATTGTAGGTATGGGCTGGCTTCCACGTCCTCAGGAACGCTGTTAACTCTGGCTCGTCCTGCTGTGGCAACTCGACGTTCAGCACCACCACCTGGTTGCCCCCGGCAATCCCGCGCCCGACCAAACGCATTCGCCTCCCGTTGTTAGAATTCGGTGGGATCTTGAGGAGAACCTTGCCTTTGATGGTCGGCACCTCGACCGATGCGCCAAGAACGGCCTCCTGAAGCGTGATCGGGAGGTCGATCTCGACGTCGTCGCCGACGCGACGAAACAGCTTGTGCGGCGCGACGCTGATTTCGATCAATGCATCGCCTGGAGAACCGCTGCCTTGACCCGGTTCACCCTGGCCCTTCAACCGCAGCACATGGCCATCGCGCATGCCCGCCGGGATCGTCACATCGAGCGTACGACCGTCCGGTAGAGTGAGCCGGCGAACCGCGCCGCGCGCGGCGTCAATAAAGTCGACCGTCAGGCTGTAATGGGCATCCCGCCCGCGCCGGTTCGCATCCCGTTCGAATCGATCGCGGAATGCTGCGCCGAACAAGCTTTCGAGGTCCTCAGCGTTGAGGGTCGCACCACCGCGGTATCGATGCACGCCCTCGTCGCCTGCCGCGTCGCCGAAATCGCGCCACGTCGGATGCTGCGGTGGGATCTCGTTGCCGGCTGCATCGATCTCCCCGCGGTCGAATTTGCCGCGTTTGACTGGGTCGGAGAGCAGCGCATGAGCCGCGTTGATCGCCTTGAACCGCTCGGCCGCGTCAGCCTTACCCGGATTGAGGTCGGGATGATGCTTCTTGGCGAGCTTTCGATAGGCCGCCCGGATGGTTTCGTCCGAGTCGCCGCGTCTTACCCCGAGAACGTCATACGGATCTTCCATCGGGCAAGACTACCTCGGCATTGGACCGGCGAATAGCCGCTATTCCCTTTCTCGGCACCCGCCGGCGCTCGGCGGCCCAAAGGCCGCGGTTCTTCTATCGCTCCCCCGCGTTTAAGCATCACGTTGTGGGCCTGGCGATCGACCGAACGTGGCGATGCCATGGTCTAGGCGAGGATCATCGGCAGTCGCCGCGGTCCACGAACCGTCCCTTTCGACCACCGGGCCGTTCCCTCGGGGTCGAGCCGGAATTCTGGGATCCGCGCCAACCATTCCGACAGCGCGACGTTGATCTCCATGCGGGCGAGATTCGAGCCGATGCAACGGTGGATGCCGAGCCCGAACGCGACGTGGCGGTTCTCGGCGCGGTCGATGACCACGCGATCGGCACCCTCGAACATTTCCGGGTCGCGGTTTGCAGCCGGAAATGCCAGCAACACCATCTCGCCCTTCCGGAACGTCGTGCCGCTGATCTCGGTGTCCTCGACGATCTCGCGCGCCATCGTTACCGGCGCATAGGCTCGCAGCATTTCCTCGACCGCGGTGCGGAGGAGTTGCGGCTCGCGTACCAGCCGTCGGCGATCCTCGTCGTGAGCCGCAAGATGCCACAGGCTCGACCCGATCGCACTCCAGGTCGTATCGATCCCGGCAACCAGCAGGAGCCGCAGGGAACCGAAAAAATGGTTGTCGCTCAGCGGATTGCCGTTAATGCGGGCCTCGAGCAGGTAGCTGATCAAGTCGTCACCGGGATTCAAGCGGCGCCGTTCGGCGATCTCCAGAAAATAGGCTTTCATCTGTTCGGTGGCGCGCACCAGGACGCTGTCGTCAGTGATGCCGGCCTCGAGGATCTCGTGGATCCAGATGCGGAACTGATCGCCATCCTGGGCGGGGATTCCGAGCATGTGGGCGATCACCTGGACGGGAATCTCCTGCGCGTAGTCGACCGCGGCATCGCACCGCTTTCGGCCCACAAGCCGATCAACCAGCGCGCGGCAAATCTCCTGCGTTCTCGCTCGATGACGTTCGATCGCATCCGGTGTGAAGGCCGGAAGCAACAACATCTTTGCACCGCGATGCTTGGGGGGGTCGGTGGTGATCGGCGGCGAACCTCCACCAATCGTGCCGCCCTCGCGCACGACAACTTTATGCGAGGAGAAATGCGTCGTGTCGTAGGCGATGGCTCGAACATCCTCGTAACGGGTCGGCAGGTAGACCCCGGAGTAGCGCTCGGTGTGGGCGATTGGACACCGGGAGCGCAACTCATCCCAGATCGGAAATGGGTCTTCAATCCATCGCGCATCGAGGTGGTCGAAATCGGTGGCCCAGTTCGCGACGGGCAGACGCTCGCTCATAACTTCCTCCCTAGAAATCGTCGCGGTGACGCCATGCCTTTTAGGAGCAGCCCATCGTTGATCAAGGTCAAGGCTGGTCAACTTGTGCGATCTTTCGGCCACGGCCGAACCGAATTTTGCGCCGCGGCAAGCAGACTTTACCTCGATATGTCCCTGACGCCACGCCGCTCGCCGGGCACCCTGGCGTTCGATTGCGACCCGAAGCGCGGCGTTCTAAATGACGTACCAAGGTTTCGCCGGGATCAGGACTAGTACGACCCATTTCGGCATGAAAAGCCGATCCCTAGTATTGCACCGAGCAAAATGTCTTGTAAAATCCAAGGAGACGTTAAGGGCAAAAGAACAAGCCCGTCGACCGGCAACCGGTGATGATCTCACGCTGACTTCCGACTTCCGACTTCCAACCTAATGCCCTTGATTGGTTCGTTCGGCAACAGCACTACCCGCGCTGCCATCGTTCGATAGCTCGTCATAGCGGCGTTGATAGCCAGCCCCACAAATGGCCAACGTCTATAACCGCAAAAAGCCTCCGCTCGAAGGATGTTTATCATGCCGACTCACCCGTTATTTGGAGCTG
>Ga0126373_10002194_pt1 | contig 14314 bp, 12 predicted proteins | sample PanSoiMetPlot_11_FD_92545 | JGI IMG/M metagenome (GOLD analysis project Ga0126373, IMG submission 92545) | Tropical forest soil microbial communities from Panama - MetaG Plot_11 | ecosystem: Environmental > Terrestrial > Soil > Tropical forest > Bulk soil | place: Panama | collected 2016-02-17 | reverse complement strand
GCACGACGAGGCACAGCGTGAACCCGCGAAAGCCGGTGGTCGGTGCTTCCGAGGCGCGCAGCCCCAGCTCGGTTCCCAGGCCGAAGGCAGCGGTGTAGAAGGTGCTGGCGAGCGCGGGCTCGGCCACTTCGAGGGTGATGGATTCGATGGATGTCATGGCAGGTCCTTCAGGTAAAAGTCTGGGTTGATCCAGCGGTAACAGCGTCTCGCTGGCCTGCGTGGACCCGCATCCGTGCTGAGCACGGAACCTGCCACGGACCCCGTCACGTAGCGGCGGCGCGACCCGGCCGGGAAGATAGAGCGCATGCCGACGCGAACGGTGACACCCGACATCTCAGCCAGGGAGGCCGAGATCCTGACCCTGGTCGGGGAGCGCCGGACGAACGCCGAGATCGGGTCGCGGCTGGTCATCTCGGTGCGCACCGTCGAGACGCACGTGTCCTCGTTGCTTCGCAAACTCGCGGTCCCGGATCGTCGCGCGCTCGCGGACCTCGCCATCGAACTGGCCAGGGCCGAGCGGACCAGCCACGCGCTGGCGGGTCTCCCGTCGCCGCTGAACCCGTTCATCGGCCGCGCCCAGGAACTTGGCGACCTGCGCGAAGCCGTCAGCGCGCACCGGCAGGTCACTGCCGTCGGGCCCGGCGGGGTGGGCAAGACCCGGCTCGCCCTCGAAGTCGCCGCAGACCTGGCCAGCGCCTACGAGGACGGCGTGTGGTTCGTCGACCTCGTGCCGGTCACGGATCCGGCGATGGCCGGATCGGCAGTAGCGGCCGCGCTCGGCGTGGGTGAGCAGCAAGGCCGCAGCATCGACGACTCGGTCCTCACCGCCCTGGCCGATCGCCGCGCTCTGGTGGTGCTGGACAACTGTGAGCACCTCGCGGACGGGGTGGCGCCATTCGTCGAGCGACTGCTCGCGCGCTGCCCGAACGTGAGCGTGCTGGCCACCAGCCGGGCTCGCCTGCTGGTGCCCTTCGAGTGGGTTTACTCGGTTCCGCCCCTGTCACTCGGAGGGCATGGCCCCGGCGGGGAAATCGCCTCATCGGATGCGGTGTTGCTGTTTCTCGACCGGGCCGGCGCGGTCGGCTGGACGGTCAAGCCCGAGCACCTGGATCAGGTTGCTGAGGCCTGTCGGAGGCTCGACGGCGTGGCGCTGGCGATCGAAATCGCCGCGGCCCGCCTGCCTGCGCTCGGTCTTGACGAGCTCGTCTCTGGCCTGTCCGACCACCTGCGGCTCCTGGTCGGCGGTCATCGTGCCGACGAGCGGCACAGCTCGGTGCGGGCCATGCTCGACTGGAGCCAGGCGCTGCTCAGCGCTCCCGACCAGACCTTGCTTCAGCGGGTCTCGGTATTCGTATCTCCGTTCCCGGCCTCGGCCGCCGCGCAGGTAGCCGGGTTCCCGCCCCTGCAACAAGGCGAGGTCGCCGATGGGCTGGCCCGGCTCGCGGATCAGAGCCTGCTGATCGTCACGCCGACGGCGGGGGGCACCCGATACCAGGCACTCGAGACCATCCGCCAGTACGGGATCGAGCAGCTCGCCGAGAACAGTGAGCTCCCCGCCACCCGGGCTCACCATTTGCGCTGGTGCCTGGCCGCAGCTACCGGGCTCGCGCGGGATCCGTCGCCCGGCACCGGTAGCTGGCGGTCGTCATTCGACGCGGTAGCCGATGATTTCCGGGCTGCGCTCGGGTGGGCAGCCGAGCAACCCGAACACCATGCGGAGGCGCACGACCTGGCCCTGTCCCTAGCCGGACTTGCCTTCTCGCGGAACCTGGCCGGTGAGGCAGAGCGGCGCTACGAGCAGGCCGCCGCCCTCGCCGAGGACCCGGCCGCCGAGGCCACGGCTCTGCGGTGCGCCGCGAGCGTCGCGGCGTGCCGGATGCGCGGCGACGACACCTACCAGCTCTGGCAGTCTGCCGCCGACGCCGCCCTGCGCGCTGGAGACCCTGGCGGCGCCGCCCGCGACCTGGCCACCGCGACTACGACCTATTTCCGGATGTCTGGCGTCTTCGCTCAGCTGCCCCCGCTGGCAGACGCGGCGGCGCTGCTTGGCCGGGCGCGGGAGCTGGCCGGCAGCGACCCGGCAGGGCAGGCCGCCGTGGCCCTCGCCGAATGCGGCGCCGAGGGTGATGCGTTCTTCGCCGACGAGGCCGAGCCCAAGACGGCTGCGGCACAGACAACCGCCCTCGCCGAGCGAGCTGTGGAGCTGGCCCGCAGACTGAGCGATCCGCTGGCGGAGTGTGCTGCCCTTGACGCGCTGACCGGGGCCCAGCACCGGTCGGGTGATCCCTTTGCTGCTGCTGCCACCGCAGAGCGCCGCGTGGGCCTGCTCCGCACCGTACCCGTCACCCCAGTTACCGCGTTCGAGCACATCGACGCTCTGCTCATGGCCACCGAAACCAGCATCGGCGTCGGCGACCTGGCGGCTGCACGGCAGTGGGGCCGGCAGATGCGCGACCTGCCGCTGCTGGCAGAGGTCGGGCACTTCGCCACGTCACGGCTCCTGGTAGCCGACGCACTCGCCGGGCACGCCACCGACGTGATCCCTGACGGCCGGCGATTCCTCGACACGTGGACTCAGGCGGGCCGCCCCCGAGCTCCCAGCCTGGGCCCAGCAGCCGCCGCCGTCGCAATGATTCACGGGCTACGCGGCGATAACGCCGCCCGGGACGACTGGCTCGCCGTCATCGGCCAGCTGGGCGTCGCCCCCGAGCGCCGATCTGGCTACAGCCCCACCTTCGACGCCGTTTACCTCCTGCACCATGGCCAGGCCTCGCTCGCCCTGGAACGGCTCGGCACCCAGGCCAGCCAGCCGAACAAGTGGCTCACCTGGATATGGCTCCACTGGCACACCGCCCTGCGCGCCGAAGCGGCCGTGCTAGCCGGTCACCCAGACGCCAGACACCATGTCACTGCCGCACGGCCGATCGTCGCCGGGAATGCCATCGCCACCGCCGTCGTCGACCGGGCAGCTGCGCTGCTCGATGGCGACCACGAGCGCCTGCTCGCAACCGCACCGGCGTTCGAGACTGCGGGCTGTCCCTACCAGAGGGCCAGGACGCTCATTCTGGCCGCCGGCGACGCCACAACGACAGGTAATGCCGCACTCGTCGACCTGGGCATCAGCCCGCGGCTGCCGGCCGGCTAGGCCAGTTGGTCGGCGAAATGCCGCGCTTTATCCAGGCGCGGACACCGGTACCTGCTCCGATTCTGTCGACGCCTCGTCGGTGAGTTCGCGCAGTGTTCGGACGCGGCTGGTCCACAGCGCGATCGCGGGCAGCGCAGCTACGGCGCAGGTGGCCCACAGAGCGGCGCGCGGCCCGAACGTCGTGGCGACGGCGCCGGCAGCAAGCGCGCCCAGTGGGACGACACCCCAGGAGATGAACCTCACCGTCGCCATGACCCGCGGCAATAGCTCGGTCGGGACGACGCGGTGCCGGTGGGTCCGGGTCAGGATGCTGAGAACGACCACGGTGGCGGCGAAACCGGCGTCGCCGAACGCGAACAGAAGAAGGCCAGGACCGTGGAAGGACACCGGCAGCAGGCAGAGCGCGAGTGGCATCGCCACCGAGGCGAACAATACGGCGCGAGCCGAGCCGGTTCGGGCGCTGATCCGCGGAGTCAGTGCAGCACCCGCCAGACTGCCCGCGCCTTCTGTCGCGATCAGCAGGCCAACAAGACTGGCGGGCGTGTGCAATGTGCGCACGAGGAAGACCGGCGTCAGTGCTAGGAGCGCGCCGCACACGAAATTGGTGGCGGTCGCGTCCGCCACGCAGGGCCGGATAACCGGGTGGCGGATGACGTAGTGCCAGCCCTCCCGGATCTGCGCGCCGACTGAACTCGTTGCGGCGGCCGGGAGCCGGGTCGGCCGGGGCAGGCTGCGCAGCACGAGTGCGGAGGCGAGGTAGCTTGCGACATCGAACAGGACCGTGGTGGCCGCGCCGAACGCCTGGACCAGCACTCCGGCCAGCGAGGGTCCCACCATGCTGGTGGCCGAAAACGACGCCGAGGTCACGCTGTTGCGCTTAGTCAGCTCTTCCTGTGCCACGACCTGCGGCATGAACGTCGAGTTGCCGACGTCGAAGACGACGTTAGCAACGCTGACGGTAAAGGCGACGGCCACCAGCTGCGCGATGCTCAGGACGCCCGCCCAGGCGCTGAGCGGGATAGAGGCGAGCGTCGCCGCGCGGATCAGGTCCATCGCGATCTGAGTACCGCGCAGCGGCAGCCGCCCGACCAGCACGCCCGCGGGCAGGCCAAAAAGGGTCCACGCCGCATAGCTCGCCGCGGCGACGAGCCCGACCTGGAGCGCCGAGGCGTGCAGCACCAGGACCGCGGTCAGCGGCAACGCGACCGCGGAGATCGCATCTCCGAGTCCGCTGACGGTCGTGCCCGTCCAGTACCGCCAGAACACCCGCGACTGCGCGCTCGTCATCCGATGACTCCACGATGGTAAGTTCCTATTAGGAACTTATAGCTTCCGTATGGGAACTTAGCAGACGGGAGGAGGTGAGCGCCATGGCCCGCACGGTTCCCGGCCGGGACGCGGAGTGCGCGATCGCCCAAACCGCCGCGGTGATCGGCGACTGGTGGAACATCCTGATCGTGCGCGAGATCGGCCGCGGCCGGGTGCGCTTCGATGAGCTGCAGGCCGAGCTGAGGATCTCACGCAAGGTGCTCGCCGAGCGCCTCGGCCACCTCGTCGATTCGGCTGTGCTCCAGCGGGTTCCTTACCAGCACGGCCCAACCCGGTATGAGTACCAGCTGACTGACTCAGGCCGCGCGCTGCTGACCATCCTGGTCATGATGCAGGACTGGGGCGACCGCTGGCTGCTCGGTGATGGTGTGCTGACCGGCTCCGCCGCGCCCGAATCCGCCGAAACCGCACGCATCGCAGCCCTGCACGGCACCCCGATCCCTGCACTGACACTGCCGGCGCACAGCGGCGGCGACCTCGACGTCATCGACCAGACGGCTGGCGCGACCGTGCTGTTCTGCTACCCCGCCACCGGAACCCCCGTGCCGCTGCCGGAGAACTGGAACACGATCCCCGGCGCGGTCGGCTGCACCCTGGAAAACCGGCTCTTCCGCGACTCGTTTCCGCAGTTCCAGGCGTCTGATATCGCCGTGCGCGGGATCAGCACCCAACGGCCCGGCGAGCAAGCGGCCTTCGCGAAAGCCGAGGACATCCCCTTCCCGCTTCTGTCCGACATGGACCTGCAACTCGCCGCAGCCCTTCGACTGCCTACGTTCCACGCCGGACAAGGACTACGACTCAAACGCGCGATCCTTGTAGCCGACCGGAACCGCATCATCCGCCGGGCCATCTTTCCCGTCATCGACATACCCGCCGCCGTCAGCGCAGCATTCGACGAGGGTCGCACCCTCACAGACTCCGCGGGCGCTGCTCGATGAGGTGCCGCGAAGATCTCCCGGTTCGGTGGGCTTGGCGCGGCTGAGGGACCGGACGCTCAGCACAGCGACCACGCCTGTCTGGGAAGCCAGTGGGGCAGGTCGTCCATCGCTTCGCGGGGGACGAATACCGGCTTCGTGAGCAGGTGATCGCCTGCTCGCTGCACATCGATCACGACACCCAGTGATTCCGACCCGGGCACGCCTGCAGCCATGTAGAACAGCTCCGTATAAGGCTCGCGAGCCTCGGAGCGCTCCATCATCCACTGCTCGAGAACCGAGGGAACCCGGCCAACCAGCGCCACGTCTTCCGCGAGGACCTGCGGGCCGCGCAGCGCGTCGACGATTATCGCGGCAAGCCGTTCCTCCTTGTAGTAGAGCTTCAGGCCGAATTTCTGGTAGTCCCCCTCGGTGACCGTGCGGGTGGTCAGGCGGGTGTAAATCTTGTGCCGCTGAGATTCCGCAGTGACGCCGTTCAGCGCCTCCGATACCTCGCCGGGCCTCATGCCGAAGCCCAGCGGCCCGACAGTCACAAATGGATTCAGCGCCCATTGCTGCCGCTCGTCGTCTGGCAGCACATCCCACCACTTGAACATGACTCCGGAGCCTACGGTGCGGTGTCAGCAGTCAGTCGGAGTCGGCCACCATTTTGCTAACAAGTTGTTGATTCGTTTTGTCAGCAAATCTAAGCTCAGTCGGGCATGACCACGGAGCTTTGTCAGCAATGGAGGGTGGTCTGGAGATGAGCAGCAGCGAGGAGCGCGGGTTATCTCGCCGGGCGGTCCTGAGGACAGGGGCAGTGACGGGTGCCGCGGCAGCGGGCGCCATGGCGGCGTCCGGCAGAGCGGTCGCCGCGACAGGGGGAGCGGGTAGCTCTCAGGCCGGGGGCGGGGACCCAGGCAGGCGTACCTCTCCGGCTGAGGACCTGATCCTCTTCAACGGCCGGATCCATACGATGGACGCCGCGCAGAGCGTGGCCAGCGTGCTCGGCATCCGGCAGGGCTTGGTCGTCTACGTTGGGAGCAGTCTCGGGCAGGCGCGCCAGCAGTTCACCGATCAGCCGCGGGCCATCGACCTGGAAGACCGGATGGCCTTACCAGGGCTCATCGATTGCCACAACCACATTGTGCTGATGGGCAATCGGCCAGGGCATCACACGCCGCTCGAAAATGCGCAGAACATCGCTGATGTCCAGGCGCTCTACGCGGCCCGCGCGGCAACGCTGCAGCCGTCGGCGAACCCGCCCACCAGCGCGGCCGACTTCATCACCACTATCGGCGGGTTCAGCACCAACCAGTTCGCTGAGACCCGGCTGCCAACGCTGACCGAACTCGACGCGGCAGTGCCCGGCCACCCGGTGTATATATCCGAGGGCTTCACCGGCCCGTCTGCCACGAATACGCTCGGCAAGGCGTTCTTCGAGAACGTGCCATCGCCCGTAGGACCGATCGCGGTCGGCGCGGACGGCTCGATTGCCGCGGCCCCTTTCCTCGGATCCGGGCCCACCAGTCAGGCGACGCTAGCGTTGCGGCAGACGCTCACCTTCGACGATCGCAAGCGCAGTGTGCGAGACGCTATGGCGTACGCGGCCAGCGTCGGCGTCACCACGCACCTGGACCAGGGCGCCTTCCAGGCGACTAACACGCCGGCGGACGGCTCCGCGCACGAGGACAACTACACGATGCACCTGCCGTTCCTCGCGGTGTACGCGGAGGGCGAGCAGCGCGACGTCGAGCCTGCCGTCGAGGCCGCCATCCGGCTGCGGATCAACTACCTGCTCTTTGACTCCGACCCGTCGATCCCCGTGGCGACCGCGCGCATCCAGAACGCGTTCCCGTTCTTCGGCAACGACCTGGTCAAGAACGGCGCTGCCGGAGAGTTTCTGGCTGACATCTTCCACTACGCAGGCGGCAACCCTACCTGGATGAACGCAGCGCTCGAGGCTGCGAAGGCCGGCTGGCGCGCGGAGGTCCACTCGCTGACTCCGGCCGACTTCCAGTCCGAGATCGCCGGTTTCGAAGCGGTCAACGCCCAGATCCCGATCACCGGACTGCGCTGGGTGGTAGCGCACGTGCCGTTCATCACCCCGGACTACGTTGCCCGGCTGCACGAACTCGGCGGCGGGGTCAACCTGACAGCGTATGAGTACTTCGGCACCGCAAACCCGGGCGGGCCGCCTTACCGGATGCTGGTGGATAGCGGTATCCCGGTCGGGCTGAGCTCTGATGGCATGCAGATCGCGCCGATGAACCCGTGGATCCACGCGTACTACGCGACCACTGGTCTCAACGCGCTCGGCAACCAGATCAACCCCGGTCAGCAGCTGACTCGGGCCGAGGTGCTCGAGCACTTCACCAGCGCCAACCGGTGGTTCCTCGGCGGTCAGGACGAGGACTTGCTGGGGACGCTCGAGGTGGGTCGGCTCGGAGACGTAGTCGTGCTGAACGACGACTTCTTCGCCGTGGCGGACACGGACCTGAGGAAGCTGCATTCAGTGCTCACCGTGCTGGGCGGCAGGGTGGTGCACTCCGGCGGCATCCAGTACTGGGCGTGACGGTCGGCGGGTCCGGCGGTTGCGCGTCCGTGCACGCGGACGTGCAACCGCTGACGGCTCGCGGACGGCTGGTGACAGTGGACGGGCACCCGATCTGCGCCGTTTGCGGCGCGGCGGTTGTGCCTGCGGTAACGCCGCCCTGGGACCACCTGCCCGCCGGGCGGCGCTATCCGCGCCGGTCCGCCTGGTTCGCGCCGGTCAACTGGCCTGAGCTGGCCGGGCTCGGGACCTACCGCGAGTTCGTCGCGCGCTATCCGTGGACGAGGCGACCCGAACTGTGCGGCGGTGGCATGACGTCCGAGGAGGACTGGCGCGAAGGAGTACTGCGGCTGCGCGCGTACCACGCCGCGTTCTCGGCGCTGCGCAGGCGCCGGATCCTGCGGGCTGGCGAGAACCCGTACCTGGACCTGGTGAAATTGCTGGCAGGTCTTTCGTCCGGTTCCGCAAGCAGTGACCTGTCCTGGTCGGTGCCGGGCGGGCTCGCTAACGTGCTGAACCTGTCCGCCCGCCGGCGCGAGCTCGCCGCGCTTCTATCCTGGGCGATCCCCGCGGACGGCGCACTCGGCCTGCTGAGCCAGTACTCGCCGCTCGTGGAGTGCGGTGCCGGCACCGGCTACTGGGCGGCGCTGCTGCGGGCGCTGGGCGCCGACGTGGCTGCGTCTGACCTGGCGCCGGGGCGTAGGACGTGGACGACCGTAAGGGCCGCGGACTCGGTCACGTCGGTCAGGGCGAGTCCAGGGCGAGCGCTTTTCCTGTGCTGGCCGCCGCACGATGACGACAGCGCGAGTTATGCGGCCGTGCGCGCCTACCGGGGCGACCTGCTGGCCTACGTGGGCGGCGCCCCTGGCGGGCCGACCGGAACGGCGCGCTTCCACGCCGAGCTTGAGCTGAACTGGAGCCCAGTGGAGCAGGTAGCGGTGCCGAGCTGGCCCGGGTTACGGGACCGGCTCGTCGTCTACCGGCGCAACGCGGTCCGGCGATCACTGACCGGCCGGAGCAGGTGCACCAGCTGTCGGCGATTCATGCCGACCGGGGCTGCGGGGCGCTGCGACGGGTGCTTCGCCCGGAACCCGCCTGCGATGGCGCTGAGCATCAACGGGATCCGGGTCGAGTACCCCCGTGATGTCGTGGACGCCATGCCTCCCGGCCTGCGGCTCGCCTTCGAGCTGAGCCCGTCCCGGGTCGGGCCACCTCGATGAGGCGCACCGACGTCTGGGATCTCTCAGAGGTGCCACAGGGGATTCTCGACCAGCGCGTTCCACTCAGCGAACGAGCCCGGCGGAACGGCGCGGTCGACCTGCGGGAGTGTGTGAATGATGCCGTTGCCGACCTGGACCCAGACGACGGTCCCGTCTGGCCTCTGGTCTGTGACGTAGTAGCCGTAGAACCCGTAAGCATCGGCGTATGTCACCCAGTCCTGGAGGATGCTCCCATCGGGCAGCGTGCTCATCACGCAGCTCTGGGGCAGTGCCCCGGCTGGCCGGGGGCCTTCATCCGTGGTTCCGCTCCACGGGGACTGCGAGCACGTCAGCGGTCCCCTCTGGTAGAAGCTCGTCGGCTCGACAGAGAAACTGAAGTCAACCGCGCCCTGGCCGTCGTTGTAGTCAAGCTCTACCGCCTCGTCCCCCTCAGTGCTGGGACGGACGTCCGAGATCGTCGAGCCCGGCGGGAGCATGGCCCGCAGATCGTCCAGGATCTGCGTCATCGTCATCCCCCTTGGCGTGCTCGCGCTCGGACTCGGCCGCTCAGGGCCAGTTGCCGGCACGCTGGACGAAGGATCGGAGCTGGGCGTAGCGCTGGGGCTCGCAGCAGTGGGTGGTGACGCACTAGGCGTCGGCGACGTCCCCGTGGCGGATGAGGCAAAGCCCAGTGTCCCGGTGAGCCCTGCGACCAGTCCGGTCGAACTGACCGCGATGATGACCGCGCCTACCGACAGCACGCTGCCCGTGGCAATGAGCCCCCTGTGACGGTGACGCAGCCGCCGGCCGTGTCGCTCTGCTTCGCTGACAACGGCCTCGATGCCGGGAAAGTCGAGGTCCTGGGCTACCCGGTCGAACAGCGCGGCGATCTCTTCCTCGGTCATCGTCTCTCCTCGGTTAGCTGCTGACGGTCATGAGCGCAGCAGGTCCTGGTCTGCGCCCAGGAGCTCGCGCAGTTGCGCCAGGCCCCTGGTGTTCAGGCTCTTGACCGCTGCCGGGGTGGCGTTCATCAGCGTGGCAACGGACTCGACGCTGCGGTCCTCGACGTAGCGCAGCACCACCACGGCCCTGGTCCGCGGAGGAAGCCCGCGCAGCGCAGTCAGCAGGGTCATCCGCAGGTCTGCATCCGCGCCCGGAGCAGGCAGGTCCTGAAAGTCTGCGGTGGGAAGCTCGCCGGAGCGCTTCAGCCGCCGCTGAGACAGGAAGGCGTTCAGCATCACTTTGCGCGCATAGCTATCCGCGCTCGAGATCCCCCGCAGCCGGCCCCACGAGACGAACACCTTCGTCAGCGTGGTCTGCACCAGGTCCTCAGCTTCATGCCAGTCGTTGCACAGTAAGAACGCGAGCCGGAACAGCTGCGTGGCCCGTGCGCTGGCGAACTCACGGAAACCTGCCGGGGGGTCAACGCCGGGGTCGGTCACCTTCACTCCTCACGGGCCCGCTGCAGGAGATGGTGTCTCTCCTGTTAAGACGCCGCAACCGTGCCGCCAGGTATCGGCAGAACCCGCGCTTCTTGCCGCGGGCGCGGAACGGAACCGCCCGGCCACCCCCAGCGTCACACGAGCATGAATGCCGTGCGCGTGGTGGCAGCCTGCGGCATTCTCGGCTGCGCGATCGTCATCTCGGCGTGCGGGCAGATGGCACAGTCGGCGTGTCCGGGCACCCTTTTCGGCGCGCCGGTGCCCACCACCGGTGGTCGGCCCACGGCGCTGGATGCGGCACGGTGGTTTGCCCGCGAGAGCGGCCCGGCAGACCTGCCGGCCACCGGATGGCATCTGACGCGCCAGACTGCCACTGCCGCGACGGCCGTGTCCGCTCAGCGCGGCGGGGCGACACTGCACGTCATCAGGGTCTCGGACGGCACGTGGCAGGTGGCCGGTGGCACGGCTTGCGACTGACCCGCACCTGGTAGAAATGGCCCGTGCGCGTGATGGAAATCTGCCGGTGCCCGGTGAAGTCGATGCAGGGAGAGACGCCGAGCGAGGTCGTTGTTGACGCCACGGGCGTGGTCGGCGACCGGGCCTACGCGCTCGTGGACGGAGAGACGGGCGCGGTGGTGAGCGCCAAGGACCCGCGCCGGTGGGCGGTGCTGCTCGGAATGTCGGCCCGGTTCTCCGCCGAGGCGGGCCCCGGCCAGCCCATCACGATCACCCTGCCTGGCGGTGTAAGGGTGTCGAGCACCGAACAAGACATCGACAGCCAGTTGTCGTCTGCCGCAGGCCGGACCGTCACACTGAGCGGCGCGCCAGCCTCCGGTGCCCACTACGACGAGGTCTGGCCGAACATCGACGGGCTGGCCCCGGAGCAGTTCGTGGCCTCATTGCAAACCGGGCATACCAGTGCTGGGGAGGCGGTGACCGCCCTCCCGGTGGGCATGCTGGCGCCTGGCACGTTCCAGGATGTCGCGCCCGTGACGATTCTCACGACCTCGTCCCTGCGAGCGGCCCGGCGTTTGCATCCCGAGGGCAACTGGGACCCCAGACGGTTTCGCATGACGGTACTCATCGACACCGACGGGGACCGCTTTCTCGAGAATGACTGGCTCGGCCGCAGCCTGACGGTCGGCTCCGTCCGCCTCTCGGTCTTCGCCCCTACTCCCCGGTGCGTGATGGTCACGCTCGCCCAGCCAGACCTCGGAGCCGACCGGCACATACTCACGACTGTGGCGCGGCACAACCGCGCCGAAGTCCCCGGCACAGGAAGGTTTGCCTGTCTCGGGGTGTACGCCAGCGTCGAGCAGAGCGGCACGATCAGAGTCGGCGACAACGTCGAACTGACCTAGTCTGGCGTTCGCGTCCAGTCGGTTCGCTTCTGCCAGCGGCTACCGGTGAGAGCGGCGAGGGCGAAGCTTGATCCACGCCAGGACGCCGATCACGACCACCAGCAGCCAAGGGGTGAACAGCAAGTGCAGGACGGCGCCGAGAACGGCCAGCGCCACGATGGCGATGACAGCGAGCGCGATGATCAAAAACATTGGATCGGTCTCCGTTCACGTTGAGATGAAGCCACGGTCAGTGGGAACACTTTCAGCGGTCGACGAATCCCAGACTGCCTCGCCGGGGCCACCGCGTCGATCCGGATTAACCCCGGCCCAACCCTGGTAACCAGGTCTGCGGCATCGGGCCCAACCCCGGACAGCATTGAGCTGCCCGCGGGCAAAGACAGAAGCAATGACGACCTTGACCGTTCGAGCTGTCCAGCGGCTGACCCTCACAGCAGCATGCCTGGCACAGGGCATGATGGTCCTCGACGTCCTGATCGTCAGCGTCGCACTTCCCTCGATGCAGCGCGAGCTTCGACTGTCGCCCAGTGGCCTGGAATGGGTCGTCAGCTCGTACGCGCTAGTCCTCGCGGCGCTGATACCGTCCGGCGGCGCGCTCGGTGATCATTTCGGGCGCAAGCGCATCTTTGTGGCCGGGTTGGCACTGTTCATGCTCGCCTCGGTTGGATGCGCGCTCTCGACGTCCGGTGCGATGCTGATTTCGTTCCGGGTAATCCAGGGGATTGGCGGCGCGGTCATGTCGTCACTCACCCTCGCCTTGATCTCGGAAGCGTATCCACCGGAGGCCAGAAGCGGGCCGATCGGCTTGTGGGCCGCGGTCAGCGGGCTGGCAGTCGCCGGCGGAAGCGTCATCGGCGGGCTGCTGCTCGCTGTCTTCTCCTGGTCATCGATCTTCTGGGTTAACGTCCCGATCGGGACACTTGCCATCACCATCTCGGTAGTCGGGGTCATCGAATCCCGGGAAAGTGCGCCTCGCCCGCTCGATGTGCCTGGCGTGACGCTCAGCGTCCTCGGCCTGTTTCTGGTGACCCTCGGTCTGGTGTATTCGGCCGATGCCACCTGGGACTCGCCGGTCGTGATCGGCTGCATCGCGGCCGGCGTGGCTGTCTTGGCGGCCTTCGCGGCCTGGGAACGCAAGACTGAGTCACCGATGGCTCCGCCAGCGTTGCTGGCAACGAGGAGCTTCGCTGTCGCGTGCGGCGTCTACCTGCTCGCCTATCTCGCCTTCTCAGGCTTCATCTACTACGTGACCTTGTACTTCCAGAATGTGCAGCGCTGGTCCGCTCTCCACACGGGGCTGTCGTGGTTGCTGTTCTGCATCCCGTATTTCGCGGTAGCGCAACGCAGGCACCAGCTAGCCCGCTGGCTGCCGGAGGCAGCGGCGATCGGCTGGGGGTGCCTGATCGCTGCCGCTGGTGCGCTCGGCATGAGCCAGCTGACCACCACCACCACGTTCGCCTTGCCTGCGGTGAGCTACGTCCTGGTAGGAGTCGGCTTCGGACTCATGGTCCCGGCCGGCTCGACCGCCGCCATGGCTGAGGTACCACCGGATTCGTCCGGCATTGGCTCCGGACTGTTCAACTCCTCCCGGCAGATCGGAACTGCCATGGGGCTGGCAATCCTCGGCTCGATCGCGACTAGCATCATCGTCGCTGACTGGCGCAGACAGGTTGGCTCCTTCGCTCCCGCCCAGCGCCTGGATGCCGGCGGGCTCAGCGCGGAGGTCGCTGGCGGTCAGATCAAGGCAGTCACCGCCGCACTGGGCCAGCACGCGCACAGCCCCGCGATCGCGTCCTACTTGCGCGGATTCGAGGTGGCGCTGATAGCAGCCAGCGTGATCCTGACAGGTGCCGCCGCACTCGGATTCCTCGGATTGAGGCGCCTTCGCCAGCAGCCAGGAATCAGCAAGGTCACCGAGGTCGAGGATGTCGGCGACGACCATAGCGAGGCCTCCTAGCCGGTGGTAGCCGGCTTTCTGGCTCGCCGCATGGCGCCGATAGCGTTCCAGCGCAGAGCCCCCGCTAGATCACGGGCGTGGTCGGCAATCGAATAATCTGGCCGGCTACGCGCGCCCTGCAGCGCCCGGTCGAGGTCAAGGCCGTGCTCTTCGAGGACAATCGAGAAGTCCCGCCGCATCGGGCCGAGTCGCTCGTATCCGAACGAGCGGTAAAGACGCGGGAACAGAGATCGGTAGAGCCGGACGCGTTCGTGCAGGCCCGATGAGTGGGACAACGGGTTTTTCGGACGCTGGCGGACGTAGCTGGGGAGGACGTCGGCAAAGGCATGCCGCAAGATCCACTTATCGTGTCCGTCACGGAGCTTCATTTCGATGGGCAGTTGCATGGCGAGCCGGACGAGCGCCAGATCGAG
>Ga0126373_10002193_pt1 | contig 14321 bp, 12 predicted proteins | sample PanSoiMetPlot_11_FD_92545 | JGI IMG/M metagenome (GOLD analysis project Ga0126373, IMG submission 92545) | Tropical forest soil microbial communities from Panama - MetaG Plot_11 | ecosystem: Environmental > Terrestrial > Soil > Tropical forest > Bulk soil | place: Panama | collected 2016-02-17 | reverse complement strand
CGTCGGCAAGCGCGCGGTGCAGCGTGGCTGAATCGGCGGGGTAGCGCGCACGCTGGCTGCCGGAGTTGCGAGACTTTCGTGCATGCGCATCACAGTTCTGGCCGGCGGGGTCGGCGCCGCCAGGTTCCTGCGCGGCTTGCTCGCGGCGGTTCCGGAAGCTGACGTCACCGTGATCGGCAACACCGGAGACGACTTCACTCCGTTCGGCCTGCATGTCTGTCCGGACCTGGACACCGTCATGTACACGCTCGGCGGCGGAATCAGCCAAGAGCAAGGGTGGGGCAGGGCCGGGGAGACCCATGTTGTTCTCGCTGAGCTCGCCGCCTACGGCGCGGGCCCCGGCTGGTTCGGCCTCGGCGACCTGGACATCGCGACCCACATCTTGCGGACTCAGCTGCTCGCCGACGGCCGCACGCTGTCTGAAGTAACGCGGGTGCTGTGTCAACGGTGGCGGCCAGGGGTCACGCTGCTGCCGATGTCGGATGACCCGGTGCGGACGCACGTAACCGTCGACGTTGACGGGCGCGATCAGGAACTGCACTTCCAGGAGTGGTGGGTCAGGCTGCACGCCGCAGTGCCAGCGCGCAAGATTGAGGCCGTCGGCGCGGCGGTGGCGCGGCCCGCGCCTGGCGTGCTCGAGGCCATCGCGGCCGCCGACTTCGTGCTCTTGCCACCGTCGAACCCGGTCGTCAGCACCGGCGTCATCCTGGCGGTGCCGGGCATCGCCGACGCGGTCCGGGTCAAGACCGTCGTCGGGGTGTCCCCGATCATCGGCGGCGCTCCGGTTCGCGGCATGGCCGACGCGTGCCTCGCCGCGATCGGGGTCCGGACGTCCGCAACCGCAGTCGGCGCGCTCTACGGCGCTGATTTGCTCGACGGCTGGCTGGTCGACGATCAGGACAAGGACGCCGTGGATGCGCCCGAGCTGGCGGGCATAGTCGTGCGGAGCAGGCCGCTCTATATGACTAGCGTCGCGGCGTCGGCGGAGATCGCCCGATCAGCCGTCGAGCTCGCGCTGGAGGTAAGCCGGTGACCCATCAGCAATTCACGCGCGGGCCGGCTCAGCTCACGATCCTGCCGATACATGGCTTGCCTGAGATCGCCGCAGGCGCCGACTTGGCCGCGCTCATCACCACGGCCGCCCTGGCCGGTCCGGGCCTGCTAGACGGCGACATCGTGGTGATCACTTCCAAGATTCTCAGCAAGGCCGAGGACCGAGTTGTCCGCGGCGACCGTGAGGAGGCCATTCGCGCTGAGACGGTCCGCGTCGTCGCGCGCCGCGGGCCCACCACGATCAGCCAGACCCGGCACGGCCTGGTGATGGCGGCCGCCGGGGTCGATGAATCCAACACCGAGCCCGGAACTCTGGTATTGCTGCCCGCTGACCCCGATGCCTCGGCAGAGGCGCTGCGCAAGGGCATCGGCGAACGCGCGGGCGCCCGGCTTGGGGTAATCATCACGGACACGATGGGCAGGCCGTGGCGCGAAGGGCAGACCGACACCGCCATCGGCGCGGCCGGGATCACGCCGCTGCGTGACCATCGCGGCCAGCGCGACACTTTCGGCAATGTGCTGGAAGTCACGGTGGCCGCGGTCGCCGACGAGATCGCTGGCGCCGCTGACCTCATCAAGCAGAAGACAACCGGCGTCCCGGTGGCGATCGTCCGCGGAATCCCCGAGCTGGTCACTGACTCTGCCGGGCCGGGCGCGGCTGCAATCATCCGGCCGCCGGGCGAGGACATGTTCCGCCTCGGTGCCGCAGACGTGCTGACGGCTCGGCGGACCGTGCGTGAGTTCACGTCGGCCCACGTGTCGGCGGATGCGGTCCGGCGAGCCATCGCTGCCGCGATTACCGCTCCGGCGCCCCACCACAGTCAGCCGTGGCGGTTCGTGTTGCTGGAATCAGCCGAGGCCAAGGCCCGCCTGCTCGACGACATGCTGGCTGCCTGGCAGGCCGATCTCACCGCCGATGGCTTCACGCCCGAGCAGATCTCCAGAAGAGTCCGGCGCGGCGAGCCGCTCCGCAATGCACCACTGATCATCGTGCCGTGTCTGGTCGCGGACGCCGCCCATACCTATCCAGACGAGCGGCGCAACGCGTCTGAGCGCGCCATGTTCCTGGTTGCCATGGGCGCCGCGATCGAGAACCTGCTCGTCTCGCTGGCGGTTGACGGCCTGGGCTCCTGCTGGATCTCGAGCACGCTGTTCTGCCGCGACGTCGCGGTTCAAGCGCTCGGACTCCCATCGGAATTCGAACCGATGGGCGCGATCGGGGTCGGCCACCCCGCAGCGCCGGCGGCCGACCGGCCTGCCCGCAGCCCCGACGAGTTCACCGAACGCCGGTAGTGCTAAACCAGTCGTCAGCTCCCCGACCCCCGACTAGGCTCCGCGGCGAGCGGTCGACCGCCGCTGTCAGCGAGCGAGGAGTGCGCCAGTGCCGGACGCCGGCGTCTCTGACCTGGCTGGCCGTCCCGGCGTAGCCAGCCTGCTGCGCGCGAATCCGGCGTTCAGGCGACTGTGGACCGCGCGCCTCCTATCCTTCGCTGGCGACAGCGTCGGCCTCATCGCGCTGATGCTCTATACGGCCGAGCGCTTTGGCACCGGGCTCGCCGTCGCCCTGTTGCTGCTCGCAGGCGACTTTGTCCCCGGCCTGCTGAGTCCGTTCACCGGCGTCGTGAGTGACCGCCTTGACAAGCGCGCGGTCATGGTCGGCTGCGAGCTGATCCAGGGCGTTGTCGTGTGCGTGATCGCGCTGGCACTGCCGGGGCTGCCCTTGCTGCTGGTCCTAGTCGCGGTGCAGGCGTGCGTGGCAGGCATCTTCCAGCCCGCGTCACGCTCCGCTGTGCCCGTTCTCGTCGCCGATGCCGACCTGGAGCGCGCCAATGCGGCCATCGGTTTCGGTACGAATGGCATGGACGGGTTCGCTCCGCTGGCCGGCGCGGCGCTGCTGGCGTGGCTGTCGGTGCGCGACCTGCTGCTCGCTGACGCTGCATCATTCGTGATCTCGGCGAGCCTGCTGGTCGGCTTGTCAGCGCTGCCGACACGCTCGACCGCCGAGCCGCAGCGGCAAGCTCATACTCCGGCCCGGCGCCGCATCCTCGGTCTGCTCGCGGACGCGCGCACCGGAGTCGCCCATCTCTGGCGTGATGAGCTGCTGCGAGTGCTCACGCTGATCTTCTGCGCGGTCGTGCTGTTCAACGCAGTCGACGACGTTGCGCTTGTATTCCTTGCTAAGCACACGCTCCACGGCAGCAACTCTGCAGCCAGCCTCGTCTATGCCGGCGCCGGGCTCGGCATGCTGGCCGGATTCTGGCTTCTCGCCAGGAACCGCTCGCAAGTGGCGCTGCCGGTCCTCGTGCTCGTGGGATACGCGCTGACGAGCCTTGGCAACCTGCTGACGGGTACCGCTGCCGTTATCCTCGCCGCGCTCGCGTTCCAGATTGTCCGGGGACTGGGCATCGCGGCGATCGACGTCGGTCAGAACACGCTGATCCAGCGCGTCGTCCCCGCCGCACTGCTTGGCCGGGCCTTCGGCAACTTCGCGGGCGCGATCGGAGTGGCCGCTGGCTTGTCGTACGTCTTTGGTGGCCTGCTGCTAGACGCCACCGGCCCGCGTGTGACCCTGATCGTCGCGGGCTCCGGCGGGCTTGCTTCCACCGCGCTGGCTTCGTTCCTCCTGCCAAGGGCGGCCAAGCGCGCAGCAAGACGGTCGGTGGCAGCGGCGCCCTAGGGCTTGCGCGCCACGCCTGCCCATAGAGCCGCCGGGCTGTTCGCCTCCTCGGCGGTCTCGGGTCGCCAGTCCGGGACGTTCGTCATTCCTGGCTCGAGGAGCTCCAGGTCCGCGAAGAAGGGCGCCACCTCGGCTTGCGTGCGGAAGGTGACCTTCTCCGCCATCGTCTGGTTAAGGCGGTTGGCCATCTCGGCCATCTCCGCCGCGTGGATGTCCTTCGCCGGATGCGACAGGGCGAGATAGCTGCCGGACGGAACGGCCGCCATCAGCCTGGCCACGACCGCATAGGGATCGTGATCATCATTGAGGTGCTGCAAGATCGCCATCAGCATGACCGCTACCGGCTTGCTGAAGTCGAGCGTCTGGGTTGCCTTGCCCAGGATCTGATCCGCGTTGCGGAGGTCGGCGTCGATGTAGTCGGTCGCTCCCTCGGGCGTGCTGGTCAGCAGGGCCCGAGCGTGGGCTAGCACCACGGGGTCGTTGTCGACGTAAACGATGCGGCAGTCCGCCGCGACCGACTGCGCGACCTCGTGCGTGTTGTTGGCGCTTGGAATACCGGTCCCGATGTCGAGGAACTGCCGGATGCCGGCGGTCCCGGCTAGGTAGGTCACCACGCGGCGCAAGAATGCTCGGTTCGCCCGGGCCGAGTGAACGATGTCCGGGAACGCGGCCATAGCCTGCTGCGCCGCCGCTCGGTCTGCGGCGAAGTTGTCCTTGCCGCCGAGCCAATAGTTATAAACGCGGGCCACGTGCGCCACGCTCGTGTCAAAAGCCGGCGCGTCGCCAGGCTCCGGCGCTGTCTCGCTGGCTGCCGGTGCGCCTTCACTGACCATTTGTAGTGCCCTTTCACTGGTCCGCTGCGACCCGCTATCGCCGTATTTTTACAGCAGATTATCGCCCCGGCCGTAGATCTGCCACGCGGGTCTCCCCGCCGCGGCTAGATCGTGTCAATGAGCCTCTTCAGCTGCCGTTCGCTCTCGGCCGGGGTCTCAGCTTCGGCGCTCAGGCTGTTCATGACCTCGCGGTAGTGATCGGTTTCTTCGGGCCTGTCCAGGTACAGGGCACCAGTCAGCTGCTCGATGTAGACGATGTCGGGCAGCTCTGGCTCGGCAAATCGCAGAATGGAGAACGACCCGCCGGCGGCTGAATGCCCGCCTCGATCGAACGGCATAACCTGGAGCGTCACCTGCGGCAATACGGTCAGCTCCAGCAGCCGGCTCAGCTGAGTGCGCATGACATTCCGGCCGCCAAGCGGCCGCCGAAGCGCTGACTCGTCGATCACCGCCCACACCCTCGGCGTTGCGTCCGGCCTGGTCAGGATCTGCTGGCGCCGCAGCCTTAGGCTGACGCGGCGCTCGATCTCTAGTGGCGGCGCTGAGCGATGGCCGAGGACGGTAACGGCCCGCGCGTATTCCTCCGTCTGGAACAAGCCAGGGACGAACTGAAGCTCATACGTCCTGATGAGCGACGTCGCCTGCTCCAGGCCGACGTATGTCTCGAACCAGTCGGGCATCACGTCGTCGTATCTCGACCACCAGCCCTGACTGTTAGCGTACTGCGCCAGGTTCAGCATGCGCCGCCGCTCGTCCTCGTCGGTGACGCCGTACAAGGTGAGCAGGTCGGCTACATCGCGTTCCTTGAAGCTGACGCGTCCGTGCTCGACCCGGCTGATCTTGGAGCGCGATGCCCTGATCTCGTAGCCGGCCCGATCGGGAGTAATTCCGGCCGCCTCACGGAGTCTGCGTAATTGCCCGCCGAGGAGTATCCGCAGGACTGTCGGGCCGCTGATCACCTCGGTGCTCAGTTCGTCCTGGGGCTCGTCCCCAGGGCGCTGACCGACGCTCACCCTTGCTCCCGCCCGACGAGGCAGAGCACACCGCGCTCTACCTGCTGGTCCCTGCTCCCGCTGTGTTGACCACACCGTGCTGGGCGCGCAGCTGACACTACGGTGCGGCCAGACAAAGGCTCGAGCGAACTGCACGCTCACAGCACGTTATCACCTGATACGCGGCGCATCGGTGCCGCTGCGACCGAACTTTTCACATTTTCACATGGGCGCCTTCACTGAGCGAGGTCGTCAAACTCGCCATTCCGCACGCCAGCCAGAAAAGCTGCCATCTCACTGCGCGTATAGACGAGCGCAGGACCATCAGGATGGCGGGAGTGCCGCATCGCCACTCGCCCATTGGTCAGGGTCGCGACCTCCACGCAGTTCCCGCTGGGGTTGCTCGAGCTGCTCTTGCGCCAATCCACCGGACCCAGCTCGTCCGCGGACATGCCATTCGTGATGTGCATCGAATCTCCCGGCCGAGATAGACACCAGCTCTGCTCGCCACGAGTGCGCTGCACCAATACCACTAGCGCCACCGGGGAGCATCGTCGTGTGATTTCAAATGCACGTGCAGTTGCACGGAACGGCAGTAGCTTAGCGCGGACTTTGCGCCCGAACAAATGCAAATGCACGTGCAGATGATGGTTGCGGCCGCCTTGTGCATGAGGGAGGATATGGCCATTAGGACCATATTCTTCGGTTCCGCGTGACAGCTACCCACTTGGACCTGCGATGACGACGGGCTCAGCCGGCCTAGCGCCCGCACGCGGCGTGGACTGGCGGTGGCTTGAGGCAGCTGTCCGTACCGCCTGGCGCTCGTGCCGGGAGTGGCCATGCGAGCAGGGCGGCCTGGACGGTAGCTGGACCGCCATGCCAAGAGTCGCGACGCACACGCCGGTTCCGACCTTGCACGCCATCGCGATCGCGCGGAGCTTTACATTCCAGACCATGCAGAAATGGGGCGTCACCGATCGCGCTGACGACGTCGCCGCCGTCGTCACGGAGCTGCTGACCAATGCGCTACGGCATGCGCTCCCCCAGGCCGAGATGGCCGCCGGAACGCTGTCACCATGGCCAATCAAGGTCGGGCTGCTGCACCCTGGCTCGCACGTCGTGTGCGCGATCGCGGACCCGAGCACCCAGGTACCCGAGCTGCGCGAACCAGACTGGCATGATGAGTCGGGTCGCGGTCTGCTTGTCGTCGCCGCGCTCAGTGATCACTGGGGCAGCTGCGCCGCGCCCGATGAACAGGGCAAGGTCGTCTGGGGCGCCTTCATGACGACGTCTCGGCCCTACTAGCCCGTGTTTCATACGTCTTGTCGACGCGAGCCCGTTGCTGGGCTTCTGCCGCGGGCACGGCGCTGGCACGCCGGTCGATAATGATCGGCATGACTGTCCGATACGACGAGGTGCTCGGCCCGTTGCGTGAGGCGTATGACGCGCGGGCGGCCTGGCGTAACGGGCTGACGAAGGAGCCGTGGAAGCTCGCGGAGCGGCAGGCGTTCCGGGAGCGACTGGCGCCGGGGGCGCGGCTGCTGGAGATCGGCGCTGGCACCGGGCAAGACAGCGCATACTTCGTGGCAGAGGGCTTCGCCGTCGTCGCGGCCGACCTGTCGCCCGTGATGGTCGAGCACTGCCGGGCCAAGGGCATCGAGGCCTACGTCAGGGATTTCTTGCACTTGAACTTTCCGGTCGGCTCGTTCGACGCGGTTTTCGCGATGAACTGCCTGCTGCAGTGCCCAACCACGACCTGCCCGCGGTCCTCGGGGCGGTCCGAGCGGTCATGCGCCCCGGCGGGCTGTTCTTCGTCGGCGTCTACGGCGGGAACGAGAGTGCCGAAGGTCCGATCGACGACGACAAGCATGTGCCGCCGCGCTTCTTCTCCCGGCGCACCGACGAGCAATTGCTCGACTTCGCCACTAACGCGCGCTTCGACGTCGTGGACTTCCACGCGGTCGACACTGGCCGCGGCTACCGGTTCCAGTCGCTGACGCTCAACCCGGACCCGGAATAACCATCCATGTTCAGCTGCGTTTCATCGTTGCGACGACTTTCGAAACCCGGCCTCGCGCATCGTCACCCGATGGCCTTACCGGCGCTGGATGGCGTCGGGGCGGGCAGCAGCGGCAGCGATGTGCGCCGAACGCGGACGGAGGCGCAGACGCCGTCGCTCGCGGCGGCGGCCGCTACCCGGTCGGCGTCTGGCGAGCCGTACTGCGTGGTCCGCTGCCGCAGCGGCCGTCCCGTCGGCGCGACGAGGTCGGCGAGCTGGCTGATGGTCTTGTAGGACCCATTCTCCGAGCCCGCCATGCGGCTGATCGTCTCCTCCATCAGCGTGCCACCGAGGTCGTTGACCCCGCCGCGGAGGACGTCCTGGCAGACATCTGCACCGAGCTTGACCCACGAGCACTGGATGTTCTTGATCGAGCCGTGCAGCATGATCCGGGCCAGCGCGTGCACGGCTCTGTTCTCACGTCGGGTGGGACCAGGCCGCGCCATCCCGGCCAGATAGATGGGGGAGCTCGCGTGCACGAACGGCAACAGCACGAACTCGGTGAACCCGCCAGTACGCTCCTGGATGCCGCGCAGGACCCGAAGGTGGCTGACCCAGTGCGCCGGGGTATCCACGTGCCCGTACATCATCGTCGAGGTCGTCGGCATGCCGAGCTCATGCGCTGTCGTGATGACATCGATCCAGGCTGAGGCCGGCAGCTTCCCCTTGGTGAGGACCCAGCGAACGTCGTCATCGAGGATCTCTGCCGCCGTCCCCGGCAGCGAGTCGACGCCTGCTTCCATGGCCCGGATGAGCCACTCGCGTACCGACAGACCGGTGCGCGACGCCCCGTTCATCACCTCCATTGGCGAGAACGCATGCACGTGGATATCTGGGCAGCGCCGCTTGACCTCGGCCGCGATATCGAAGTAAGCAGTGCCGGGCAGGTCCGGATGGATGCCGCCCTGCATACATACCTCGGTCGCGCCTGCCTCCCACGCCTCCGCCGCTCGGTCCCCGATCTGCTCCATGGACAGGGTGTATGCGTCGGCGTCGGTGCGCCGCTGCGCGAAGGCGCAGAACCGGCAGCCGGTATAGCAAACGTTAGTGAAGTTGATGTTGCGGGTGACGACGTACGTGACGTCATCGCCCACAGCCTGCCGGCGCAGACCGTCGGCCAGGTCCGCGAGCGCTTCAAGCTCTGGGCCGTCGGCGTCGAGCAAGGCGAGCGCCTCCGCGTCGCTGATCCCAGCGGGATCGCGCTCAGCGCTGCGAAGCGCCGCGATCACCTCGGCTGGCGCCCGCCGCGCCGCGGCGAGGGCAAGCGACGCGGGGTGCCGCCGGGCGGCCGGGTCGATCCGGGCACTGACCTCGTCCCAGTCGCCGTAGACCTCCGCGAAGTCGTCTCGCCGATCCTTAGTTCGGCCGATGCTGTCGATCGAGGTGAACAGGTCGGTACGCCCGCTCGCGCTCCATTTGCCGTCATTGGCCCATCCGCCGTCCGGCTCCTGCCACGGCAGCCCCGTCGGTCGGGCGTCCGGACGGGCGAGCCCGGTCGAGGGATCCGCCAGGGCGGCCACATGCGCAGACAGCCGTGGATCGAGCCACGGCTCGCGAATGTAACCCGGGTAGATGGTGAGCCGCTCGGCTAGCTCGAACCCGCCAGCCGCCGTGCGCGCTGCCAGGTCGTCAATCTGCGGCCAAGGCCGTTCCGGGTTCACGTGGTCGGGCGTGAGCGGCGACACGCCGCCCCAATCGTCGATGCCAGCCGACAGGATGAGCTGGTACTCATCGCCGATGAGGTTCGGCGGCGCCTGAATCCGGGCCGACGGGCCGAGAACCAGCCTGGTTACCGCGATCGTGGCGGCCAGGTCGGCCAGCGCAGCGTCCGGAACGGCGCGCATCTTCGTATCCGGCTTGGCGCGGAAATTCTGGACGATCACTTCCTGAATGCCGCCGTACTCGCGAGCGACCTGCCGGATCGCAAAGATCGAATCGGCCCGCTCAGCTAGCGTCTCGCCGATTCCGATGAGGATTCCGGTCGTAAACGGAACGCTGCTGCGGCCGGCATCCTGGAGTACGCGCAGCCGAACGGCCGGGTCCTTATCCGGACTGCCGAAATGCGCGCCACCCCGTTCCGTAAAAATTCTTGTGGCCGTTGTTTCGAGCATCATGCCCATCGACGGCGCGACGGGCTTCAACCGCTGGAAATCCTGCCAGCTCAGCACGCCGGGATTCAGGTGCGGCAGCAGGCCGGTCTCCTCCAGTACCCGAATCGCCATCGCACGTACGTACGACAGCGTGTCGTCGTAGCCGTGCGCGTCCAGCCACTCACGAGCCTGCTTCCATCTGGCTTCCGGACGATCGCCCAGGGTAAAGAGAGCTTCCTTGCAGCCCAGGGCCGCGCCGTCGGCGGCGATCGCCAGAACCTCATCCGGAGATAGGAACGGGGCCTTAAGTCTGCCCGGCACGGTGACAAACGTGCAGTAGGCGCACCGATCCCGGCAGAGCCGGGTGAGCGGAATGAAGACCTTGCGCGAGTACGTGATCACGCCAGGCCTGCCAGCCGCCGTCAGGCCGGAGTCGCGCACCCGTGCGGCGTGAGCCAGCAGAGCGGCCATATCGTCGCCGCGGGCTTGCAGCAGGATGGCCGCCTCGGCCTGGTCCAGCGATTTGCCGTCCCTGGCTCTGGCGAGCGCGCGCCGCATCGCGCTGGCGCTCGCCACAGGCTCGGCCGGGGCCGGGCCGATAGCGTCGGGGCTGCGCTCGCTTGCGTGTGCCTCGTCCGCGCCGATGGCGGTACCTCTTTCGTGTCCAGGCGATCCGTGTCTGGGCATACGCCTCATCCCAACCCTAGGCTGCCGCTCGACGCTCGGCCCCGGTGAGACCGTCTCGTGCGACAACCTGCGGCAGCATGATCTGCTTCCCGGCTCATAGGGACCGATAGTCGCGGACGCTCATCCGGGGTCCGCGACGAGGCGGCCCGTAACCGCCGAGCTCGATGAGGCGCGTCACCCGGTAGCGCTGGCTGGCGTACGGGGCAAGCAGCTCGAGCATGCCGGCGTCATCAGTGATCCGGCCCGCTAGATTCCATCCCACCAGCGCCGGGATGTGATAGTCGCCGATGCTCACGGCGTCGGCATCGCCGCACGCGCGCTGCCGGACTTCGGCCGACGTCCATGGCCCAATGCCGGGCAGGGAACGGAGCATGCGATCGGCGTCGGCGGCAGCCAGCCCGCAGATGGCCTCCAGCCGGTCGGCCACGGTGGCCGCGTTGGCGATGGTCCGGGCGCGTACTGCCTCGACACCTGCCCGATGCCAGTCCCACGACGGGATGGCCTGCCATGTGGCCGCGGCCGGGACCACGCGCATCCCGGCTGGCGCCGGGCCCGGGGCGGCCGACCCGTACCAGGCCACCAGCCGCCGCCACGCCCGGTGTGCCTCGACGCCAACGACCTTCTGTTCAAGCACGGCCGGAACGAGGGCCTCAAGCACCCGGGCCGTCCGGCTGATGCGCAGGCCCGATAGCTGCACGAGGAGATCGCGCAGCCGCGGATGGGACGGCTGGAATGCAGCCGGGTCATCGCTCCCGCCGAGCAGATCGGGCAGTGTGGCAAGCAGCCAGGAGGCGCCGCCGCCCCAGGCCGAGGCGCTGACCAAAACGCCTGCGGGGGGAGCGCTCGGATCGGCTGCCCGCTTGGTGACCGTCAGCCGAAGAGTTCCGGGCCCGTCCGGCGTCAGCGAGGTGCGCCAGATGGCGCCCCGGTCGTCGACCCGCAGCGTCGGATCACGAGGCCCGCGCCTGTGCACCGACAATGTGAGCTCGAGGTTAAGCGGGAACGGAGCGTGCCAGTCGCGACGGCGGGCATCCGGCGCGTCGGATGACAGCGCTAGCGGCCATGCGGCTATGGGCGTCGGCTCGCCTCGTGGCTGCCCTGATGGCACGCGCCCTCCTTTCTGGCGTGGCCCAGCCGTCCCCATTGATGCCGACGGGCGCCGCTGGGACCGCGCGCGTGCCCCGGGCTGCTGTACAAGGCACCCCGAATGTCAGGCATAGTTGGCTAGATGCTGTACTCCACGATTCTGGCAGGTGGCAGCGGCACCCGGCTGTGGCCGCTGTCACGCGCCTGCGAGCCTAAGTTCCTGCACCCGCTGACTGGGACGGACCGGTCACTGCTGCAAGCCACGGTCGACCGGGTCAGTCCGCTGTCGGCCGCTGAGCAGATCTATGTCGTGACAGGCACCGCCCACGCGGCCGCGATCTCACGCCAGCTGGCGGCCGTGCCAACCGCCAATATCCTGATCGAGCCTTCGCCGAAGGACTCGTGCGCGGCGGTGAGCCTGGCCTGCGCGGTCCTCGCCCGGCGCGACCCGGGCGCCGTGATGGCCGCCTTCTCCGCTGACCACCTGATCGGTGACCAGGACCGATTCGTTGAGGTCATCGATCAGGCGGTGGCGGCCGCGCAGGACGGCTATCTCACGACGGTAGGAATCCGGCCAGGTCACGCCGAAACCCGCTTCGGCTACCTGAGGCTAGGGCCGACGGCCTCAGGCCAGGCCCGAACGGTGGCCGAATTCAAGGAAAAGCCCTCGCTTCAGCTGGCTGCTAGCTACGTGGAGTCCGGACAGTACCTGTGGAACGCGGGCATCTTCGTCTTCGCCGTTGAGGCATTCCTGGCCGAGCTGGCCCGCCAGCGGCCGCAGCTAAGTGACGGCATCGCCCGCATTGCCGACGCCTGGGACGGTCCCGAGCGTGACGCCACCCTGGCCGAGGTATGGCCGGGGCTCGAGAAGATCTCGGTCGACTATGGCGTCCTCGAGGGCGCCGCGGCGGCCGGCAAAGTGGCAACCGTGCCCGCCGACATGCCGTGGAGCGACGTCGGCGACTTCGACTCTCTCGGCCAGTCACTGCCGACCGATGAATCGGGCAACCTCCTGATCGCAGGTCAGGCTGAGATCATTGCGCGCGATGTCAAGGACGCTGTCATCGTGTCCACGACCGACCGCGTCGTGGCGGTCGTCGGACTCGACGATGTGGTCGTGGTTGATACCGCCGACGCCACGCTGGTGTGCGCTCGGTCCCGATCGCAGGAGGTTAAGCAGATCGTGGAGGAACTGCGGGATCGCGGGCACGCCGCGCGCCTTTAGCTCCGGCCTACGCGGCTCCCTGCGAGCCGGGTGGCCCGGCTATTCTGCGCGCTGTGCGGCTGCCCGTTCGTAGCTGATCATGTGTGCCTCGGCGGAGGCGGCCCAGCTGAACTCCATCGCCCTGGAGTAGCCGGCCACGCCTAGCGCGGTCCGGCGCTCGGGGTCCTCGAGCAGTGCTTGAAGCGCGGCCTGGATACTCGCGGCATCTGGCTCGGTGTAGGCCACGGCGTCACCGCCGACCTCAGGCAGCGCAGTCCGGTGGGTAGTCAATACCGGAGCTCCGCACGCCATCGCTTCCAACGCAGGCAGCCCGAATCCCTCGCCAGTGCTGGGGAATGCGACAACCTGCGCACCGCCAAAGAATCCTGGCAGGTCGTTGAAGTGCAGGTAGCCCGGGCGGACTAGGTGCAAGTGAGCCGGTACCGAGGCGACTGCCTCGTCGACTTCCTCGCTCCAGCCGCTCGCACCGGCCAGGACCAAGGCGGGCGGCTCGCCCATGTCGGCGACAGCTGCGGCCCAGCCGGTGATGAGAGCCGGAACATTCTTGCGCGGTTCCAGCGTGCCGAGGTAGGCGACGTAGGGCTTGCCGTGCAGGCCCAGCCGGTCGGATACCTGACGCCGCTGCCGATCGTCCGGCCGGTGAAATAGCCTGTGGTCCACCCCGTGGTAGGCCACGTCGATCCTCGTCGGATCGGACGCCAGCACCCGGACTAGCTCGTCTCGCGTGGCCTTGGACGGAACGATGAGCCGGGTGGCGCGCCGGGCCGATGTTCGGATCGCTGCCTTGTAAAAGGTCGCGATGACCGGGCTGTGCGCATCCGGCGCGGTGAAGAACGTGAGGTCATGGATCGTCACGACGACGGGCGTGTTGGGTCGCAGCGGCATGGAGTAGTGCGGCGAGTGGATCACACCGGCACCCACCTGCTCGGCCACTAGCGGCAGGCCGCTCTGCTCCCAGGCCAGCCTCGCGGGTCGGTGCGCAATGGCAGGCGGTCCGGCGACGACTCTCGCATGTGGTACCAGCCGACCGTACCGCTCTTCGTCGGCCCGCTGGCAGGCGACGACGAGGTCGGCACCGGCCGTATCAAGCGCACTGACGAGGCCGTCGACATATCGGCCTAGCGCACCACGGTCCGCGGGCACCGCGGTCGCGTCAACCAGCACACGAGGCGCCACGACCAGTACTGCTCCTTTCCCCTCCGCTACGAGAGGACGTACCTCACCAGGATCTGTGTTCGCAGGACCCGTGTGGTCAGGTCGTGCTCAGGCCAAGACGCGCGGACATATACGAACGCCCCGCCCTGGATGTCCCGTCAGATCCGAGCGTACGCCCTTGACGGCGTGCCCGTGCCTTGGTGGCGGCGCGTCCACGGCCGGCGTGCGAACAATCGCGCCTTCGCCGGCACAAGTTCAGTCATGACCTGCAATTTATTCAGGTGAGATCCGCTCCGCCGTCAGCCTCGGGGCCCGCGCTAGCAGCTGGGAACAGCAGTCCCGTGCTCGACTGCGCGAAGTTCGCTGATCGCCCCCGCGAGCGTCCTGACCTTAACCAGCCGCAGGCCCGAAGGCACCGCGCCAACCGTGTTCGGGCAGTTGGCCGCCGGGGTCAGGAAGACCGT
>Ga0126373_10002191_pt1 | contig 14324 bp, 12 predicted proteins | sample PanSoiMetPlot_11_FD_92545 | JGI IMG/M metagenome (GOLD analysis project Ga0126373, IMG submission 92545) | Tropical forest soil microbial communities from Panama - MetaG Plot_11 | ecosystem: Environmental > Terrestrial > Soil > Tropical forest > Bulk soil | place: Panama | collected 2016-02-17 | reverse complement strand
GAAGACGATGGGGATGGAGGTTCGGTTTGTCGATCCGGCCGACCCCGAGAATTTCCGGCGGGCAACGGACGCGCGCACCCGCTGCTACTACGCCGAAACTTTGCCCAACCCGAAGCTCGAAGTGTTCCCGATCGCCGATGTCGCCAAGATCGGCCGCGAATTGGGCGTGCCGCTCATCGTCGATAATACTGCCGCGCCGGTGTTGTGCCGGCCGCTCGAACATGGCGCCGCAATCGTCATGTATTCGACGACAAAATACATCGGCGGTCACGGCAACTCGATTGGCGGCCTAGTCGTCGACGGCGGCAATTTCGACTGGGAGAAGCACGCCGACCGCTTCCCGCTGCTAAACCAGCCCGACCCGAGCTATCACGGCGCGGTGTGGACGCAAGCGTCAAAACCGCTCGGCCCAATCGCCTACATCCTCAAGATGCGCGTGACATTACTGCGCGATCTCGGCGCGCCGATGAGCCCGTTTAATGCTTTTCTGTTCATTCAGGGCCTCGAGACCTTGCCGCTGCGCATGCGCGCGCATTGCGCCAATGCGGCGGCAGTCGTGAAATTTCTCTCCGAGCACGCCAAAGTCACGCGGGTCATCTACCCAAACCAGATGACCGGCGAGATGCGCCGGCGAGCGGACACGCATCTGAAGGGCGGCTATGGCGGGCTCGTCGGCTTCGAACTGAAGGGCGGTGTCGACGCCGGCCGACGCTTTATCGATGCCCTGCAGATGTTCTACCACGTCGCCAATATCGGCGACGCACGCAGCCTCGCGATCCATCCCGCGACGACGACCCATTCGCAATTATCGCCGGAAGAGCAGCTGCAGACCGGGGTCGATGAAAACTATGTCCGGCTGTCTATCGGCATAGAGCACGAGCAAGACATTCTGGCCGACCTGTCGCAGGCGCTGGAGGCCGCCTGATCCGGGACGTGACGCACGCGGTCCTGCAGTTCCGCTGGCCGCTCGACCTTGCGCTGACCGTCGCCAGCCATGGCTGGGTGCATCTCGCGCCCTGGCAATGGGACCCGGACCAGGGCCGCCTCGCCCGCGCCGAGAGGATCGGAGACCACCTCGGCACGATCGAGGTAATTCAGCACCGCGATGACGCGATCGCGGTCGGCTGGACAGGGTTCGACGACGCCAAAGAAAGCGAAATCCTCACCCGGGTGCGACGCTGGCTTTCGGCCGATTGGGAGCCGACGCCGGCGATCGCGGCATTGCCGAGACTGGCCGACCTCATCAGCCGCGGTGGCGGCCGAATGTTGCGCGGCTCGACCTTCTACGAGGATTTCGCAAAGACCGTGTTGACGATCAACACGAGTTGGTCCGCCACCTGTCGGATGGTCGCGGCCTTGGTCGCCGAGCCTGGCGGCGGCAGATTTCCCGAGCCTGCCGCCTTGCTCGACTACGGCGAGGAGCGGCTGCGAGTGGAAGCTAAGCTCGGCTTCCGCGCACGCACGTTGACGAGAGCTACGCGTCAGCTGCTCGACGACGGCGCAATAACAACGTCTGGAGACGGCCTGCCCGAGCGGCTCGGCCACGATTACCTGCTCGACCTCTACGGCATTGGCCCCTACGCGGCGGCACATTGCCGCCTGCTGCTGCACGATTTCAGCCGCATTCCGGTCGACAGCTCAGTCACCGCTTATTTGCGGGAGCGCTACGCCGGCGACGCGGCCGCCTTCAGCGCTGAGCAATCCATAGCGGGCGAATATGTCGCGCTCGGATATCGGCTCACCCGACTGCGTGAGAAGCTACAGCGGGCTGGCTGAGGTCAGAGAACCAGATCAGGCGGCAGATCGGCTTCCGCAACCCCGGATTCGGCGAGCCCCGCCGTGACCCATTCGTGGATCTGACCGAGCCCGAGGTTGTCTTCGCGCCAAGCGTCGACAACGCCGCGGAATCGTCGGTCGCCGTCGTAGGGCAGGGCGGGGCACACCGCGGTCTGCAAACGAGGGGTCGGCACGACCAGATCGCCGATCTGCGGGTTCTTCTTCAGGATCGGCAAAGCGAGAAGAACCGTGGCGACACAGCAATCGGCGCGACCCGATTGGACCGCCTGCATCGCCTCGTCGCGGCTCTTAAACCCGGTTACTGCGGCGTTGCCGGCCACGCGCCTGACTATCTCCTCCCGGATTGAACCGGTGTCGACGGCGACCAGCGATTGCGGGGCGTTGATCTCGGCCCAGGTCTTCGGAGCGAAGCCCTTGCGGGCGATTATCGCATAGGTGTCGTGGAGGAGCGGCGTGGAGAAATCGGCGAACATCGCGCGTTGGGCAGTGGGATTGAGCGTATACCCAAGGTCGACCTTCCCGGTGTGCAGGTCGGTCGCTGTCTCGGCCCAATTCGCCTCGATGACGGCCAGCTCGACCCCGAGTGCTGCAGCCAGATTGCTCGCCATTGCGAGGAGAAAACCATTCCAATGGCCTGGCGCAGAGCCCTTGTAGAAATAGGGTTGCTCGTCGGCAGGCGCGCCGACGCGCAATTTCTTTGTGCGCAGGATGCGCGCCAAAGTCGGCTCGTTTGGCGGGGCCAGAGCTGGTCCCGGCGGCGCCGCATGCTCGCCTCGACGCCGCCGAGCCGCCGCCGCGACGGCAAACCCGCCACCAAATTCTCTGCGGCTCAATATCACGCGTCGCTACTCCTCCGCCGGTCACGAGCCCGGGAGCTTAAAGGCGATTCCGGCAGTAAGAAGGCGGTGGAATCGGCGCGCACGACCCAAATATCCAAAGAGACGCCACCAGGAAGGGGTTCGAGCCGGATCGCCGCTCCGGGCGGCGCCAATCCAGCGCGAGCAACAAAATCTATGATCGCCGGATCGGGGCGGCCGTCCACGGCGACGTCGGTTCTGGTCGTCCTGAAAAGCACATATAACGCCAACTCGACAACAGCGCTGCGCAGATTGTATGCTGCGAACAAATAACGAACGAGGGCCAGGATGACGCGAGCATCGATGCAAGCGCGGCGCGAGACGGAGAAGCGGTACCCGGTGCGCATCAGGATCGCGGTGCCGCCGGAGGGGTTGGGACGCCAAATCGAGATCATGCATGCTTGGCTCGACCAGACCTGTGGTGCGGAGGGCTGGGCAACCGCTCCCGCCGGGTTGATCGGCGTCCGCAATGATGCAATCGCATTCTATTTCGACGACGCCGCCTTCGCCCATGCCTTTGTCGCGCGCTTCTGCTGCGGTTACCGAGTGGAAACGGTGGAAGGAGCCTTTGCGCTTCGCGATGACGAGCCGCCGCCACAACGCGCGGCTCCGGCGCATAAAACTCCGTAAGACCGCGCCGGACCGGCGGGTTCCGATTCGATTGGTCGTGTCGGCCGGACCAGGTTCACCGGCTCGACTCTGATGACTTGGTTCACCTGGGTTGCATTGGCCGCGACAACGTCCGCAGCCGGGTTGCTCTATGCCGTCAGTGGGTTCGGCTTTGCGGTCTTGGCGGTCCCGCTTTACCTGCTCATGGTCGATCCGCCGCAAGCAGTGCAGCTCGGTATTATCCTTTCGACGGCGCTCGCGCTCACCGTGGTTTCGGGGTTGCGGCGAAACATCGCGCCGGGATTGTTGCTGCGCCTCGCCCTCGGCAGCCTCGCCGGCTTGCCGATCGGATTGCTGTCGTTTCAGCACGTCGACCCGTTGCTGGTCCGGCTGGGGATTGGCGCGTCGATCCTCGTTTTTGCGGCTGTGGTGGCGCTCTCTCGCAGAGGGGGCGGCCGAAACTGGGTCGTTTTTCGCCGAAGCGGCAGCCGTGACCTCTTCGCCGGTATCGTTGCCGGAATGGCGAACGCATTGGTCGGAATGGCAGGGCCGCCGGTGCTGATCTACCTGTTGCTTGCTGGGACTGCCGGGCAAACCGTGCGCGCGACGCTTCTCGCTTTCTTTGCGCTGACATATGGCGCAACACTGGCATCGCATGCCGCTACCGTCGGAATTCCGGGCTCCACCTGGCTGGCTGCAGGCGTTCTGGCGCCCTTTGCGCTGCTCGGCGGTGTTGCCGGCAGGCCGATCGGCGATCGGCTCGGGACCGACGGTTTTGCGCGCGTGGCGATCATGCTGCTGACGGTTGCGGGGATCTACACTACGGCCGCGGCGACGTTCGCTCTTCTCGCTCGCGCTCGATGAGCATTTCGCGAAGGGCCGCTAAGAATTGGTAAATGACGCTGTAGAGCGGTGACGAGGTCGACAAATACGGATATGATCGCGCCGGCTACGCGAAGCGGTTGCCGCCGATATGTAACAAGCGGTTTGAGGGGAACGACCCGGCCAGCTCCGCGAAACCATAAACGTCCACTGTCTAAGGCTGGGTGAAATCATGATCGGCCCTCCGGGTTTGCCCAAATATGGACGCCGGGTCTTTGCATTTGCCGCACCAAAGCGGAGCCGCTCGCGACAGCACCAGCACACGTGGAAGTGGGTCACCGGGCTTTATTTGGCCGGCGTGCTGGCGCATTTCAGCCACCACATGGTCGACCTGCCCGACGGCAGCAATCCGTCGAGGGAGGCGTTGACGAACGCTCCGCTGAGCCTCGTGTGGCCGGCCGATCTGATGAAGACGCTGATCACGCTCGGCTAAGCGACCCGCCGTCGCCATGGTCGTAGGGTAGCGCCGGATGCCCGACAGGTTCGAGATCTGCCTTGCCTTTACCCTCAAGGCCGAAGGCGGCTTTGTCGATAATCCCAAAGACCCCGGCGGTGCCACCAACATGGGCATCACCTTGGCGACGTATCGGCAGTGGTCCGACGACCCGGAGCTCGGAATCCTGCAGGTGCAGGATATGACCGAGCGCACAGCTCGGGCTATATACAGATCACTCTATTGGAACCCATTGAGGGCCGATGCGCTGCCCGCCGGCGTCGATCTCAGCGTCTTCGACATGGGCGTCAACGCGGGCATATGGCGCTCGGCCCGGCTATTGCAGCGGGCACTGGGGTTCACGGGGGAGGAGGTCGACGGGTGCGTCGGCCCGGAGACATTGGCCGCCGCGGCGAAGGCTGATCCCGGTTCCCTTATCGATGACTTGGCCGAACGGCAGTCGGCGTATTACCACGGCCTCGCGGATTTCGCGACCTTCGGGGTGGGCTGGCTGCGCCGCACCGATGAGCGGCGTCGCGCCGCACTCGCAATGATCAAAAGCGCGGCGAGAGCAGCCGTCTGACCAGCGGCCACGTACCTCTTCTCGGCCGATTTGTGGGCATGGCGGTAGAGTGCGAAACACTCTTCTCGCTTTTCCGGCGGAGGCCGGGATCGATATCTGACGTCGGCACCGGCTTTTGCCAGTGCGACAAAGACTTTGACAGAATGAGAATTATCAGGTGCCGGTGCGGCGCAACTGCGAGTTTCCGTTCCCGGTGTGTCGCCAAGTCGCGAGCTCGTCCCAGCTGTCGGCTTCCATAAACTCGGCCCAGCGGCGATAGAGATTGCGCATCGGCTCCTCGCTCGACTGAGCTTTCGTAATGTCGATCACCTGGCCGGGCAGGCGCATCCCGTCCCATTCGAAATTCTCGACGGCAGTGCCGAGCCCCATCTCATAGGAATAGGGGTAGCGCCGGGCGATGGTCCCGCGGCTCGCGTGATGGGCGTAGTTCCAGTTCTCCATGTCGTCCTGCTCGGTCATACCGGCCGGGCCCGAGTAGCGGATGTAGTAGTCGCGCAAAAAGTCTTTGACCTCCTGCGGCGCCTCGCGGTCGACGAGGAACCAGCGCCACACCTCCGTCTGATGGGCACCACGCGGATGCCAGACCGCAATCGTGCGCGGCTGGCGCGGCAACAGGGCTACGTTGGGGAAGATTTCGCCTGGGGCGCCGAGCAGGCGTGCCTCCTCGCCGCGCGTGCGGCGGCGCTCTTCTTCGCAGTGGCGGAAATATTCGGAGACGACAGTCGAGTGCTGGTACGTCGCCGGCGGCGGACGGTCCTTCGGCAATACATAGACGATCGTCTGATGGCCGCGGTCGGGGATCGCGACATGCAGTTTACGGCCGAGCAGCAGCTCGGCCATGTCGCGGCGGCCGGTACCGCTCGGGCCGATCCCGGCGAGATCTACCGAGCGGTGGCTGATGTTGTGATAGCTGTCGCCGCTGAAATTTTCGGCCGGAAATTTCCAGTTGCACGGGATCAGCCATTTCTGCACGCCGCCGAGCACTTCGGCCCGGCCCTCGCACCCGTCCCGCCCGTCGAGGATCAAGTCGAGAAAAACCGAAAACTCGCCGAGATATTCGAGGAAGGGCGGCGCAGCCGGATCCCAATTGGCCCAGATCGAACCGTTGTAATTGTAGAGCTGCGGTACCTCGACGAGGCCCCATTGCGACCGGTCGAGCTTCGAATGGTAGGCCTCGCGGAAATAGGGGACGCCGACGAGCCTGCCGTCAGTGCCGTAGCTCCAGCCGTGATAGGGGCAGGTGAAGACCGGGGTACTGCCCTCATCATATCGGCACACCTTCATGCCGCGGTGCCGGCAGGAATTGAGGAAGACGTGGATCTGGCCGGCTCGGTCGCGGCACAGGATCACCGATTCCTCGCCCATCGACGAGACAAAAAAATCGCCGGGATTGGGAATCTGGCTCTCATGCCCGACAAAGAGCCAGGAGCGCGCGAACACCCGCTCCAATTCCTCACGGTAGATCTCGTCATTGACGAAAATCTCGCGGCTGATCTGCCCCGCCGGGAGATCGACGAGACCTTTGCGATACCCTGCTCCCGCCATCGGTGCTCTCCTTCCTTCGTCACCCCCGCGGAAGCGGGGGGCCAGAGCCTGAGCCGCGATCACTTGCCGCCCCTTTGTTCTCGCTTTCGCGGGTGTGACGCGGGGCACGTCTCGGATCCGCCGTGTTGTAGGGTGCGACGTCCATTGTCGCGGCGCGCAATTCGGAACCGGCCATCGCTTCCAGAACCCGCGCGGCGATCGGGAAGCCTTCCTGCCCCCAGCCCCGCGCCTGGGCGCGGCTGAAAACGTCGTGCGCGAGAAGCCCGAGATGCGCTGGAGCCGCGACCTCCCGCGCCAGATCGCAAGCGAGCTGCAAGTCTTTCGCGACGATGTCGAGCGTGCCGCCGGCGGTAAACAAGCCCGGCAGGACCGAGCGCGGGATGTTGTCGAAGGTTCGGCTGGCGCCGGCGCTCACCGGGACGATCTGCGCCAGGACGCCGAGATCGATGCCCGCCTTGGCGCCGATCAGCATGCCTTCAAGCGCGGCGATGAAATTGGTATAGCCGAGGTATTGCGTGACAAGCTTGGCGGCGCAGCCCGCGCCGGCCGGGCCGACGTAGAAGATGTTCCCGGCCATCGCCGCCAGCAACGGCCGGCAACGCGCGAAGACCGCCTCGTCGCCGCCGACCATGACCGTCATCGTCGGCGGGCGCCCGCTGACCGGAGCGTCGAGCATGTCGATCCCACGCTGGCGGCACGCCTCAGCGACACGCTTCGCCACGGCCGGGGCGTTCGTCGTCATGTCAATATAAGCGCCGCCCGCCGCCAATCCGGTAAGGATGCCGTCTACCGGATCGAGTGCAGCGCGCTCGACCTCGACGGGGCCGGGCAGCGACGAGAAGACGGCCTCGCTTTGCTGGGCGGCGGCGCGGGGATTGTCTGCTGCTCGTGCGCCGCGTGCGCACAACGACGCGGTTGCCGCAGGGCGGCGATCGTACACTGTGACCTGGTGGCCGGCGTCGAGCATACATCCGGCCATCGGCGCGCCCATCGTTCCAGTGCCGACAAAACCCAACCGCATCGGCGCTCCCTCCGCAAGCGCCCAGGAGGCTAACGCTTTGCTCCGGCCGGTACAATCGCCCGCCGGCGTCCGGGCGAAAAGACTGGCGACTCAGATGTCGGGAAGGTCCGGCGGCGGGCGCGTCGCGCTTTCGGTGCCGTCGGCGAGCTTGTCGTATTCGACGGCCAACTCCAGCAGACGCAGCTTGACTGCCCGCGTCGTCACCCCTTCCGCGACCTGGCGGGCGCGGGCGGCCTTCCGGCGGTAGTATTCTGCCGGCTGCGGCGGCAAATCTGGCGTCTGATCCATCGACGCAGCATAGCACGGCTGCTGCGGGGATGGCAGATTTGCCTCTTACAGGGGCCTCTCAGCTGGCGGCCTTGATTTCACGCTGGCTGTATCGCCTCGACACTCCAAAACTCTTGCGTCCGGGCCGCAACCCGCAGCCGCCGCCGCTCGGCGCGGCGAACCGCGTGTTCGTCGAGCGCCTCCCGATCGGCGGCGGCGACAGAGCCTTGTGTCGGGAGGACGCACGCCGTCGGACACCGCGTCACGCCTCTGGTCCGAATAAACTCGGCAATGGCGTTCGCATCCTGCTCCGAAGTTGACTTCCACGTTGCCCCATCGGTCATCGAGTGGCTCCAAATCGGCCTGCAGGTGCACCAACCCCTGCCGAGAAAGAGCTAATTAACCAAGTAAAGCTTTGCCATTACGGGATTACCATTGGACAGAGGCAGCAATGTCGTTCTGTCGTTTGCGCAAAGGTGCCCGCGGCTATTCTCCGCTATTGACCGGGGGCGGAGTGCAAGTAAGAGCCGTTGGGCTCTTCTCGCAAGTTCCCGCCATGTTCGCGTCAGACGTTGCGGCGCGCGCCTCGCCTCATTTGCCGGTAAAGAATTTACGGAGAGAAATGCTCGGCTAGATTGTCGAGCCGGATCTCGTACTGCGCGCAGCGCCCGCTCCATTCGATAAACTCGCCGGGTGTGGCGCGCAGCGATTTCTCGGTATCCAACATGTAAGGAGTTGCGCAGACCTGGTCGGCGATCACCGCATTGACCTGGGGGTCATAGCGGTTGAATTCGAGGAACTCGGGCGGGATGTTGCCCGTCGCCTTGGCCGCGCTGGTGCCGAAGGCGTCCTCCACCGGAATGAAAGGGGTACAGGCGCTCGAGAGCAACATCGGAAGCGCGATAACAATAAGGATCCGCATACGCCGTCGACCACTGGTTGAGATCGAGATTGTGCCCGCCCGGCGGGGCCGGCGCAAGACTGCGTCAAAACAGTGGTGGGTCACGTCGACGGGGCAATGTCCGGGACGCGGGCGGCCTTCAACGTGGCTCGCTGCCGGGCCGCCAAATCTTCCTCGTCGAAATCCTCGATCAGCTCGTGAAACAGCCGATACCAGTTGACCTCGGCTTTGAGGTGCAGAAACACCGAGCCGAGCCCGATCGCGGCGCGGTCCATAAACACGAACTCGCGCGGCGGCCGCACGCCGCCGAGGCGGCGGATGTCGCGGTGGACGCTTTCGGCGACCGCGGCGCCGTAAACGCCGCTCGCCTTTTCCTGGATGAGCCGCGCTCGGTCTTCCAGCAGCGGACCATAGACAAACAGGGCCCAGCGATTGAGGACATCGATCATCTCGCGCGACAGGTTGCCGAACCCCCAGCTCTCATAGGCGTGCACCGCCAGGTCGCGGTCACCGCGCTGCAGCGCGTGATAGAGGTCGATGACACCCCGTACGAAGGACGCGCGAAACACCCGGATGCAGCCAAAATCCAAAAGATTGACCGTGTCGTCCGCCGCGACGGTGTAATTGCCGAGATGCGGGTCGCCGTGGATCACGCCGTAATAGTAGAAGGGCACATACCAGATCCGGAACATGCGCAATGCGATCGCATTGCGCCGTTCGAGACGCGCTTTGGCAACATCGAGGATCGGCGCGCCTTCGAGCCACGTCATCGTCAACAAGCGGCTGGTCGATAGTTCGGCGATGGGCGCAGGCACCGCGACGCCGTGCTCGTCGCGAAGGATGTGGCCGTAGAGGCGCATATGCGCCGCCTCGCGCTTATAGTCGAGCTCCTCGCGCAGGCGGTCCGCGATCTCGGCATGGATCTCGGCGGTCGTGACTGCCCGGTCGTAGCGCTCATAGAGGCTCATCGCGAGTTTCAATTGGCGCAGATCGGCTTCCACCGCCGACGCCATGTCGGGGTACTGTAATTTGCAGGCGAGTGGGGTGCCGTCGAGCGCGATCGCGCGGTGCACCTGTCCAAGCGATGCGGCGCGGGCGGCGGTTCTGCTGAACTCGCGGAACCGGCGGCGCCAGTCCGCGCCGAGCTCGCCGGCCATTCGCCGGTTGACAAACGGCCAGCCCATTGCCGGCGCATCAGCCTGCAGCTGAACCAGCTCCTGAACGTACTCTTTCGGCAGCGCGTCAGGGATTGTGGCGAGCAGCTGGGCCACCTTCATCAGCGGCCCTTTGATGCCGCCGAGCACCGCCTTCAGCTCGGCCGCATGCCTGCCGCGGTCGAGATTGAGGCCCAGATAGCGCTCGCCGGCCAGACGCGCGGCAAGACCCCCCATCGCGGTCGACACCTGCGCATAGCGCCGCACCCGCCCGGTCAGCGAATTGTCGTCGGTCATGCCGAGAAAATTTGCATCGGTCTAGCGCCTTGTCCAGCCGATGCGATTCGGGTCACGAATTTAGGCGCGGTCAGGGTCCGGGTCCATTGCGCACCTCCGACTCCACCAATGGATCGAAAAACGGTCCGCAATCTTAAATTGAGTAAATATCCGAATAGCGCTGGTTCTGCAGCGAATCTGCAGCGAGATTCCTCCAAAAGTTGTAAGCTCCCTCGGCCCAGATGCGGGAACATACGCTGCGAATGGGGCAATTCCATGATCGCCCAGCCGCTATCCGCCGGGCGCGATCCGGTGTGGCAGCATTCGGAGCGCGCGGCGGAGTCGCAAATACCCCGCCACATCGGCGGCGAAGATTGCGGTGAGACGGCGGCTCGCGGTCATCCCTCAGGCAGCCCGGCGCGACGCAACCCGTCGGCCAGCGCAGCTATGTTCTTTGGGTCTACGTAACGGGCCGAGAGGATCGCGGTGGAGGCGGTGATGCCGGGCTGCAGTTCGAGGAGCCGCTGGACCACGGTATTGGCGTCTTCGCTCCGGCCGAGACAGCCCAGCGCGGCAGCGTGCAGGATAACGGGAACGGTGAACCGCGGGTTCGACTGGCTCGCCAGGCTGGCGGCAGCGACCGTTTCTTCGAAGCGGCCGGCAGCAAAGTGGGCGTACGCCAATCCGATATAAGGCATGTACAACCACGGATCGAATGGGCTGAGGCGGAGTGCGCGGTTCCCGTGCTCGACGGCGATAGCATCGTCGCCTTTCCAGGCGCGCACAATCGAGCTGAAGCTGAGCGCCAGCGCGCACGAAGCGGAGAGCGCGAGCGATCGATCGAATGCACTCAGCGCCGTTTCAAAGTCGCGCCCGGCAACGGCGATCACAAACCCGGCAGTCGCAAGTGCGAGCGCGTCGTCACCGCCAACGGCAATCGCTTCGCGCGCATGACGCAGCGCGGCGTTCCGCGTCTCCTCCTGCATTCCGCCCCGCAAGTACCGCTGTTCATGGCACCAGGCGATCATCGCATGCGCAATAGCAAAGTCGGGCTCTAGCTCGATCGCCTTCTCGAGCAGCGGCAGCGCTTTGTCCGCATCCTCCGGCATTGCTGCGACAGCGTAGGGCAGGGCACGCAGATAGAAATCATAGGCGTCGAGGCTGTCAGGCCGCTTGCGCCGCGCACGCTCGATCTCGCTCTGCCTGAGCGTCGGCTCGATGACGCCGGCGACGCTGATCGCGACCTTGTCCTGAAGCTCGAAAACGTCTTCGAGCGAGCCGTCGAAGCGGTCGGCCCACAGGTGCGTGCCGCTTGTTGCATCAATTAGCTGGGCGGTAATGCGCACGCGGTTTCCACCCTTGCGCACCGAGCCTTCGAGCACGTAGCGGACACCGAGCTCGCGGCTGACACGCTTCACGTCGACCGCTTTGCCCTTGTAAGTAAAACTCGAATTGCGCGCGATGACGAAGAGCCAGCGGATGCGCGAGAGCGCGGTGATGATCTCCTCGACCATCCCGTCGGCGAAATACTCCTGCTCCGGATCGCCGCTCATATTGGCGAAGGGCAATACCGCAATCGACGGTTTGTCGGGCAGGGAGAGCACCGGCGGTGCGGCACCCTCACCTGCCTCTCGCCTTTGGCGCTCGGCACCCTCTCCCGCATTGCGGGAGAGGGGGGACCCCGGCGCGCTGGCGTCGGGGTGGGGGAGGGTGGTGCGAATCCGGAATACTCGCACCGGGCGGGCGATATTCTTGACCTGCTGCTCGCCCGTGTCTTCAAACGCAAAGTCGAGCTTGTCGCGGACCTGGTCGCGCACAACGCGGCTGACGCAGATGCCGCCGGGGTCGGCGAGCGCTTCGAGGCGCGCTGCGATATTGACGCCGTCGCCGTAGATGTCGCGCCCATCCTTGATGATGTCGCCGAGATTGATTCCCATGCGAAATTCGATGCGGCGTTCGGGCGACACGTCGGTGTTGCGCTCGGCCATCTCGCGCTGCACTTCGACCGCGCAGCGCACCGCGTCGACGACACTGCCGAACTCGATCAGCAGACCGTCGCCGGTGGTTTTGACGATGCGGCCGCGGTGCTCCTTGATCTTCGGATCGGCCAGCTCGCGCCGCAGTGCCTTCAGCGCGGCGAGCGTGCCTTCCTCATCTGCCCCCATCAGCCGCGAATACCCCGCCACATCGGCAGCGAGGATCGCGGCGAGCCGGCGGGCCTGGCTCATTCCTCCGGCATCCCGGCGCGGCGCAAGCCAACCGCGACCGTCTTCTCAAAGAGTGCCCAGTACTGCCGATCGCCGGCACCGGGGTAAGCGCGCAGCCATGCCAGCGAGTTCATTTCAGGCTTGAGCTCGATCGCCTTCGCCAGACTGGCCCGGGCCTCGTCGAGTTCGCCCCGTAGGCCGAACGCACCGGCGAGGTTTAGATGAATATACCAAAGGCGAGGGTTGGCCGTCCCCGCTTTCCTCAGGAGGTCGATTGCCTGATCGACATGGCCGAGAAAAAGATGACAAGTACCCAATCCCGCATAAGGGTCGGCGATATTTGCGTCGTGGGGATTGAGCCGGATGGCTTTTTCAAAGTGAGAGATGGCCGCCTCGGGTTGGCCCAAAAACATCAGCGTCAAGCCAAGCTGATGAAAGGCACGGCTATTGTTGTGGTCGAGGGCTATCGCCGTCTCGTGCTCGATCCGCGCGTCAGTCAGCCGGTTTTGAAATCGGCGGAGAATACCTAGCGAAAAATGCGCCATCGAGCGCCTCGGGTCGCACTCGAGCGCCTCAAGAAGCAACGATTCAGCGCGCGCCTGATCCTGCGGGGGCGAGCGGCTCCGCCCATTGGCCAAGGTGACAGCCAAGATCGATGCAACGCCGATCCGCGCGTCGACTGACCTCGGGTCGATCTCCAGAGCCCGCTCGAAAGCCCCCAGAGCCTCTTGAAGAGTGGCTGTGGAGCGCGGCCCATGGTACGAGGCCCATCCCCGCATCACGAGATCGCGCGCATCGGGATCGACCGCTCCCTCCCGCTCGATCCGGCGGCCCAAATCCTTGACGAGTTCGAGATTGAACGTCCGGGCGAGGCGGCCGGTGATCTCGTCCTGCGCCGCCACAAGATTGGCGCGATCGGTGTCGAAACGGTCCGCCCAAAGCTGCACGCCGCTTTCGGCATCAATCAGCTGCACGTTGACGCGAACCTGGTCGGCGCCTCGCCGCACGCTGCCATCGAGCAAATAGTGGACGCCGAGTTCGCGCCCGATCTGCTTCGCATCGATCGATTTGCCTTTGTATGTAAAGGCGGTGTTGCGGGCGATCACCAGCGCGTCGGGGATCCGCGACAGATCTGTCGTCAAGTCGTCGGTGATCCCGTCGGCGAAATACTCTTGCTCCGGATCGTTCGACAAATTCGCGAACGGCAGGACGACGATGGAAAGCCGCGGTATTGGCGGAGTGATGGGCTCGCCGACCTCCTTCATGCTCGTGACCGGCTGGACAGGAGGGACGGCAGGCAGCGACGCTAAGGTTGCCGGACCCATCGCATACGCGCGCACCGGCCGGGCGATGTTCTTGACGCTCTGCTGCCCCATGTCTTCGAACTCATAGGCGAGCTTGTCGCGAATTTGATCACGGACTGTGCGCGAGATGCAGATGCCTCCGGGTTCCGCCAGTGCTTCCAGCCGTGCGGCAATATTCACGCCATCTCCGTAAATGTCGTCCTCATCGACGATCACGTCGCCAAGATTGATCCCCATGCGGAATTCGATGCGGCGATCGGGTGGCAGGTCCCGGTTGCGCTCGGCCATTTCCCGCTGCACCTCGACCGCGCAGCGCACCGCGTCGACGACACTGCCGAACTCGATCAGCAACCCGTCCCCAGTGGTCTTGACGATGCGGCCGCGGTGCTCCTTGATCTTCGGATCGGCCAGCTCGCGCCGCAGTCCCTTCAGCGCGGCGAGCGTGCCTTCCTCATCTGCCCCCATCAGCCGCGAATACCCCGCCACAT
>Ga0126373_10002190_pt1 | contig 14329 bp, 13 predicted proteins | sample PanSoiMetPlot_11_FD_92545 | JGI IMG/M metagenome (GOLD analysis project Ga0126373, IMG submission 92545) | Tropical forest soil microbial communities from Panama - MetaG Plot_11 | ecosystem: Environmental > Terrestrial > Soil > Tropical forest > Bulk soil | place: Panama | collected 2016-02-17 | reverse complement strand
GCGCCACCCACATCTTCCGGAGGGCCGTCTGGAGCGGCTCGTCGTAGATGTGCTGAAGAGACAGAACGGCGAGCCAGCCGCTGGGACTGAGTAGACGGGCCGACTTCGAGAACCGGAGCTCGGGGTCGATCCAGTGGAAGGCGTCGGCTGCAACGATCGCATCGAACGAACCGTCCTCCGCCGCGAGGTCCTCGAACGAGGTTGCCTGAACGTGACAGAGACGCTTCGGACTCGCGTCGTACAGGGCAGCCACGGAGTCGAAGAGCAAGCGCTGACGGCGCCGATTCACCCTGCCAGCCTCAGTCTCGATCATCATGTGTTACTAGGGCGCAGTCACAATTGCCGGGTTCGAAAACGCGCCACAATCAGAGCCCTTGCATGCCTGGACCCTGAACGTATAGGTGTCTCCGCTGCTCAGCAGTCCAGCGGTCCACGGGTCCTTCGAGACCGGTAGCGGATAGGGCAGTCGGGAGAAACCTGCGTCCCCGCGAGTCACGTCCTTGATGTAGATGAAGTAGCTATTCGCGCCGGGGGCGAGCGTCCACGTCAGCAACGCCTGCCTAGCCGTGGACGACGGCCGCGCCCTCAGCCGCGGGTGGGTCAGAGGGCCGGTAGGCAGGACAGGATAGGGCTTTGGATAGGGCTGGCCGAGATGGAACCGGCTGGCGAGAATGTCCGCGAATGCGGCGGCGATCTTGATCTCGCCGTTTGCGTTGGGATGCGTGCCATCCCATAGATCAGCGGCCACGCTAATGCCGGAACCGTCGGACGCGACGACTATGGGTGACTCGGCTGTCGAGAGCCGAGCAGCAGTCGATGAGATCGTACGGTTGTAACTGGCGGCGCTAGCGGCGAACGCCGCCTTTCGCTCGTGAATGTCGGGTGGAATCAGGCCAAGCACGATCCGGATGTGCGGACGGGCGGCGCGAGCGGCACCGATGAAGCTCGCGAGATTGTTTGTCATGGCTGGCTGGCTGAGGCCATACCAGAACAAGTCGTTGAGGCCGAGCAGAACCAGCAGGTACTCCGGCCGGTAGGTGGCCACCTTGCGGCCGATCACGTTTTTCTCGCGGACCAGCGCCATGCCCCAGTCGGCGTCATTCGCGTGCTCGAAGTTGGGGTTGGCGTAGCTGTAGTCCTTCTTGGCTTTGGTCACGTTGTTGTACAACCAGTGGTACGGGCCAACCATCTGCGGCCTGACTCCGTCGCCAAGCAGGTGCTCATAGAGCCGGTATTGCCATGTGTAGTCGCCGCTGCTGCCTTCGGTTACCGAGTCGCCGACAATCATGATCCGTGGCCTGCCGCCGGACGGCCGACCCGGCTCCGGAGCAGCCGGGCGCGGACTGGGACTCGCCTGGAGCGCGGCTGTGTGTGATGGCGCAGTCCTCGTCGCGGCCGCCTGGCACGCGGTCACTCCCATGGCCGCCACGATGGCTACGGCCAGCCCGGCGCCGTGACGTCGGCCGGGCCACGCACTGCTCAGGCGGAGTAGCACCGGATCACCTTTTCAGGACCGTCCGCTGCATGTGACGATCGCAAACGCATCGAAGAGCCGCAGGCTTGCTGAATCACCCTGGCGTGAGCCTCCCGGTTCGCAGTGTCTTCGCCGGGCGACCAGGACTCGTAGGAACCGCGCCAGCCAGGGTATCGCTGCGGACGCTAGATTAGGGCCGTATTGCCCTGTCTTGCCTGGTCCACTGCTGGATACGAACAGCTGGTGGGCATCTTTGATTCTCTCTGGTGGCTTGGAGCTTACGGTCAGTGACCGCTGAGAACGGTCACGCATAGTGATACGTGTGCGACCGGTGCCACACAAGAGAACTGGAAGGCGACCTGGTGAGCGCAACCATAAATATCAGGGCCCGGAGCGAGGTCAATGCCGGCGAGGTCAAGGCCCAAAGCGAGCTCGATGATCTGAGCGAAGGCAATGCTCAAAGCAGTGATCGTTCGTGGCGGATACTGGCGCTGGCGCTCGCACTACTCGTCACCGCAGTGGCGATTTCGATCTATGTAAGCGGACCAGCGCTCATCCCGGCGGCATGGCTGGCGGCCGGGCCGCTGCTGGCCTCACTGGTGCTGTCGCCTCGCGTCACCGGGCTTCTGGCGGGGTGGGCAGTGCTGCTGAGTACCGGGCTCGGTCTGGCCCAGCCCGCTCGGCCAGGAGTGCTCGCCTCGCACCTGAGCGTATGCCTGCTACTGGCGGGCTTCGCGGTGGTGAACTCGGTCCTCCGGACGGCGGCGCAGCGTCGGATCAGCCAGGTCCGCGCCGTCGCAAGGGTGGCGCAGAGCGCAATTCTGCCGGAGGTCCCCGCCACCGTCACGGCCGGGCGGCTGGCCTCACGATACGTTTCGGCATCGCCTGAGGCGCGGGTCGGCGGCGACCTGCTCGAGGTGGTTCCGGGCCCGGGCCATCCCCGCTGGCTTATCGGAGACACCCGCGGAAAAGGCCTTCCCGCGGTCCGGCTGGCGAGCGTGGCGATGACCAGCTTCCGCGACGCCTGCGCCCAGCCGGGACTCTCCCTGACTGAAGTCGCCAGAGCAGTCGACGGATCCGTCAGCCGGGCAGCAGGCGAAGAGGACTTCGTTACCGCCGTGTTCGCCGAATTGGACGCGAACGGCTGGCTTCAGGTAGTGACCTGCGGCCACCCGCCGCCACTGCGGCTCAGCGCAGACGGCGACCTGCGAGCGCTGACGCCCGCTGCTTACGCCACGCCGCTAGGGCTGCACCCCGACATCCAATCATCGACCTTCACCGTGTATCCGGGCGACCGGCTCGTCTTCTACACCGACGGGCTCCTCGAGGCGCGCGACAGGGCAGGGCAGTTTTTCCGGCTCGAAGACTGCCTCGACGCGCTCAGCCAGCCGGACCTGGAAGCTAGCGCGGACGAACTACTCAGCAGGCTACTTGCGCACGCCAGGCGCAAGCTCAATGATGACGTCGCCCTCCTCCTAGTCGAGGCCATATCTCCTGGCCTCTGGCCTGACGGCGATCCAGCCGCTGGCCCCGCCGCCTATGCCCGCGGCGGCAGCTTGGCCGCGGGGCTGTCCGCCGGATGGAAGACGCCGAGCACGCGCAGCAGCGCCGTCCCGGTGTTTTCCAGGCAGTGCTGAAACCCGGGCGGCAGGTGCAGGCACGTTCCCGGCGCTAGCGCGTGTTGCGACCCGTCGATGTGCGCCACTCCCTCACCCGCCAGGATCAGCACTACCTCGTCGTACGGATGGCTGTGATCGGGAGCTCGTCCGGGCGGGATCTCGCCGACAAACTGAGTCGCCATCGAGCAGCCGCGACCCGGTCCGAATAGGACGCGGAACTTGCGGTCCCCCGTCGTCTCTACTTCGCAGGCAGCCAAGTCCCTGGCGCGCGGTGCGGGCGGGTCGGGCACGGGATCATGCGCGGCCGGCCCGGCCGTCGGCAGCGTAACGATGTCCAGCCTGAGGTCGCCTGCACTGGCGGCTGCCAGATCGTAGGCCGCGCCCGGCGGGATCCACAGGCCCCGGTCCTGGCTGAGCTCTGGCCCGGCGGCGCCGTCAAGTTCGAGCGTGGCCGCCCCCTCAAGGACGAACCACAGCTCCCCCGCCCCACCCGCTGTGCCGGTGAACCGGAGGCCAGGCGGCACCGTGACCAGGCGACGCACCAGGCCGGGACCATCGGTCCCGGTGTCGAGCAGCAACTTCAGACTGGCGCCAGTCTCGGTCCGCTCGACAGGGACGCGGTCCGCGCGAATGACGGCTCCGGCGGTCATGGCTGCACCGCAGCCGATGCCGAAGCAGGCGCGTGCGACGCCACCAGACTGGCCAGCGCCTCGTTGAACCGGTCGATCTCCTGCGCCGAGTTGTAGTGCGCGAGACCGACTCGCAGCGCCTCCCCCCAGCCGATCCGGTCATGCAGACCAAGGGCGTAGTAGCTGCCATGGCTCCATACCCCGAAGCCCAGTTTCGCCAGTTCCTCGCTGAGCAATCCCGACGGGACGTCAGCGAAGTTGATCAGGAACGTTGGCACCCTGCCTTCCATAGTGGGCAGGCCATAGAGCCTGGCACCCAGCGGGAGCCCGGCAAGCAGCCGCTCGCCGAGCTGGCGCTCCCAGGCAGCAAGCCGCGCCATGCCGCCAAGGCTGTCAAGGTAGCTGAAGGTGGCGAGCAGACCGCCGAGCAGCTCGTACGGCAGCGTGCCGGTCTCGAACCGGTGGGCGACCGGCTCCATCGGCACGGGCCTGGCCTTGTAGGGTCGCCAGGACTCCAGCAGCTCCCGGCGGCCGTAAGCGATGCCGAGATGCGGCCCGCAGAACTTGTATGCCGAGCACGCCACGACATCGGCACCGATGGCCCGCACGTCCATCGGCTCGTGCGCCGCGTACTGCACCGCGTCCACCCAGGCCAGCGCGCCTGCCTGGTGCGCAAGGTCACACACCGCCCGCGCGTCCACGATGGTTCCCGTCGAGTTCGCGCACCACGGGAAGGCCACCACCTTCGTCCGCGGCCCGAGCTGGCGCTCGAGGTCAGCCAGGTCCAGAGTGGTGTCCGGGTGGACGTCCGCGTGCCGGACCTTAAGTCCGAGGTCGCTGGCCAGGTCCAGCCACGGGGCGACGTTGCCGTCATGATCCAGCCGGGTGACCACGATCTCGTCGCCTGCCCGTAGCTCGCGCCCGAGCGTCCGGGACAGCATGAAGTTCAGGGAAGTCATGTTCGCGCCGAAAATGATCTCCTCCGGAGCACAGCCGAAGAAGCGGGCAGAGGCAGCCCTGGCCTCGTCCACGAGCGTTTCCAGCCGCCTGCTGGTGGCGTACGGCGCGCCGGTGTTGCCGCTTGCTTCAAGGTAGACCTGCGCCGTCGCGGCTCCGACCTCATCGGGAGTCTGCGTCCCGCCGGGGGCATCGAGGTAGACGAAATCACCGTTGAGCGAGCTGAAGCGCGCGCGAAGGGCGGCGAGGTCCGGTGCGGGCATGACGCCGTCGCCAGGATAAGGATCGCGGAGAGCCGACATATCGGCGGGGAAGTTGCTCACCAGAGGGACGCTAAGTGCAGAAGCACCGGGAGGTCAATGCCCTCGGCGGGGGTCAGCGGCCTAGGTAGGCGCGCTTCAGGTCCTCGCTGCGGAGCAGCTCGGCAGCGGCGCCCTCGAGCACGATCTCCCCGGTCGATAGCACGTATCCGCGATCGGCGATGGACAGTGCCATGGACGCGTTCTGCTCCACCATGAGTACCGCAACGCCAGATTCGTGGATGTCCTTGATGATCTGGAAGTTCTGCTGCACGAGCGCGGGCGATAGCCCCATCGAGGGCTCGTCCATCAGCAGCAGTTGCGGCCGGGACATTAGCGCCCTGCCGACCGCGACCATCTGCTGTTCGCCGCCTGACAGAGTCCCCGCCAGCTGGCCTCGGCGCTCCAGCAGCCGCGGGAACAGTGCGTGAATACGGTCGAAGTCCGTATCAAGCTTATCTCTGCCCCGCAGCACGGCGCCAAGCTCGAGGTTCTCTCGTACCGTCATGTCGCCGAAGAGGCGGCGGTTCTCCGGCACTATCGCGATCCCGCGCGTGATCCGGTCCGGCACCGGGCAGCTCGTGACATCCTCGCCGCCCAGCAGCACGCGGCCTGATCTTGGCCGCACGATTCCCAGGATCGTCTTGAGCGTCGTCGACTTGCCCGATGCGTTTCCGCCCAGCAGGCACACCAGCTCGCCTGCCCCGACGTGCAGGGAAATGCCCTCGAGAATCCGCATCTGGCCGTAGTAGGTGGTGACGTTCTCCAGGCTCAGGAGCGCCTCGCTCATTCGTGCTCCGCCAGCGCCTCAGGGTCGCGGCCAAGATAGGCCTCGATAACGGCCGGATGATTGGCGACCTCGTCGAAGCCGCCCTCGGCGATCTTAACGCCGTGATCGAGCGCGACTACCCGGTTGGAGCAGCCGGCAACCACGTGCATGTCGTGCTCGATCACCAGGATCGCGACCTCCCGCTCATCGCGCAGCCGGGCAATCAGCTCGGTAATCTCGTGCGTCTCGGCCGGATTCATGCCGGCGGCCGGCTCGTCCAGCAGTAGCAGGCGGGGCTGGGTGGCCAGTGCGCGGGCGATCTCCAGCCGGCGCCGGTTGGCGTAGGACAGCGAGTAGGCGGGCTGCTCCCAGCGGTATCCGGCGAGCCGCTGGCCAAAGAACGACAGAACCTCTTCCGCCAGTGCCCGGACCTCGCGCTCCTCGCGCCTGGCCCTTGGCAGCCGGAGAATCGACTCCCCCGGCGTGGCTTTCGTGGCACCGTAGGTTGCTGCCATCACGTTCTCGAGCACCGACATGTTCGCGAACAGCCGCAGGCTCTGGAACGTCCTGGCGACACCGCGCCTGGCGATGACATACGGTTGCAGCCCGGCAATCGACTTGCCCGCGAACTTGACGTCGCCCGAGCCCGGTGCGTAGATCCCGGTGATCACGTTGAACACCGTCGACTTTCCTGCGCCGTTCGGCCCGATCAGGCTCACGATCTCGGTGTCGCCGACCTCAAGGTCGAGCTTGGCCAGTGCCTGCAGGCCACCGAACGAAAGGCTGAGGTCATGCAAGCCAAGCACTGGTGGCGCGGTCACGTCGGTACCTCGACTCGGCGTGCGCCGAGCAGTCCCTGCGGCCTAGCGTTCATCATCACGATCAGGATCGCGCCGATCATGAGCTGTCTGGTGATCGAAGGATTGGCACTTAGCACCGTTTCCCACACGAACGAGGCGAGGTAGATCGTCGGCACCAGCAGGTATATGCGGGCGTTCCCCTTGATCTGTACCAGCGCGATGAGCAGGCAGATCAGCAGCACGAAGCCCACCTTGCCTGGGGTCTGCGAGCTGGCGGGGAGCACCAGCCAGTTTCGCAGCGCGTCGGCGATCAGGCCAGTGGACTGTGGCGCGCCGGCGACCCAGGTCGCCGAGATGGCGCCGGCCAGGGCATGCACGGCGAACCCCAGCGCGATCAGCGCGGCCAGGGCCAGGACCAGGCGGCGCCACGGGCGCAGCTTCGCGATCAAAGCGATCAGGATCAGGCCGTAGAACAGGTAGCCGGAGTCGCTCGGGCTGCGCAGCAGACCGTCGTAGATGATCATCACGACCAGGCCGCCGGTGACTGCGCCGGCAATGCTGCCCGCGCCGCCGAAGATAAGGCTCGCGTAGATCAGGATCAGGATCGGCGTGTCGAAGTCGGTCGGGAACACGCTGATCTGCTGCGCCGCATACACCGTCCCCACCAGCGCGGCAACGATCGCGCCGAAGGAGAACGCCATCAGCTTCACCCGGTCCACCGGGATCGTCATCGATCCGGCCGCCAGCTGATCGTCGCGTATCGCCCGCCAGGCCCGGCCAGTGCGCGAGGTTTCCAGCAGCCGCATCGCGGCCATCACCGCGACCAGCACCACTACCAGCAGGTAGTAGTAGCTCGCGTTGCTGAGGAACTGGTAGCCGCCCACATGAATCGGGTCGAGAGCGGCGATGCCGTTCGCGCCGCCGAATTTCGTGGGTGCGACGTTGTTGGTGAACTCGACGAAAGCCTCGCCGAAGAACAACGTGACGATCGCCAGGTAATCGCCGCTGAGCCGGCGCGAGGGCAGGCCGACAAGCAAGCCGAGGATCGCGGCACCGATCATCACCAGCGGTATCGAAACGAGCGACGGCAGGTGGATCCCGTTCGCGCCGATCTGCGCAGACGAGAGCAGCGCATAGCCGTACGCCCCGAAACCGAAGAAGGCTACATAGCCGAGGTCAAGCATGCCCGCCGAGCCCACGACGATGTTGAGGCCCACCGCCAGTGCCGCGAATACCAGCGAGTCGATCCCGACCTGAAGCTGGAACCCGCTCAGGCCGAGTACGGGCAGCAGCGCGCCGGCGGCCGCCGCGATGCCGAGCCGGGGCCACCAGCCGACGCGCTCAACGGACCGCTGCGCGGTGCCGAGCCAGGACGGCAGGTACTCGCGCCGTTCCGCCCGCCTGGCAACCCACTCATCGACTCCGACCTGCGGGCCGGCGGCCTGGGTGCCAGTCTGCGGGCCGGCGACCTTCGGGCCAGTGGCTGGAGGCAGCGCTTCGCCGCTCATGCCGCTCACACTTTCCGCAGTTGCGGGCGGCCGAGCAGGCCTGTTGGCCGAACCAGCATCACGACAATGAGCAGGCAGAACACGAGCAGGTCGCTATAGAGCGAGGAGACGTAGCCGGTAATGAACGACTCGGCGACGCCGATCAACAGCCCGCCTAGCATCGCGCCAGGGATCGAGCCGATTCCGCCGACCACGGCCGCAGTGAATGCCTTCAGCCCGGCGATGAACCCGATCGTGTTACTGACCTGGTTGAACAGCAGTCCGGCCATCACTCCGGAGACGCCGGCCAGCGCGGAGCCGAGGAAGAATGTCGCCGCAATGGTGAAGTTCACGTTGATGCCCATCATCTCGGCTGCCTCGCGGTCGGACGCCACGGCCCGCATCTGCCTGCCGAGCATGGTCCGGTTGATTATGAGCCGCAGCCCGACCATAAGGGCAACGGTCATCGCCAGCACCATGATCTGCACGGTGTCGATGGTGACCGAGCCGATCCGGATGCCGGACGAGAAGGAAAGGAAGTCTGGCGTGTTGTACACCCGGTATTGCGCGCCGAACAGGAGCAGCGCGGCGTTCTCCAGGAAGAATGAGATACCGATCGCGGTGATCAGCGGCGCGATCCGCGGCGCGTTGCGCAGCGGACGGTAGGCGAAGCGCTCGATTGCAACGCCGAGGAACCCGACAAGGCCGGCCGCCAGCACGAACATGATCACGAGCAGCAGGGGCACCGGAATGTGCAGCCCCGACGCCCCGCCGAACCACTGGATCACGAAGAACCCGATATAGGCCCCGACCATGTAAAGGTCACCGTGAGCGAAGTTGAGTAGCTTCAGTACTCCGTAGACCATCGAGAAGCCCAGCGCGATCAGCGCGTAGAGCGCTCCCGTGGTAAGGCCGTTCACCAGTTCCTGGAAAAAGAAGCCCATCCGGTGCGAGTCCGCCCATCACCCTTGCTGTCCGGCACGCGCCGGCCACCGGGCACCAGTGCCCGAGGCCGACCCGCGCCGGTCAGCGATCTCAGTTCATCTGTTCGGCAGGTCAGGAACTTGGAATCAGCGTGTACGCACCCTTCGAGTTGATCTTGAAGAGGAAGAACTTGCCGTTCACCAGATCACCGTGCGAGGTGAAGCTGATCGGCTGGCCGAGGATGGAGGTCGGTTCGCTGGTCTTCTTCACGGCAGCAAGCACGAGGGCCCTGGTCGGGGTGTGGCCGGACTTGCAGACCGACGCGATCGCCTCGTCCATCACGTGGGTCGCCGCGAATACCGGCGGGCCGAACGTGCCGAACGATCCGTACTTCTTGTGCGCGGCAGCCGCGATCGAGGCGTCCGCCGGGATGTAAGTGATGTCAGGGCCGAACGACGACACGTAGGACCCGGAGATCGCGAAGGTGCCGGGCGAGAACAGCCCGTCGGTACCGAAGATCGCCGCGTTCTTGTGCTCCTGCTGCAAGTCCCGGCCGAATTGCTGGGCGTTCGCCGCGACCTGCCATGGCAGGACCACTACCGTCTCGGCGGGCGTGACCTTGGCGACGAGCGAGGAGAAGTCGGTGACCTTCTGCGAGACTGACTCGTGATCGACCTTGATCCCGGCCGCCTTGAAGACCGGCAGCATGGCCGCCACCAGGCCAGTTGAGTAGGCCTCTTCGTCGTCGACGATCATCAGCGCCTTCGGGTGCAGGTTCTGGATGATGTAGTTGGCGTCCTGCGGCCCCTGCACGCTGTCCTTGGACACGACCCGGAAGAAGGTCGGGTACTTGCCCGTGGTGAGCGCCACGGCGGTAGCTGAGCCGGAGATGAAGGGCAGCTGGGCACGTGCCATCAGCGGCCCGACCGCCTCTACCTCCTGGCTGCCCGCCGGGCCGACGACCCCGACGATGGAGTTGTTGGAGATGAACTGCTGGGTAACGGTGGTCGCCTGAGATGGCTGGAGCTGGGTGTCCCCTTGAGCCAGCGCGATATGGGTTTTGTTGGCCGTGTTGTCCATCGAGACTGCCAGCTCGGCGAAGTGCAGTTGCTCCTGGCCAAGCGGGGCTACCGACCCGGTCAGCGGGCCCTCCATACCGATCGTCGCCGCGCACCTTTTCGCGGCCGCGTTCGTACCGCCAGAGCTGCTGCTGCCGCATGCTGCCAGCGTCAATGCGCCGAGCGCCGCCACCGCAGTTGCAGCGGCAATCCGCCGTCGTTTCATGGACACGCCTCCCCTTCAGGGACGGATGTATTAAGAGAGATCGGCCGTGAAGCGCGAGTGCGCTGGAGGCCAGCAGAGCATGTCCGCATCCGGCCGCGCAGAGGGCGCCATTGCTTGCCAGCTCGCCGGGGGCAGCGACCGGCCAATAGGGCCTCCATGGGTCGAATGTGTAGCGAGAATCAAAGCATTGACCTGCAGTGAGGCGCAAGAGGCGCGTATTGATCCTCGGATGCCAAATTGTGGCTAGCTGAGCGCTTCCAGTGACCGCGCGCTGCGGCCGTCAGGCGTCAGTCTCGAGCAGGATCTGCGCTAGCTTGCCCAGGTTGATGTTGCCGCCGGAAACGACGCACACGATCTTTCCCGGCCCGGCCCGGCCGGAGAGTGCCGCGGCAGGTGCCAGCGCGCCGGCGCCCTCAGCAATGACCCGGACGCGCTGAGCGAGAACACGGACGGCCGTCGCCACCTCATCGACGCCGATCGCGAGCGCCTGGTCAACGAGCGGAGATACCAGCGGCCACATACTGTCGAGGACGCGGCGGCTGCCCGCCCCGTCGACGAACGACGGACGGAACTCAGCGTCGGCCGGATGACCCGCGCGCATGGCCGCGACCATCGCTGCTCCCCCGTCCGGCTCGACAGTGATGATCTGAGTGGCTGGCCGAAGCGCCTTGACAGCGCTGGCGACCCCGCAAGTCAGGCCGCCCCCGCCGTACGGGATGACGACCGCGTCGGGATCTGGCAGGTCTTCCAGGATCTCCAGCCCGATGGTCCCGTTGCCCGCGATAACTGCCGGGTCCTGCGCCGGGTGCACGAACAGACCGTCGATGCCCTCGGCGCGACCGGCGACGATCGTCTGCCACCACTCGTCATAGGGCAGCTTGCGGATCGCGCCACCGAGGCGGGTGATAGCTGCCAGCTTCGCCTCGGGCGCGGTGTCCGGCACCAGGATGGTGGCGGGCAGGCCAAGCTCGCGCGCCGCCCACGCCACACCCTGCGCCATGTTGCCTGCGCTTGCTGTCACGATTCCGTGCGCCCGGTCCGTCGCGGAGGCGAGCAGCACTGCGTTGGTCGCGCCGCGGATCTTGAACGAGTTGACCGGTTGCAGCGTCTCCAGCTTCAGGTAGATCTCGGCGGGCGCATCCTCTACCTGAAGCCGGACGAGCGGCGTGCGAATCGCGGCGCCCGCGATACGGTCCCGTGCCTCCTCGATCGCGGCCAGCGTCGTCATGGCTGAGCGTTCCTCCGGTTCTGTCGCCTAGTCGTCCAGCAGGGCGAGCGCGCTCTCGACCGCTGCGCGCTCGTCTGTTGTGAGCGGGTGCTCGAGCGCTTCAGCCACCGGCGCCAGTTGCGTAGGGCTGCCCGGACCGACCACGACCTGCGTCACCCGATCGTCACTGAGCAGCCAGCCCAGCGCTAGCCCGGCCATCGACGTCCCGCGGTCGTGCGCAATACCGGCCAGCCGGTCGAGCAGCTCGAATGTCTGGCTGCGCTCCAGGTCGGCGTAGGGCTCGGGTCGCTGCGTCATCCGGGACCCTGCCGGGTACGGCTCACCGCGCCGGTACTTGCCGGTGAGCCAGCCGCCCGCGAGCGGGCTGAACGCCAGGTAAGCGACACTCCGCTGCTGGCACAGGTCCAGCAGGTCCGGCGCGTCCTGCCGGTCAAGCAGCGAGAAGCTGTTCTGTATCGCGACCGGAGCCCCGGCGGCCAGCGCCGACGAGAGCTGCCCGGAGTTGAAATTACTGACTCCGTAAGCGCGGATGAGGCCGCCCGCCATCGCGTCCTCGAAGGCGGCCACGGTGTCGGTCAGCGGCGCGTCCGCGTCGAACTCATGCGCCAGGTAAAGATCGACCTGCGCCACGCCCAGCCGCTCCAGGCTGGAGCGGAGCTGGCGGGCGATCCGCTCCGGACGCAGGCCGCTATCGGCTCCGGCGGTCATCGGGTTGAAGGTCTTTGTGGTCAGCTGAGGCACTACTCCCCTGGCAGCGATCCACCGGCCGATGGCACGTTCGCTGCGGCCGCCGCCGTAGGCGTCGGCAGTATCGAAGTGCGTGATGCCGAGTTCCCACGCCGCGTCCATGAGCTCGAATGCCTGGTCATCGGTCAGCCCGCCGCCGAAAAATTCCGGCGCCGACCCGACGCCACCGAAGTTGCCGCAGCCGAGCGCGACCGGCGGAATCTCCGCGCCTGCAACGCCTGCTGGCTTACGCTTCGCCAGCGCCGCACGGGCCGCATGCGCCGGCTCGGGAGTAGTCATCCGCGTCATTAAATCAACGCTGCGGGCTGGAGCCAAGCGAAAGATCGCCCGCGCAGCGGCGCCTGCGGACCTTCTCGCGCGAATGAGCCAAGTCTGCTCCGATGTGATGCTGAGCGAGAATGACAGCGTGCCCGCATCAGAGAATCGCGAGCTGACGGTCACCTTCGCTGGTAGCGGTGATGCCTTTGGCAGCGGCGGCCGATACCAGGCATGCATCCACCTTCAGCCCGGCTCTGGCATCGCTCCAGTCCTCCTGGACTGCGGTGCCACCTCGCTCACGGCCCTCAAGCAGCTCCGGCTCGACCCGGGCGAGGTCACGACCGTATTCGTCTCCCACCTCCACGGAGACCACTTCGGCGGCTTGCCCTTCCTCATCCTTGACGGCCAGTTCTCCCGGCGCACCACCCCGCTGACAATCGCCGGACCGCCGGGCATCACAAAACGCTTGACCGACACCATGGAATGCCTGTTCCCCGGCTCCTCCTCCATCCCCCGCCGCTTCGACATCGATGCCATCGAGATCAAACCCGGTGCCGCGACAACGGTGGCCGGCATAACGGTCACTGCTTGGGAGGTCAACCACCCGAGCGGTGCGCCGCCGCTAGCTCTCCGCCTCGCCATCGCCGGGAAGACCATCGCCTACACCGGCGACACAGCCTGGACAGACTCCCTCATTGAGTGCTCGGCCGGAGCCGACCTTCTCATCGCCGAGGCCTATTACCGGGACAAGCACGTCCCCTACCACCTGCGACAAACCGACCTCGACACCCGCCGAGACCGGCTCACCGCTAAACGCATCGTGCTCACCCACATGTCTGCCGACATGCTCGGCCACCCGGACTCGATCGCGTTTCAGGCCGCCCACGACGGACTGACCCTCACGCTCTGACTGCGCGCGCCTTCGCTTCGGCTACTAAGCGGACTTGTTCAGTAGAACCTTGTCCGGGTCGTGCAGCACTACGGTGCCGGCGACCAAGTCGTGGAGGCTCTTGCGTTCTCTGGTCGACAGGAACAAGATCAACGACAGTAGTTGGGTGATCAGCGAAAGGATATTCTCTGCGATTCGCCCGACGATCTCGCGCAGGGCCATCCATCCCCAGTTTGCGACACGGCCAGTCTCTGGCCGCCAGCAGCGCATGCCGAGAACCTGAAGCGCCGGCGTCTGGCCACTGCCCCAGACGATCAAGCCCCAGATCAGGTAGCCGATGCCCAGCGTGACGATTGACAGCGGGATAGCCAGGAAGAACGCGCCGATGCGGCGGCCCACACTGGCTAGCTCTGTGCCCTGCGGTAGGTTCAGGCCGCTCACCGGATCGAAGTAAAAGCCGGGCGGGGTCGCCAAGCCGGGCGCCGAATACGTAGCTGGTGCCGCCAGCCCCTGCGCTGGGTCGCCGGTCTCGGGTGCGGGTGCTGCCTTCGCGTGGCCGGCCGCCGGAGGGGCGGCGTCAGGCTGCGGTCGCTCGTTGTCTTCTGGAAGCTGGCTCATTGGGTCTCTCCCCGTTCCGGTCAATGTAGGTTTACAGGAGATTAGTGGTAGTTGCGCCTTGGTAACTCATGTGCGGCGTCTCTGGCGAAAGCGGAGAAGGACAGCCAACCTAGGTTCCGGCGAATCCGAAGCCCTCCTAGGTCACCGCGGCGCAGAAGCGAATGGTCGAGCAAGAAAAGCCTTGGATTCGCCGCTGCTGCCGGTCGAAGAGCACCGGCCGGGTCCAGGTCAGCCCCAGCGCGTCGACGTTCTTGCCTGACCGTACGCTTGCGGTCGCCGACGGCACTGCTCCCGCGACGACAACTGGCATAGCGGCAAGCAGCGCTGTACCGATGCGGCGGCGCAAT
>Ga0126373_10002189_pt1 | contig 14329 bp, 14 predicted proteins | sample PanSoiMetPlot_11_FD_92545 | JGI IMG/M metagenome (GOLD analysis project Ga0126373, IMG submission 92545) | Tropical forest soil microbial communities from Panama - MetaG Plot_11 | ecosystem: Environmental > Terrestrial > Soil > Tropical forest > Bulk soil | place: Panama | collected 2016-02-17 | reverse complement strand
GAGATCAGGATATTGACCCGGCAACGCGCTGCAATGTCGAGGAACTGCGCCATCTCCGGCGAGAGGTTGCCCTGGCGGACCATCGTTTCGAATGTGATGTTTTGTTTCGAAAATTTGCGAATGGAAATGGTGCCGCCGTTTAAGCACAGCGGTGGCAACACAATATTGACGCGGCTGCCATCGGCGAGACGGGCATCGACCATTGGACTGGCTTCGTCAATGCGGCGGCCAACTGCCGTGGCGATGCGCTGCGCGATATTGACGACATGCTGTGCATCCCGGAACCGCGCCTGTGTTTTTTCGAGCTTGCCGAACCGCTCGACGTAGATATCAAAAGGTCCGTTCACCAGGATGTCGGTAACCTGGTCATCCTGCAGCAGCGGTTCGAGGGGGCCAAGCCCGACCATATCATCGGTCAACTCGGCGGCGAGTGCGTTCTCCTCGAGCTCGTTGAGTTGAACCTTTTCCTCGGTCGCAATAGCACTGACCAGAAGCGCGACTTCCGCCCGCAATGTTCGGCGTGGAATGCGCCCGGCGACCGAAGGATCGATCCGCGACATTAAAATCGAGCGGACCCGCTCTTTCAGATCGTCGCGACCGGTTAAATCGGCTCGCAATCCCTGAAGCGCCGGGGCTTCCGGAAGCAGCGTAAGGTCCCGTGCGTCGGAGTGAATGATCCGACGTCCGAATCCACCATTCGGATTCATTTTGCCGCCCTCCACCACCATCTGCGTCGTCGATTACGGCCAGACAGCTCCGATGCCAGTGTGGTAACCGCATCCGCGAATTTGCCGCGTTTACTTGCGGCAATCAGACCATGATGAGCCGCCGGCATCAGCAAACTCGGCAAAAACGGGACCAGGCTTGTCGGCTGAACCGGTAAGACCTTGTGTACGTCTTTCAGACTTAGTGCGTGCTGGCCAGCCTCGCCAACACGATTAACGACAAAAATGTTACGGTGCTCTGCCGAGCGTTCGGCGCCGGGTATCGCATCATCGCCAAACATTTTCGCCACCCGGACTGCGTCGCGCATTGCCCGCATCGTCTGGTCAACCACGATGACCCGCCGATCAGCGATCTCCAATACGCGCCGATAAGCCGGCGCCGGTATCCGGGGTACATCGACAATGACGTAATGGAATTGCGACCGCAGAACGGAGAACAACGTGTCGATGGCGGACGCAGTAATTTGCACATTGTCGTGCAGCGGTTCCTCGGAGCCGAGCACAAACAGCCGCTCGCCGACTTGCGTCATGAGGCGATCGAGCAACAGGTGATCGAGGCGCAGCGGGTTCGCCAAGGCATCGCGAAAGCCAGGGGTCGTTTCAATGTTGAACAAGAGTGCGCAGTCGCCATTCTGCAGGTCGAGATCGACCAGGGCGACGCGGCGAGACTGGCGATTGGCAAGATGCCACGCGAGATTGGCGGCCAGTGTCGTCGCGCCGACGCCGCCGCGAGCGCCGATAAACGACACCATTTTCCCGAGCTTTAGGACGGCTCTGCCGACTTCGCCGGAATTGGCCTTCGGAGCGAGCGCCTTGGTCAGGAGTTCACGGGTCAACGGCTTGACGATGTAATTGCTGACCCCCGCTTCGACCAAATCACGGTAGAGGCCGACATCATTGTGGTCACCAATCGCGATGACAGTTGTGCCCGGCTCGCAAACATCGGCAAGTATTTGTATTTGCGACAGCGGTAAGTCGATCCCACTGATATCCACGATCAACGTATGCGGCGAGCGCTGTTCGCTGAGATACTCAATAGCCTTCGCAATCCCGCCGCGCGTGATCAGACTGCGACCGATCAGAACAGAGGCTTCTTGCAAGACCCTCTCAGTCTCTGTATCGACGAAGGCGATCAGCGGCAACCGGCCAGCAGCTACTTTAGGTTCCGCCTCGATTTGCGGCGCCGCAGAACTGAGAAGGTTCAGAGGTTCAATGGTCATGGTGTCCATTTCCGGTACCCTCGCGGTAAGGATTTCACGATATCTGTCAGTTCTCGCTTTTGACGGTCTCTGCCTTGCTGGTGCCATGAAACACCTGAACGGGTGGTGGTGTGACGGCGACCGGCTTCTCTAGGGCAGCGCCGTACAGGGCTGGCGAGACATCGCCAGCCCATTTCGGCTTGACATGCTCCGTCTCCGTCGGCGAGGCCACAGCGAGAGTGGTTGCCCCGGTGGCCGGGTCGGCGACACTGCGCAAAGTCAGCGACAGTTTACCGAGTTCAGTCGCGACGTTGATCTGTTCGGCTTGATCGGCGGTAACCTCTAACGTAACAGTGCGGCCAAAATTACCATTGGCAGGATTGGCGGCGACGCCAGTAGTCTTCGTGTCAGTCGCATCGATTGCCAGGACACGAAGGTTCTCGACAACCGTTTCACTGACCGATCGACGGGTCAGTGGCGTATTGCGCAAATCCTGGGCGCTGTCGTTCTTGAAATTCTGCGTCAGGATGACATCGACACGATCACCTGGAGACAACAAGCCAGTGCTGGCCCCACCGGTGGCCACCGGGATCGCAATCGCCCGCGCTCCCGGCGTCAATACGACTTGCAGAAAATCGCGATCACCCGGTTTGACGATATTACCCCTCCCGATGGGCTCTCCCGCAGCGAGTGGATGGCGCAATACCGCGCCATAGACACTGGCTCGGGTCTGATCTTCGAGTTCGGGCTTCGCCGCCAATGCGGTGGCAGAAGGCCGCGCAATTTCATTGGGCGCCGCCTCAGTGACCCCCTGCCAAGTCACATCCTGCGCCCGCAATAACGTACCTGCGGGAAGTGGCACGGTGGCGGCGAGAACGTATTCTTTTGGCTCGGTCGCGTTCACTTTCTGCTGCGACGCCATATGCGTGACCGCAACGGCGGCGCCGACAAGCGAGACAACGAACAGCGTAGTTACAAAGGGTTTCGCGCGCATTGTAATCACCCAAGATGAGAGTACTGAAAGAGCAGTGTCGCCGTGCCAGCAGCGGCAATGGCAACACCATAGGGCACAGCCGGTCGGGCCTTTGGCACGAGTACAGCGAGCCGCGGCCCGAGATAGAGCGGGAGATATCTGTGGATGATGAGTATTGCGATCGAAACCAAAGCGCCGCATATACTCATCAAGAATAAGAACGAAATCACATCGTGGTAGCCGATCAGCAATACTGTGCCAGCCATTAGCTTGGCATCGCCGCCACCAAGAAATCCGCGCCAGAACAACAGAAACGTGACGCTGAGAACCACTACGCTGGCGCCAACTGTATAAAGCGCGGTAGTCAAATCGGCGATTGCGATAAGCCGAAACAAACCGAGCATGGTAACTGCGGCGACCAATGCATTCGAAATTTTGAGACTTTTGATATCGCTGTAGGCAGCGACGACGAAGAGGGCAACCCCTCCAAGCAAAATTGGCCGCAAAATAAACCCCGATATTAAATATTAAAGAAACGGTGGCGGGAACGGCGTACCGTTCCCGCCAATTGGCAGTTGTTAGGCCTTCGCGATACCAGCGGCCGCCAGAGCGGTGTTGATGGCGTCGAACGCGCCCTCAACGTAGAGGCCCAGATTCGTTACGGCCGTAATGCACACGACGGCAATCAGACCGACGAGCAAACCATATTCGACGAGGGCTGCGCCCTCCTCGTTCTTGGCAAAACGAGTAAGCAAATTACGCATAACAAGAACATCCTTTTCAGAGTTGAAATATGACGGGCTCGCAATGCTTCACCAGTCGGCCGCGTTGATGACACGAAATTTATTTAAAACCAAGCCGAATAATAGTTAATTGTTGGAAACTAATGGTTAAAAAACTACAGTAAAGATCACTGGTGAGGGGATTAGAGAAATTAAGGATTATTGATTGATCACATGCTCAGAGAAAGCCCCGTTGGTATTTCGGTCACGCCGGAACGGCAGCTTCCGGCCCGCTCTTCAGGACACTGACAGCGTTTAACTATGTCCGTGTGTCGACACAACCAAAAATTGTCATAATATGCAGCAATGACCCTCAGTGAAGCTGTCACTCTGTTCCGTCGCTTGGGCGTCAATGTTGAGACCATGACGCAGGCGGACTTCAGGATCTGCTATTTTGCGCTCGCGAAGCGGTACCATCCCGATCGCAACCCCCGCAGTGCAGGGTTGATGGCCAATATCAATGCAGCGCGCGCAGCGATCTTGGAGTCCTACCGGAGATCCGCGGATTGAGACGCTTGGCGCGACGCGAGGCGCCTCACAAAGGGCAAATTTCTGCGGTAGGATCGGCTCCTTCAGGGTATTGACGGCAGGCACTGAGATGTATCGCTTCGATAATTCCCGGTTCAGCGATTTTTATTCCCGTTTAGGTGACAAAAATTCCCGTCTAGACTATCACGGGAAATCGGCCGCAAGTCTTTGATTTGGGCGGCGGATTTTGGGCACGAACAGTGCTTTTGCCGGCAAAACGAAAAAATTCCCGTTTCAACGGGAATAACCAGGAATGCTGCTCGGCTTGTTTTGTTGGTGCGGACGGCGGGACTCGAACCCGCACCCGGTTTCCCGGAGCAGATTTTAAGTCTGCTGCGTCTGCCTTTTCGCCACGTCCGCTCAGCCCTCGCGCAGCCCCTCTTGCGGCTCGCCGCCGAGCGCGCGGATCAGCCGCTTCAGCTCCTCGGTCGCGGCGGCGAGCTGTTCCCGGTCGATGCCGCGCAACACCAGCGTGACGCCGAAATCGCCCCTTCGGAAATAGGGATAGGAGCCGATCTCGACATCGGGATAACGCTTCTGCAATTCGCCTAGATCTTTGGCAAGAGCACCCTCGGCGAGCTGGCAGCTGAGGCTGCGGCTCAACAGCTTTTCGCCGCCGACGAGGCGATATTTCAGCTGCTCGAAAATGCCCTGCATGATGCTCGGCACCCCGGGCAGGACAAAAACGTTGGCGATCTGGAACCCCGGCGCGCGCGAGATCGGGTTGGGCAGCAGCGCCGCACCCTCTGGCACCATCGCCATGCGCAGACGCGCTTCATTCAACTGGCCAGGCGGATAATGTGTTTCGAGCAGGCGTTTGGCCTCGGGGTGGACGATGAGCGCCACGCCAAAGGCGTCGGCCACGCATTGGGCAGTGATGTCGTCATGGGTCGGGCCGATCCCGCCCGTCGTGAACACATAACCAAACGCGCGCCGCGCCTCGTTGACCGCGGCGACGATCACGTCGTGGTCATCCGGGATGACCCGCGCCTCCCGCAACCGGATCCCGACATCGTTCAGTCCGCTGGCGAGAAAGGCGAGGTTGGCGTCCTGCGTACGGCCGGACAGGATCTCGTTGCCGATAATCAAAACACACGCGCTGACGACCCTGGGCGCGGGTTGATTTGTCATTCTCTCCTCGGGCTTGCCCGCTGGCATGATCCTTTCATAGGGAAATGCATGGCTCCGCACAACCGGACGAGGTTGCCGCACGGCAGCGAAATCCTTACCTTCCGTCGGAGACGGCGATGCGAAAGATTTCCGACATGCGGCAGAACGTCATGATGGGGCTCGCGCCCTCCGACGCGCGCGACGGCCGCATCAAGATCCACGGCCAGGAGGCATTCGAGGGGATGCGGCGGGCCGGAACCCTGGCGGCCGAGACGCTCGACTTCATCACCCCCTATGTCCGCCCGGGCATCGCCACGGGCGAACTCGATCGCTTATGCCACGGTTTCATCGTCGACCATGATGCGATCCCGGCGCCGCTCAACTATCGCGGCTTTCCGAAATCGATCTGCACTTCGATCAATCATGTCGTCTGCCACGGCATCCCGGGCGACCGGCGGCTGATGGAGGGCGACATCCTCAACATCGACGTCACCGTGATCCTCGATGGCTGGCACGGCGATACGAGCCGCATGTTCTTTGTCGGCGAGCGCATCCCGGTCAAAGCGAGGCGGCTGGTCGACGTCACTTATGAGGCGATGATGCGCGGCATCGCCGTCGTGCGGCCGGGCGTCCGCACCGGCGCCATCGGCGATGCGATCCAGCGCTATGCCGAGGCTCACCGCTATTCGGTCGTGCGCGATTTCTGCGGGCACGGCGTCGGGCGAGTCTTTCACGACGCGCCGTCGATCCTGCATTACGGCCATCCCGATGAAGGGTCGGTATTACAGGAGGGCATGTTCTTTACGGTCGAGCCGATGATCAATGCCGGCCGCTACGAGGTCAAAATCCTTAGCGACGGCTGGACCGCCGTCACGAAGGACCGCTCATTGTCGGCGCAGTTCGAGCACACGATCGGGGTGACCGCGACCGGTTATGAGATTTTCACGATCTCACCGGCCAGCCTGCTCCGGCCCCCGTATCCGGTTAGTCCGGCAGAAACGAGCGCGACATCACCTCATCCGCGCTGAACGGGCACTCAGCGGGAAAATCGGTCTCGGGCAGCCCCGTCTCATCGGCGGCGTCCTCGCGGGCATCGGCGTAAGCCTCCGCAAGAACCTCGCCGACAAAGGGTCTCAGGCTCGGCGATTCCCGTAAGAGCTTCTCGATCCGACGGCGCTGCTCACGGATCGTCCCCGACCAACTCGTCGAGCGCAAACGCGGCTGGGCTTGCCATTTCAGGAAATGCGTCAAAAGCAGGGTCAGTCGGCTTTCGATCGCGCGCTTGTCACTGCGCCCCAAGCTTTCGATCTCCTCGGCTATGTTTTCGATATCGATCGAGGAGAGCTTGCCCGAACGCAGCAGGCGCGCCTGTTCGACGGTCCAGGCGTAGAAATCTTCCTCATAACCGGCAGAGTTGCGGGACATCACTGAGCCTCCAAATACCCCGCCATTCTAACAAAGGGCTAAACGCCTGGCTCAAGATGGTTCAGCCGTCACCTGGCGCGCGGCTTGAGGCAGCGGCCGAACCTGTTGCAGTGTGCGGCCCTCGCATCACGGCAACGCACACTGAGGAGGGGTCATGAAGATCGGTTTTGTCGGGCTCGGGATCATGGGGCATCCGATGGCCCTCAACCTGATCAAGGGCGGGCACGAGCTCTTCGTCTATGGTAAGCGCCGCTTGCCGACCGATGTCCGCGATGCCGGCGCGACGGTTTGCGACACCTTGAGGGCAATCGCCGAGCTGTCGGAAACCGTCATCCTGATGGTCCCCGACACGCCCGATGTGAAGAGCGCGCTGTTCGATCCCGACGGGGTCGCCGAAGGGCTCTCACCCGGCAAGATCGTCGTCGATATGAGCTCGATCTCGCCGATCGAGACCAAGCTCTTTGCCGCCGAGATCGACAAGAAGGGCTGTGACTACCTCGACGCGCCGGTGTCCGGCGGCGAAGTCGGCGCCAAGGGCGCCTCGCTGACGATTATGGTGGGCGGTCCCGAAAGGGCCTTCGAAAAGGTCAAGCCGATCTTCGAGCTGATGGGTAGGAACATCACGCTGGTTGGCGGAAATGGCGACGGACAGACCACGAAGGTCGCCAATCAGATCATCGTCGCTTTGACGATCGAGGCAGTCGGCGAGGCGTTGCTGTTCGCGTCGCGGGCCGGAGCCGACCCTGCCAAGGTCAGACAGGCGCTGATGGGCGGCTTCGCGTCGTCACGGATCCTCGAGGTGCACGGCGAGCGGATGATCAAGCGTACTTTCGATCCGGGGTTCCGGATCGAACTGCATCAAAAGGACCTGAACCTCGCTCTGCAGGGCGCCCGTGCGCTCAGCCTCTCATTACCCAACACAGCGACGACGCAGGAACTTTTTAACGCTGCCGCTGCCCTCGGCGGCAAGGGGTGGGACCACTCCGGCCTCGTGCGCGTGCTCGAGCACCTCGCCCAGCACGAGGTCGCGAAAGGATAACGACGCGATAGTGCGGTCGTCCCGGCGCAGGCCGATATGGCGAGACCGCACCTGGTTGGAGCCTCAGCCCTTTCTCAACACGCGGTCGAGCGTGCGCACGGCGTTCTCGGGACTGGCCTCGTTCTCCGCTTCCGCCTCGGCGAGGTAGGCATAGAGGCGGGCCACCGCGGCGTAGATGTCGCGAGACGGAGGGTTCTGCTCGAGGAAATCCGAGATCTCCTCCATCTCGGCGACCCAGCGGTAGGCCTTGTCGTACATCCGCGGAATGCTTTCGCGAAAGCGCGCGAGCATCTCGGGCTGGCTTTCGGTCAGTTCGGCGGTCAACGCTTCGGCGCAGCCGAAACGAGCGGCGCCGAGCAGCATTGCCGAGGCGATCGCTGTCGTCCCTTTGGTGATCCCGGCATATGACATCTTCAACGCCGAGGCGGCGCCGATCGGCCCGTCGATGACGCGCCAATCGATCCCCCAATCGCGCAGCACTGCGGTCTGGCTCGCCGTCGGGCCTGAGGCGTAAATCGTCGGGCTGTAGCCCGGACGCGGCGGTCCGCCGATGATCCCCGCATCGACGAAATCGGCGCCGATTGGCGCGACGATGTCGCCAATCCTCATCGCAGTCTGCGGGCTTACCGCATTGCAATCGATATAGACCGGCTTCTTGTCGAGCGCCGCGAGGGTTGGCGCGAGCTTTCGGGCAAGGTTCTCCGCCTCGCCTGGGGGCAAGATCGACAGGAAGAAATCGGCGTCGGCGAGCAGTTCGCGCTCGTCCGCCGCGGCGACCATGCCGGCGGCTCGGGCGCGCTCGGCGCTCGCCTGGCTGCGCCCTCTGAGCAGAGTGCGGACCTCCGCCCCGCTCTCTTGCAGCCGGCGCCCGACACCGGCGCCCATCATGCCCTGCGCGATCACCCCGATGACAGCCATTGCCGACCTCCAATGGAAGTGTTTGGCGCGCAACGTATCGGCCGAAGCGCGCGCTGGGAAGAGGCTCAGGCCACGTCCTTCTGCCGATCGGCGATGGCTTGCTGCAGAGCGGCCATGCCGGCGCGGTGGCAAAAGTCGCCAAAGCCTTCACTTTCGGCACGCTGCGCGGCAAATAGCTCGAATAACGGATCGAGCAATTCGGCGATGCCGTCGAGCGGCACCTTATCGGCGAGCGGTGCATTCAACCGGGTGCCCTCGAAATCGCCGCCGACGAACACGGCGTAAAAGCCCGGCATGCGTCCGACTATACCGATGTCGCCGGTATAGGGCCGGGCGCAGCCGTTTGGGCAACCGGTGATGCGTATGCTGAGCCGCTCGTGCTCGAGTCCATAACGCTCCAACCGCTCCGCGATCGCCGCGACGATGTCATTGCGGACGCGCTCGGCTTCAGTAAGGGCCAGCCCGCAGCTCGGCAAGGCCGGGCAGGCGAGCGCCCAGCGCTCGACCGGCAGCATGTCGACGGCAAATCGCACGCCGTGTCCCCGCAATAATGCCTCGATTGCCTCGCTATCCGCGGGGCGGATTTCGCTCAGAATAATATCCTGACTCGGCATCAGAATCGGGTCGCAGCCGAAGCGGCTGACGATCTCGCGCAACGCCGTCCGAATTCGCGAGCGCTCATCGTCGACAATGCGCCCGCTCGAGACGGGAATGCCGAGGTAGAGATTCCCGTCGCCCTGCTCGCGCCAGCCGAGATGGTTGGGAACCTCGAGCGGCAGCATCTCGCGGCATGGGGTTAGCGGTTTGCCGAGATACTCCGAGAGCCGTTCGCGCGCCCAGTCTTCGCCGTTCTCCGCGATTATATATTTGAGGCGCGCGTGTCGGCGATTGCCGCGGTCGCCGTAATCGCGGTGCAGCCGGACCACGGCGGCGGCGGCATCAACCAGATCCTCGGGCTCGACAAACGCGACCGGACTGGCGAGCCGCGGATAGGTCTTCGGGTTGTTGTGCGTCATCCCGTGGCCGCCGCCGAGCAGGAAATTGTAGCCGGTGAGGTGTGCCCCTTCGAACAGCGCTACGATCGCTAGATCGTTGGTCAGGACGTCGATCGTGTTGTCCTCGGGAACGGCGAGGCCGATCTTGAATTTGCGCGGCAGATAGCGCTCGCCGTAGAGCGGATCGACCTCCTCGGCGGCGCCGCTTTCCTCGCGCCACGGCGCGCCCTCGACCCAGATCTCGTGATAGGCGCCGGTTCGCGGCAGAAGGTGACCGGAGAGCCGGCGCGCCTCGGCGGCAAGCCGGTCATGCACCGCGTCGCGGATCGGCGCCGGTGTCGTCGTCACGGTGCGCACCACATCGCCGCAAGCGGCCAGCGTCGTCAGCAGCGCGGCGTTGATCCCGGCGATCGTCGATTTGAGCCCGGCTTTGAGGACGCCGTGGAATTGGATGCTCTGCCGGGTCGTGACCCGCAGCGAGCCGTTCGCGTACCGATCGGCGAGCGCATCCAGCGCGAGATATTGCTCGGCTGTGAGCCGCCCGCCCGGAATCCGGACGCGGACCATGAATTGCCAGAGCTTGTCCTCGCCACGCTGCTTACGCTCAGTTGCGCTGTCGCGGTCATAGCCCTGGTAAATTCCGTGGAATTTGAGTAGCGAATAGCCCTCATTGTCGAACGGCTTTTCGGCGTCGGGGAGGTCGCGGGCGATATGCCCGCGCAATTGGCGGCTCTGTTGCTTGACCGCCTCGGCCTTCGAAACGGTGTCGATCTGAACCATTCGCAGCCCTTCGCAAGGCCAAGCGGCATAATGCCGCCGTCTGATGTGGTTCACATAATAACTGCTATCAGTTTATGTCAATTAGAATAATTGAACTGCTATTATATGTATTTAAGCGCTCGCTCGATGTCAGCTAGCAGGTCGGCCTCGGATTCCAGCCCCGCTGAGAAGCGTACTAATCCGTCGGTAATACCGAGCTCCTGACGCTCCTCAGGTTTGAGCCGGGAATGGGTCGTTGTCGCCGGGTGAGTGACGAGGCTCTTCGCATCGCCGAGATTGTTCGAAATGTCGACCAGGCTCAGCGCATCGAGAAAGCGGAAACACGCTTCCTTGCCGCCCGCGACATCGAACGAAACGATGCTGCCGCCCAGCTTCATCTGCCGGCAGGCGAGTTCGTACTGCGGATGACTGGGCAGTCCGGGGTAAATCACGCGCTCGACTTTCGGATGGTTCTCGAGGTAGCTCGCGATTGCAGCGGCGGTTCGGCACTGGCGGTCGACGCGCAGCTCGAGGGTTTCGAGACCCTTCAACAGCAGCCATGCGTTGAACGGGCTCAAGGACGGCCCGGTATGCCGGTAAAACGAACCGAGATCGTCTTTGACGAATTTTTCGGAAGCCAGGATCGCGCCGCCGAGACAGCGGCCTTGCCCGTCGATGTGCTTGGTCGCCGAATAGACGACGACATCGGCGCCGAGCGCCAAAGGCTTCTGGAGCAAGGGCGTCGCGAAGACGTTGTCGACGACGAGAATCCCGCTGGCGCGGTGGGTCAGCCGCGCGACCTCCACGATGTCGATGATTTCCATCGTCGGGTTGGACGGGCTCTCGCAAAAGGCGAGTGCGGCGCCGCCGGCAAGCGCCTGCTCCCAGGCCGCCAGATCGCGACCATCGATGAGCACCGTTTCGATCCCCCAGCGCGGCAGCAGGTCGGCAACGATGTAATGGCACGAGCCGAACAGCGCCCGGCTCGACACGACGCGCTGGCCGGCGCGCAGCCGGCACAACAGCGCCGCGAATACCGCCGCCATGCCGCTCGCGGTCGCGCGACAGGCCTCCGCGCCTTCGAGCAGCCGCAACCGCTCTTCGAACATCGCGACGGTCGGATTGCGGTACCGCGAATAGACAAAGCGCGAGCCTTCCTGCGCAAAGGCCTGCTCGGCGGCAGCCGCCTTGGCGTAGACAAAGCCCGAGGTCATGAACAGCGCCTCGCAGGTCTCGTCATGCGCGCTGCGGGTCGCGCCGCCGCGCACGAGGATCGTCGCGGGGTCGAGGCCACAGGCGAGGACGGCGGGCAGAACGGGCTTGGTCATCGGCGGGCTCCTCCAATGTGCGGCCCGCCGATCCGGGCATCAAAAAACCCCGGTCCCGCGCGGGCCAGGGCTCTTTCAGAACTCCCGACCTTTTAGCGCTTTTTTTACGTGGCCGCAAGCCGGTCGGCTCAAATCCACCACGGTCGGCGTTTCCTAGCGCTCGCTCTGGCGCCTGTCAAGCCGCGTCGATTATGCTCCAGCAATGCCAAACGATCCGAAGCCCAGATTTCAGTGCCGCCTGGGTCTGAACCAGCCTGCCGGCAGTCCCACCGTCGGACGGATCGCCGAGATGGCCGAGGCCGTCCGGCAGGAAACGGGTGGAGAACTTGTCATCGACGTGTTTCCCGAGAGCCGGCTCGGGCCCGACCCGAAAATGTTCGCTGATTTGCGCAGCGGTGCGCTCGAATTTTTCATAGCCGGCGCGACCCTCGGAGAAGTCGCGCCGACTAGCGCGTTGCCGTTGCTGCCTTTCGCGTTTCGCGACTCGAAAGCGGTGTTCGCCGCGCTCGACGGCGCGCTCGGTGATCAGATCCGTGGCGAGCTCGCGCAATACGGCATGCATGCCTTCCGCCACTGTCTGCAGAACGGATTTCATCATCTCACGACAAGCGCGCGGCCGATCCACGCCGCCGCCGATCTCGCCGGGCTGAAGATCCGCAGTCCGGGCGGGGCGATCGCGCGCGATTTCTTCGCTGTGCTGGGGGCGGAGGTGGGGTACGTGCCGTTCAGCCAGATGTACGACGCGCTAAAGGCGCGCAGCTATGATGGGCAGAGCGACCCGCTTGGCGTCGTGTTGTCGCTACGGCTCAACGAGGTGCAGAGCTATTTGAGCTTGACCGCGCATTGGTGGTCGGGTTTCACGCTTCTTGCCAACGACACGGCATGGCGCGCGTTGCCGCCCGAAATACGAGAAGTCATCGATCGCAACGCCAAGAAATTCGCGCTGTTGCAGCGCGAGGATGTCGAGCAGGTCAATGCCTCCGGGGCCGAGGAGCTCGCGCGCAGGGGCATGACGGTCAATGTGGCCGATATCGACAGCTTCCGGGCGAGGCTCGCGCCGTTTTACGTCCGCTGGCGCGAACGAGCTGGCCCGGCGACATGGCGTTTATTGGAATCTTATGCTGACGAAATCGGCGGATAGCGCCTTTCGCCTCGACGGCAAGCTGGCGCTGGTGACCGGTGCCGGGCGCGGCATCGGGCGCGCCACGGCAGTGGCGCTCGCGGCTGCCGGAGCCGAGGTGCTCCTGGTCAGCCGCACGCCAAGCGAATTGGACGAAGTCGCGCGCGAGATCGCCGGCGCTGGCGGCAAGGCGCGGCCGGTGCCGCTGGACGTCACGCGCCCGGGGGCGGTTCGCGACGTCTTTGCCGGTCTCGACCGTCTCGACATTCTCGTCAACAATGCCGGTGTCAACCGGCCGCAACCCTTTCTCGAGGTCGACGAGCCGACCCTCGACCTGCTGCTAGGCCTCAACGTCCGCGCCGCGTTCATTGTCGCGCAGGCGGCCGCCCGGCTCATGGTCGCACAGGGCAGCGGCGTCGTTATCAACATGTCGTCGCAGATGGGGCATGTCGGCTCGGAACTAAACCGTACCGTTTATGTGATGACCAAGCACGCGCTCGAAGGGTTGACCAAGGCGATGGCGGTCGAGCTCGCGCCCAAGGGTGTGCGCGCCGTCTCGATAGCCCCGACCTTCGTCGAGACGCCGTTGTCCAAGCCTTTTCTGGATGACCCCGAGACGCGCAAATGGATCCTCGGCCGCATCCCGCTCGGCCGCATCGGCACGGTGGAGGAAGTCGCCGCCGCGGTCGTGTTTCTCGCCTCCCCCGCGGCGGCGCTCGTCACCGGTTCGAGCCTGCTCATCGACGGCGGCTGGACCGCCTGGTAACGCGCTTCTGCGGCTAGGGGCGCTTGTAGAATACGCCGTCTTTCATGATGTGGGTCAGGTGCTCTCCCTGGCCGTCGAGCAGAGCGATGTCGACGAGCGGGTTGCCGTCGACGGCGATCAGATCGGCGCGGGCGCCGGAGGCAATGACGCCGAGCTCACCTGCGCGGTTCAACAGCTCGGCATTGACGATCGTCGCCGACCTGATGATGTCGAAAGGCGCCATCGCCTCGCCACGGATCACGAATTCGCGCGACTCGTAGCGGTGCATCGGGCCCAACAGGTCGGTGCCGAAGCCGATCTTGACGCCCGCGCGCCGCAGGATCTCGAGCGAGCCGAGCCCCGCCTCGCGCACCTCGGCGAGTTTCGCCATGCTCACTTCGGGAAAGCCGAGCTCCCGGCCATGCCGGTGCAATGCGTCATAGGTGACGAGTGTCGGCACGACAAAGGCATCGGCGCCTGCGACATGGTCGGCGGTCGCAAGGTCGATCAGATTGGCGTGTTCGATCGAGCGCACGCCGAAATCGATCGAGCGGCGGATCGCCTCGGGCGTGTAGGCATGTGCCATCACATAGGTGCGCCAGGCCTGCGCCTCCTCGACGATCGCGCGCACCTCCTCTTCGCTGTATTGCAGGTTCCAGATCGGGTCGTAGGGCGAGGCGACG
>Ga0126373_10002188_pt1 | contig 14329 bp, 10 predicted proteins | sample PanSoiMetPlot_11_FD_92545 | JGI IMG/M metagenome (GOLD analysis project Ga0126373, IMG submission 92545) | Tropical forest soil microbial communities from Panama - MetaG Plot_11 | ecosystem: Environmental > Terrestrial > Soil > Tropical forest > Bulk soil | place: Panama | collected 2016-02-17 | reverse complement strand
TTGATCCATCCTGCGTCCTCCTGGTTCGATGTAAGTTGCAATCACGCATCCGGCGGCCCAGCTTAAAAGTTCGAGACTGCCTTCTATGTGTTGCAGTTCGTGTTCCATCGCGTCCGCCCAGAGCGAACGTCTCGGCGGCATTGTCTTTTTTGCATGTACGATGAGTGCGAACGCCAGTCGTCGACCGAGAGATGTTCGGGAGCTCACGTTATTGCTCCTGCGATTTTGCGACGAACGGCGGAAAATGTGGTTCCAGATGTGATCGTTCGTGCGAATGCGAGCCCGGTCGGAGTTAGCTTGTACGCGTGGCGCGGCGGTTTGCCAGGACGAGCTGGGTCCTGCCACTGCGATTCAAGCAAGCCTTGATCGCTGAGGCGTATTAGCAACGGATAGAGTGTGCCGGAGCCAAGGCCGGTTTGCTTCGAGAGCTCATATCCGTATTGCCAGGTGCGTGGTTGTCGCAGCATAGCGGAAAGCAACGTGCGCGCCTGAGCAGAACTGTTTGGCTTTCGCGGCATGCCCTAAATATCAACATATGTCGAGTTTGGTGTCAAGCTGTCATCTGCTGACCCTGGCGAAGCGGCAACGTTCAAGCTTGAAGTCAATTGGCGAAAACTCGCTAGGATCCTTTTCTCTAGTGAAGCAGCGGATGATTGGCGAAACCAGCGACTTCGCCGGTGCATGCCCAGGACGTTTACCAACTCTCCATCCTCGCTCCAGAATCCGGCATAGCCGCGAACGTCACCGCGATTCCAGGCGGTGAAATGTCCGCCAATGTTTGGTCGATCTCTTCCCGTGCCATTTCGTTACGTTCAACCATTTGGTAATCCCCTTCGCCCATCACGCAATGCAATCAAAGCTCTTATCTCTGAAGGAATGCGTTTCGATTTTACGCTCACGAAGAAGCGACATACCTGTAAACAAGGGGATAGTGCAAGCTTGGGCTTTTGACCCGCTTTTTTTTGTCAGAGGATAAGCGCTCGTATCGTTAGATGCTCGCATCCAAAGCCAAAATTCTCATCTTTCATCCAGGAGGAGCAATGACCGAGCGGAACATTACTTTGCCGGAAATGATTCTTTGGACCGGGACGCGTGTCGCACTTGGTACAGGAATAGGCATGTTGATTTCAAGGGGCCTTAGCAAGGACGCCATGAAGGCGGCTGGACTAGCTCTGACGGTTGTAGGAGGGCTTACGACGATTCCTCTGGCGATTTCCATCATGGGTAAGATGAATTTGAACCGGCCTGAAATCAGGTCGGTCGCTTAGCTGCTGTAAACAGGGTAACTAGAGCCGAGGCCCAGGGATCGATGCTGACGCTTGCCCCGCACCGGTTGCGTGTAAGTGTCCATCATCACTCCGAAGTGGACACTATCTAACTGTCCACTTCGCGAGCATGACTCACACCTGCACCGCTGTCTATGCGGTCACAGCCGGACGCTTACGCCGAGACGCCCTCATCTCATTCTCACGTCAATTGACGCTAATACGCGATTTCACGTTTGACAACAGGTCAAAACGTGCTAACGGGAGTAGAGTCGAGAACAGGCGCAATGGCGCTAGTCTCCCGGTGGCTTTTGACTGAATGGAAATCAGTCGCGCCTTGTCGGGAGTCATATAAGTGAGAAAGGTTTTCTAGCTAGCTGGTCCCAACTTTCTTCTAACGGCTTTTTCCAACGCGACGCCCCACGCTTTCCTCCAGCCTCAAGCACTCATCCTGCGTCGCGTCCGCAAAAGCACTAGCGTCACACGCTAGTCAAAGAACTGAACCGCGGACTCTCTCGCAGTGGCAGTGATCCAACACAAGCGCGTACCCTTTCTTCCGCGATAACGGTTCCTCACTCATATCGCAGCGCCGCCATGGGATCGACCCTCGCTGCCTTCCAAGCCGGTTTAAGTCCGGCAGCTACAGCGACGGTTATGAGTACGCCTGCGGCGCTGGCCATAGTTGCCGGGTCATAAGGGCTCAGTCCGAAGAGCAGACTGCGGAGCGCGTGAACGCTGAGAAGCGCGATTGCGTACCCGGCAAACAATCCGGCACACACTAAGACGAGGACATGACGTATGACTAGCCAAAGCACCACTCCCCTCGGTGCGCCGAGCGCCAGCCGGATTCCGAGCTCAGCCGTCCTCCGTGACACGTTATATGACATCACTCCATACAGGCCGATGCTTGCAATCGCGAGCGCCAGCAGACCGAACATGGTGGTCAACCTTGCGATGATTCGGTAGCCCCAAAGGCCTTCACTCACTACCTCGGCTACTGTGCTCGAATTGCCAATCGGTAATCTTGGATCTACGTTCCGGACAGCCTCGCGAATGCCCGGCACCAGTTGCGCGGGGTCGCTAAATGTGCGGACGTTCAGGCTGCCCACATCCTGTACATCTTGCAAAAGGGAGTGGTAGACCGTGGGTGGTACCTCTTCGCGGACATCGTTTACGCGAGAATCCTTCACGACGCCCACAATCTGGAGCAGCCGTGGATTCTGTGCATCGTAACCATAGTATTGCCCGATAGGATTTTTCCCCGGCAGGAATTCCCGCACGAACGCTTGATTGACGACAACAACCTTAGGGCTGTTTTCTGTGTCCGAGTCAGCAAAGAGCCTTCCTTGCAACACGGGAATTCCGGTGCTGGCGAAAAATTCCTGGCTGACCCGGCGTTCCTGGGCGTCCGTTTCCCCATTGGTGTGGGGGACGTTTGGAAGAAAGATGTCGCTGGCGTCTCCGCATCCGGCAGCAATCTCGCAACTTAACAACGATGCTGACCGGACGCCCGGTATAGCTTCGACTCGGTCGATCAAACTCCGATACAGCGATTTCAATTGCTCATGCGAATAGCCTGCGAGGTGAGTATCCAGACCTACCGTAACGATGTGGTAGCGGTCGAACCCGGCGTCTATCGTATCAAAGTTCTCCAGCGTGCGGACAAACAACCCAGCACCTATTACAAGAACCAAAGAAAGAGCCACTTGGAATGACACGAGGGCCTGTTTGAGCGACCAGCGCGCTTCGGCCCTTCCACCTAGGCGACCAGTACTTTTTAAAGCGCCAATGGGTTGCACTCGTATCCCATACAGAGCGGGAGCAAGCCCGAAGGCAATTCCTGTCAGAACTCCGATCGTTGCGCTAAAGAAGAGAACACGCTCGTCCGGATTGAGGTTCAACACAATTGAGCTCTCTTCGCCGGGGACCCACTTAGGCAAAACCTCGCTTAACCAATATGCAATCGCACTCCCAAGCAGAGTCCCACTCGCTGAAAGTAAGGAACACTCCACGAACATCTGGCGCACGAGACGAGCATGGCCTGCCCCTATTGATAGCCGTACGGCAATCTCGTGCTCGCGCGCCGCCGCCCGCGCCAAGAGTAGGTTGGCAAGATTGGCGCAAGCAATCAGAAGGATGATCCCGACCATCGCCATGAGTGCTAGTAACGGGCGCGAAAAATCGGCACGAAGACTCGAAAAGCCGAGCGCTCCCGGCGTAAGATTCAAATGCCGGCGCAAGATGGCCTGGCGCTCCGATGGGTCCTGTTCCTGTTCCGCACCTAACGCCAAATGAAAGACTTGGTTCAGCGCAGCCGAAGTTTGACCAATCAGCTTCGGACTTTTCACTCGGATGATGAATTGTAGCCAGCGGATGTCGGGCTGAAGTACCCAAGGCGCCTCGGGTTTGGCATTCGTATTCTCGCTATAGTGCTGCTGATAGCGGACTGTTGACTGCATCGCCGTCGGCAGCCAGAATTCCGGCGCAGTGCCAACCTCCGTACCGAAAAAGCTCCGCGCAGTGACGCCAACTATTTGCACGGGCAATCCGTTCACCGTGATCTTGCGTCCTATGATGTTCGGATTTAGTCCGAAGTGCCGCTCCCAGGATCCGTAACTAATCACGGCAACGGGGCTCATATTTAAGCGATCGTCTTTGTCACCTAGAAGTCGTCCCTTGGCAGGGGATGTCATAAGTGTCGCGAAGTAATTTCCAGAGACCAGCTGCCCCGTTACGATCTCCGGCTCGCCAGTGTCAAATGATGCATAAAACTGTCCCGGAAACGATGCGGCAGTGAGCTCAGAACCTCGTGGCATGGCCGCCCGCGCATTTTGAAACATCGGATATGCGAATCGTGTATTGTGCGGCGCAAAATCGCCTTGGTTAACCAGATAAAGTTGCTCGGCATTCGGCACCGGCAACGATTTGAGCAACACCGCATTCACCAAAGTGAAGATTCCCGTGTTTGCGCCAATGCCAAGCGCCAGAGTGATTACGGCCACTCCAGTGAATCCAGGGCTCTTGCGCAATTGTCGCAGAGCGTAACGAACATCTTGTAGGAGGCCAGTCATAAATCGTCCTTCGCTCGGACCCTCAATGAGCAGGCGCCGGAAGTGCAGATTGTTGGAATGGTCAGCGCCAAGACCATACAAAGGGGAGCACGTTATTTTCCAGTTGTCGGCCCAGACAATTACATGTTTTTGTTGTAGTTAGCCTTCCCCTTAGACCTTCCAGCTGTCCGATACCGGCTGGAGTAGTCCGATAGTGGACAGGTATCCAATACGATGAAAACGACTAAAGCCACCGGTGGTAATAGGAATGGTCGCCGGACCACCGGAAGCTGGGATCCGTTCTTCTTAACTTCCGCATCGTCATCTACTCGAAAGCTGAGAGACTGACCAACTCCTGGAGCAGCCGAACAATGTGTCCGGTTTCGACCACAGATGTCCGAAACCGAGCATCCCTTAGGGACTGATTACCGGCGACAGAAGGGTGTATAGCGAGCCCGCTCAGTCACTTACAGTGGTAAAGGCGGCCGGCTCTTTAGTTGCACGCTTGTAGGAAGCGATGCTTCCGTGCGAGTGAACGGGTACCTCTCCAGGGGACACGATGCGGATAATTACCTGGGTTCGCAACCTTTGGCAGGATACGCGCTATGCTGTGCGCAGCTTGGTGAAAGCGCCTGGTTTCCTGGCCGTGGTGCTGATTTCTCTTGCCCTGGGAATCGGCGCGAACACAACGATTTTCAGCGTTCTCAACGCGGTCCTCTACCGGCCGTTGCCTTTCCAGCATCCTGACCGCCTAATGGTGATCTGGCAATCGGCTCCAGGTTTACAGCAGCCGCCGCCCATTGCGGAAACAGTTGACTGGAAGAAGCAGAACCGTGTTTTTGAAGACATCGGGTTGACCAGCGGGCCCGAGCAAGGGGCGTTTTCCGGCAAAGGCGAACCCGCACTCATCACCGTGCAAGACGTCACGCCAGACTTCTTCCGACTGCTAGACGTTAAGCCGATTCTCGGCCGTATCTTTTTCGCAGAGGAGATGCAAGACCGTACGCAATCGGTAGTCATTAGCACTTCGTTCTGGCAACGGCAATTCAATCGCGATTCCGACGTGCTGGGGAAAAGTTTCACGGTAAGCGGTGTGATCTCGACTGTGGTAGGAGTGGTTCCGGATTTCGAGCCCTTTTTTGGACGTATAGATTTATTTCAACCCGTCAACCCGGAGAGCCCGAGATATGTGGAGCGGGCGGACCACTGGCTGATGCCAATTGGGCGCCTCAAACCGGGCGTAACTCAGAGGCACGCGCAATTGGAAATGGACGTCATCGCCCGTCGCCTAGAACAGGAGTACCCCGCGACTAATAAAGGATTGGGCGCGAAAGTTGTGCCCTTGCATGAAGAACTCTTAGGCTCGGCTGGACAAGCTCTTTACCCGCTGTTGGGAGCGGTTGTTTTTGTTCTGCTAATTGCATGCGCCAACGTGGCCAATTTGTTTCAGTCCCGAACCGAGAGCCGGAGAAAGGAGTATGCGGTACGAGCCTCCCTCGGAGCCGGACGGGGACGGCTCATGCAGCAGCTGTTTGCGGAGAGTGGGCTCATTGCTCTGCTGGGCGGCATGCTGGGCGTCCTCCTCAGTTTTGGAGGTATTCGGATATTGTTGGAACTGGCGGGAGATTTTCCGAACTCCCAGACCGTCGGCGTGGATGCCCGGGTTCTGCTGTTTACGCTGGCCATTTCGTTGTTGACCGCACTCCTGTTTGGATTGGCGCCAGCTAGCCAGGCCTCCAAAGCCGACCTGAATGTGGCTCTGAAGGAAGGCGGCTGGACAACGGAAATTGAGGCTGGCGGCTCTACCCGCCGAGTGCTGGCAGTATCCGAAGTTGCGCTGGCCATGGTGCTGCTGGTCGGCGCAGGGCTCATGATTAATACCGTCCTTCGCTTGCACCGTGTGGACCCGGGATTTGATCCGAATAATGTGTTAACGACGGCTATCCCGTTGCCGGAGGGAGGCAAATACGTGGAACGCGTACCCGGTGGTGATATGGAAAGGGCAACTCCACGTTCCACAGCGTTTTATCAGCAGCTGCTTCAAAAGGTATCCGCGCTGCCGGGCGTGGGGTCGGTCGGAATCATGCACAGGCTTCCCACACATGGATCGCTGGGCATGACTTTTTCCATCGTCGGGCGCGCGGCCCCGCCGCCCGAGAAAAGGCCAGAGATCGGGTATGAGGAGGTGAGCCCCAGCATTTTCCAGACACTCCGCATTCCGCTCATCAAGGGGCGCTACTTGGACGTGCATGACACTGGGAGCATGCCGTGGGTAGTGGTCGTAAACGAAGCGTTCGTACGCCGGAACTTTCCTACCCAGGACCCGATTGGACAGCAGTTGCTGCTGAGGCACGAACCCTACCACATGGACGAGCCGCGGCCGCGTCAGATCGTGGGCGTTGTAGGGGACGTGAAGCATTTCGGTTTGGGCAATCCGGCCCCACCATTCGTGTACACCTCGTATCTGCAACAGCCGGAGGTTTTCCCCGGCGGCGCGGTCACGTCTCACATTGAACAGGAACTGGCGATCCGGACGTCTACCGGCGTGGCCGGGCGAGCGAGCCTGATTACTACTGTGAAGAAAATCGTTGCGGAACTCGATCCCGATCAGCCGCTGCCCGCCTTTGTGACGATGAACCAGGTGCTGTCCCGGTCACTCGAAGATTCACGGTTTTATATGCGCCTGCTGGGCATCTTCGCTGCGATTGCGGCGCTGATGGCAATCATGGGTGTTTACAGCGTGACGTCTTATCTGGTCGGCAAGCGTACGCACGAGATCGGCATCCGGGTGGCATTCGGCGCTGAGCGGAATGACATCCTCGGCCTTTTTGTGACCATGGGACTCAGGCTGGCAATCGTGGGAGTAGTTGTGGGAATTGCAGGATCGCTCATGCTAACTCGTGTGATTGCAAGCTTCTTGTTCGACGTGAAACCTACCGATCCACCGACTTATATGACTGTCGCAGCCGCGTTGATCATCGTCGCTTTGCTGGCCGCCTACATTCCCGCGCGCCGCGCAACTAAATTGGATCCGCTCGAGGCTTTGCGGTATGAGTGAAACTGCACCTCAGGGTGATGGTGACTAATGTGTCCCTGAACGGGTGGAGCGATACCCGTATTTGCAAACCGAACGAACAAGACCTATGGATGGTTTGTCAACAAAACAATAAGCTGAGAATGCGTTCCGATGATTTCCGTGTTGCTCCTGGTCTGCCAACAAACGGGCCTAGAGGAAAGCGAGCCGTCGGACCAGATATTTTCTAAGGTAAGTCGGTTGCGGTAAGATCTTGGCACTGCCAGGAGGCCAGCAAGCGTGTTCTGGCTCAGGCTCAGTGCGATCGTCATCGTTATCGTTTTCGGTGAGTTCGCAACCTTTGCCCAAAGTAATTCCAGGGCAACGGCTATCGACGCCTATATTCAGCAGTACGTACAATCGAAGAACTTCTCAGGTGTAGTTCTCGTCGAGAAGAGCGGAAGAGTCATTTTCGAGAAGGCCTATGGCTTTGCGGACCGCGATAAACAGCTAATCAACGAACGTACTACAAGGTTCCACATCGCTTCCGTGTCGATGCAGTTCACCGCGGCTGCAATTTTGCGGCTTGTGGATCAGGGCTCGATTACACTGGACGAGCATGCAAGCGATTTCGTCCGAGTAGAGGGAGCAGACAAAATTACCATCAGGCATCTGCTAACAGAGCGCTCTGGACTGCCGGACATCAACGCCCTCCCGAACTATGATGATGTCGTGCTGCAGCAACATCAGACCCCTGCCACCCTGATCAAAGCCATCGAGGGAAAGCCCTTGCTTTTTGAGCCCGGCTCGAAGTTCCTGCACGAAGAGCACTCTGCATACAATCTTCTTGCTCTCATCGTCGAGAAAAAGACAGGCCTACCTTTTGCCGTCGCGCTTCAGAAGCTTGTCTTCCGGCCACTTGGTTTGAAGGCGTCTGGCGTGGATGACGACTCGGTGGCAAATGCCACGTACATGGCCAAGGGTTACGAACCGAAGGGCGCTTATGAACTGAAATCAGCCAAGGCAATCCGTTGGTCTGGCAAAACGGGGAACGCTTCCGTATACACGACCGCCAACGATCAAGCACGATGGGTACAAGCATTGTTCAATGGTCATGCCTTAAGCACAGCATCTCGCGGCGCGGTGCTCGACACCTCTCTCCGCGTAGGCTTTGGCTGGTTCAAGGGCGAGCTCAAGCGGTTCGGCAAGACCGCTTATTACATGAATGGCCGGTCTCCAGGATTTTCGTCATTCGTCCTGTACTTGCCGGACGTTGAGACCACCGTGGTCTTATTGGGGAATATTTATTCTTCGGTGACCACTCCTATGGGCTATGACATCGCTGCTCTCACGCTCGGCCTGCCCTACGACAAATTGCATTTCATGGACCGCCCTCCCAATGCTGTGCAACTCAAGAGGTGCACCGGCACGTTTCAGTTTGGCCCAGACTTTTATCAGCCAAACGCGAAAGTGACACTGATCGCGAATGATCGAGAGTTGTCGTTGCGCTGGCCATCGGGTGACCTTTCCGCGCTGCTTCCCGTGGAACGGGACCGCTTCGTCGACCGCTCGTACTGGCAGGAGGTCAGGATGGAACGCGATGATGCGGGGAACCCCATTGCGCTTGTTTATGACCGCTTCCGAGGCAGGGCGTCCAGCATACAGTCAAGGTGAGTCACTGTACGCAAGTTGCATATATAGTGTCCGCATCGTCGGCAAACTGACAATGGGTTCCGATGACCTCCTGATCGCCCGTCAATCGCTCGCGGAGATCAGCGGGTTACTCGAGTTTCGCTGCAAGGATCTTCAAAACAATGTCTTGTGCGCGTCGTTGTTCGTGGCCCTGACCATAGGCGCTTGAAGTTATGGCCACCACCATACGAAGCGACGGGACAATGTAACTCTTATTTCCACCGTTGCCCGACGCGAAGTGCACTTCTACGTTGTGAGCGCCGAACAGGTTCGGCCTTCGTATATCACATGTAACCGTTGAAGTCCGCATACGGATGTCTATCAGAAATGACCACTTGTTTGGCCAGGCTCGTTGCAATCCAATCGTGGTTCACAATGCGCTTTCCATTCACAATGCCATCGTTCAACAACAGTTCGCCGAACTTGGCCTCGTCTCGTGTCGTGATAGAAAGATTGCCCGCCCAGTAGTTAGGCCAGCGGGGACGTGCCGCTATCTATAGTATTCAATTGCTAAGGGACCAAACAGGTTCTTCTCAGCGAACTGATCCAGCGGCATGCCGCTTACGTTTTCGATGATCGCGCCTGCGATGAATGCATTAATCGAGCAGCAGAGGTATTTTGCTCCTCGGCGGCGCTTCATTAGAACGGAATAAATCGTTGGGATCCAGTCTGGCGATTGATCCAATGTATTCTCGTTCCCTGGAGTAGAAGAATCCTGATCATCCGCGTCGAGCCCGGAACGCATGGTCAGTAGGTCCTTGACTGTAATCTTCTCTCTGCCATCTTTCGGTAGTCGTGGAATCTAGAGTGAAATCGAGTCGTCGACGCTGTGCACTAGTCCCCTCTGAACTGCAAGCCCCAACAAAAATGAGGTAAAGCTCTTCGTAGCGGACCGGATGTCGTGAAGGGTGTTAGCGGAATCGCCATTGCAGTAGTGCTCGCTGACCAGATGGCCGCCTCGAACGATGACGATGCCCTTTAGATCGTGATGTGGCTTGTTCGTCAAATGCTGTAAAATCGATCAAGCGCAGCCGGGTCAATTCCATCGCTGGCTAGCGTCCCCGCTGTCCAGCGTGATGCCGCCTTTGGACTCAACCTTGCTCGTCGCTGCAGTCCTCATTTGAGCAGACGGCGAGAAGATGACTAGCAACATGATCGTGGCAGCAACACTGACAAATCGGGCCCACATGCTTGCATCATGCGAACAAGAGACCAACTCCTACACTCACTATTCAAGGTGTGGATCGTCGACAACTCCTCCCTAACGAGCGTAATGAAACAGCCGCTGCCACTCGATTAGAACTTCGATTCACGAAACTTTTTCCCCCTTTTGTCCGTATATCGATGACGGATCGACATTTACCAGGAAGGGCGACACCGCATAATAGGGAGCGCACTATGAGTGACGGTTGGATCTGTAGGACGAAAATACTATGCCTCATACTCGCGTCGCTATTGCCGACCTTATCCACTGCTCAATCGGGTCCGAACCAAGCTCCGAACCGAACCTGGATTACGGACGTCAGCATCATTTCACCCGAGAAGCTTAATCACATCGAGAAGGGGAGTGTGCTCATCGAAGACGGACGCATCGTTAGCGTCGAGCGAAGAAAAACACCGAAGAAGCCTGTTGAGGCAACGGTAGTTTCGGGAGAAGGAGGGTTTCTTATTCCAGGCCTAATCGACTCGCACGTCCATCTTGCTTCTATTCCCGGGATGAGGCCTGAGGCGAGCTTTGGTCCGGCTGAAGCCAAGCCGAAAATGATTGGGGAATACCTCAAACAGCTTCCCCGTTCCTATCTTTACTTCGGCTATACCACGCTCATCGACTTGGCAGTGGTCGATCGCGGAGTATTGGACGACTTCAAACAGGCTCCGCTGCACCCGGACCTATATAACTGCGGGGAGTCTTTACCTTTTGCTAATGGGTATCCGATGTCGTTTGCGCCGGCGGCGATTCGCTTCAAACTTTTTCCGAATTTCATCTACGATGCTGCGCAAGCCTCCAGTATTCCCTCTGAATACAAGCCGCAAGACCACACTCCCGCCGCAGCGGTAGCCGCGGTCAAGGGCTCCGGCGGGATCTGCGTCAAGACATACTTCGAGCGCGGCTTCGGGAATGATAGGAACTTGCCAGTGATGGGCCCTGATGTCTTGGCCGACATCCGCAAGGCTGTCACTCAGGCTGGCTTGGTGCTCATGATACACGCCAACTCATTTGAAGCGCAGAAATTTGCAGTCGACGGAGACGTCGATGTCGTCGCGCATGGAATGTGGAACTGGGGGAATCTCGACAGGCAAACTGAGCTCCCGGCCGAAATTAGAAGCTTGTTGGATCGAATCGTGCAAGACAAAATTGGCTATCAACCGACCATTCAGGTCATGCAGGGTCTGCGCGCGTATTTCGACCCTGAATATCTAAACATGAAGGCAATCACCAAGGTTGTCCCTGTCGAAATGTTGGAGTGGTTCAACTCTCCTGATGGGAAATGGTTCAAGAAAGAAATAAATGAGGACAACGAACCAGACGCAGACGTGCTTGAAGGATTCGACCGGGGGCCGCTCCGACGCGTGCGCCAGGTGGTTGCGTACCTCGCGGCCAAAGATGCCAACTTCCTCTTCGGCACGGACACTCCGTCGGCTCCGACCTACGGGAATCTCCCTGGACTGAACGGGTACCTGGAGATGCAGCAACTTCAAAAAGCAGGCTTGTCGCTCGAACAGATCTTCAGGGCTGCAACGATCAATAACGCACGCGAATTCAAACTCGATTCGCAACTTGGAACCGTCGAGCCGGGAAAAATTGCCAATCTCGTCCTGCTGAAGAAATCGCCATTGGAAAGTGTGGATGCGTACGACAGCGTCGTCACGGTTTGGATTCATGGGAGTTCAATCTCCAGAAACAGTCTGGCGGTCAGTCCAAACAAGTAGCCCGTGACTCTGGAAAATTGCTAGCGGTTTTTCGGCAAACCTTCCCTAATCGGATAAGGTAAGGTTTGCCCGTCAGCCTTTAATTGAGCTGTGCAAGTTCTACGCGGATCTGTTCTGGCGTGGAGCTAGCCGGGTCTTCGGGTAGTGTCCTTTCGGCAATGGCGCGTAATTCCTGGAACAATGCCGGTTATGCGGCTTTAGAGCCCTGTCACGCTTGAGTGGGCGGGCGGGTACGACGCTGGCCGACTTCCACCAGATTTCCGTCAGGGTCGATCACCAAGAAGTCGCGTTCGCCCCAGCCTCGTACTGTCGGTGGGCCTTCAGTAGGAATCCCTAGTTTCTGGAACTTCGTGTAGGTGGCCTCCAAATCACCACACTCCACTTCCAGATGAAATGGCCGTTTGCGGTCGCTCAAGAGGCCCAGGCGGCCCGTGCCAAACCGGAGGAGCGCAAATCGCCCGGGCATGTGGAAAACTACCTCGGCCCCAGGAAAATTTTCGTAAAAAGCGAGAGATCGATCGACATCGGCAACGTGCAGGGTAACACCAGCGAGTGTAAGGTCCATTCCTTTTACCTTTCGAGATTATGCTACTTCAATGCGCATGGGTTTGGCGTAATAGCCGGGTCTTCAGGTGGAATCGAAAGGTCCATGCGCATCTGTGCCTCAGCCTCCCGGAATTTGGCCAATGCCTGATCTGATTCTGCACGAATTAGCTCCGTTTTACCCTTACCTGTGACGTGCTTGGCCAGCTATCAAGCCAATAGTTGTCTGCACCTTAACCGACTCTTTCGTAGCAACGTGGGCTAGCAACTCAGATTGATTCACTACTGGCGCGTGCGAGCACACTGTGACGTGCACTAAGTTGAATAGTTTCGACGCTCCTAAAAGTTGCCTGAGAAGACTCTTGTTAGAGAAGGAGTTCGTTGAAGTTGACCAGACGGGAGTAAATTAAGCCTCTGTTGGCCCGCCCCCCAACGAGCTTTCTATTTCTAACCCAGACCGATAGTGCGCAATCGCCGAATTCACTGCTTTGATCTCTGAATCAACCTTATGCTTCTCGGTGCCATCAACCGACTTCAGAATTTCGGTTAACTGCTGAAGACGTTTTTCGAGACCTGCGATTCTTGCTTGAACTTGACTGAACGGGAAAGCAGGAACGTAGCGTGGTACTTGGGGCTTTGGAGCAGGCCGCGGCAGCACACGCGTTTGTCTCTCCCCTGCGCGCTTTGTAGGCTTTTCTTGTCGACTAGCACGAGCACCTTTAAGGCCGCTTCTCAGCACAGCGCTCAGATCGGTCTCATCTGTGACGATCTGAGTCCCTTGATGACCGCTTTCGCGGCCTAGCCAATCTCTCAGCGCTTCGGGCGAAGCAACGACGGAACGACCTTCCCGGGACACTGGCATACCCGATTTGGCCCACTGCTGGACGGTAGCTGTGGACTGGCCCATGTACTTCGCGATATTGCCCCAACCTTTGAGCTGGTCACCTGCCACGGTACCTCCCCCACCAATTTTAGACCGCAATTGGGCCCCGTAGGAATTGAAAGATACACTCTCAATCGCTAAACCATGCAGGTGTGAAATGGTGCGACGCCGAGCCTATGCCGGTCTACGACTGCGGAGTGAGCGTCCGGACGAAATGAAAAGGGCTCAATGAGCTTTCCTTTGGGTGCTCGGATCGCAACAGACTCGCATCGGCGCCGAGCAAGCTCGGACAAAGAACGTGCAGCAATTAGGTTGCCGGCGGCAACCTAGGGCCCGGACCGCTATTCCCAGCGTCTCAGTGTTTTCGCCATCTTTAGGCTCTGGTTCTGTTCCCTGGAGTAGTCCTGTTAGTGCTTCCAACTTACACACGATTTGTTCCATTCGGCTGAGAGAACTCTAGCCAAACCGCGGATCAAAAGCTGTAACGTAGGGCAAATTGCATAAAATGCGGCTTTGCTAATGTCTAATTGTACTCGTTAAAAGTGCCGGTAGTTCCCAGAGAAGGCAAGCCACCTCCGTTCGCAAGATCAAATCCGAAGCGCACCGAATTCGCGACATTGAATGTCTCCCAGCTAAACCGAAGCAACTGTGATTCGGCAAGTTTCCAAGTCGTGCTGTGGACAACGACCGCCCATCGCATTAAGCTGTAGCGCACCATGCGAGACATCCTCTCCGCGTTAGCCATTTTCCTTGCAATCGGCGGTGTCCAACAGCCAAACGTTTCGCCCGATACTCAGAGGGTGGAGAGAACCCTCGATAAGAAAGAGCAAAATTTGGAGCAACTTTACGCGACCTATTGGCAGATTCAATATCAACTGGAGAAAGGCGACACCGGCGTTTCTGCCAAAGAAGTTGAAGGCAACCTTCGCGACGTGTTCAACGATCCTGCTTT
>Ga0126373_10002186_pt1 | contig 14335 bp, 14 predicted proteins | sample PanSoiMetPlot_11_FD_92545 | JGI IMG/M metagenome (GOLD analysis project Ga0126373, IMG submission 92545) | Tropical forest soil microbial communities from Panama - MetaG Plot_11 | ecosystem: Environmental > Terrestrial > Soil > Tropical forest > Bulk soil | place: Panama | collected 2016-02-17 | reverse complement strand
GGCGAGCCAACTCCTTCTTTGCCCTCCCCCTCCGTTTAGACAGGAAGAGACCAGGCCGACACTTTTTTCATAGGTGTCCCGGTTTTGCCGGCTCAGTCGAGTACGTTTTTCAGGTTCCCTTCATGGCGTGCGTGCCGTGACTGATCGTCCCACCAGCGCGTAATGCCGCAGCAGCTAAAACGGCTTCGGCGATCTCCGGATCCGAAGCGCCTATTTTTTTCGCCCTGTCCACGTGGAGGTCGATGCAATAGGGGCACTGTATAGTAAGCGCGACAGCGATCGCCATGAGCTCCTTATACTTTTTCGGAATAGCTCCCTCAGCCCAGGCTGCCTTGTCGAAGGCCCAAAACGCTTTCGTCGCCTCCGGCGCATGAGCCTCTAGATTCTTCATCTTGTCAAGATTCTTCATGTCATACATGATTGCCTCCTCTCTGATTTCTCTGCCTTTCATTCAATTGAGGATTCACGCTCGAATGCCGATCACCTCCAGATACTCAGCGAAGACGGTGGTGCAATCCCTCCCCGCTCGATTGTGAGAAGACCAGAGCGTCTCGAGCTCCCGGCGGAGACTTTCACGGCCGCCATTGTCAAGAGACGCAAACGCCTGATTGGTCGGTCCATAGTAGAGGCGGAAGAACTCCACTACCTCCGAGGGGGGGAATGGATAACTGAACGTATAGTGGCACCTGACCAAGTTGAGCTCAGATAGTCCCTTACCGAGCCGTTCACGGACCATGGTTTCGTCACCCCACAAGACCGGCGAGGGCATTCCAGACGGCGCAATGAATTTTGAGATGGTCTTGAACATCTGCCCGACGAACCCCTGCGGAGTCCAATTGGCCATGGCGATGGTCCCTCCCGGCACGCACACTCGCAGCAGTTCCTTCGCAACCAGCTCGGGCCGTGGCGCGAACATCGCCCCAATTAAGCTCGTCACCACGTCGAAGCTTGCGTCTTCAAAGGGGAGCGCCTCTGCATCGGCTTCCTCGAAACGGGCTCGCAGACCTTCTGCTTGGGCACGCGCCCGTGCCCGCTCCACCAAATTGCTTGCGATGTCCACGCCGGTCACCTCCAGACCATCCTTCGCGGCAATCAGAGCAAGTTGGCCGGAGCCGCAGCCGACGTCCAGCAACTGAAATCCGGGAGCCACATTGAGACGCTCGTAGAAATTTCGCGCATCGCCTTCCATATAACGTGAGAACCGATCGTAGTCGCCGGCCATCCAGATATTCTTAAGATGAGTCTTTAGACTCTCCACTTCGGGTGTTATGGCGCTGGTCGTCATGTGTGTCCTCCTTTAGATGTGTGAGTGGACTGAAGAAGTTCATTTCGGGATTGCCGCTGCAATGCCCTATCGCACTATAGGATCGGTCTTTGTTGGTGTCTTAGCCGGGAGTCTGGCTCTCTTGACAAAGGCGTGCTAGGCTCCGGTTTACTTGCTTTGGCGTCCGGCACAATTTGCCGAAACTCCGCCAGTGCAGTGTGGAGCCCGCATGGATGTCCTGTCCGAGGTCCTCAAGGCCGTCAAGCTCGACGGCGCTATATTTTTCAATGGTGAGTTTTCCGCGCCCTGGTGTTTTCGCTCGCCGAGCTCGCGCATCTTGGCTCCTTATCTTTCGCCGGACTCCGGACATGTGATCATCTTTCACCTGCTGACCGATGGCCGCGGTTACGCTCAGGTCGAAGGAGACGACCAGGCAGTTCCTCTCAACGCAGGGGACATCATCATCTTTCCGCACGGGGATCCGCACATCATGAGAAACGGTTCCCCCGTCAAGGCGGTAGACAATGAGCAGGAGTTGCAACGAGTTTTATCCCAAGGCCTTAAGGTCTCCCGCCTCGGCGGAGGCGGAGAGGTCACCAAATTCATCTGCGGGTATATGGCCTGTGATCCACAACTCAGCGTGGTTTTCCTTGGCGGACTACCACCCATCATGAAGGTCCATATCCGCAATGATGCGTCGGGCCAATGGCTGGAAAACTCTCTCCGCTATTCGGTAGATAATGCCGATGCGTCCGGGCCCGGTGGTGAGACCGTACTCGCCAAGTTGTCGGAAGTCTTATTCATCGAAACGCTGCGGCGTTACATCGCGCAACTTCCGCAGGAACAAACCGGGTGGCTGGCCGGCGTCCGCGACCCGGAAGTCGGGAGAGCCCTGGCCTTGCTGCATCGCAAGCCGGCCCATCCTTGGACGATTGCCACACTCGCGAACGAGGTGGGGATTTCTCGTTCCGTATTGGCCGAGCGTTTTCGGCGCTATCTCCCGGAGACCCCCATTGCCTATCTTACCCGCTGGCGGCTCCAGCTCGGCGCGCAATTGCTCAAATCCACGAGTAGTAGTGTGGCGCAGATCGCTGGCGATGTTGGCTATGAGTCGGAGCCGTCCTTCAACCGCGCCTTCAAACGTGAGTTTGGCCTTCCGCCGGCCCGATTCCGCAGTGAATCGAGATCATCCACTAGCCAGGCCGTCCGCCACGCAGCGAAGAGAGAAAAAGAATAGGGACTCTGGAACCCTCTCGCGGCGTGAGGCGGGGATCGGATGTATCTAATTTCTTTGGTTCGTGCGATAAGTCTTGGCTACACAAACTCACCTGGTCCCCTCCCCATATGCAATACCCAGCTTGACTCATTCTTCCCCGCCACATAATTTAGGCGGAGCTTTTCACAGAAACGCCCATCGTCACCTCTACAGAAGGAGGAGAAAAGTTATGCGCTTTGTCAAAGTCAAGGATGAAGAACGGGCTGGTGAAGTTGCCATTAATCTCGACCTCGTTCGAGAAGTGCACTTTGGAGGAGGATTGCTGCATCTCTATTTCGAGCGCAGCGCCACCTCGCAAGATGACGTCACGTTTACTGGTGAGAACGCACAGAAAATTTGGGCAGCGATGGGATAGCACAGAAGGAGTGCAGACTACCGATCTCTCCAATGCAAGAACGGAGAATGAGGATCAGATCCTACAGTCCAACGTTTCGAGGCTCGTGAAGGATGGCCTCGCCTATTGGGGAAGCGGAATGGTCACCAGAAGACCGCCCATCACGTCCCGCGGCTTGAAATCTCTCCTCGGGCTGTCTGGGTGCGCATTATGACATCCGATGCACGTCTGAGACACGGCTTTATCTGGATAGAGTGCCTGGAAGTAGCGAATCCCGCCCTCGGTCATGATGCCCCTATAGGGACGATCGGGATCCACCAGGATCTCCGTAAGCCCAGTTCGCTCAAAGTCGGTAGCGGGCCCATTCTTTTTGTTTATTGCCCAATTGCTAATCAGCCTGAATCGAATCCCATGGGGTTGTTCAGCCACGAGCCGCCCCGCTTCAATCAAAAATTGGGCCGGTAATGGAAGTCTCCAGGTCTTTCTCCAGTTTTCCGAGGCGGTGACAATGCCGCGCATCTGCATCCGCTCCACAACCTCAGTCGTGTAAATGGTTCGATCCGCCTGGATGACATTGTGCACATAGTCGGCGACCGTTTCGGCCGGTATGCTCTTGGGCGGATCAGGCTCCTTGCTTACGGCGGAGAGCACCCACTGCCCGAATAGGCAGGTGAAGACTGTTCCAACTGCGAAACCCAACCAAAAGCCTTTGAGATTCATATTGTGTTCTCCATTTCTATTTCTGCTGGTGACTTAGTTCATTGATTGGCCCGGGGACCTGCTCCCTACGCCCTGTAGGCTCTAATGGCCCCACAACCGTTTGTTCTTGAATAAAGTCAGAGGATACGCTGGAGGAACGAATAAATCGAGTTCCGCCCTTTGGGGAATCACCTCAATCTTGAACACGAGCAAAATAAAAACTGCTCGGACGCCATGCTCGGCGCCTGGCGGCTCCGTCCCAACACGGCTCGTACAATTCCGACATAGGAGCGACTGTTAGGGTCTGGCGATAAGTTAAGACGTTTTCGGTACTTGCGATACCCCAAATGTGCGCCGCCCAGTGCACTTTGTCGCCCTCTCCCCGCCTCCCACACTCTCACTTGCGCAATCGGCCAACCAGTTCGCTCGAGCTTGACGACACCGGATCGCTTGCTAGGCTTTATAGCAGCTTGCGGATCTGAGCAGCAGAACAGGCCGAGCTTCCGCTATGCCTTCGACCCGAGTCTTTGAATGGAAAGTCTGGTGGCTCGACGATTTGGAGATTGCGATGAATAATTCCTGGCTACACGGCGCTCTGGCGATCGCCGCGTTCAGTGTCGTTCTCGGAGGATGCGGAGGCGGAACATTTTTTGCGCTGAAGGATCTGAACAATCCCATCAAGCCGACTTCGATCAGCGTCATCACCGGTGGGTCGGAAGACGCCGACCTCAAGCTGGCCGAGTATCTCACTAAAGAGCTCAAAGAACGGACGACGTTACAGGTTGTGGGTCAGGACGAAGTTAGCAAAGCCATTCCGAGTTATCCCATCACCGTCAAGACCGTCGAGGAAAAAAGCGGCGAGGTGGCCTGGGTCGACCCGTCCGAGAAGGTCAGGATCGAAAAGATTCAGGCCAAGCTGAAGACCAATTATGTGTTCGTGATCTGGAGCAAGCGGCTGATGAAAAGGACCGTCTGTTCCGATCGCGGCGGGTGCACCAACACCTATTCGGCGGATGTCTACGGCAATCTGCTCGAATACCCAAGTGGAAAGATCGTATCGCACACCGCCTTCAACAAGAGGAACAGCGACAGCTTTCTGGCACTGTTTCGATCGAAGGGCTATTACGTCGATGAGCTCCTCAAAAACTCTGCGGAAGGCATCGTGGATGAATTCATCAAGGTGACCAACGCTGGCAAACGTTGAGAAGGTCTGGAGCGCGCGCGATGCGACAATATAACTCATGGATCTGGATGCTGATCGTTGCAACCCTGTGCCTTAGCGGCTGCGCAACCTTTCAACTGATCCATGAGCCCTCTCATTTCAATGGGAAAAAGCTGGCGGTCGTTCCCGGTCTCACCAATCTCAGTTCCCTCCAGGCAGCACAAGCTTTCGCCGACGAGGTGGGAAGAGCCAGTCGGTATCAGGTGTTGCCTCAGAAACAAGTCGCTCAGGCCATTCCCAACTATCCCCAATTGATCAAGGGACCATATACGTCAGCTTATTTTGAAATTGATGAAGATTACGGCAAGACCGACGTGGGCCGCGTTCGCGAGTTACAAAAACACTTGGGGGTGGATTATCTCTATATCCTCTGGGCTCCCACCAGCATCCAATCTGGTGGGAAAGGACTGTTCTTCAAGAATTATCCAGTGGTGCACGTCGTTGCGCAGGTCTTCGAATTCCCCGGAGGCAAGGAAATCGGTCGCGGTAAATACATGGTCCGTTTCGATGATGACCGTAACGAGTTTTTGCGCGACGACCTCGCGGCTGTCGCCAAGGAGTTTGCGGAAAAGACCAGCATGCCGAAGTAGCGCCCCGTCTTCGTTCCACAGACATTTCCACAACCCACAGTCCTACCGCCCGTTTATAATGTCCTGATAGTAAGAGACCAGCATCGAAGAGCGGGTTGCCTCCACAAGCACGAGCTGCCGCTGGTCGAATGTATTGGCGCAGTACAAATAGGACAAACCCTCCGCCGTGCCGAGTTCGACGTGCAGCTGGCGGCCGTCTTGTTCTTCGCGCGTCGTTTCCTTCGTAACCTGCTTTTCTTTGAGCCCGTCCCAGACTCGCTGGGCCGAGGGCCAATGGTTTTCGTAGAGTGGCGTGTCGGGATCGGCGGAAGTCGCCTTCAGAATCGCTCGGTCAAACGGCAGACCTTCATCCGGTTCCGGCATCTCATCCCACTCGATGCCACTTCCCTGCCCCTTTGTCAGCACATAGAACGGACCATCGTCCGACACTTCCTCAACCAACGAATAGCGGATGGGCTCTGGCTTCTCCAACAAATGAAGGCCGCGTGCCGCGAAGGCTCGTTGTAACGGAACTCGCCGAGCGAGTTGCCTGGTCTTCTCGAAGACGATCACGCGGCCATTCGAGGATAGCGCACAGTTGAGTCGATCCAAGCGCACTCCGATTCCAGTTCGCCCTTCGAATGCAGATTGCTGATCATCATCACGTGTGCGTTCGAAGGTCCGCCAGCTCCGACTGGGCATTCCTGGATCCAGTTCCGCTTGGACAAGGGCGTGCGTCGCAATAATGAGGTCAACCGATCCAGGAAGCACTCCAGACTCTATCTCGACACACTCGAAGCGAAGATTAGTGAGACCGAGCGCACGCCCCTTCTGCTGGGCGACCGCAATCGAGGCCGGCGAACGATCGATCCCGACAAATTGCCTATCGGGGAACTGTCGCGCGTAGAACGTTGTGAGAATCCCGACCCCACAACCGAAGTCAAGAATAGTCCGGGCCTTCCCGATATGGGAGCCCACGCGTGAACCAATCTCAGTGTAATACCCGTAGCGCTGACTGTAGAGGACAGGCAGAATATGCGACTGCGCAGTCAGATCGTAGAAGGCGATCTCCTCACAACGGTGCCCTCCCCGCTTTCGTTCGACCTGCTGGCGGAGTCGATCCAGCTCTGCAGAAGAAAGCTTCTCACGTTGCCAGGCGAAGTACTCAGCATCGGATATGAATTGCTTAAGCCCCCATGAGGCCAAGTGAGCTAGGAGCGATTGCTGCAAGGAATCGGAGGTCATGGATGCACTCCCAGCCCCCTGATCAAGAAGATTTCCAGCAAGGCCCCAAGAAGTGACAACCACGGGGCGTATTCCGGCTCACCTGCCCACCCAGAGCTGCCAGAGCAGCTCCATCCCGGTAGGGGACATTGAGTAATTCGAGCGACCGAAAACGAAGCTGGAGCGCGTTTTCAGCAGGCGTCTAGGGTCTTTTCAACATGATTGCGTCAAAGTACGTCTCTGGAACAGGATGTGGTGAACGCAATTGCCCGGTCCCAAACGCGACATACTTTTCACAGGTCAATTGCTCGAGACCGATTGGTCCCTTCGCGTGAATACGTGATGTGCTGAACCCCATGCCGGGGCCAGCCCCATAACTGTCCGTCGCGTTGAGTCGCGAGGAGGCGTTTACCATGACGGTGCCGGCATCCACTTCACGCACGAAGCGCAGAGCCGAGTCATAGCAAGCCGTAGCGATGACTGCGGTGAGACAGGGTCCGTGCTCAGCAATATGCGCCAAGGCCTCCTCGAAGTTGACGACCATTTTGACCGCCAACACGGGTGCTTGGAATTGCTTGTCCCAATCCTCGTCTGTCGCAGGTGTAATGGAGGTGTGTCCGCTGATGGGCATTTGTCCCATGAGGGCCACGGTCTTCGAACATCCCCGCACCTGGACTTTAAATTCGACGAGCAGTCGGTTGATCAGTGCCGGCAAGAATTGCCTCGCGATTACTTGCTGCACGAGCAGCGTGTCGAGCGAGTTCGCTGCACTGGCTGCTTGGGCCTTGGAGTTAATCACGAGGTTTTGGACCATGGGCAAATCAGCCTCCGCATCCACATAGAGGTGCGTGAGCCCTCCGTCATGGCAGAGTACCGGCATCTTGGCCTGTTCGAGCACCGCCTTGCGTAGCCCCAGCCCACCCCGCGGAATGATCGCGTCGAGGTTCTTCCCGGCCCGAATGAGTTCCACCGCCACCTCTTTCTCGGGACGCTCCACTAGAGTCCACGCTCCCGCCGGCACGCCAGCCTGTTCAGCCGCCTCCCGAATCCCGATGCCGATGACCTGATGGGTTTGTCCCCATTCCGGCGCCCCGCGAAAGACACAGACGTTGCCAGATTTGAGGCAGAGTGCAATGGTCTCCACCGTGACGAGCGGCTTCATTTCAGAAATCACCCCGATCACCCCGATCGGCACGCGGACCCGACTTACTTGTAGTCCATCCGGCTGTTCCCAGCGTTTCGTGACTTCACCTACCGGATCCGGCAGATCGGCAACGGCACGGAGTCGCTCCGCCATCTCCTTGATATCGTCTGCCGTGACACGCACACGGGCGACCGCTGCCTTCATCTGATCCTTGTTCGTGTCCCCAGCAAACGACTTGCCGACCGCCTCGACATCCTGCTCGTTCGCAGCAAGAATTTTCTTCTCGTCAGCGGCGATTCGATCAGCCATCGCCCGTAGGCCCCTTTCCTTGACCGGGCCAGCAAGCAATGCCAGCAATCTCGTTACAGCTCGCTGCTGTTTCAACAACTTATCCATATAGAGCTTAACCGGAACTTCAGGCATACGAACCCTCGCGAATCGTAAACAGTGGAAGCCGACTTGCCCTTCTGAAGAAGTACGGATCCCGACAGGCCCAGCCGACTATAGCATGCGATTTTTCAGCCGGTAAAGGGATTGGACACGCGTTTCCCAGACATCCGTTCAATCCTCTGCTGCTCTTCCTTCCTCGCTAAACTCCAACCAAGCCATCCCCAGAGAAACGCGACCGGCACTAGTACCCAGGCCAACTGTGTCGTCGTGGCACCCAGAGCCTTCATGCCATTGACAACCCAACCTGTGGCGGCATCGCCTCCTCGCGAGATCGCCGTATCAATAAAGTTCTTGGCTTTGTATTTTTCCTCTCGGCTGACGACCGTGAATAGCACCTCGCGCGCCGGCTTAGAAATCGCGTATTCCCCCACCCGGCGCGCCACGGTGAACAGAATAAAGACCACCAGCGACGGCAGGAGCCCGATCGCACCAAATCCGATGGCACTGACGACCGGGAGAAACACGAGCGCCGAGCTTAACCCGAGAACACTGATCATGCGGCTCGTCACGCACACCTGGGTCATGAACGTGATGACATTGACCGCGAGATCGACTACGGCGAACAAACGAGTTCGTGCGTCGGGTGACAGAATCTGGGCACCGACGAGACGCGTTTGTTCGAGATACAAAAACGTGGCTGTTGTCGTCAGGCAAAACAAGTAGAGACAGATTCCCATTAGATAGGGTGACGTCAGCGCCAGACGAATACCAGCCCAGATGCTGCCCCCGATCGGCTCGCCCTGTTGCCTGACTTGAGCCACGGCATGTCGCTGAGCCCATCGATCGAGCTGATGGATGCAGATACAACAGGCGACGAGGAACGCGGCCGAGATCAGCATCAGGGTCGCAATCGGCACGACATAGGTCAGCCCCGCCGTGAGAAGAGGGCCGGTCATAGCCCCGGTGCTCCCTCCCGCGGCAATGACGGCGAAGAGCCGCGCGCCTTGTTCCGGTGTAAAGAGGTCCGCCATGAAGCTCCAAAACACGGAAACGACAAAGAGGTTGAACACCGAGAGCCACACGAAAAACACGCGAGCCACCCACTCAGGCGTGATATGACTCATCAGCAAGACGAAGAACCCGACAAGGTTGGCTGCGAAAAACCGATACACCGTGAGCAACAACCGATACCGAGACACGCGGGCAGAGAGATAACCGAACAGCGGCGTGGCTACGAGCAGCGTAGCGAACGTGCCGGTCATCATCCACGGAAGATGTTGTACCCCGCCCTCGATCGCCATTTCATCGCGGACCGGTCGCAGGATGTAATACCCGCACAAGAGGAAAAAGAAATAGAGGAAGGCCCACGTCAATGGCATGACCTCCTCTGACTCAGCATTCGTCAGCGACTGGATGGCGGCCCGCAGGGTGGTCATGCGGCGGCATCCTGCCGGGGTCAGCTTTCCCGTGCAAGGGGAAAATTTGCTACAATGCCGCCGCGGAGGGATCCGTGACACCGGACGACGCGCGCACACAGTACAACTATCTGATGACCCTTTGTATCAGGCGGGAGGAGGCCTTCGGGCCGATGGCGTTGGCGTTCCTCCGCGAACCACGATTTGAGGAACTCGGCCTGACGCTGGAAGAACAATTCAACCTCTATCTGGCGACCGCCGAAGCTTTTGCTCCTGAACCAAAGCGGTACACGGCAAAATTGGAATGTCTTCAGAAAGCACAGGCCCTTCTGCCCCGTACTCGATTTTTTGATCCTGCACTCGCCCGCCAGTTACAACACGATATTCAGAAGACGACCGCCGACCTGGATATTTATACCCAGGCGATGAAGGTGTCTCGGCCCCACGATCTCGCTACGCAACGTCTTATCGTGGAAACGGAAGCCGCAGAGTACTTTCTCGAAATTGCGCAAAAACGCGCTGCCGCTTATTACCAAAGTAAATATCACCTTCCGGCCGATTCGAAGACCGCCCAACACTTCGGCGGTCCGCCCAAGAGGTTCGAGCCGGACAATCCTAAAATCCAAAAGGAATTTCCCGGCGCCTGCGCCCCCTTCATGGCTGCGCGGACCAACGCCTTTCATCTCCTGCTGCCGTTCGACTTGAAAATCAGCCGCATGCCGGAGGATCCTCTCGAGGGCGGAGTGCGTATCTTCTATGCCAAGCTCGGGTACTCGTATCCGTTGCGCTACGAAATGGGAAAACTCTGTAGCTACCACGACGGCCAGATGCTCGACCTCGCATTGGACGATCCGAACCTCGTCTTCGTCTCCGTCTCCGAAATTAAAGAGCCGGCCTTTCGCTTTATCCCGCCGGATCGAGCACCGGACACGCCCGATGGATTGGCCTACCCCCTCTCTGTGTTGAACATGGTCGGCTCGCTGGGTCCCTTTATTCAGGTCAGCTGCAAATTCAAAATCTGGTTTGACGCCTCGGTCGTCTCACTGTTGATTCAGGGAGCACCGGACCTGGCGGAATACGGCCTTCAAGGAGCCTCGGGCCTCATGACACGGACCTATGCCTCCGACCGCGTCGAAGCCTATGCAGAATCGTTCCGGCAGCCCTGGCAAGAAGGGTTGAGCTATAACTTTGTCAACCTGCATCTGGGATTGCTCCCCAGTACACCGGCAGCGCTCATTCCGTACAACACGCCGATCTTTACGATCTATCCAGTGTTGAGCCGCCATGCTTACACCTTCGAGGAGAAACCGGCGTGATCGATCTCCGCAGCGACACGGTCACCAAACCCTCCGATGCGATGCGCAAGGCCATGGCCCGTGCCGAGGTCGGCGACGATGTCTATGGGGAAGACCCCACCGTCAATCGTCTCCAAGATATGGCCGCGGCGATGTTGGGGAAAAAAGCGGCCCTCTTCGTCCCTTCGGGTACCATGGCGAATCAACTCTCCATCCGGATCCAGACACAACCGGGTCAGGAAGTAATCGTTGAGAGTAAGAGCCACATTGTCCGTTACGAACAAGGCGCGGCCGGGGCTCTCTCCGGCGTGCAGCTCCATTGGGTGAGTGGTGAACGCGGCATCATGACCGCGGAGCAGATCGTGGCGGCCATTCGCCCCAAAGACCCCTACTCCATACGGACGGCGCTGATCTGTTTGGAAAATACACACAATGCCGGCGGAGGCACCATTTATCCACTCTCGACCATCGAACGGATTCGCGCCGTCGCCGTTCGCCACGAGATCCCGATGCACTTGGATGGCGCTCGCCTGTTCAACGCCGTCGCCGCTACGACCTTACCACCGGCGTCCTACGCCCAGAACTTTGAAACGGTGTCGGTGTGTCTCTCGAAAGGACTCGGCGCGCCGGTCGGCTCACTGATCGCCACCAACGATTCAACATTGATCGATAAAGCCAGACGGTATCGCCGCATGTATGGCGGAGGAATGAGGCAGGCAGGCGTCCTCGCAGCCGCGGGGATCTATGCCCTTGAGCACAATATCGGCCGCCTGAAGGAGGATCACGACAACGCGAAACGTCTGGCGCGTAAACTTCAGCAGATCCCGTCGGTTTCCATCAATCTGCAGCACGTGGACACCAACATCGTGATCTTCGATGTCATCGATCACCGTCTCTCTCCTACCGCCCTGGTTGCTGCTCTCAAACACGAGGGAGTCTTGATTAATCCGATTGGCGGGAGCAGTTTTCGCGCCGTCACCCATCTCGACGTTTCCGCCAAACAGGTCGATGAGGCGGCTGAGGTCTTTGCTCGCGTATTGGGCAATTGAGCCGCCCGCGCATTGACACGTTCTTCCCGCGAAAACTAGAATGCATGCACGTGGAATACGTGATGTCGTTACAGGTTGTGTCGTTCGCACAGATTAGCCAAATTCTGGAGGTCACGGATGCACTCGGGCTCAACCGAGAATGGGTCGAAATTCCCCTGTCGCCGGAAAGTCCGGGAAAGGTGCGACGCACGGCAAACGGCAAGCTGGAGATTATTGTCGATGCAGACCAGCCGTTTGAAGAATGGCTCGGCGCACTTCCGAAACATATTCAACTGGCCCAGAAAATCTAATGGACGCGAACAACTCGGGTACTCTCCCAACGCGAGACGAACTCAACGCTGAACTCCTCGAAGTTCCCGAACCTCCCGAACAACCCGAGGCGATTAACGAACCTGCCTATGAAGATATCGTTCCCGTCGCCCTTCGACATGTCCGCGCCCGGCGTGGGGGAGACCTCGTCAGTGTGATTCTCGTCGGCTCGGGAGCCCGACGCGCCGTCACGGCCCACAGCGATATCGACCTGATTGCTCTAGTAAAAGGACAGGCCGAAGGACACGAGATCGTTCGCATCGCGGATCGCCTCGCGGATATCCGGTATCGAGGGCATAAGGAGGTAGAAGAGGAACTGTCCTACTCTCCCCGCCTGCCTCCGCTCCTGAGAAAAGGGCGTATCCTTTACGACCACGACGGGATCGGTGCCAACCTGATAGAGCGGGCGAACAACCGATTCCGCCAAGGTCCTCCCCCCACAAGCATGAATGAGCAGATTCGAATGAAAGCGGGATGCCTACATTGGCTTGGTAAAGCTCAGGACATGGCCGACAAGCCGGCAACCGCGAACTATCTCTTGATGTTATTCTTCGACGATTTCGTGAACGCGTTTTTCCTGTTGCGTGGCTTGTGGTTAACGGCTCCCGTTGACGTCCCTCGATTCATCACCTCCCGCGATGCCGTTCTCGGGGACTTGGCCGGACGATTTCTGACTGCCTCGACGTTAGCGGAGCGGCTGAACTGCGCCCGTGATCTCGTGCCCCTCTTGTTCAAGGACGTCCCCAATCCAGCCCGGATCGATTGAGCTGACTCGTGCGTGGTGACCCCTGCCCGCGATAGCAAAAGAGCTACTCGTCGCCGTTGATTTGCTCTTCGGCAGGATCCCGTCATCCGGCCGTTCACACCCCGGGCCCCCTTGGCGGAGCCGTTCAGTTGGATCGGGCCAAATGCATCTGGCCCCGGCCCGTCGCAAAATGCCATTGCCCGGGATCCGATCCGCCGTTAGAATGGGGTGGTGATGCCAACGACACCGCGGATCGACATACCTCCGGCGCGCGAAGCTCTTCCCCCGGTGGAGTCCTGCACACTGGTCATCTTCGGCGGGTCCGGCGATCTCGCTCGTCGTCGACTGATCCCCGCCCTCTATAATTTGCTGCTGGACGGACTGTTGCCATCGAGTTATGCGGTCCTAGGATTGGGGCGTAAATCAATGACCGACGAAGCGTTTCGTGCGATGGCTCGCGAAGGCGTCATGGCGTACTCGCGCCAAGCACTGGTTGAGACCACTTGGAATGAATTTGCCGCCCATCTGTTTTACATAGCCGGCGACAACGACGACCCAAACACCTTCGCCGCCTTGAAGTCCAAAGCGGATTCCGTCGAACAGCAATTTCAGATTCCCGGCAATCGGATTTTTTATCTCAGCATCCCGCCGAGCTCCTTTACTTCGGTCTGCGAGGGACTCAACCGAGCCGGGCTTGTGACACGCAACGGCCATCAAAGTCCCTACACCAGGATTATTGTGGAAAAACCGGTCGGCCGTGATCTGGCTTCTGCACGGCAGATTAACGCCGTCACCGGTCAAGTCTTCGACGAGTCACAGATTTTTCGAATCGATCATTACCTCGGTAAAGAGACGGTGCAGAATCTGATGGTGGTTCGATTCGCCAATAGCATTTTCGAGCCGATTTGGAACCATAAATACATCGATCATGTCCAAATCACCGTGAGCGAAACCGAAGGTGTTGGGTCACGGGCTACCTATTACGAGGAGGCCGGTGCGCTGCGCGACATGGTGCAAAATCACCTGCTCCAACTTCTCTGTCTCGTCGCGATGGAACCGCCCTATTCTCTCGATCCGAACGTGGTCCGCAACTCCAAGATGGAAGTCCTTCGCTGTCTCCGTCCCATCGTTGGGAAAGATGTCGAGCTTTGTACGGTTCGCGCCCAATACGCCGAAGGAACAGCACACGAAAAACCGATTCGCGGTTATCGACGAGAGCCGGGCGTCAACACGAATTCTACGACTGAGACCTATGTGGCGGTGAAGTGTTTGGTGGAAAATTGGCGGTGGTCCGGCGTGCCGTTCTATCTGAGAACTGGCAAGGCGCTGCCCCGCCGCGCAAGCGAAGTCGCCGTGCAGTTCAAGGACATTCCCCAAATCCTATTTAACGCGAACGCACG
>Ga0126373_10002185_pt1 | contig 14336 bp, 13 predicted proteins | sample PanSoiMetPlot_11_FD_92545 | JGI IMG/M metagenome (GOLD analysis project Ga0126373, IMG submission 92545) | Tropical forest soil microbial communities from Panama - MetaG Plot_11 | ecosystem: Environmental > Terrestrial > Soil > Tropical forest > Bulk soil | place: Panama | collected 2016-02-17 | reverse complement strand
TTCACCGATATGCGCGCCCGCGGATTGGCGTTCTTCAGATCGTAGATCAACTGCGCCAGATCCTCGATCGAATAGATGTCGTGATGCGGCGGAGGCGAAATCAACTGCACGCCCGGAATGGAATGCCGTACGCGCGCGATTACTTCGTCTACCTTGTGCCCGGGCAACTGCCCGCCTTCGCCCGGTTTCGCTCCCTGTGCGATCTTGATCTGCAGCTCGTCCGCATTGACAAGATAATTCGTCGTTACGCCGAACCGCGCCGATGCGACCTGCTTGATCGCGCTCCGTCGCCAATCGCCGTTTGAATCGCGTTGGAACCGCGCCTCGTCCTCGCCACCCTCGCCCGTATTGGACCTTCCGCCAATTCGGTTCATCGCGATCGCGAGCGTCTCGTGCGCTTCCTTGCTGATCGATCCGAACGACATTGCACCGGTCGCGAATCGCTTCACGATCTCAGCCGCCGGCTCCACATCCTCGAGCGGCACCGGCTGCGAGGCGAACTTGAACTGCATCAGCCCGCGGAGCGTGCACAAATTGTGATTCTGATTGTCGATTAGCCGCGTGTACTGCTGAAATGTCTCGAAGCTCTTCTGGCGCACGGCATGCTGGAGCTTGCTCACGGTGTCCGGATTGAACAAGTGATACTCGCCCCGCGCGCGATATTGATAACTCCCGCCGATCGTCAGTTCGTCATCCGCCTCCGTCACCGGCCGGAACGCATGATCGTGCTTCATCTTGGCTTCGCGCGCCAGCACGTCCAATCCGACGCCTTCAATCCGCGATGCGGTGCCGGTGAAGTAGCGATCGACTAAAGTCTTGTTGAGTCCGATCCCCTCAAACACCTGCGCGCCGCGATAACTCTGCAGCGTCGAGATGCCCATCTTCGAGAAAACCTTGAGCAGTCCTTTGTTAATAGCTTTCTTATAATTCTTCAGAGCTGTCTCAAACGTCACGCGATTCGGAAAATTCTCGCGCGCCGCTTGATCCTCCAGCGTCTCGATCGCCAGATATGGGTTCACTGCGCTCGCGCCATAGCCGATCAGCAAACAGAAATGCATCACTTCGCGCGGCTCGCCCGATTCAATAATGAGCGCCACCTGTGTCCGCGATCCTTCGCGCACCAGATGGTTGTGCACCGCCGACAGCGCCAGCAGACTCGGAATCGGCGCGTACTCCTCATCGATGCCACGGTCGGACAAGATCAGCAGCGTATAGCGCGACTTCACCGCCCGCGACGCGCTCCGGCACAATTCGTCCAGCGCGCGCTCCAATTCCTTCTCTCCGCCCGCCACTCGAAAATGCATCGGCAGCGTGGTCGCGAGCAAATCGCTGGTTGAGACGCGCCGCAGCTTCTCCAAATCGCGATTCGTCAGGATCGGATGCGGCAGCTTCAGCGTATGACAATGCGCTGGCGTTTCTTCCAAAATGTTCCGCTCTGTGCCGATGTAGCTGGTGAGCGACATCACCAGCTCCTCGCGGATCGGATCGATCGCCGGATTCGTCACCTGCGCGAACAGCTGCTTGAAATAATGATACAGCGGCTGCGGCTTGTCCGACAAACACGCCAGCGGCGTATCGACACCCATCGACCCCACCGGCTCTTCGCCGTTTACCGCCATCGGCGTCATCAGGATTCGGATATCTTCATCCGTGTATCCGAAGGCGCGCTGCCGCTGGACGATGGTGTCGAAGTCCGTAGCGTGTACGCTCGGCGGATCGGGCAGGTTGTCGATCAGAACCTGATTGTCTTCGATCCATTTGCGATACGGCCGCCGGCTCGCCAAGCGTTGCTTTATTTCCTGATCGGGAACGATTCCGCCTTCGCGCGTGTCCACCAATAGCATCCGTCCAGGCTGTAACCGGCCTTTGAACTTTACTTCCTCGGGCTTCACCGGAAGCACGCCCGTCTCCGACGCCATGATCACGAGATCGTCGTGCGTGACTAAATAGCGCGCAGGGCGCAGCCCGTTACGATCGAGCGTCGCTCCGATCACACGGCCATCAGTAAACGCGATCGCCGCCGGCCCATCCCACGGCTCCATTAGAGACGCATGGTACTCGTAAAAAGCTTTCTTATCCGCCGGCATCGTGGTGTCGGCGTCCCAGGCCTCGGGAATCAGCATCGCCATGACGTGCGGCAGATCGCGCCCCGCCAGCGTCAGCAACTCCACCGCATTGTCGATGGAAGCCGAATCGCTTCCGCCTGGCGTCACGACCGGAAACAGCTTTTTCAAATCGTCGCCGAACAGGCGCGAGCTCAAAATCTTCTCGCGCGCGTGCATCCAGGCATTATTCCCGCGAATCGTATTGATCTCGCCGTTGTGGCACAGATACCGGTAAGGATGCGCAAGCTGCCACGACGGAAAAGTATTTGTCGAAAACCGTTGATGTACCAGACAGAGCGCGCTCATGGCGTCTGGATCGGTCAGTTCGTTGTAAAACTCCGCGATCTGCGGCGCAAGCAACAGGCCCTTATAGACGATGGTTCGCGCCGACAGCGAGGGAATGTAGAAAAATCCTTTGTCCGGAAGATTCGACGCCGCCATCTCCACTTCCGCGCGCTTGCGAACCACGTAGAGCTTGCGCTCCAGCTCATCTTCTGACATCGCCGCCGCGCCGCGAATAAAAATCTGTTCGATGTAGGGCTGTGAGGCGCGCGCCACGCGTCCGATCGCGTCCACGTTAACCGGCGTATCGCGCCATCCGAGCACGCTCAGCCCTTCCTCGCGCGCGATCCGCTCCAGAATCCCTTCCGCGATCAACCGGTGCGACGGCTCAACCGGCAAAAACACCATCCCCACGCCGTATACGCCCGGAGGCGGAAGCGTGAAGCCGAGCGCCTCGCACTCGCGCGCAAAAAACTTGTGTGGGATTTGGATCAGGATGCCCGCGCCGTCCCCGGTCTCAGGGTCGCAGCCGCAGGCTCCGCGGTGGGTCAGATTGATGAGAATCTGCAGTCCCTTCGAAATGATCTCGTGGGACTGCGCGCCTTTCGTATTTACGACAAAACCAATGCCGCAAGCGTCGTGTTCGTGGCGCGGATCGTACAGACCTTGCTTCGCGGGAAGGCCGACCATGCTTGACTGTACCAGAGATCAAAATATAAGTCTAGCGAAAAGTTCTATTGACTGATTATCAGCTGACTTAATATAATTGTGATATCGATGGATCTTGATCATCTCAAGCTTTTCAAGGACATAGCCCAAACCCGCAGCTTCAGTCGAGGCGCTTCTTTAAACAGTGTCAGCCAGTCCGCTGCCAGCCAGCACGTTCAAGAACTCGAGCATCAATTCGGCACTACGCTGCTCGATCGCAGCACGCGCCCGCTCACCGTCACCGACCCAGGCAAGCTCTATTTGGATATGTGCCGCGAGGTTTTGCGCAAGCGCGATGAGTTCCTGGTTGCGCTCGAACGTATGAAGAGCGAGGTTGAAGGCTCTGTGCGTGTCGCGTCCATCTACTCGGTCGGACTTTCAGAAATGTCGCGCCTGGAGCAGGAGTTCTCACGCCGCCATCCGCAGGCTCGCCTGGAAGTCGAGTACCTGCGGCCCGAAAAAGTCTATGAGGCTGTCGTGTCCGATCAAGTCGATCTCGGCTTGATGAGCTACGCGGAATCAAGCAAAGAAGTGCGCGTGCTTCCCTGGCGCGAAGAGCAAATGGTAGTTGCGGTTTCGCCGCATCATCCGCTCGCGAATCGCGCTGAAGTACTCCCTGAAGACCTCGACGGGCTCGATTTCGTTGGCTTCGACGAAGACCTCCCCATCCGCCGCGACATCGACCGGTTCCTCCGAGACCAGCGCGTTCATGTCAACATCACGCTGCACTTCGACAACCTCCAGATGATCAAAGAAGCAGTAGCGCACGGCTCAGGCCTCAGCATCATGCCGGCGCGGATTATGGAGGAAGAAGTCCGTCAAGGCCGTCTGGTGCCGATCCCGATTGCAGGATTCCAGCTCTTCCGCCCCGTCGGCATCGTGCACCGCCGCAAGAAGCGCTTTCATCGAGCCGGGCAGGCGTTCCTCGAGTTATTACAGGAACCACCCATCGGCTGGACCCCTGCGCCCGCGGCAGCCGACTAAACCGCCGGTGGCGCACGCACTCCTGCGTGCCGTGCCGCGACTCATCGCGACACCTCGTTGACCGCCGTCGCAGCGTTGATCGACGCAGCGCCGGCGGTTGCTGACGAGCCAAGGCCCTGCCACGCTAGGCGCAGGTTGGCGCTAGCGGACAACTCCCTCCGCACTCGAGCTCACGGCTCCTAGGCTCACGATTCACGTGAATGCCGTCTTGGTGCCTCCTTAAGCAGAAACAACAATTCTCAACGACGCGGAACTTCGTCGAAGTCTTAACCCCCAAATGGCCGGGATGCGGCCACCGTTTGCGGAAACATTGCAGGCACATGCTAGGTGTTTGCTTCCGCAGTCTCACGAAACTGAGCGCCCGCTTTGATCCAGACCTTCTTCACCACGTTCAGCTTGCGTCCGGCGTGTTCGCGTAAGAACGACACACCGATCTCCACTTTCGCTGTGACGCCGTCGATCGACCGGAACGCGACGCCACGCTGCCCAACCCGGCGGGCGCACTCCGGCGCAATCGTCCACCCGAGTCCGGCCCCCACCATCTCGAGCGACTTTCGATGATCCGTCGCAAGATGTTTTGGCCGTGGATCGACACCGTGCGATTCGAGCAGCCCGATCACGTAGTCGTGACACGCGGGCGCGAGCGCGCGACGCCAGAAAATAAACGGCTCACCGGCCAACGATTCCAGAGCCAGTTTCCTGCGTCGCGCCAGCCGGTGACGGGAGGGAACCAGAAGAAAGAGCGTCTCCCATCCGAGCGAGGTAAATTCGATTCCCGAAGCCTCTTCGTTTCGATGCGCATATGCCAAGTCGATTTCGCCGCTCCGCAATCGATGCACATGCTCGGCCACGGGCAACTCGCAAATCTCCAGGCGCAAGTCTGGCAAAGCGCGGCCGATTCTCGTGGCGAACCGCCTGAATCCATGGAACACTGAACACGGCTCGAAAGCGATTGAGAGGGTCTCCGCCGATCCGTTCGCGGCTCGCGCCGATCGCAATGCAAGCTCGGCCTGCTGTAAAGTGTGTTGCGCCTGTTCGAAGAATTTTCTGCCGGCCGCCGTGAGTTCCACCGTCGGCCTTGTGCGGCCGACCAGCGGCACACCGACAATCCGCTCGATGTCGCGAATCTGCCGGCTCAACAACGGCTGTGAAACGTGCAATGCCTCGGCCGCACGACTGAAATGCAGTTCACCGGCCAAAGCAACGAAATATCGCAAGTGCCTTAATTCCAGTCCATCGGTCATAACCACCGGTTATTATCTTATGTCCTAATGACATTGGACAAAGCCCCAAGTTGCTTCTAAGTTGAAAGAGTCGTGCAAATCTTCGCGCACGCAGGAGTACATGTGAATACCCAGGAAAGCAAGGCGTTCGTTCAGCGACACTTCGAAGAATTCGTCAACCGCCAGGATCTTAGCGCTGCCGATCGGAATTTCGCGGCAGATTACCTGGAGCACGGTAGCGACGTTCCGCCCGGACTGCTGCCTGGCCCCGCCGGTCCCAAGAAGTACTTGGCCGCCGCGTTCCAGCGTTTCCCCGATATCCACGTCACGATCGAGGACATCCTCGCGGAGGGCGATAAAGTCGTGGTGCGCAATACGTGGCGTGCCACCGATCGCACGACAAATCAAAAAATCGAATTCAGTGGCATCGTGATCTGGCGAATATCCGGCGGTAAGCTCGCCGAACGCTGGGCCTACCTGCAAGCGCCACATCCCATGCACTGAACCGGTGAAGAAATATGATCCTGATCGCCGGTTCCGCTGGAAACATCGGCGCGCCGCTCATGAGAATTCTGGCCGCCACGGATGCCCAACTGCGGGCGCTGGTGCGCGACGTATCGCAAGAATCAGCCCAGTATGAAGCGATGCGCTCCCGCAATGTTGAAGTGGTGGCCGGAGACCTGGCTGCCCCGTCTTCGCTAGACACTGCGTTGTCCGGAATCGAAACGGCATTCCTACTCACCCCGGTCAGCCGCGACCAGGTCACCTGGAAAAGCAATTTCATCCAAAGCGCCAAACGTGCCCGGGTGAAGCGCATCGTAAACCTCTCAGTCGCAGGCGCCGCACCCGATTCGCCTATCATTCTCGGCAAGTGGCATTGGCAGTCCGAGCAAGAGCTGGAGTCATCTGGCATCGCGTGGACCCATCTGCGCCCCTACGACCTGGCCCGCTACAACACGAAAATAATTCTGAGCACCGCGCTCAGCCAAGGCGTTTTTTATTCCACGGTTGGCGATGGTCGGATCGCGATGGTCGACGAAGAAGATGTTGCCGCGGTTGCCGCAGAAGCGCTGCTCAGCCCGCTCCATGCCGGCAAAGTATACACACTCACTGGCCCCGCGGCTCTGAGCTATCCAGAGATCGCCGCCATCATGACCGAGTTCACAGGCAAAGCGATCCACTACATCGACATCCCAGCAGAGGACGCGCGCAGAGGGATGATCGGCGCGGGCCTTCCTGATTGGCTTGCCGACTTTATCTACGACCTAGGCCGCTTGGAAAGCAACGGAGGCGCCTCAGCGGTAAGCCCCGACATCGAGAAGGTCACCGGCAAACCGGCCCTTCCTTATCGCGCAACGCTCTTAAGCATGCTGCATGCGTCGGGAGCTGCCACCTAGCAGCTCTCCAATGCACGCACAGATCCCGCTGGATTCCGCGCGCAGAATCTGCTATTCTTTATCCTTGATGCTCGCCCATCACCACCATCATCATGTCCTCTGGCGGTCGCGGGCGTTCTGATCGATTTCTGAATTCCACTAAAGCCCGCCGATCCAACCGGCGGGCTTTTTTATTGGCGCAAAACGCATGGCATAAAAACATGGATCTCGACTTCAGCAAACTCAACGGCCTCCTGACCGCCGTCATTCAGGACAACCAGACCGGACGCGTCCTTATGGTCGGCTTCATGAACGACGAATCGTTCCGCAAAACGGTCGAAACCGGCTTCGTCACTTTCTTCAGCCGATCCCGCAACAAATTGTGGATGAAAGGCGAGACCTCCGGGCATCGCTTAGTAGTCAAAGAAATCTCAACTGACTGCGATTGCGACGCGTTGCTCATCAAGGTCGAAGCTCTCGGCCCCGGCGTCTGTCACGAAGGTTATGAGAGCTGCTTCTTCCGCCGGCTCGACCACGGCCAATGGAAAGAGTCCGAAGCGCGCGCCTACGATCCTGCCGGAGTCTACGGGAACTAAACATGAAGCTCAAGCTCGGAATTCCCAAAGGCAGCCTCGAAAACGCGACCATCGATCTCTTCCGCCGCGCCGGATTCAACATCACCACCAGCTCGCGCTCTTATTTCCCCGCCATCGACGATCCTGACGTCGAATGCATGTTGATCCGAGCCCAGGAGATGGCGCGATACGTCGAAGACGGCGTGCTCGATGCCGGACTCACCGGCCGCGATTGGATCGAAGAGAGCGAAGCCAATGTCCACGCCGTCGCCGACCTGATCTACGCCAAGCAGAGCTTCGGGAAGGTCCGTTGGGTCCTCGCCGTTCCCGATGCGTCCTCTTTCCGTAGCGTGAAGGACCTCGAAGGCAAAGTGATCGCCACCGAACTCGTCGCGACTACGAAACGCTATCTTGCCTCGAACGGCGTTAAGGCCAAAGTCGAATTCAGTTGGGGCGCGACGGAAGTAAAGCCGCCCGAACTCGCCGACGCCATTGTCGAAGTCACCGAGACCGGCTCCTCGCTGCGCGCCAACAAACTGCGCATCATCGAGACTGTGCTCGAATCGAATACGCAGTTGATCTCCAATGTCGACTCCTGGAAAGACGACTGGAAGCGCCGCAAGCTCGAAGACATCAAAATGCTGCTCGAAGGTGCCATCAACGCGCTCGGCAAGGTTGGCCTCATGCTCAACGTCCGCAAAGAGTGCCTTCCGGCCGTGCTCGGCCTTCTGCCAGCGCTGAAGAAACCCACCATCTCCAACTTGAGCGACAACGAATGGGTCGCCGTCCACACGATTCTTGACGAAAACACCGTGCGCAATATCATCCCGCGCCTCAAGGAAGCGGGCGGGCAGGGAATTGTCGAGTATCCCCTGAACAAGATCGTGATGTGAGCATGCTCCGAATCCTCCCCCTGGAAGACGCGCAAGGTTTCATCGCCCGGAAAGCCGTGCAGCTGGCCGAGGCGGTTGAGACCGTCACGCCGATTCTCGATGCCGTTCGCTTGCGCGGCGACCACGCGTTGCTCGGATTCGCACGCAAGTTCGACGGGTTCGAAGGAACAAATCTTCGGGTTTCCGAATCTGAACTGTCGGATGCTGCTTCGCGCGTGTCGCCCGAATTCCGCACCGCGCTCGAAACTGCATCCAAGAATATTCGCGAATACTCTCGAATCCAGCTCCCGCGCGAGACCTCCGTCCAATTTCACGACGGCCGGCGCCTCGGCCAAATCGTTCGACCGCTCGATTCAATGGGAGCTTACATCCCGGCCGGCCGCTACCCGCTGCCGTCGACGTTGCTGATGACTGCGATTCCGGCGCAAGTAGCCGGAGTCCAAGCCATCTGCGTTACCTCCCCGCGCCCAAGCTTGGAAATTCTCGCCGCCGCGAATTTCCTCGGCGTATCGAACGTCTTCCGCATCGGTGGCGCTCAAGCCATCGCCGCGCTCGCCTTCGGGACGGAAACCATCCCCAAAGTTGATCGGATTGTCGGCCCCGGAAGCATCTACGTAACCGCTGCTAAGAAAGCGCTCGCGGGCGAGGTCGGCATCGACTTCATCGCCGGTCCCACCGAAATCGTCATCGTCGCCGAGGATGCGAACCCAAAACACGTCGCTGCAGACATGCTGGCGCAAGCCGAGCACGACGTGGAAGCGTCGTCCATACTGCTCACCACTTCGCGAGTGTTGGCCGAAAGAGTCGCGCAGGAAGTCGCGCGCCAGCTCGAAAATCTCCCCACCGCTTCCGTCGCCTGCGAATCGATTTGCAACCACAGCGCCGTGATCCTGTGTCCGTCTGTCGACGCCGCTGTCGACGCATCCAATCGCCTTGCGCCCGAACATCTCGCTCTGTACGATGAGGCCCTGCTCGCGAAAATCCGGCACGCGGGCAGTGTCTTTTTAGGTCCCAGCAGCCCCGAGGCGGCCGGCGATTACGCATCTGGCCCCAACCACGTCTTACCCACCGCGGGTGCTGCGCGAATCCGTGGCGGGTTGTCGTCGGCCGATTTCGTCAAAATCATTTCCGTCCAGCAGCTAACTTCCGACGGCCTGGCTCGCCTCGCTCCGTCCATAACGACGCTGGCTCGCTCCGAAGGCCTGGAAGCGCATGCGCGCTCTGTGGAGGTCCGGCTTGGCAAATAAGAAAATCGATCTCCCGCCCGGCGTCCTGCAACCGCGCGAAGCGGTGCTGAACATGTCGCCCTACTCGCCGCCCACCGCCGGCCGCGCAGGAAAACTGCGGCTCGACTTCAACGAAAACACTGTCGGCGCTTCCCCCAAAGTCGTCGAGTACCTCCGCGAGCATCTCACCGAAGACGGCTTGTCTGTTTATCCCGAATACGGCGAAGTAAAGCGCGAGCTGGCCCAATTCTTCGGAGTCGATCATGATGACTTCATCCTCACCAACGGCACCGATGAAGCTATCCAGGTTCTCATCAATACTTACGTCGATGACAACGACGAAGTGCTCGTGCTCCAGCCGTCTTACGCGATGTACCGCTTCTACGCCGAGGTCGCCGGGGCCAATGTCGGCGCGATTCCCTATCGCGCCGAGAAGCTCGCCTTCCCGCTCGAAGAACTGCTCGAAGCGATCCGGCCCGCCACGCGCGCGGTTCTGATCGCGAATCCCAACAACCCCACCGGTACGGGCACATCGCGCGTGGGCATCGAACGGATCCTCGAAAAAGCAAGCGGCGCAGCCGTCCTGATCGACGAAGCCTACTATGAGTTCTGCGGCATCACCGCGCTCCCGTTGATAAACGACTACCCGAACCTCTTCGTGAGCCGTACATTTTCCAAAGTCTACGGTATGGCGGCCATGCGCCTTGGGTGTCTCTTCTCGCAGTCGGGCAACGTCGACTTTCTGCACAAAGCTCAGTCACCGTACAGCGTGAACAGCGTCGCGGTGCTGGCTGCGCGCGCCGCAATCCAAGACCGCGAATATGTCGAAAAGTATGTCACTGAAATCCTGGCCGCGCGAGAGCTTCTGTGCGTCGGTCTCGAAAAACTCGGAATCAAGTATTACGACAGCCGCGCGAATTTCATCCTGTTCGAAGCCGGCGCGCGCGCCATCCCCTTGCGCGATGAATTGCGCCGCCGCGGCGTCCTGGTGCGCGACCGGAGCTATGAAATCGCCGGCTGCGTGCGCGTGACGGTCGGCACGCGCGACCAGGTCCGACAATTCCTCGCCGGGCTGGAGCAGATCTGGTGAGCGCTTTTTCGCAGATCTTGGTGTTCGACATGGACGGAGTGCTGGTAGACGTCAGCGAATCCTATCGCGAGACCATCGTTCGCACCGTCGCGCATTTCACCGGTCAGACGATCACTCGCGCGAAGATTCAGGAATACAAAAACCAGGGTGGATGGAACAACGATTGGGCGCTGTCACAGAAGATCAGCAAAGACCTAGGCGTCGAGGTCCCCTACGCAACGGTCATTGAATACTTCAACTTCCTGTTCCTCGAACAAGGCCTCATACATCACGAGCGTTGGCTCCCGCGCGACGGTTTGCTCGATCGCTTGAGTGCGAAGTTCGAGCTTGCTATCTTCACCGGCCGAACGACCGAGGAAGCCGAGATCACTCTGAAACGCGAGGGCGTGCGCGACCGTTTTCTGCTCATGACCGCCAACGACGTCGAACACGAAAAGCCCGCGCCCGATGGTTTGCTGAAAATCGCCGCGATGCGTCCGTCGAAAAAGATACTCTATGTCGGCGACACTGTCGACGATGCCCGCTGCGCCCGCGCCGCTAACGTGCCTTTCATCGGAATCGCCGCTCCGTCGCACGAGCGCCGCGCCGAGCTGCTCAACCTGTTCGCGCTAGAGGGCGCCATCCAGGTTCTCGGGGAGATCAATGAAATCGGCTAGCCGCCGTGGCGCACGCACTCTGCGTGCCGCGTCCGCACTCATGGGGACGCCCAGCCTCGCGTCACGCACATCGGCCGTCGAACGCCTGACCAAGGAAACCCAAATCAGCGGCACGTTAAAGCTAGATGGCCGCGGCAAGTACGACGTTTCCACCGGCATTCGTTTCTTCGATCACATGCTCGAGCTGTTCACCAAGCACGGCGGCTTCGACCTCAAGCTGAAGGCCACAGGCGACCTCGACGTCGACCAGCACCACACCGTCGAAGACGTCGGGATCGTTCTCGGCCAGCTTTTCTCCAAAGCTCTCGGCGATCGCAAAGGCATCAACCGGGCCGGGTATTTCGTGATGACCATGGACGAAACGCTCGCCGTCGTCGCGCTCGACTTGAGCGGCCGGCCCACGCTGGTCTACGACAACAAGGTCAAAGTGCGCCTCGTTGGCGATCTGCAGTCCGAGCTAGTCGAAGACTTCTTCGGCGGCTTCGTGAATCACGCGGGCGCGAACCTGCACGCCAAAGTCATGTACGGCCGCTCGAACCATCACAAAATCGAAGCGATCTTCAAGTGCTTCGGCCGCGCGCTGCGCTACGCTTGCTCGAAAGACGCGAGACTCAAAGACCAGCTCCCATCCACCAAAGGTCTGCTGTGAAGAGCCCCCTGTTATGATCACGATCTTCGACTACGGTGCCGGCAATCTTCGCTCTGTCCAGAACACGCTCGCCGAGATCGGCGCGGATCACGAACTGGTTCGTGATGCCGAAGGCCTCCGCCGCGCGACGAAAATCATCCTCCCCGGTGTCGGACATTTCGGCCAGATGATGCGCGCGCTCGATCAGATGCAAGTCCGCGGCGCGCTCATCGAACGCATCCGCGCCGGTTTACCGTTCCTCGGAATCTGCCTCGGCCTCCAAGGGTTGTTTGAAGGAAGCGAAGAGGCTCCGGAACAGCATGGCCTGGGATTGTTTCCGGGCCGGATCCGGCGCTTCGCCGCCGATGCCCGCGTCCCGCACATGGGCTGGAACGAAATCGTGCCGCGCAACGGTGCACGGCTGTTCAAAAATCTCCCCACGCCTCCATATCTCTACTTCGCGCATAGCTACTACGCACCAGTCATCGACGCTACCGCGGCGACGTGCGACTACGTCACCACCTACACCGCCGTACTCGAATCCGGCAATGTGTTCGGCGTGCAATTTCACCCGGAAAAATCCGGTCCAATCGGCCTCAAAATCGTGCGCAACTTCGTCGAGCTCTGACAGATGCTGGCCAAGCGTATCATCCCCTGTCTTGACGTCACCGGCGGCCGCGTCGTAAAAGGCGTCCACTTCGTGGGCCTCCGCGACGCTGGCGATCCGGTCGAACTCGCAGCGCGCTACAACGACCAGGGTGCCGACGAGCTGGTCTTTCTCGACATCACCGCATCGAGCGACGCCCGCGAAATCATGGCCGATCTGGTCGACCGCACCGCGCGAAAGGTCTTCATCCCGCTCACCGTTGGCGGCGGCATCCGGTCCATCGACGATGCGCGCAAGATCCTTCACTCGGGAGCGGAAAAAGTCAGCGTGAACACGGCAGCGGTTCGCCGCCCGCAGCTCATCAAAGAGCTCAGCGAAGAATTCGGCGCGCAAGCAGTAGTGCTGGCGATCGACGCCCGCAAGAACCCGAACGGCGGCTGGAACGCGTTCACGCGCGGCGGCCGCGACGACGAAGGCATCGATGCAGTGGAGTGGGCGATGGAAGGCGAGATGCTCGGAGCGGGCGAAATCCTGCTTACTTCGATGGACACCGACGGCGTGCAAGGCGGCTTCGATTGCGGCCTGACCTGCGCGGTTTCGAAAGTCACGCACATTCCGGTAATCGCATCGGGCGGGGCTGGCAGACCGGAGGACTTCGAGCGCGTGCTCACCGAAGGCCGCGCCGACGCGGCGCTAGCAGCCTCCATCTTTCACTACGGCACTTATACGGTCAGCGACCTGAAGCGCTTTCTCGCTGCGCGCGGAATTCCGGTGAGGCCGGCATTTTGAGGTCAGCCGCATGATCATCCCCTGCATCGATCTGATGGACGGCAAAGTCGTCCAGCTGGTTCAGGGGCGCGACAAGGCGCTGGAAGCCGGAACGCCGCTCGAGATGCTCCATCGTTTCGCAGTGTTTCCGCAAATCCAGGTGATCGACCTCGACGCTGCGATGGGCAAAGGCTCGAACGATGACTTGGTCCAACTGGTCGCTTCCCGCGCAGTCGCTCGAGTCGGCGGCGGAGTGCGGTCGCCGGAACGCGCGCGAACGCTAGTGGAACAGGGCGCCTTCCGCATCATTGTCGGAACCGCCGCGTTCGAGCGCGAACTGCTCGCCGAGATCGCCGACGCCGTCACACCTCAAAGGCTGATCATCGCACTCGATTCTCGCGGCGGGAAAGTCGTGGTACGCGGCTGGCGCGAAACCACCGAGTTCACGGCCGAGGAAATGATCCCGCACTTCGAGCCCTACTGCTCCGGCTTCCTTTGCACCTACGTCGACAAAGAAGGTCTCATGCAGGGCACGAACCTTGACTGGTTCCGTCGTCTCCGCGCCGTGACAAAGCATGAACTGACCGCCGCAGGCGGCATCACGACCATGGATGAAGTCCGCGAGCTCGCGAGACTCGGCATCAATGCTGCGCTCGGAATGGCGATTTACACCGGCAAGCTTAGTCTAGAAGAACTTGCCAGCTCACTCGGTTCGGATACCCAATAGTCCGGTTCCCAATGCGCCAATTCTTCGCGCTGGCCGTAGCCCCACAGTACCGCGCACGTTCGTACGCCGGCTCGCCGCCCGGCCTCCATATCCGCGGCGGAATCTCCGACCAGCAGGCAATCTCGCCGGTCGACACCGAACACTTCAAGAGATCGCAGGATCACATCCGGTTCGGGCTTGGCAGGGAACCCATCGGTGCCTTGGACATGATCAAAGTACGAAAGCAGTTCGAACTGTTCCAGCACCGCCCGAGTAGTCGGGGTGCCCTTCGTTGTTGCAGTTGACTTGCGGCCAGGAAGGGACGCCAGCGCCTCGGCCACTCCGGGATAGCGGTGCGTGGCGCTGTGGCCGCGTCCGAGATAGATACGACGATAGTCGGCTACCAGCGCTTCCAACTGATCACGCGAGTACTCAGGGAGCAGGCATTGAAACAGGTCGATCAAGTGGCGGCCAATGTATCGCCGCAGCAGGTTATCGCTTGCAGCGCT
>Ga0126373_10002184_pt1 | contig 14340 bp, 14 predicted proteins | sample PanSoiMetPlot_11_FD_92545 | JGI IMG/M metagenome (GOLD analysis project Ga0126373, IMG submission 92545) | Tropical forest soil microbial communities from Panama - MetaG Plot_11 | ecosystem: Environmental > Terrestrial > Soil > Tropical forest > Bulk soil | place: Panama | collected 2016-02-17 | reverse complement strand
GTAATAAAGGGCTTCGCTAGGGCTGCTTCCCTTGGCAGGCAGGGGGCTGCCCCCTACATTGCCTGATATTGGGGACGTGAAGCCGCCACGATTTGCGGGCACGCATGACCACCCGCGGGACTCCGGTTTGCCGGGGACCAAGGACGAGAGATGAACGCCAATCTGCGCAATTTCGCCCTGTGGGTGATCATTGTCCTGCTGCTCCTTGCCCTGTTCACGCTGTTTCAGAATCCTGGCCAGCGCACGACATCGCAGGACATTTCCTTCTCGCAGCTCTTAAGCGACGTCGATCAGGGCCGGGTGCGCGACGTGCTCATCCAGGGCCCCGAAATCCACGGCACCTATACCGACGGGCGCAGCTTCCAGACTTATGCGCCAAGCGATCCGTCGCTCATTCAGCGGCTGTACAATAAAGGCGTGCAGATCACCGCGCGGCCGCAGTCCGATAACGTGCCGTGGTTTGTGTCGCTCCTGATTTCCTGGCTGCCCTTTGTCGCGCTGATCGGGGTGTGGATTTTCCTGTCACGGCAGATGCAAGGCGCCGGCGGCAAGGCACTCGGCTTCGGCAAGAGCCGCGCCAAATTGCTCACCGAGGCGCATGGCCGCGTCACCTTCGAGGACGTCGCCGGCGTCGACGAGGCCAAGCTCGATCTGCAGGAGATCGTCGAATTCCTGCGCGATCCCGCGAAATTCCAACGGCTCGGCGGCCGCATCCCGCGCGGCGTGCTCTTGGTCGGCCCGCCCGGTACCGGCAAGACGCTCTTGGCGCGGGCGATCGCCGGCGAAGCCAATGTGCCGTTCTTCACCATTTCCGGCTCGGATTTCGTCGAGATGTTCGTTGGCGTCGGCGCCAGCCGCGTCCGCGACATGTTCGAACAGGCGAAGAAGAATGCGCCCTGCATCATCTTCATCGACGAGATCGATGCGGTCGGCCGTCATCGCGGCGCCGGTCTCGGCGGCGGCAATGACGAACGCGAGCAGACGCTCAACCAGCTCCTCGTCGAGATGGACGGGTTCGAGGCCAACGAAGGCATCATCCTGATTGCCGCGACCAACCGGCCCGACGTGCTCGATCCGGCGCTCCTGCGTCCAGGCCGTTTCGACCGCCAGGTCGTGGTCCCGAATCCAGACGTTGTCGGCCGCGAGCAGATCCTCAAAGTTCACGTCCGCAAGGTTCCGCTGGCGCCCGATGTCAATCTCAAGACCATTGCGCGCGGCACGCCGGGATTCTCTGGCGCCGATCTGATGAACCTCGTCAACGAGGCCGCACTGATGGCGGCGCGTCGCAACAAGCGTATGGTGACGCAGGTCGAGTTCGAGGACGCCAAAGACAAGGTGATGATGGGCGCCGAACGCAAATCACTCGTCATGACCGAAGAGGAAAAGCTTCTGACCGCCTATCACGAGGGCGGACACGCGATCGTCGCGATCAATGTCAAAGCCACCGATCCGGTGCACAAGGCCACCATCATCCCGCGCGGCCGCGCGCTGGGCATGGTCATGCAACTGCCTGAACGCGACAAACTCTCGATGAGCCGCGAACAAATGACCTCGCGGCTCGCCATCATGATGGGCGGCCGTGTCGCCGAGGAATTGGTATTCGGCCGCGAGCGGGTGACCTCTGGCGCTGCATCCGATATCGAGCAGGCGACCAAGCTTGCGCGCATGATGGTGACGCGCTGGGGCCTATCCGACGAACTCGGCACGGTCGCTTATGGCGAGAATCAGGAAGAAGTATTCCTAGGCTATTCGGTGGCCCGCCAGCAGAACATTTCGGAAGAGACGGCCAAAAAGATCGACGCCGAAATCCGTCGCCTGGTGGAAGCGGGCTATGACGAGGCGCGCACCATACTCACCGCCAAGCGTGCCGATCTCGAGACGCTCGCCAAAGGCCTCCTCGAATTCGAAACCCTGACCGGCGACGAAATCAAGGATCTGCTGTTGGGCAAGCGGCCGAATCGCGAGTCGGTGATCGAGCCGCCGACAACGCCGCGTGCCTCGACCGTGCCGACCGCCGGCGCCGGCCGTAATCGGCCGCGCCCGGAAACCGGCCCGATGGAGCCGCAGCCGCAGGCTTAACTTAACTGCGGTTGCTCGTTCATTCGCCGTTGAGTTTTGCTGTTATCCTTCGCCGCGTAACGTAGTGAGCGGGGAGGATACAGCCCATGCGCCAGATGATTTTGGTCGGCTTTCTGCAGGCGCAGAATTGCACCAATCTCGCGAGCTCCTGGCGCCACCCGCAGTCGCGCACCGACAGCTGGTCGCCGGATTTCTACCGCCATATTGGCCGCGTGCTGGAGGCCGGCAAATTCCATCTCGGCTTCTTCGACGATCGCCTGTCGATGCCGGACATGTATGGACGCAATCACGCCCACACCGTCGCGCACGGCATTCGCTGCGTAAAGCTTGATGCCGTCACCGTGCTCACCGTGATGGGCATGGCGACCGAGCGGCTCGGCCTGGGCGCCACCTATTCGACGAGCTACTACGAACCTTTTCATGTCGCGCGGGTGTTCGGCACGCTCGATCTGATGACCGGCGGCCGCGCCGCCTGGAATGTTGTCACTTCGCTCAACGACGGCGAAGCGCAGAATATGGGCCGCGACGAGGTGATCGATCATGACGCGCGCTACGATCGCGCCGACGAATTCATGGAAATTGTGCTCGGGCACTGGGACACGTGGGAAGACGATGCCATCGTGCAGGACAAGGCAAGCGGTTTGTTTGCTAAATCTGACAAAGTGCATCGGCTGGATTACACGGGCCGCTACTACCGCTCGCGCGGGCCGTTCACGGTGCCGCGCTCGGCGCAAGGCCATCCCGTGATCATCCAGGCTGGCTCAAGCGGCCGCGGCAAGACTTTCGGCGCGCGCTGGGGCGAGGTGATTTTCGTCGTCTATCCGAATATCGAAGTCGGCAAGCGCGACTACGCTGCATTCAAGGCCGAGGTGGCGCGCTTTAACCGCGATCCCGACGAGATCAAGATCACGCATCTCATCAATACCGTGGCGGCGGCGAGCAAAAGTGAGGCGGAAGACAAATGGGCCGAGATCAAAAAACTGCCGCTTGAAATTGACGCGCTCTCGCTGCTTTCAGAGGCGCTCAACTTCGATTTTGCCAAAAAGGGCATGGATGAGCCGTTCACCGATGCGGAATTGGACGAGATGTCCGGTCTGCAAGGCATCCGCGATCGCGTTACAAGCGTGAAGAAAAATCCGACGGTGCGCGAATTCATCGAGATCAGCGGCCGCGGCCGCGTGCACAATGCGATCATCGGCGGGCCGAAGGAAATCGCCGATCAGCTCGAAGCCTGGTTTGCGGCGCCGGCCTGCGACGGTTTCGTGCTTTCCGCCACCCACCTGCCGGGCGCCTATGAGGACTTTGTCCGTTTCGTGATTCCGGAACTGCAGCGCCGTGGTTTGTTCCGCAAAGATTTTGCTGGTGCGACGCTGCGTGAGAATCTTGGACTGCAACGGCCGGAAATCAGCAGCTGGCGCCCGTCATCGGGACGTACACCATTATGAAACCTTCGCGCCGCAGAATCGCCATCGTTGGGGTGCGTGCGACGGCCGCTTTGGTGGAACCGACGCCGCGAATCATGGAAATTTTCTGCGGAGCGGAACGAAATGCGCTCCGCCGGGTTTGGACGCGCGAAGGGCGTTCGGGGATCCAATATGATGCGAGCTGTTTTCGCGGTTGCGACTATTGTGCTGGTGGCCGTTCTGCCGATGCAGGCGGCCGCTCAATCCGCATCCCACAACTTCTCGGGACTTTGCGCGTTCTACCCGGCTCACGGCAACGGCCTGACGGCGGCGCATCGGACCCTGCCGTTCGGCACGCGCGTTCGCGTCAGCGATCCGAAAACCGGGCGTAGCGTTACTGTGACCATCAACGATCGCGGTCCGTTCGGGAAACACCGCGTGCTTGACCTTTCGCCGAATGCGGCGCGCGCGCTCGGAATGATTAGCCGCGGCGTGATCTATGTTAAAGCCGAAGTTCTGTGACTGGGAACTCGTGCGCAAGGGCTGATCATTTACCGCGTTAATTGAGCCGCAGCTCGGTGATGTGCCGTGGGTCGGGATCGAGATCGCCCTTCTCGACGCGCTTGACGAGGTCGGTCAGCACGGCATTGGCGCGGCAGGACAGGCCGAGTTTTTCGCCTTCGCGCACGACAAAACCGTTGAGAAATTCGATCTCCGTGCGCCGGCCTTTCTGCATGTCCTGGCCCATCGACGGGCGTTGGCCCGCCGCAGTGCGGGCTGCATCTTTGAAGCGCTGCGCGTCGCACGTCTGCATCGCCGCCTCATCGCCTTCTCCAGCACGCGCGATGGTTTCGGGCTCGAGATGCAGGACCTCCTCCAGTTCATAGCCGAGCGCTTGCCCGACGCGGATCGCTTCGGAACCGAGCCGGGTGGCGAAACGGCGGATTGGCTCGGTTTTGAGCATTTCGCCGCCGGGAAGTCCGGTGCAGGCGGACAGTCCGTTCTGCATCGCATTGGCGACGAGCTTGGACCAGCGTTCGCCCCACAGATTGCTGGTGACCTTGGCGCTGTCGGCAAATGCGACCAGCCGGCATACTTCTTCGGCGCGCGGGGTGACGCGGCCATGCACCTCGCCGGTCCGAAACACCGTGTGCGCAGCGCCGTGCTTGGCCGCGCCGCGGTGAATAAGCCCGGGTTCCGACAAATTGACGGTGATGCTCGAGGCGATACAGCCGAGCGTCTTGCCCCAACCGACGACGCCGGCGACGGTCGGCTCGTTGATACAATTCTGCAATGAAACGACATAGCCGTCCGGCGCCAGATATTGGCTGATCAGCATCGTCGCCCAGGCGGTGTCGTAGGATTTCATGCAAACGAAGGCGATATCGACCGGCTTTTCCTTAGCGAGCCGCTGCGCGTCGGTCACATGGAGCGCGCGTACCGGCACGGTAAATTCCGGTTCTTTCATTGCGTGCGTCACGCGCAAACCGTGTTTGCGCATATGCTCGACATGGGCCGGCCACGGATCGATGAAGGTCACGTCCTCGCCGGCTTGCACCATATGCGCGCCGGTATAGCCGCCGACCGCGCCGGCCCCGACGATCGCAATTTTTCGGCCCATTCTGTCCTCCTGGTATCGCTAAGCGGCAAACTAGCGGGCCCATCGCCGCTCGGCCATAGGGATCATCCCGTGTTTGGCGGCAGCCACTTGGCGGACTACGCTAAAGGTCTGCCCACACGCTTGAGAGATCTCGGAGGAACTACGATGGCGGAAAACAGAAGCGTGAAAGCCGAAGAAATTATCGCTCTGAGCAAGAAAGAAGGTTTTTTGGCGAAACAACTCTATGTGGTGTTCACGACGCCCACCAACGGCATCGGACCAGTCATGAAAAACGTCAAGGAGCACCTTGCATTTCAGGTGAGGCTTGAAAAAGAGGGCATCATGTTTGCCGCGGGTCCAAATTGGACCGACGACGAGAAATCGTGGGATGGCGACGGCATGGTCGTCATCAGGGCTAATTCTCTCGCAGATGCGAAAAAAATTATGGAACGCGATCCGATGCACAAAAGTGGCGCACGAAAAAAATACGGCCATGGTTTGTGAACGAGGGAACGGTGTCCATCCGGCTTAACTATTCGCAAGGAACATTTGAGATGATTTGAAGAGCATCGGCGGTCGATAGATTTGTTAACCGCGCGCGGAATAGCCGCCGTCAACCGGCAGCACCGTGCCGGTCACGAAATCCGATGCCGGACTACACAAAAACACCGCCGCTCCGGCCAGGTCGTCGGGCTCGCCCCATCTGCCCGCGGGCGTGCGCGAAAGAACGAAGTCGTAAAGATCAGCGACTTGCTGCCGCGCTCTGCGCGTCAGCTCGGTATCGATCCAGCCAGGCAGGATGGCATTGACTTGAATATTGTCCGGCGCCCATGCGCAGGCAAGCGAGCGCGTGAGCTGGACGAGGCCGCCTTTGCTCGCGGCATAAGCGGCAACTGTCGCCGCGCCGAACAGCGAGTACATCGAGCCGATATTGAGAATCTTGCCGCGGCCAGCTGCTTTCATATGCGGATAGGCGGCTTGGGCACAGAACAATGCGGCGCCGAGATTGACGTCCAAAATCTCATGCCAATCCTGTTCCGAGATTTGCTCAGGAGGTTTTCTTCTGTTCATCCCGGCATTGTTGATGAGGATGTCGCAGGCGCCGAAATCCGTGACGACGGCTTCGATCAATTTGCGGCATGACGATGCTGACGAGGCCTCGAACGCATAGAAACGGGTCCGCGGTGCCGACGCGATCAATTCGTTGACGGCTGTCTGCCCCTTGCTTTCATCGCGCGCGGCGAGCGCTATCGAGGCTCCAGCCCGGGCAAGCCCGCGCGCCATAGCGAGGCCGAGACCGCCATTGCCGCCGGTGACGATCGCCACGCGGCCAGTCAGGTCGAAAGGATTCAAGGGCGACTCCAAAAGTGGTTCGTGATAGGTCGGCCATCTAAGACCAGCCTGCGGGTAATCGGCAATGCCACTGCAAAATCGCGTCGACCCGTTCGGTGAACTTTTTGCCCACCCGGCGCGCGGCACTTTCATGGGCAATCGCGGCGGGCGGTTTCATACCGAGGCACGGAGGCTCACGGCGCGGCGTTGGGCTTCGCGGCAGTGGATCTGCTGTGTGCTCGCGTTCAAAGAACGGCATCGCGAGGTATGGGGGCGGTTCTATACCGAGCTATTTTTTCTCGATGAGCCGACCGCGTTCGCCGCCGGGCACCGACCTTGCTTCGAATGCCGGCGGCGGGATGCGCAAAACTTTGCCGAGCATTGGCGTGTGGCGCGCCGCCTGCGCAGCCGTCCGCGCGCCGCGGAGATGGATGAAGTGCTCCATCGCGAGCGTTTGCAAGGCCGCGCCAAGCGCCGGCACCGGCGCGGCATCGACGGCTTGCCGGATGGCGCCTTCATCGCGCTGGACGACGCAGCTTTCGCCGTCCGCGGCGATGTGCTGCTGCGCTGGACGCCCGATGGCTATGAGGCGCGCGTGCCGCGGCGGCGCGGCACAGTGGTCGAGGTGCTTACACCGCCGGCGATCCTTGGCGTGCTCGCCGCCGGCTATCAGCCGCACTGGCATCCGAGCGTCGCGATCGCATAAGCGCATCTCGATCACCGTCCGTCATCCTGAGGTGGCCGCGAAGCGGCCCTCGAAGAATGGGCCGAGGTTATCCAGCTTTCGCAGCCTATTTAGTCTAGTTTCAACCCCGAAATGCCGCCTTGATGTTTTCAACCGTCGCGCCGGGCGCGCGTGCCGCGGTGATGATGCGCGCCTCTTGCTTGGCAAGGCCGTCAAGCGCCGCTTGCATCGCGTCGATTTGATCGATCGGTACCGCGACGGCGCCGTGGCGGTCGGCGTGAATGAGATCGCCGCCCGTCACCGCCATGCCGTGAACGGTCACCGGAATGCCGAATTCAACCACATGCACATAAGCGTGCGAGGGCGCAAAGGAGCCGGCGAGCATCTGAAAGCCCGGAGCGACGGCGGGAATGTCGCGCACCGAGCCGTTGGTCACGGTGCCGAGGCAACCGAGCGCCTGGTGCACGTTGGTCTGCACTTCGCCCCAGAACGCGCCGTAGCCCGGCGGCTCGTCTTTGTCTTCAATCACGACGACGCTTGGGCGCGGCGCCGCCGCAACGTAATCGAGATAGTCCATCCGTTTTTGCATGTAGCTTGGGCCGCTGACTTTATCGCGGGCGCGAATGGTAACGGTCTTGGCGAAACCCACCATCGGCGGCAAATCGGGGAACGGACAATGCAGATGCACGGCGGTATAGCCGGCGCCGCGGCGCTCGGGCGCGACGATCTCGATCAAGTTGCAGACGGTCGGCGTGTCGATCGACCGCAAAAAAGCAAATTGACTGTCCGAGACCACGATACTTCCCCCTTTTTGCATCAGCATAAATACAGCTCCACCAAGATCTAATCCCACGTTGCCGCGACGATCGCGGCGATGATTACTTGGACAAGAACGATCACCGCCACGCAACCAGCCCAGCCGGCCGCTGTCCAAGCAAAGCCGGTGATGAAAGCACCCGCGCTGCCTCCGACATAATAGATCGATACATAGAGCCCCACCGCGGACGAACGTCCCTCTTTGGCCGAGAGCACGACATAGCCGGTCGATATTGCCTGACAGGCCATGCCGCAGACCGCGCAGAGAGTAAGCCCCGCGATAATCAGCGCAATGGGCGGCGCCAACAGCAGCAATGCGCCGACCACCCACAGGGCGACGACCCCAAGCACAAAGCGGCGGCGGCCGAACAGTGCAACCGCCCGGCCGACCCAGGGCACGATCGGACTGCTGACCAGATATGTGAGAAACAAGGCGCCGAGCAGCGTCGGCGAAAAGCGGTAAGGCGGCGCTGCCAGATGGAAGTTCACATAGGTGAACGCCGCGACGAAGTTGAACAGCACGCCAAACCCGATGGCATAGGTCGCCACCAGCTGCCGGTTGCGCAAATGACGCATCATTTGCGTGAGCGATGTCATCAGTCCGCCGGAACGGGTGAAATTGCGCTCGCGCGGCAGCATCGCGGCGACAATGATGGCGGCAACGAGCGTGAGCAGCGCCACCACCTGGAATGCCGCACGCCACCCGATCACATCGGTCAAGAGGCCTGGGACAAAGCGCCCACTGAAGCCGCCGATCGCCGATCCGGAGATATAAAGCCCGGCGACGCGTGTGACGTCGGCAGGCGGCCACTCGTCGCCGATATAGGCGACCGTGACCGCAAAGATTGGCGGCAGCAACAGACCCTGGACGAAACGCCAGAAAGTGAGCTGCGCCACGCTGCCGGCGAAGGTCATAATCAGCATCGGCACTACGACCGCGAACATCGCGGCAGTGATCAAGCGCTTGCGACCGGCGACATCGGCGAGCGCACCGGTGAACGGCGCCGAGAGCGCGATCGCCGCTGTGCCGGCGGTCATCAACGCGCTGATTTCACCCGGCCCGACATGAAACTCGCGGGCCAATTCTGGCAGCAGCGCTTGCGGAGAATAGAGATTGACGAAAGCGGCAAAGCCCGCGGTGGCCACCGCGAGGCTCCGTGAATCGAAAGCCATAAGACATTATCGGCGAGCGCGGCGCCGAAAGCACGCCCATTGCGCCGAATGTCTGGCAACGGGACGCGGTCAGGCGCGCAATCGATAGACGTTCGCCGCAGGCCGTTCTTCATGCGTCAGCGCGCCATCCTCGATGTAGAGGATGCGGTTGGCGAATTCGAGGAGCCGCGTGTCGTGCGTCACGACCAGGACGGCCCGACCGTGTTCTCTGGCGATGCTGGCGAGAATGGTCATGATTGCCTGGCCGTTGGCGCCGTCAAGCGCGGCGGTCGGCTCATCGGCGAGAATCGCCGATGGTTCAGCGACGATCGCTCGGGCAATTGCAACGCGCTGCTGTTCGCCGCCGCTCAAATCGCGGGGAAATGCGGTGGCCTTGTGCCCGAGGCCCACGCGTTCGAGGACTTGGCGCGATTTGGCCTTGGCGCGGCGGCGCTGCTCACTGCGGACATCGAGCGCCAGCCGCACATTCTCCTCGGCCGTCAGCGTCGGAAATAGATGAAAAGATTGAAAAACGAACCCGATGTGCTGCCGGCGAATGCTGGCGAGCCGCTCCGGGCCTGCGCCCTGCGTCGCATGCCCGCAGATGAACACGCTGCCCTCGGTCGGGGCCAGCATGCAGCCGAGAATCGACAACAGCGTGGTCTTGCCGCTGCCCGACGGGCCCATAAGGACGGTCAATTTGCCGCCGGCAATCGACAGGTCGATGTTTTTGAGGGCGCGCACCTGCCCAGCGCCGGCGCCGAGCACCTTGCTCACATTGCGCGCTTCGATTGCAGGGATAATCATCGCGACATGACCATGACCGGATCGATACGAACGACCCGAATGATCGCCGTTATCGCCGAGCCGACGCACATCACAATCGTGAGCGCGAAAAGTCCGCCGACCAAAGCAGGGGTGATAACGATGGGCAGCGCGCTCTTGGCCGTCACCTGCACCACCACATATCCGATCGCGGTGGCGAGTGCGAAACCGATCACCGCGTTTAGCAGCGCCTGCCAGATGATCACACGGTAGATGTAGCGATTCGAGCAGCCGATCGCGCGCAGCGTGGCGAATTCGTACAAATGATCTTTCGTGCTGGAGTAGAGCGTCTGCGCGACGATGACGGTGCCGACGATGACGCCGAGCAGGGCGCCGGCGAACAGCGCGGCTCCGGCACCGGTGCCGAACAGCCAGAATGATCGGCTGCGGTCGCGAAACTCTCTCGGCGTCAGCACGTCGACGTCGGGCACGGCGGACTGGATGTCGTGCTGCACATTGCGAACGTCCGCGCCCGGCTGCAAGCGGATCATGAAATGATTGAACTTGGTCGGTGGCAAACCAACATAGGCGCGGGCGCGCCCGAGATCGGCAAAGACATATGGCGTGGTCGTGAACGAGCGGATGCCCTCAGTGACAGCAACGACCTTGGCCGGCTGGCTGCGAATTTCTGCGGTAGAGCTGATCCCGGACACGCCTAAATCGCCGAAATAGGTGCGATCGACGGCGACGGCGTTCGTGGCGCGCAGCGCATCAAGATTGCCGTCGACCAAATTCCAGGGCACCAGCGCGCCAGCATTGAGGTCCGATCCGATCACGAAGACCGGCTTCACCCGGCCATCGCTCTGCCGCCGCCAGTCGGCAAAGCCGATCAAGACCGGGATCACTGCGGTCACGCCACTGATGCCCGGCAGGCGATCGCGCGTCCTTCCAACAGCGTCAGATCTTCGAAACTGGTGGCGCCTTTGGAGACCACCCAGAGATCGGCGGTGGCATGGTCGATCATGGTCGTGACCATGCGGCCGAAACCGAGATAGAGCCCCATCTGCACCATGACCAGCACGACCGAGAATACGATGCCAATCAATGTCGCGATGAAGCGGAGCCGATCTTGAAACAGATTTCGTGAGGCCAGCGTTAGAACAAGCGACATAACTATTCACGCGTGCTGTACGGGACAGGTCGGTCGAAATCGGTCAAATCGCGCAGGTATTCGCCTGCGAGCCCACGACTTTGCCGCTCAAAGGCGCGTGCGAACAACGCGTAATCGATCGGGCCCGTTCCAATCGTTGGCCAGGCACGCGATTCGTTTGAGCCCGGTAAGTCTCGGGAACTAATGAGCTTCTCGCGCGTTGACGGCGCGTGCGACGCCGCGCGACTGGGTTTGTGACTTAAGTTGCGACTTGGGCTGCAGAACTTGGGTTGCAACTTGGGTTGCAAAATGTGGCGCGGGCGTTGGCCATTGCCGGGGCGCGGACGTCTGATTGCCGAAACCAGGGGATCGGTGCGGGGCCAAACGCATTCCGAAACAAGGCCCAACTTGATTTTCATCGAGCAACGCCGCGGCCGAGAGCGGCGCGAGATTGAAAGAGTGGTAGCTTCCTATGGCGAGGCTCGATTTTCCTGGTTGTCCCGGGTCCGCGGCAAAGCCGGCCGGTCTGCACGCCTCGACAAGTTCGGGTGCGCTTTCTCTGCCCGATCGCGTGCCCTGGGATTGCCCCGGCGCACGGGAAATCGGCTTCACGATCCCTGAGTGCTACAACGCGAGTGCGGTCCTTTTCGACAATCTGGCGGCCGGCCGCGGCGAACGGCCCGCCGTGATCGGTCCCGCAGGCCAGCGCAGTTATGCCCAACTCGCCGGTGATGCGGCGCGCTGGGGCAATGCCTTTGCCGCCCTGGGCCTCTCGCGCGGCGATCGGATCCTGCTGGTCCTCGACGACACACCGATTTACCCGGCGGCGTTCTTCGGCGCCGTGCGCGCCGGCTTTGTGCCGATCTTGATCAATGTGCTCACCCCGCCGGACCTGCTGCGGTTCTATCTCGAAGATTCCGGCGCCGAGGCCGCGGTTGCCGAAGCCGAGTTTTGCGATCGTTTTGCGTCCGCATGCGGCGGACGCACCCCGCTCAAGACGCTCGTTGTCGTTAATGGCGAACCAGGCCCGGCGTTGCGGGGCGTCGATCTCAAGAAAGCAAATGAATGGCTGGCATCGTTCGCTGATCGATTGAGTTGCGCCGACACGCACCGCAACGACATGGCGTTCTGGATGTACTCGTCAGGGTCGACGGGGCGGCCGAAGGGCATCGTGCACCTGCAGCACGACATGACCTATACGCATCAGTCCTATGCGCGCGCGGTGCTCAAGCTCGCGCCTGACGATATCTGTTTCTCTGTGCCGAAGATTTTCTTTTCCTATGGCTTCGGCAATTCGATCACCTTTCCGTTTTCGGTTGGCGCGGCGTCATTGCTGATGCCCGGACGCGCGACGCCAGCGGCGGTGTTCGCCGCGATCGCGCGGTACCGGCCGACGGTGTTTTATGGATTACCAACGCTCTACACGCTGTTGACACATGCCCCGGAAATCCGCGACGCGGATTTCTCGTCTCTGCGGCTTGCGGTTTCCGCCGCCGAGATTCTGTCCAGTGAAATATTCAACGCCTGGAAGGCGGCAACGGGACTGGAGATCGTTGAGTGCCTCGGCGCGACCGAAATGCTCAACGTCTATTTGTCGAATACGCCCGAGTGCAAGAAGGCCGGCGCCGCCGGTACGCGCGTGCCGGGCTATGAAATCGTGCTCAAGGACGATGACGGCAACGAAGTCGCCGATGGTCATGAAGGCACGATGTGGATCCGTGGCCATTCAGGTACGCCGATGTTCTGGAATAGACCGGAGCGAACCGCGCAAATCATTCATGAAGGCGGCTGGCTGTGCACCGGCGATCGATTTGTCCGCGACCAGGATGGCTTTTATTTCTTCCGCGGCCGCAAAGACGATCTGGTCAAAGTTTCCGGCCAGTGGGTCAATCCGATCGAGGTGCAGCGCTGCCTTCTCGACCATCCGGACGTGCATGAATGTGTCGTGCTTCCGGTCGAATTGCCCGACAAGCGAATGACACTCAAGGCCTTCGTTGTCATGGCCGGACCGGTGTACGACCGCGAAGCGTCGACACGAGCTCTGCAGGACCATGTCAAACGGAAACTCGTGCCTTACAAATATCCCCGCCTGGTCGCGTTTCTACCCGAGCTGCCCAAGACCGGCACCGGGAAGGTCGATCGGCAAGCGCTGCTTAGCGGGTTGGGGGCTCTAAAACCCATTGGTTCGGCTTCTGACGGGCGATCGACAGGACCGTTGGCGGAGCCGCGACGGCGGCAAGGCGGTGCGGCATGAAGACGTCGCGGGCCAAACACCTGCAGCTTGCGGGCATCGAACTGGTGTTGCCGACGGTGCTGTGCATCGACGGCCGGCAATCCAATGGAGCGCGAACAACGCTCATGGTCGGCTACGCCGCCGGTTATGTCGATACTATTGTTGCGCCCCTCGTCGCCGAGTGGCTGTCGCGACACTCCCATGGGTGTTTCACCGAGCACGGCCGCGGCGCTGAAGGCGATCTGGCCGCCGCAGCCTTTTACGACAAGCTTGCGTCCCATTTCGGGCGGGAAACGCCGTTTTTGGCGGCGATTGCCTCGCAGCCACACAACGAGCGCTACCGTCGTACCAATGGCGATGTCCTGTCGCGATTCATGAGCGGCGGGGGATTGGTACGATGGGCCTGCCAGGGCCCGGTGCGCGCCTTCATCAATCCGAAAACGAGTGCCGCTCAGGTCGCTTTCGAGCCGCTGCCCGGCGGCATCGAGTTGGCGAATACGGAAAAGCTCGATCTGCCCGCTACTAAGCTGTGCAAGCGGGCGAATGCAGCCATTGCGTGGTACGGCTTTGGGGTCCCGACAAGCGACCCCGCCGACATTGTCCTGATGCTTCGCAACGACATCAGCGCTTCCCGCCACGCTCGCGCGCCTGCGAGGCGGGCCGCTCATGTCTGAGCATTCCAAACGCGGTAACGTCGTCCAGTCGCAGGCGGTCAAACCGAACCAATCGCGGCCGATCCCGTCACAAACAAGTCAAGCGCTCAAGAATCTGCGCGCCTTTGCGATTGCGGCGGTGGTGTCGTTTCACTCGGTGCTGGCTTATCTCGCTTCGCAGCCGGCGGCGCCGGAGCCGTTCAACAATCCTCCCTATCATTGGCTCGCGACGCCAATTCTCGACCATCAGCGCTGGCTCGCATTCGACATCTATGCCGCGTTTCAATATGTGGCGCTGATGCCGGTGATGTTTTTTCTCTCTGGCATCTTTGTATGGCCGTCGATCGTCCGCCGTGGAAGCTGGAATTTCCTTTACGGCCGGCTGTTGCGCATCGGTTTGCCATTTGTCTTCGGCGTCTATTTGTTGATGCCGATCGCCTATTATCCGGTTTATCGCGTTACCGCCGCCGAT
>Ga0126373_10002182_pt1 | contig 14342 bp, 12 predicted proteins | sample PanSoiMetPlot_11_FD_92545 | JGI IMG/M metagenome (GOLD analysis project Ga0126373, IMG submission 92545) | Tropical forest soil microbial communities from Panama - MetaG Plot_11 | ecosystem: Environmental > Terrestrial > Soil > Tropical forest > Bulk soil | place: Panama | collected 2016-02-17 | reverse complement strand
GCCTTCGAGCCGGTCGAGCGTGTCCTTGTCGGCGAAATAATTGCCGTCGTGATGCGCCACCGGTACGCGGATCACCTGGCCGGCGTTGTAGCGCCGCGTGTAGACGCTCTGGCTGGTCTCGACGCGCAGATGCACGTCCTTGCAATGGAAGCGCAGCGTGCGGTTGGTCAGCAGCACGCCAGGCAGCAGACCGGCCTCGGTGATGATCTGGAAGCCGTTGCAGATGCCGAGCACCGGCGTGCCGGCGTCGGCGCGCGCTTTGACCTCGCGCATGATCGGCGAATGCGCCGCCATGGCGCCGCAGCGCAGATAGTCGCCATAGGAAAAGCCGCCCGGAATGACGATGAGGTCGGCCTTGGGCAGGTTGGTGTCGCGGTGCCAGACCTTGAGCGGCGCCTTGCCGGTCGCGCGGTGCAGCGCGTCGTGCACGTCCTGCTCGCGATTCGAGCCAGGGAACAGGATGATCGCGGCTTGCATGGACGGGCGGCCTCGGGCGCGGACTACGCCCTTGAGATAGCCCGCGGCGGGCGGCCGATCAAGGCCGGCCGGCAGCGACTCGACGTGACGTTACGACGCGCGGGCGATGCGGACGACGTTCGCCGGCCGTGCCGCCGGCTCGAGCACGCGGGCGGCGCCGAAGCCGATGCGCACGACCGTGCCGGCGCCGAGCCGGCTGTCGATCGCCAAGGCGGCGCCGTGCAGCTCAACCAGCGACTTGACCAAGGGCAGGCCCAGGCCGGTGCCGTCGTATTTGCGGGTATAGGCGTTCTCGACTTGGGCGAACGGCGTCAACGCCACCGTGATGTGCTCGTCGGTCATGCCGATGCCGGTATCGGCGACCGACAGTTCGACGCCGCCGTCCGGCAGCCGTGTCAGCCGCACCACGACGTCGCCGCCTGCCGGCGTGAACTTGACCGCGTTCGACAGCAGGTTGAGCAGGATGTGGCGCAGCGCCCGTTGATCGGCGCTGAGGGTGATCGTCTCCGCCGGCAGCTCGCTCGACAGCGACAGGCGGCCGGCCTCGGCGCGCTCGTTGAAGACGCGCACGATGGTTTCGATGAGTGACTTCACGTCGACAGGCTCGTCGTGCAGCACCATCTTGCCTTGCTCGATCTTGGCCATGTCGAGCACGTCGTTGATGATGGACAGCAGCTGCGTGGCGGCGTTGTTGATGTCGGTGATGTACTCGCCGTAGCGCGGCGGCTCGATCTTGCCGAAGGCGCCGCTTTGCATCAGATCGGTAAAACCGATGATGGCGTTGAGCGGCGTGCGAAGCTCGTGCGTCATGATGGTGAGGAATTGCGACTTGGCCTCGTTCGCCGCCTCGGCGCGGCTGCGCGCATATTCGAGCTCGCGGTTGCGCCGCTGCGTGCGCGCCATGCTCAGCCGCAGCACCGACAGTGCGCTGCCGACGCCGACATAGCGACCGTCGCGCGCGACGATGAAGCCGCTCCGCAGCGCCGACGGCTTCTCGTTGGCGATGATCGCCTCGAGCTCGTCGATTTTCACCGACTGATCGACGATCAGCGGCTGTGCGTCCATCAGATGCGTCACCGGCTTGTCGGCATAAAGCGCGTTGCCGTATTTGTGCGCCAGGCTCGACAGGAACGCGGTGCGGAAGATCAGTCCGACGGGCCGGTCGCCCGCGACAACCGGAACCGAGATCAGCTCGGCGTCGCCGCGAAAGCGCTCGTAGACGGCGGCGTTGGTCGTCTCCGGCGGCACCGGCGCGATGTCGAGCAGCACGTCGGCCAAGTTGGCGTGGCCGTTGTCGTCGGGCAGCGCGGGCAGGGGTAACGGCGTCAACATCTACGGGAGTCCGTTGTTGGCGGTCGGACGCTAGGCGGCGAACGCTAATTCTTCCTGAATAGACGGCGGATTCCGCTTTCTGTTGCGCGAATTTTCGTCGCGGTTGAAATACAAACGAAAAGAACGCGGCGAATATGACGAAGCTATTTCAGTTTTATTGCAAACGCGCCTTGTCGCCGAGCGCGACGACCATCGCGGTGACCAGCGGCTTGAGATGGAACGATCCGCCGGCCGGCGTGATCGCGACGCGGCCGCCGATCTTTTCGACGGCGGCGCTCACGACGGGACCGATCGCGGCGATCTTGGTGCGCGCCAATCCGCCGCGCAGTTGCGTTTCCATGCCGCGTGCGCGGGCGACCTCGGCAAGACGCTCGAGCTGCATCGAACCGGTGAACGCGATGGCGTCGAGCTTGCCGTCGGCCATCGCGGCGATCAGCGCAGCAACCTGATCGCTCTCGGCGTCGCTGGCGTAGGCATAGGGCAGAATGGGATCGGCCTTGGCGCCCGCTTGGGCAAGAAAATCGAGCAGCGGCGCATTGGGATTGCCCGGATAGAGCTGCACGCCAACGGTGCGGCCGGTCAGGGTCTCGCGCGCCAACGCGGCGATGATGCCGGTGGTCGTCGGTTCGGCCGCGCTGAGGCCTGCCTTGAGGCCGAGCTCGCGCAGCGCCCGCACCGGTTTCGGCCCGCGCGTGACGGTGCGCAGCTTGCCGAGCGCGGCGATGGTGTCGGCCTCGATGCCGGCGCGCCGCGCGATGCCGATCAAGCGCCGCAGGCCTTCGCCGGTGAGCAAAATCAGATCGTCGAATTGTCCCGCGATCAGCCGCTTGAGCCAGGCTTCGACCGGCGCCGGATCGTCGAGGTCGCGGATCGCGACCAGCGGACAGCGCAGAGTTTGCGCGCCTTGCTCTTCGAGCATGCGGGCGAACAGGTCGAGCTCGCGGCTTTCGGGCACCGCGACACGCTTGCCGGAAAGGGGACCGGTCATGCCACGCGCCTCACAAAAAGCGTGCGGACGTCAGTTTTGAATCTCGACGCGGTAGCTTTCGATCAGCGTGTTGGCGAGCAGCTTCTCGCACATCGTCTCGACGGCGCGCTTGGCCTTGGCCGGATCGCTCTCGCTCAATTCGAGATCGATCACCTTGCCCTGGCGCACTTCGCCGACGCCGTTGAATCCCAACGAGGCGAGGGCGTGCGAGATCGCCTTGCCTTGCGGGTCGAGCACGCCTGTCTTGGGCATGATCTGGACGCGCGCCTTCACCACTATTGCACGACCTGCGGCGCGCGCACGTCGCCGGGCGCGGATTCGTTCAACAAGCCGAGCCGTCGCGCCACCTCTTGATATGCCTCTTCGACCTTGCCGAGATCGCGGCGGAAGCGGTCCTTGTCGAGCTTCTCGTTGGTCTTCAAGTCCCACAGCCGGCAATTGTCGGGACTGATCTCGTCGGCGAGCACGATGCGCATCTCGTCGCCTTCATAGAGCCGGCCGAATTCGAGCTTGAAGTCGATGAGGCGGATGCCGATGCCGAGGAACAGGCCGGTGAGGAAGTCGTTGACGCGCAGCGACAGCTGCATGATGTCGTCGAGATCCTGCGTCGACGCCCAGCCGAAAGCGGTGATGTGCTCTTCCGACACCATCGGGTCGCCGAGCTCGTCCTTCTTGTAATAGTACTCGACGACCGAGCGCGGCAGCGCCGCGCCTTCCTCGAGGCCGAAGCGTTTCGCGAGCGACCCGGCGACGACATTCCTGATCACAACCTCAACAGGTATGATCTGCACCTGCTTGACCAGTTGCTCGCGCATGTTGAGCCGGCGGACGAAATGCGTCGGCACGCCGATCTCGGCCAGGCGCAGCATCAGGTATTCGCTGATGCGGTTGTTGAGCACGCCCTTGCCGGTGATCGTGCCCTTCTTCTGGTTGTTGAAGGCGGTGGCGTCGTCCTTGAAATACTGCACCAGGGTGCCCGGCTCGGGGCCCTCGAACAGCACCTTAGCCTTGCCTTCGTAGATCTGTTTGCGTCGGTTCATGGCCGCCTCGGCGGAAAAAGAGAGGCAAGACTTTATATAGCAAGCAGGACCGGCCGCGCCAACGGCGCCGCGCGGGCCCACGCCGAGTCGTTCACAGGCAAATCACACCGGAATGTCGCGCCAGGGCGTCGGTTTGGGTTGCCATGTGGCAAAACGGAATTTCGGCTTGCGCCGGCCCGGCGCGGGCAACGCGACCAGCGCGCTCGATACCGTGCCGAAGCCTTCCGGCGTGAGGAAGCGCATGGCGTTGGCGGCCCCGTCGGCCGGGTCGGGCCGGTCGTCGGCCAGCAGCTTTTCCCAGGCCGACCAGTCGCCGCGGTCGGGATCGGGCGCCTGGGCGCGTTCGAACAGCGGCCGGTACCGCGTGAGCCGCGGCGTCGTGTCGTCGAGATCGCCGGCGGCGATCATCGACAGGCCGGTCTCGATCTCGCGCAATTCCAGCGGCTGTACGCCGGACGGGTCGGCGTGCTTGAGCCAGAAGGCTTCGCGGTTGTCGGCGAGGATCAGGTTGAAGGTGCGATAGGCCTTGGGATCAAGCGCCGCCAGCGCATGCGCCGCCGCCGCCGCGTCGGCGTGATCGAGCGCTTCGAGCACGAGTTCACCGCGGGAACGAATTCCCGGCGCCGGGCCGAGCGAACCGAAGCGGTTGAGAATGCCGGCCAGCAAGCCGTGATCGTTGATGCCGAACCACGACCCGCCGGCGAGCTCATCGAGCCCGGCCAGGACCTCCGGCCGGTCGCGCCAATGCCGCGCCGGCGCTTGCCAGGGGCGGCCGATCATCTCGTCGCGGTTGGCGCCGACCACCACGGGCCATTCGTGCCCAAGCCGGCGCAGGATGACGAAGGTACACATGCGGGGGCGATGATGGACCGGGATGCGTGCTTTGTGTAGCGCCGCGGCGGGGATTAAACTGCGGCGCATGACAAGTTTTGAAGATCGCGGAAAAGGCGAAGAGGCGAAGTTCCATCACGAGCAGGAGCTCGCCTTCAAGGCACGCGCCCGGCGCAATCACCTGTTCGGGTTGTGGGCGGCGGAGAAGCTCGGCCTCGCGGGCGACGCCGCGGAGAATTACGCGCGCGAGCTGATGGCGGCGGCGTTCGGCAAGCACGGCGATGAATCCGTGCTTGCCAAAATCGAAGCCGATTTCAAAGCGAAAGGCATCGGGCTGACGCTCGACGCCGCGCGCATCCGGCTCGAACTCGACCGCTGCCTGGCCGAAGCCAAGAAGCAGCTCGGCATTCAGCCTTAGCGCGGCCGGCGCGCTGCCTTACTTATGCAGCGCGCTTTTCGGGTTGAGGTTCGTGATGTGGCCGCTTTCGGTGCCGGCTTGCGGATCGATCACGGCGTTGATCAGCGTCGGCTTGCCGGAGGCAATGCCTTCGCTTACCGCCTTCTGCAGGTCCGCCGTCTTCTCGACGTGACGGCCGACGCCGCCGAAGGCCTCGATCATTTTGTCGTAGCGCGCGTTGTTATAGAGGCCGGTCGGCGAATACGGAGTGCCCGGCGCGTCGCCGCGATAGATGCCGTTGTTGTTGAAGATGACGGTGGTCACCGGCAGGTTGTAGCGGCAGATCGTCTCGATCTCCATGCCGCAGAAGCCGAAGGCGCTGTCGCCTTCGATGGCGACGACCGGCTTGCCGCTGACCGTCGCGGCGCCGACGGCATAACCCATGCCGATGCCCATGACGCCCCAGGTGCCGCTGTCCAGGCGATGCCGCGGTTCCTTCATGTCGAGGATGTTGCGGCCGAAATCGAGCGTGTTGGCGCCTTCGTTGACGACATAGACGTCGGGCCGGCTGCTGAGCGCGTTGCGCACGGCGCGAAGCGCACTCGAGAAGTTCATCGGCGTCGGATCGGCGTTGAGGCGCGCCGCCATCTTGTCGACGTTCTTCTGCTTCTGCTCGGCGACGCCGCTGAGCCACGCGGCCGACGGCTTGATCTGGCCGGGCTTCAGCGCGGCGAGGAACGCCGCCATGGCGGACTTGATGTCGGCGACGACCGGCGCCTCGATCGGCCGGTTGCTGTCGATTTCGTGCGCCGCGATGTCAACCTGGATGAAGCGCGTGTTCGGATTCCACGTCGGCGGCTTGCCGTGCGACAGGAGCCAGTTGAGGCGCGCGCCAACCAGCATGACGACGTCGGCGTTCTTGAGCGCGAAGGAGCGCGCCGCGGCGGCCGATTGCGCGTGATCGTCGGGCAGCAGGCCCTTGGCCATCGACATCGGCAGATAAGGAATGCCGGTCTTCTCGACGAAGGCGCGGATGTCCTTGTCGGCTTGCGCGTAGGCCGCGCCCTTGCCGAGGAGGATGAGCGGTTTCTCGGCCTTGCTCAGCAGGTTGAGGGCGCGGGTGATCGATTCCGGCGACGGAATCGAGGCCGGCGACGCGTCGACCACCTTGATGAGCGACTTCTTCGCGGCCGACAGCTCGAGCGTCGAGCCGAGCACCGCGGAGGGCAGGTCGAGATAGACGCCGCCCGGCCGGCCCGACGACGCCGCGTGAATCGCGCGCGCGATGCCGACGCCGATATCTTCGATGCGGTTGACGCGATAGGACGCCTTGGCGAACGGCTTGGCGGCCGCCATCTGGTCCATTTCTTCGTAATCGCCCTGTTCGAGATCGACGATGTGGCGCTCGCTCGAGCCGCTGATCAGCACCATCGGGAAGCAGTTGGTGGTGGCGTTGGCGAGGGCGACGAGGCCGTTGAGGAAGCCCGGCGCGGAAACCGTCATGCAGATGCCCGGCTTTCCGGTCAGGAAGCCAGCGATCGCAGCGGCGTTACCGGCGTTCTGCTCGTGCCGGAAACCGTAGACCCGCATCCCTTCGGTGTGCGCCAGGCGCAACAGGTCGGTGATCGGAATGCCGGCGACCGTGTAGATCGTGTCGACGCCGTTGAGTTTGAGGCCGTCCACCACGAGGTGAAAGCCATCGGTGATCGCTGCTGCTGCGTCCATTTCCATCGCCCTTGTGAATTTTCCCGTCAGCCCGAAGCGGCCCTGTGGGCCACGCATCCGGACTATCCCCCGTCTTCAGTAGAGCGTCTTTGAATACCTCAAGCCGTTGGTCGTCAACCCTTGTCGCACACACCGGCGGCGCTCCGTGCCGATTATCCCGGCTTGGCGCGTGCCGCGGCGCATCGCCGCGGAGCGGTGTTGGTAAAGCGACCGTGTCGTGATGACCAAGGTTGTGGTTCTTCGAAAAGTTCTAAAGCCGACGTATCCCGGCTCGCGGGACGGCGCGTTTATAGGACGGTCCCAGGGCCGCCGCCTAGCAAAATCCCTGACCTATATTCGGCGCAGCATGCGAAACGCGGCATCGTGCCGCGCGGTTCGGACCGTGGGAGCAGTCCTGCCGGCGCATGCCACGCCGGTTCCATGCGCCGCTCTTCGTTGGACTCGCTGACGCCATCGTATGACGGTTGTGCAATCGACGGCATGAACCGGCAGCCTTGCTGTCTCGACGCGATTTAAACACGCCGACCGGTCGTGGTATTTAAATACCCGCTTCCGAATCCGGCGAAAACGCTGGGATACCACGGCCTCGCAAATGGCTGCTGGCGGCCCTGTACGCATGGCTCGCCGCGACAAACCAATTGACTTTAGTTAGCCCTGCATAACTAAATAGTGCTCAGGTATGCCACGGCGGTGCGCCGGGGCGGACCAAGGAAACTGGCGATAACTGGGGAGGAAGATCGAATGTCACAAGCTTCATCGGCGGCCCAAGGGTCGTTCACGGCGCGGCGATGGACCCAACTGATTTTGGGTATCATCTGCATGTCGTCCGTGGCGAACTTGCAGTACGCCTGGACGTTGTTCGTTGGACCGATTACCACGCAGTTCGGCTGGTCCAAGGCCGAAATCCAAGTTGCCTTCACCATCTTCATCCTGTGCGAGACCTGGTTGGTGCCGATTGAAGGCGCCATCGTCGACCGTATCGGTCCGAAGTGGATGATCCTGGCGGGCGGCATCGGCACCTTCCTCGCGTGGCTCATCGATTCCCAAGCGACCCAGCTCTGGCAGTTCTATGTCGGCGGCGGCTTGGCGGGTTTCGCCGGCGGTGCGGTGTACGGCACCTCGGTCGGCAACGCCCTCAAGTGGTTCCCCGACAAGCGCGGCCTGTGCGGCGGGTTGACCGCGGCGGGCTTCGGTGCCGGCGTGGCACTGACGGTCGCGCCGATCCGCGACATGATCAAGTCGAGCGGCTATGCGCACACCTTCCTGGTGTTCGCTATCATCCTGGGCGGCATCGTCGTGATCTGCTCACTCTTCATGCGCGCACCGCGTGCGGAAGAAATGCCGCCGATGGACAAGATCAAGACGCGGCAAGGCGTCGAAGATCTGCCTCCGTCACGGGCGCTCAAGTCGCCGATCTTCTGGACCATGTATGCCATGTTCTTCCTGGTCGCGGCGGGCGGCCTCATGTCGGCGGCGCAGTTGTCGCCGATCGCACATGAGCGCGGCATTGCCGACACGACCACGACGTTCCTGGGCATCACCGGTCCGGCGATCGTCATCGCACTGAGCGCGCATAGCATCACGAACGGTGCGGGCCGGCCGATCAACGGCTGGATTTCCGATCACATCGGCCGTGCCAACATGATGTGCATCGCGTTCGCCATCGAAGCGGTCGCCCTCGCGGCGTTCGGCTTCTTCGGCAACACGCCGGTGATGTTCATCATCACCGACGCGCTGGTGTTCCTGTTCTGGGGCGACATCTTCAGCCTGTTCGCGGCGACGGTGGGTGACGCCTTCGGCCGCAAGTACGTGACGGTCAATTACGGCCTCATGTACACGGCAAAGGGCGTGGCCTCGCTGTTCGTGCCGCTCGGCAACGTGTTGACCCATGCCACCGGAAGCTGGCACGCGGTCTACACCGTCGGTTGCTGCATGAACATCCTGGCCGTGTTGCTGGGCTTCTTCGTGCTGCGTCCGGCGATCAACGCCCGCCTGCGGCCCGCCAGCGAAGTTGCGCCGAGCGGTGCAGTGGGTGCACGGGCGAGCCGCTAACCGCGGCCTCGTCGAACGAGAAACGGAGGAGGGGAGCGGCATTCGCGGACGATGACACGGTGAGAGAACTAGGCCGCTGGCCGCGGCCGACCCCCTTGTTCTCGCCGGGTCATCGGAATGGGTCTCGCTCCTTCCTCCGTCCCGTTCTCCCGTCGGTAATCGGGGAACGGTCCAGCGGCAGGCGGCAATAGGACACCCGGATGGCCGGTTCGCTTCAATCGCTGATACTCGTGGGTTTGATTTCAGCCGGAGGGCTCGCCCTCCGGCTGATTTCGCTTTTGGGGCCGGTGTGGGTGGCTTGGGCGATTACCGTCGCCGTCGGCATCGGCACCTTCGCCGTCGCCTCGATCCTGCTCGGTGTCGGCATCGCGGTCGCGATGCTCGGCATGCTCTGACGGCCGGCGCGGTTGCACCGCGCGGCCGCTCTATACGCGCCTAGCGATTTCGATGTTCGCTCAGTCCGCCGCGGACGGTGACTCGGCCGCGTCCGAGGTCGTCGCCACCCGGAGTTGGATCAGCGTGTCGCGCTTGCGTTCCTGGCGGACGGCGTGGGCGCGCACTTGCAGGAGATCGCGGCGCGCGACCAGACCGACGACGACGTCGTCGCTGCGCCGCAGGACCGGCGCCCGCCCGACTTCGGCGGCGGCCATGCGGTCGGCGAGCTCGCCGACCAGCTCGTCTTCATAGCCGGAGACCAGCTCGCGCTCCGCGATCAGGTCGCGCAGCGTATGGCCGGCCGGCCAGCCCGCCATGGTCCAGCGCAGCGCGTCGGAACGCGCCACCATGCCGACCAGACGGCGGTCGGCGTCGACCACGGGATAGCTCTTGTGGCGCGACGCCGCTTCCGGTCCGGTGAAGAAGGTTATTACTTCATCGATAGGCATGTCGGCGGCGAGCGTGTCGATTGGCGTCGCCATGATGTCGGCGACGCGCATGGTCTCGAACGGATCGACGATATATTCGCGCATCACGTGATGCCCGCGGCGCGCCACCTTTTCGGTGAGGATCGAGCGCCGCAGCAGCAGCACGGTTGTGGCGTGGGCCGCGATGCACGCGACCGACAACGGCAACAGCGCGCCGACATTGTGCGTCAGCTCGAGCGCGAAAACGATGGCGGTGAGGGGCGAACGCATCGTGCCGCCCATGATCGCCGCCATGCCGAGCAGCGCCCACAAAGGGACGTCGCCGACCGGCATGACGCTGCCGAATACGGCGCCGACCGCGCCGCCCATGATCAGCAACGGCGCCAGTACGCCGCCGCTGGTGCCGGAGCCGAGCGCGACCGACCAGATGACGGCCTTGACGACCAACAGGCGCAGCGCGCCGACGTTGCTGACATCGCCATGCAAAAGCGCGGCGATATTGTCGTAACCGACGCCGAGGGCATGCGGCTCGATCAGGCCGCCGAGGCCGACGACCAAACCGCCGATCATCGGCCACCACATCCAATGGATCGGCAGCCGTTGGAAGAAATCTTCGCTCGCATAAACCATCTGGGTGAGCAGGCCTGACGCCAGGCCCGCGATGACGCCCAGTACCACCGCCAGCAACAGGCCGAGCGTCGGCAGGGGGTGGCTTGCCGCCATCGGGAACAACGCGCCGGCGCCGAGAAGCAACGGGCGCCAGGCTTCGGCGACGATCGAAGCGACGGCGACCGGAATGAAGCTGCGCGGCTTCCACTCGAACAGCAGCAATTCGACCGCCAGCAGCATCGCCGCGACGGGCGTGCCGAACGTCGCGCTCATGCCGGCGGCGGCGCCTGCGACCAGCAGCGTCTTGCGTTCGGCGTTCGACAGCGAGAAGAACTGGCCGAACAGCGAGCCGAAGGCGCCGCCGGTCATGATGATCGGACCTTCGGCGCCGAACGGGCCGCCGGTGCCGATCGAGATGGCGGACGACAGCGGCTTGATCACCGCGACCTTCGCTTCGATGCGGCTGCCGCCGATGAGGATGGCCTCCATCGCTTCGGGAATGCCGTGGCCGCGGATCTTTTCCGAGCCGAAACGCGCCATCAGGCCGACGACGAAACACCCCGCGACCGGGATCAACACCGAGATCGGGCCGAGCACGGTGTCGGAGATGATCACCGGCGCATCGGTGAACGTGCCGTGATAGGCGAGGTTGGTCGCCAGATAGATCAGGTGCAGCAGCGCCCAGGCGGCGAGGGCGCCGACCGTGCCGACGACGAGCGCCATCGCCACCAGGATCAGCAATCGGCGATCGGTGGTGAAATCGCGCAGCCGGTCGACGGCGTTGTGGGCGGCGTTATGGATTGGCGCCGGATGGTCCGACGGAGTCTGATTTCGCATCGCGAGATGATTTGGAGGCGAGTGGTTGCGGGGATGTTCGGGTTTATTTCGCGGTGCGATATATCACAACCGGGCCAGCGCCGCGAATGTGGATAGATGTCGCGCCACCGTGGTTAACCGAGCAGACAGATTGTCGTGCCGTCGGTTCTACCGTGTGGGGCGGATGTGCCGCGACGTCCGTCGACTCAAGGGGCCATATTTTTGCGCGCCCTGGCGACCGTGCAAATCGACTCGTGAGCCGCGATCGGGCGCCGCTGCGGCAGGGTCTGGCGAATGAATTTGACGTTATAATTTTGTCGAATGAATCCAGTAAAATCGTTTAAAATCAGCCTCCTGTATGGAAAGACCGAATTAGTTGACTACAGACAACTGTTGGCCTAAGACAACTATTGTGTGGTGAATACGCCAGCTCCCTGAACCCCGCCTCGGCGGGGTTCTTTTTTTGTGGTTCCGCAGTCCGATTTTGAGCGCGCCGGCGCACTGGCGCGGCTTACGCCTTGCCGAAGACGCGGCGGAAAATCGTGTCGACGTGTTTCAGGTGATAGGCGTTGTCGAAATGCTTCGCCAACGCCGCCGGCTTGATGTGCTTCGACACTTCGGCGTCTTCCTTGAGCAAGTCGGCGAACGTGCCTTTGCCGTGCCATGACGCCATGGCGTTGCGCTGCACCGCCTGATACGCCGCTTCGCGGCTCATGCCGGCCTGGGTCAGCGCCAAGAGCACGCGCTGCGAATTGACCAAGCCGCCGAGGCTGTCGAGATTTTCGCGCATGCGCTCGGGGTAGACGACCAGCTTCTCAATGATTTCGGCCGTGCGCGCGAGGGCGAAGTCGAGCGCGATCGTCGTGTCGGGCGCGATGACGCGCTCGACCGCCGAATGCGAAATATCGCGCTCGTGCCAAAGCGCCACGTCCTCGAGCGCCGGAATCACCGCGCCGCGCACCAGCCGCGCCAGGCCGGTGACGTTCTCCGACAGCACCGGATTGCGCTTGTGCGGCATCGCGCTCGAGCCCTTCTGGCCGGGCGCGAAGTACTCTTCGGCTTCGCGCACCTCGGTCCGCTGAAGGTGACGAATCTCGAGCGCCAGATTCTCGAGTGAGCTGGCAATCACGCCCAACGTGGCGAAGAACATGGCGTGGCGGTCGCGCGGCACGATCTGGGTCGAGATCGGCTCCGGCGCGAGGCCGAGCTTTTTGGCGACGTATTCCTCGACCTCCGGCGCGACGTTGGCGAACGTGCCGACGGCGCCTGAGATCTTGCAGGTGGCGATCGCAACGCGCGCCCGCGCCAGCCGATCGCGGCCGCGGGCGAATTGCGCGTAATGGCCGGCGAGCTTGAGGCCGAAGGTCGTCGGTTCGGCGTGGATGCCGTGGCTGCGGCCGACGCATAGCGTCTTCTTGAATTCGAACGCGCGTCGTTTGAGCGCCGCCAGCAACCGGTCGAGATCGGCAATCAGGATGTCGGCCGCCTGCGTCAGTTGTACCGCAAGGCAGGTGTCGAGCACGTCGGACGAGGTCATGCCCTGGTGGATGAATCGCGCCTCGGGGCCGACGTGCTCGGCGAGATTGGTCAAGAAGGCGATGACGTCGTGCTTGGTTTCGCGCTCGATCGCGTCGATCCGCGCGATCTCGAACTTGCCCTTGTCGCGAAGCGCCTTGGCCGCCGATTTCGGCACCGTGCCCTGCTTGGCCATGGCGTCGAGGGCATGCGCCTCGATCTCGAACCAGATGCGGAAACGGTTTTCCGGCGCCCAGATGGCGCTCATTTCCTTCCGGCTGTAACGGGGAATCATCGGTTCGGTTCTCCCGGCACGCGATAGCACGTCGGCAATGCCGGGTAAACCTCACTGTTGCGCAGGAGGCATAGACGAAAAAAAGTCCGGCGCGCGTGAGCGCGCGCGCCGGACCCGAGGACCCCGGAGGTCAGGGTTACTTTGCTGCCGACTCGGCTTTGACCGGCTTGTAGACGAAGAGCTCGCCGCCGACGCCGCCAAAGGCATAGACCTCGTCGTTGGCGGTATCGACCGCGCCCGTATGGGTCTGGCCGACGTGAGTCCAGACGAACGCGATTGGCTTCATCGTGTTGGCATCGAAGGCATCGAAACCCATGCGGCCGTTGCCACCGAACGCATAGACAAGACCGAGCTTCGGATCGAACGCGACGTCGTCGATGCCGCCGTGGTCGGGCACCTTGGCAATGGTCTTGAGGGTGCCGGGATCGACGACGATAACCTCGTCATCCGTGGTCCCGAGCCAAAGCCTGTTGTGGGTAGCGTCATAGATGCTGGCTTTGGTGCCGCCGTGCTTTGTCAGCTTGAGGTTTTCGTCGACAGATTTCACGACCTTGCCGGTATTGGTGTCCACCTTCTCGTAATACGCATCATCCGGCTGGAAGATTGCATGAAGCGAAGGAACGAGCGCGCCGACATCCGGCCCGGCCTTCGGCTTGTCCGGATAGAGCGCCCATTTCGCGACGAAGGTCGGGTGCGCGCCGCCCTTGTATTTTTCGATCCAGTTGTTGTCGTCGCTCGTCACATAGACGGTGTCTGACGCGCGATCCACCTGGACCCCGTCCGGCGAGGTGCCCTTGGTGTTGACTCGATCGACCACTTTCCAGGTCTTCTTGTCGACGACGACCAACTGATTCACCTTATCGCCCGCAACAGCCCAGTAAACGTAGTTGGCGTCGTAGTCCTGGCCATTGGGCGCGGGGAGATTGCCGTGAATATAGGCGACGACCTTGTTGGTCTTGGTGTCGACGATATCGAAGCCGTCTTTGGCCATTGAGACGTAGACCATCCCGTTCGTGGGATCGTACGAGGCGATATCGCCGTGACCCTTCGGTCCCTGGAGCTGGATCGTCGTGACCAGCTTGAAGGTGTATGGGCTGCTGCTCGCCAAGCACGGGCCGATCGCAAAACCACTCACCAGCGCAGCGCCGAGAAGCGCTTTGCTCAATCCACGCATAGTTTCCTCCCAAAGGTTTGGTTTGCTTTGTTACCGAACGCGCCATTTCAAGAAACGGCTGCCGCATCGTGGCATGCCACGGATCGGTAACGGCATGAATTACGGTTTAGTTACACGGCCGCTGCGGCGGTCCGGGAGCGGCTAAATTTTCCGTTAGGTTACGTTCGTCGATGGAGCCGATTAGGCGGCGGCTTCGCGAACCTTCCAGACGATCCGCTCGGACGGCAG
>Ga0126373_10002181_pt1 | contig 14345 bp, 16 predicted proteins | sample PanSoiMetPlot_11_FD_92545 | JGI IMG/M metagenome (GOLD analysis project Ga0126373, IMG submission 92545) | Tropical forest soil microbial communities from Panama - MetaG Plot_11 | ecosystem: Environmental > Terrestrial > Soil > Tropical forest > Bulk soil | place: Panama | collected 2016-02-17 | reverse complement strand
TTCAGACCAAGCCTCGCGACCTCGCCCTTGCGCTTCGCTACACTTCGCCTCCATCAGGCTGTGACAGGACTTTCACCTGTAGCGATCAAACATGCTCAGCACACAGACACCATCCCTAAGCCTCCGGCTTAGGTTTATGCGAGATGCACAACAAGCCACTCTCAATCCAGTTTCATTTCAGTTGACAATCCAGCGAACAATCCAGTTTCATTCCAGCGATTTTACGCGCACAACCGCACCTGCCACTTGACATGGTGCTCGGACCTGAGGAATATCGGCAGCCTTAGGTGACGACTGCAGAAGGACAGCAGAGGAAGAGTATTGGCGTTCTCACGGCCGGTCAGCTGGTATCTCCGGAACGTCCGTGTGCGGTTGGACACCGCAGAAAGGAAACCGGCGCTTTCCGCGTTTGTGGCGTTTTGTGGATCAACTCAGCAGACGAATACGCGTTGATTTTCTCGCGCCTGCCGGATTTTCAACGTGTAGAATCGGCGCATGCTGACGATTTACCGCAGACATCTCAAAACCTGCCCGCACAGGAACGAGGGAAGGAAATATCGCCGATGCCGATGTCCGATCTGGGTTGATGGATTTCTGGGCAACGTCGAGATTCGGAAGTCTCTTGAAATGCGCGACTGGGAGGCGGCTCAAACCAAGATCCGCAAGTGGGAGGCACAAGGTACAAATGTCCAGACCTTGAACGAAGATGGACCCGTAAATCTGATCCATGCGCGCGACGAGTTCCTCCGTGACGCCGAAGCGCGCAGCCTTAGGGAATCGACGCTCAAGAAATATCGCGTCATGCTGGCACAGTTCGTTCGGTTCGGAGAATCCGAAGGGAGGCTTTACCTGAGGGAGTTCGACCTGCCAGCCCTGCGGCGCTTCCGAGCATCGTGGGCGGACAGCGGCATCAGTGCGCTCAAGAAACTCGAGCGGTTGCGCGCGTTCTATCGGTTTGGTTTCGAAAGTGGGTGGGTGCCGGAGAACCTCGCGACGAAGCTCAAGAATCCTAAAGTGACAAATCCGCCAACCTTGCCTTTCACAAGAGAAGAGTTCGTGTCGATGCTGGCGGCGTGCCCGCAATACACGGGTGACGCCGAGCGCCTGCGGGCGTTTGTCCTTTTGCTGCGCTACAGCGGTATGCGCATCGGCGATACCGCAACGTGTGCGCGGGATCGACTCAAGGGAACGCGCTTGCTTCTCTACATGCAGAAAACGAACGAACCCGTTTTCGTCGTTCTTCCCGAGTTCGTTGTGAGAGCGCTCGAGGCGATGGCGCCGGTGAGCGATCGATACTTTTTCTGGACTGGCGAAGGTGACCGGGAAACCGCAGCCGGGAACTGGCGGCGGACCCTGCGCAAGCTCTTCCTGCTGGCCGGCGTAAAAGGCGGACATCCGCACCGCTTCCGCGACACATTCGCGGTTGACTTGTTGCTCGCGGGAGTTCCGCTCGAACAGGTTTCAGTTCTGCTCGGTCACGGCAGCATCCGGGTCACGGAGAAGCATTACGCGCCCTGGATTCGCGACCGGCAGGCGCAGCTTGAGGCCAGCCTCGAACGCGCTTGGGCACACGATCCGGTGGTCCTCGCTGAGACGAAGGGTACACCAGAGGTACACGCAAACATAGAGTCCGTTAACTAACTGAAAACAATTAAGATATTCTGGTGAGCCGGGCGGGGCTCGAACCCGCGACCACCGCATTAAAAGTGCGATGCTCTACCAACTGAGCTACCGGCTCTGCTCGGGACTGTGTGCGGATGATACGCACGGAAGGACTGACAAAGTCAGGTTAACATGCCCATTGCTATAATCTCCTCGTCGCTCACCACGCGCGAACGTGGCGGAATTGGCAGACGCTCTGGATTTAGGTTCCAGCGCCCGCAAGGGCATGGGAGTTCGACCCTCCCCGTTCGCACCAAAGAACTTAGCTGTCATTGAATCAGATCCTCATTTGCCGATTGTGACGGTTTTTGTGACGGTTCTGACAGAAACCGGTCCATCTTCCGGCCCGCCTCGAGCATGTCGCGCGTGCTGACGATGTCGTATCGAAGATAGACCGATTCCGTTAGGTGGCCGGATATACTCCGAGCGATCGAACGCGGGATTCCCGCGCGTTCCATATTGCGGACAGCTGAGCGCCTCAGATCGTGAACGCGAAAATGGACGTCCGCCCGTTCGCAGGCCAGTTTCCAGCCGGTCTTGATCGACTTCAGGCGGTGTCCGTCAATCTGGTGAATAAACGGGCACTTCGGGTTGCGCGTTGAGTGCGCCATCTCAAGCCACGCCTTCATATCACCGTAGACCGGGCAGACACGGCCGCGATTGTTCTTGGTTTCACCGCGGCGCAGCGTGATCTGGCCCGCGCGCAGGTCTACCTGGTCCCAGCGGAGCCCCAGCAGCTCGCCGCGGCGCATTCCGGTGTGATAGCCGAGGACCAGCAGCAGCCGGGAGTGTTGCGGGAGTTCGTTGAGGAGCTTCAGATACTGTTCGTGTTCAAGGAATCCGTTCCGGATGTTGTTCTCCGGAAGCCCGGCAATAAACGGCACCCTAAGCACGAGCGGCGGATCCGCGCGATGTCCGAGGGTGAATGCACGCCTCACGATCGCGAGTTCGCGATTAATGGTTGCATTCTTTGCGCCTTCTCTTCTACGGTCCGCAATGTATTGTTTGCGATGCTCCGAGGTCCAGTCGATCGCGCGCAACTTCCCGAATCGCTTAGTAAGATGCCCTTCAATTCTGCCCTTCAATTCCGTGATTGAGCGCCTTTCCTGTTCTCGGTAATCGTCGGCGACAAGCGTCATAAGTTCGCCGATTGTGACGCGGTCAGCGCCTGCGAGCCGTCGGCCAGTGACGGCCTCGCCCTGGCGTTTCTTGAGAAAGTTTTTGGCCTCGGCCTCGTCTTTCGTCTTGGCCGATTCACGGAACTGCTTTCCGTTGACCCAGTAGGCAACCCACCACCAGTCGCCGCGCTGATAAACGGTCCCTGTTCCGCGCTTGCTCGATCTGCCCATGCTCAGTCCTTGCTGTTTTCTATCACGGCATCGAGATCGTTGACGTCGAAAAGAAGTCGGCGATCCATGATCCGGACGCTCCGGACCCGACCCGCCGCATGCATGCGCTGAAGCGTGTCTGAGCTGATCCCCATGTATTCGGCCGCCTTGTCCAGAGTCAGGAGACGATTCCGCAACGGCTTGCCGGACTCTTCGAGGGCCGTGAGAACCGCATCACGGATGAGTTTTGAAAGCGGATCGAGCGCGCTCACGGACGCCCTCCGTCAACCGGCCGTTCGGTCAGTCGGCAAGTCTTGATGCGCCGCAAAGCCCGTCCGGTCGTTTCGCGTATCCCGGGTCCATCAGGGGTCTCAACCGTATCAACTGTATCAACTGTATTAAAAGCCCCCCGTATGGCGCGCGTCCACAGAAGACTTCGAATTTCCGGCCGCCAGTCTCGCGATCGTGGCCCAAGTACCCGCCTGCGAGGCTTTTTCGCTATCCCTGAGACAGTTGAGACAGTTGATAAAGCTGGAGTCCCGATCGGGGTTCGAACGTCCACGCGGGAAATTCCCCTGCCATACCGGGGAGTATTGAGACAGTTGAGACAGTTCCGGCCGCCAATCATGTCTGACAGTCCCCCTCGCGCTTACCTGCATCGTTTTTCGGCTGATACTCCCTTTCGAGCTGGTACTCACCGTAGCCACGCCTGATAAGCACTCCCGCGCGGAACAGCAGGTTGATATGCCGGTGCGCCGTGGACCTACTCACGCCTGTTTCCTGGCAGAATCCCTTCGGGCTGAAGTGTCTGTCCTCAAAGGCCACCTGTAACTGCTGGATCAGCGGATAGAGAGGCGCCGCACCACTTGCAAAGATGTGTTCGTAGTCGAGCGTCTCTTCGCGAAAACGGAGTACAGCCTCGACGTCTCTGCCGTGGCGGGCACGTGCGCGCACAAGCCGTTCCGGCGCTGCGCTCTCCATCTCCTGAAAACGCGAGATGAATATCTGCGCCTCCGTGGCGGCGGCCATCGCGAACGTGCCGGCCGCCTGCTGCGACCAGTCAAGTGCTGCGCTTCCTTTCGAGTTGTGGTGCAGGATCAGTATCGCGCTGTCCGTCCGCATCGCCAGTTCGTTGAGCCGGTTGAGGTCTTCCTGCTCCTCCTTGACGATGTCGCCGCCTCCACCGCGGGCCCGGCGCAGCGCGGTGTATGAATCGAGGACGCACAGTTTCAACTGACGGCCGCGGATCTCACTCTCGAGCCACCCGAGAAACTCCGGGCCGAAACTGTACTTGACCCGCGGCACCAGCCAGAATTCCGTCTCTGCTGTCTTCACCCGCGATCTGTTGGCGATGTCCTTCATGCTTGCCGTCGCCCCCGGATCGTCCTGCTCCAGCAGGAGCGAGGGACCCGGCTTTAGGATCTTGTAGTAATCGAGAAATGCTGAACCGCTGGCGACCGCCAGAGCCGCCTGCATCGCAAAAATGGTCTTACCGCTCTTCGGCATCCCAACCAGCAGAGTGGCCCCGCGGAGCGGCAGAATGCCCTCAATCAGCATTTCCGGCTTGGGGACGTTCATCTCCATCAGCCGCGGGAGCGAGATCACCTCAGGCCTGTACTGCTGAGCGCCTTTGCGGTCTTTGACCCTCTTGTCTTTCAGGAGGCGTTCCACATCAACCTTCTGCGCCTGACTCACCGAGCACCCTCCATGGAGCGAATAAACGCGGCGATCGTTCTCTTTTCGGCGGCTTCATGACCTCTGGCCGCGTGAGCCACTGCAGCGGTGGTTTCCGGCCATTTCGAAAGCCAGCTCCGATATTCCTGAACGAGCGCGAAGTCGCCAGCGTCACGAAGGCCTGAACAAAGGCATTCGAGATTCAGAATTTCGTCGGATTCCGGTTGCGGAAGGCCGGAATCGAACAGCGCGCACTTGAGACTCGTCAGGATCTCGTCAAGGACGTTGAGTATGCCGCGGCGCCAGTAATGCGCGTTATCGCCGTCCTGCGCAATCGCATCGCGATGGATCCACGCCCATGGATCCGCCTTTGGTGTAGCGAGAGTCACGCCCGAGGCATCGGCAAGCCAGCGGAGCGCATCTGACCGGCTTCCGCCTCTTACCCGTGAAATCAGATCAAGGATGCCCCCGCCGACACCGTCGGCATGATCCATCCATACGCCTTTCTCGTCGTCGATCGCGACGTTAAGCCCGTTGCCATCGCGCCAGAACGCTCGCCCTCTACCGTGCCGGAGCGGCGGGCCGCCCAGCATGCGCCACACCTCGGAGATCTGGACGTCGAGGCCGGTGGCCGTCATACTGCAGCCGCCAGCGTCTGCGCCAGTTTGGCGGCGAGAGGTGCCCGCCGCTCAATCAGCCGCAACGCGATTGCAATGACCTGCGGATCGCGCGACCATCGCGCCTCGATGGCGACCTCTGCGATCGCGCCGCATAGACGACGTGCCTCGTCTACGGTTTCTGTCCGTGGGGCTGGTTGCTCAGCCGCCCTTCGCCGAACAGCGGCGGGGCGATACGCTAAATACGTCGTCTTGAACATGACGGCCGCTCCTTTTCCGGGGAGAATGGACGGTCCGGCCGCGGCGAGCGCAGAGGCCGGACCGTCGCTGTTTGAGAACGCAAAGCATGATCTACCGCGCGCTGCGCGTAGCCCGAATCATCCCTTCAACTTCGTCGAGGTCGTATAAAACCCGAGATCCACATCGATAGAAGGGAAATCCGCGGCCTAACATGCGGTGTTGCTGAAGCGTCTTCCTGGCGATTCCATAGATTCGCGCGATTTCTGTTTCGCTCGCCCAGCGCCTCACTGAAACGGTCGGTTTGTCGCTTTGCCTCACGGGATCATGGTGCTCGTCCTGGGCCGTTACATTCAAGAGGCCGAACGGTAACGAAAGGAGAATGTATTCAAAGGGTCAGCAGCTTGCGAGCGAAAAAAATTGTGTCTTAAATGTAATTACTGTAATTCCGCCTCACGGCGGTAGCGCGATATCAGCGTGCGAACCGATCCCCCGTAACGAGAGTGTGTGTACGCGGCAGGCCAAGGGACCTGTGACCACGCGACCCGTGGTGGCCGATCAGTATTGCCAAGCTTCTGGCAGATCTCGCGCGTTGTTAGGGTCGGCTCTGAGCGCACGATATCTCGGATGCGGTTGCGGATATCAATTATCTTGAGATCGACTTGGCGTTTGCCTGGGACTTTGCGTTTGCGCGATGTTGTTTTGAGCAAGGTCGCTCGCACCAGATCAATTGAAAGGGAACAGACATCCCGAATCGTGCGACCGTACTCCTGCGTGCTGCCTTGGCTGTCTGGAAATTTGACCGGCGGGATGGAGTCTTCTTCCGTGGCGTGCTCGTTCAACATTTCCAGCCATTGAACAAGCGCGGCACCCCCCGACCGTCGAAACCCGAATAGCGCGACTGCAGTCTCCGCGATCTCACGAAAACGACGAAGAAAGCCGGCGGGGATCTCGGTGCCGTCGGCGTAGCTTAGGGTCCATATTTCGGTCTGTGATAACCGGATCGAATTAGCCGGCTCCCCAACGGATCTCTCTGGCAGGTGGCGTTTCACTGCTGCTGGATACTCGCCCCAGTGTGAGACGAAATTCGCATTGCGTTTTGTGTATTGGGTTCGCAGTGCTTCAAGGCGCGCAACGATGTAGTCGGACTGGGGCTTCGCATGGTCGGGCATGACAGCGTATTGCCCGGTGCCGGACTGAGCGATAGGATGTGAATGACAGGTTCACGTCCAACGCCCCGCTTGCTTCGGCATCGGGGCTTTCATTTTGGATTCTGTCGCAATTCTATGGCAGGGTCCTCTCGCCTCCTGCTCTACGCGGCCGTCTTCAGGATCCGCTGAACGGTCATCGCGCTGACGCCGGTCGCGTCGGCAATCTGGCGGATGCTCATCTCCTTGGCATGCAACTCCAGCACTCGTTCGGCTCGAACTGCAGCCCGCGGCCGACCGAGTTTCTTGCCCTGCGCCTTCGCGCGGCTCAAGCCCGCCTGAACGCGCTCGGAAATTCGGACGCGCTCCTGTTTCGCGATGGCGCCAAGGATTCCAATCACCGCATCGCGGAAAACGCCGACGCTCCGCAGATACTCCTCGCGGAAGCTGAACCACTCAACGCCGTGGCTGGTCAACCTCTGAAGATGCTGAAGCGTTTCCAGAACGCCTTCGCGGCTGAACCGATCGAGCGACCAGAACAGGGCCATGTCGAACTCTTTCCTGCTTGCATCCTCGAACATGCGCAGGAAGGCAGGTCTGTCCGCGGTCTTGCCGCTGGCCTTGTCGACGTATTCATGCGCCAGCGTCCACCCCTCGGGAGCTTTGCGCTCAACGAACGCCCGTAATTCGCGGAGCTGGTTTTCATGGTCCTGTCCTTTGTCCTTCGTGCTCACTCGGGCATAGAGTGCGATCCGCATATCCATAGTGTATCAAAATGGAATGGTTTTGATACAAAATAACTGATCTCCTAAATGGCTTTCTTTCAGCGCCAACGGCCTCGGTTTCAATAGAGCTTTTTGATACAGCCGACATGCGGCGTCGTATCCCTATTCACGCCTTGTACCGGTACGTCTTCCCCCACAACCGCCCGTCGTTCTGATACCGGAAACACTTTTGCAGCCGTCACTATTTTTTAGGCCGCACGTAGCCGCGCTGATGCCTCTCTGGAACCGGAAGGCTGCAACCGCGAGCTCGAAAGTGCGCACCGCCGCGGCGACGAAGAAAAAATCAGGGGAAAAAGTAGTAAATGGAAGTCAGCGTAGTTTCGAAGTACGTGGTTGTCATGATGAGCCTCTTTTCGGTGACAGTCGCACTTCCTGTGCGCTCCGCAGCCGCGGAGATCGACGCATGCAAATCCCTCATCGTCACGGATCTGACAGGCGATCCCTCCAGAATGGTTACCAACGAGCTTCGGAAGCAGGCTCGGACGAGAGGCTTCGACCTCGTCTCATCGAGAAACAATGTTCCAGCGACCGACTCCTTGAAGACATGCCTGTTATCTGGGAACTTGTACATCAACGGGCTCAAGGGCGTGATTTCCGTTCAGGTAGTCGATGGAACCAATGCGCTCGTCGGAGAGGCTACTGCGTCGGGTACGGTTTGGGTGAGCGCCCAGCGAAGTGTTCGCGTCGCAGTCGAGAAGATTTACTCACAACTCGGATATACGGGCTTCGATGACCGAACATATCGGCAGCGCCTCGAGCGGCAATACCCCAAGCGTCCTACTGTGGCGACAAGCGAGGACGCAATAAAAAACAGCAGCCCCCGGAGTGGTATTGAAGGTATTTGGGCTGACCCCGAGTACACATTGGGTATCGTACCCGCACCACCAGATGTAGGAGCAGACTATGTGGCTGTAATTTTGCGGTCACAGTCGCCGCTTTGGCAACTCGGCGAAATCAAGGCAGAAATTCGCCGGACAGGCTCGCGAGAGGTGTTTACGGGTACGTACTTTATGGGGAATAAGCACCCCCAAGGCATTACATTCACGTTGGATCATGATGCAGTGTTACGCGGTTCGCCCTTAACGACACCGACTGGCACCTTGAATCTCTCGCTTGTGCGTGTATGGCCTGAGTTATCGAAGGAGACGGCTTCGGCCGCAGCTGGTCCGGGGGGCGCTATTTCACCATCCTCGGGCACGGTTTTCTTGGGTACCGGCTTCCTCCTCGCGCGAGAAGGGCTAATCGCCACCAACTGGCATGTAGTCGCCGACGCAACGAAGATAACAATTGCTTTTCCTGGCTGGCGAGAAGCTTTACCAGCGGAGGTCGCCATAAGGGACAAAGTAAACGATTTGGCGATTCTCCGGGTGACCGAGCCTGCGAGACTGGCAAACGTCTGTCAGGAGCTCCCGTATCAGCTCACGCCGTCAACCGGCGTAACACTTGGGCAACAGGTCTCCACAGTCGGATATCCGCTTACATCACTGCTTGGCTCGAGCCCAAAATTTAGCGAGGGTGTCGTTTCAAGCAAGAATGGACTGCAGGATGATCCGCGCAACTTCCAGATTTCCGCCCAAGTCCAGCCCGGTTCCAGCGGCAGCCCGCTATTTGATACCGCTGGCCACGTAGTCGGCATTGTCGTAGCTACGCTCGACCCGGCGAACGTTTACAAAACTGACAGCGCATTACCGCAGAACGTGAATTTTGCGGTGAAATCGGACTATCTCTTGAACCTTGTCGCCATGTTGCCGGCGGAGAAGTTGGCGCCGCCGACAACGGCCTTTTCTGCTGAAAAGGCAGCTTCCTGCGTGGGACTCATTCAAGCCCAGTGATTCGGCGATGGCGCCCGATCCGAAGTAATCCCGCCGCGCGGTTTGCCTGCAAGAGTGAGTGGCGATCTCGGCCGGATCCGCTGCGATGCGCGGGGATGGTGTGGCGGCCTCGTGGGCCGTCTGCGTGGCTGTGGTCATCGTCTCCTCCGTGAAGAGGCCGGGGATACTGACCAGCCGCCGCGATACACTGACGCGCCCTATACCCAAAACGTGGTTGACTCTGAAGACGGTTGCACGGATTCAGGGCAGCAGACCTTTGTCATGAATTCGTAAGCGTCCTGGCCGCCATGCTCGAATGTCCACCGCAACGAGAACAGATAACGTTGACCAGGTTCCTCGCACGCCCTCCCCGGTCCTGCTAAATGCGCAACTCGAATCGTATCGAGAGCGGTCAGTCCCAACTGGCTGGCATCTGCTCTTAATGGCGTAAGCGCAATCTTCTTGACGTACAAGTGAAGGAGGCGCTGCTGCCGCCGCGAAGCGGCCGCGCTGTCGACCCTCGCGGCGCAATGCTCGACAGTCCCCCTCAAAACGCGACAGAAGCCGCAAGAGCACGCCGGCCGAACGCAAGGCTAAATTCCTGAAGGCCTTTCGGTGGTTTGGTTCAATCAAGCGCGCGGCTGCTGAAGCAGGGATAAAACCGCGAACCCACTATTCCTGGCTGCGCAATCCCCGGTACCTCAGACGTTGGGCGAAGGCGTACCGGAAGGCGCTGGATCACGAACGCGAGATGCATGAAGCCTACGAGCGGATGTGGGACTGGGGTATGGATCCGGCAATGCGCGCCAAATATCTTCGGAAGCGGGAGAAGAATCCGCCGAAGCCCTTCAAATCCAGAATCAGGGCGCGGGCGCCGGAATAACGTCGCCCTTCACGTCACACGCCAGTATTTTTGCCTCTCGGCCATCTCTTCCCGACGTTTTTTAGAGAAGTGAAGATATCGCTGGGTCGAGGTAATTCGGCGATGGCCGCACCATTCTTTGATTGCTTCCGCTGACTCCCCGCTTTCAGCTAAGGCGACTGCACAGCTGTGCTTCAGCGCGTGCATATGCGCTTTCTCGCGCCGGATTCCCGCGGCTTCGCAATAGCGTTTCATCAGTTCATCAAGTCGCCGGCGACTGATCGGCCGATGATTCCGCGACGGAAATAGCGGCCCAGGCGCTTGGCCGCGAATTTTTAGCCACATCCTCAGGGCGTGCAGTTCCTCCGCGGTAAGCGAGTATTCCTGAGAGATCGAGCCCTTGCCTCTCCGGACAAAAAGGCGGTCCCGCTGGAAATCCGCGAGCGTCAACAAACCGACCTCATGAGCGCGAAGTCCTCGTTTCAGAGCTATCATCAGCGCGGCGCGGTCCCTCTTCGAGGAAATTACGCGGAACAGTGCGCGTATTTCATCGTTCTCCAAATACATCGAATCTTCGATTGAGGTGCTTTCGGGTCGGCGCGATCGCCTTTTATGCGCCTTTGGTAACCGCTCAATCTTGTCAGACTGAGCGGTTGGAGGTTTTCTGCTGCGCGAAAAAGCCCCTTTTTTGCCTGTTTTCTTATCTCGCATAAGCTACAATCTGTCCTCAAGTGTGCGCTTCGTTTACCGCCATTTTCAGGGCTCTACTCCTCCATCTTCGAACTAGTTCAAAGATCCGGAAAGTTGCGCCTTCGGCGCCCTTACTACACAAAACTACACACAACGTGGGGGTCAAAAATGTCCCGTTTGGGTGTTTTTCGCATAGGCTCATTCGGCGGCATCTTCCGATGCTGTCGAAGCCATCCGCTCCCGACCGCGCTGAAGCCGTCTAACGAGTTCATCGGACTGCACGGTTACCTCGATCCGCTCACCGCGGCCGTAGCGTTCCGGGCGCAATCTCGCCAGTATGAACATGAGCAGGCGGTCCGAGTAGCGCCTTACTCCGAGCGGCGCAGATCCCGGCACGTCGCGCCATTCCTTGCGCGCAGGCTGCAGCACGCGGCCCCTGCGGTCGAGGACCGCGGGCTCGATCTCTACTTCTTCCTGCGGATAGACAAAGCGGCCCTGAAACACGTTGGGCTCGAAGACGCCGTGCACGGCGCGATAGTAGGCTTCCCCCTCGATCGTGTCGTTGGCCATCTGTTGAGCTTCCGCGAACCGCGCTGCGTATTCGGGATCGCTGCGCAGCCAATAATAATGCGTTTCCCGGCGGATTTCGGCGGCCGCGGCGGCGTTCTGTATCAGGCCGCATTCGGCCAAGGCCTTGAGGAATGCCGTCTTCCGGTCGCGAACTTTGTACTTGCGGGGCAGGCGCCACAAATTATGGCAAGTCCGTCCGGGCGAAGCATTCTTTCGGGCCAGTTGAGCAACCGTTCCGTGTGACGGAATTTGTGACGGTTTCCCTCTCATCGCCAGCAGTCAACAGCCCGCGACTGAACGTCAAAGGAGCTAATCTATCCGGATGGAGGCTGCGACACAGGGCTTACGAAAGGATTTAGGTTCCAGCGCCCGCAAGGGCATGGGAGTTCGACCCTCCCCGTTCGCACCAAAGAACTTAGCGCCTTTCCTGTTTCCCTGGCCGATTCAAGGAAATCGAGCGACAGAGCACGAATGACCGCACTTCGCGATGACTGGACCTAATCAGGGCTGCTGATGCTGCGGCCCAGATCGTCGCACGCGGCCAGGAATTGCGGCCAGCCTTCCTGCGGCCATGGCCAGTCGCCGGTATCGCGTCGGATGTTCCCTGTTGCGATGAAGCACAGTTCGGCTATGTAATAGTTCAGCGTCTTTTCATCCGAAGCCGTCGCGGCGTCTCGAATGCCCGGACGCGCGACGTTTAACCGGCGTATTTCGCGCTTCCGCCGGTCGAATTCAACTGCTCCCAGAGTTCCTTCAATGTCCGTCAGGCCGAATCCGGCGCGAACCGCGCCGATCGGATATTCACGGCTTATCTTCAGGCGCTCGCGCAGACGGTGAAGTTCGAGGCGCTTGGTCGGTCTGTCTGTAATGCCACGCATTAAAGCAAAAAAAACGCCGCCAGAAACGACCCCCGACGGCTTTCGCAAGCGCGGTTCAGAACCGCAGCCGGGCGCCATCTCCTTGATTTGCCGGATTCTGCGAAACAGGATCGATCATACTGAATACCGGATGCTGAACGGCATTTCCGGAAGAATCCTTCTTCTTCTGCTGGCCGCGGCGAGCGCGTTCGGGCAGGACTACAAGCCGGAGGCGATTTTGGCGGCCGAGCGTGGGCTGAGTGAAGCCAGGCGACAGAATTATCCGGAAGCCATCAAGGCGTATCGACGCGCCATCGCTCTCGAACCGGGACTGCCCGGCGTTTATCTGAATCTCGGGCTGGCGTGTTTCAAGTCGGGGGATTTTCAGGGCGCTGTGAACGCGCTGCTCGAGGCGGACAAACGTGAACCCACTTCACAAACTGGCGCCCTCCTCGCGATGAGCTACGTGGCGCTGGGTAACAACAAAGAAGCAGCGGAGCGCCTCAAGCCGCTGGTGGCGGCGCAACCGGGCAATGACGAACTCGCCTACCTTCTTGCGCGCGCATACGTCCGCACCGGGCAGTTCGATGCGGCGAAGGAGCTATTCGGGTCGATGCTGGCGCGCAATCCGGATTCCGGCGAGGTGCACATGCTGGTCGGAGAGGCGCTCGACGGATCGCGCGAAACCGAACGCGCGATCGGGGAGTTCGAAACCGCCGCGAAAAATTCGCCCACACTGCCGGACGTTCACTTTGGACTCGGATATCTCTACTGGAAACGCAAGCGATACGCCGATGCGGAGCGCGAGTTTCGTGCCGAAATCCACAACGATCCCAAGCATGCGCGTTCGTTTGCGTATCTGGGCGATACGCTGATCAAGACTGACCGCGAAGCCGAGGCTGTCGAGCGGTTGAAGACGGCGACTCAACTGGACGCGAAGCTCAGGATCGCGCATTTCGATCTGGGTATCATCTATTCCGATCGGGGATTGGATGACAAAGCGGCAGGCGAGTTCGCTGAGGCGATTCGCGTTGCGCCGAACGACTATGGCTCGCACTACCGGCTCGCACGTCTTTATCAGAAGATGGGGAAACGGAGCGAAGCCGCCGCCGAATTCGCGATCGTGCAACGACTACACGAACGCGAGGATGATCAGCCTCTTATTGAGGTGAAGTAACGCTCAGGTTCTTACTTTCCCAGGGGCGGATCTTACGGCGCGCCTCATCGAATATTCGTTCATAGTTCGTAAGGCGAATTTTGCGGCTGGTCTTGGGGTCAAGTAAATTCCAGAGGGGCTGGTATTGCTGGAAGACCTTTGTATAGGCGGCCTGATCGCGGGGCGCGACCTCGCCGGCGCCGAAGAGGAAGCGATCGGACAGCGCTCCATCAGGTTGGCGGTGACTTTGGTGGCCTCCGGACTCGCCACCAGATATCCCGCGACTTCGTCCCAGGACACGTCGAATTCACGTGTTTCATCGCCGGATCTGCCGAATTTCCTCGATGTGCTGGGCATGATTCTGAATGTAGTTGGTCAGGTGAATGCGAGTCGTTAAACTCGTACCCTCTCGTCTGCGCGTTAGGCGGTAGCGTATACGAAGATCAGCGCACAGAGCGGGGCGCGGAATTTCATCCGTCTACTTGACGCCGACCGAAGCCGGAGAGAAGAGATTGATATCGAGCTTCTGGGCCACGTACGAAATGACTTTCTGCGCCTTCACGCTGTTGCCCGCTTCATCTAACGGGGGCGCAAAAACGGCGATCGCTCCTTTACCCGGCACGATCGCGAGAATGCCGCCGCCGACACCACTCTTAGCCGGGAGACCGACGTGCCACGCCCAACCGCCCGATCCGTCGTAGAGTCCGGCCATCGCCATGGTTGACAGGATGTGAGGGATGTCTTCCGCCTTCATCACCCGCTGTCCGGTGACGGGGTTGACTCCATTATTGGCCAGGGTCGCGCCCATCTGGGCAAGTTGCTTCACATTGACGCCGACGGAGCACTGTTTCGTGTAAACGTCGACGGCTTCGAGAGGTTCGGAATAGATGCGATCATACTTCGCCAGGAGATAAGAGAGCGCCTTGTTGCCAGTGTTAGTGGCGGCCT
>Ga0126373_10002178_pt1 | contig 14355 bp, 15 predicted proteins | sample PanSoiMetPlot_11_FD_92545 | JGI IMG/M metagenome (GOLD analysis project Ga0126373, IMG submission 92545) | Tropical forest soil microbial communities from Panama - MetaG Plot_11 | ecosystem: Environmental > Terrestrial > Soil > Tropical forest > Bulk soil | place: Panama | collected 2016-02-17 | reverse complement strand
GTCAAGGTCGCAGCCGGTACGCCCCCGGCTGTCCCATTAAGGGCTTGCAGAACAATCGACCCGGAAGCAGAAACCCACCCGGTAACCACTACCCCGGCCGGGGTTACTGATGACTGTCCAACTAGGACATTGTCACCCACCGCAGCCCCTGCAAACGCCAATGTCGATAATGTCTCGCTATTGGCCGCAATGGTCGAGTAGGTAATCGACGCCAAGGTCGAAGTGAAGCGGGTAACGTAATCGCCGCCGCCAATCTGCAACGAGGTTGCTTGTGCCCGTATCACCACCAGCGACGATACCGAAGCGAGTGCAATGCTGGCCAGCGACGACACGTTCACTACGGTAGAGTTCACCGTCTGTGCCGTAACCGTATTGAAGTTCGGATTGAGGTTTGCGGCCCCGGCAGCGGGCAGCGACACCAGATGGAACCCGCCAGCACTGCTATTGAGCGCCGGATCGAAGATGAGGGTCAGTTCACAGTTTTGGACGATTTCCCCACCAGTGAGCAGCACAGGACCGCCAGAGGTGTCTTTATAGACGTTGTAGGTCCCCGGCAGACCGACAATCATGGCGTTGACAGGGCCGGTATTGGTGTTGGTGGCTATCCCAACAAATTGCAGCCCAACGCCATAAAACAGGGGAAGACCGAGATTGTTGGGGGTCAATATCAGGGCGTTGATGGTCCCAGCTACCGTGCAGGGAACCGGCGCGGATACCGCCAAGATGCCAAGATTGCCGTCAAGTTGCGGCAGCGTGGGCTGGGTCAGATTGGCGAAGGTTGTCCAAGCCATTGCTCACCCACGGTATTGGACTATCTCGTCTTGCATCATTTCCGAGATTAGAACCATATCATCACACATCGTAGTCGTCGTCATGCCGGTCAGGACCCCCATCTGACCAATCGCTGTCGGAGCCATAACGGCTTGCGCATTGGGACCGGCCAAAAACCACGTTGCAGGGCCGGACGTGCCCGACCACGATACCGCAACACCACTGCCATTAAACCATTGGGCAACGGCGGGCAGGCCGACATACACGGTATTATTCCCCCCATAGCCAAGCCCGCCCATGCCGTTTTCGTTGTCGATGTAGATGCTGTACTTGAGGTTCTTGGTGCCGAAAAACTGCGCCATAGCAAACAGTCGCACCGAACTCTTGGTGTGGTCATACCCGGCAGGCGCGTCCCACAACCGGGTCTGCATCAGCTTGAGGAAAGCTGTAGTCGGCTGGGCGAACAGCGGGAAAATGCTTTCCCCGTCCGTCCCCCAAGCCGTGAAAACCGAGTTTATCTCCTGACCGGCGACATACGTCAGGATTACGTCCTGTGACGTAGACCACCAGAACTGACCATTGAACAGAAACAGTTCGTTTTCAAACGCCAGATTAACCGGGTCAATGATCGGAACGAGGATCATCCATACTCTCTGCCCAAAGATGGTCGCCTTGGCAGACGATAACTGAGCGCCATTGAAATTTGGCACGCTATTGAACACGCCATCCAATGGCGTGCTCTTTTTCTCAAACACACCGCCGGAAGACACAAACACGCCGGTCGAGTTGGCGAGAAAAATATCCTGATCGAATGTGGTGACCGTCGCCGGGTACGGCGTGCCAATCTCCGGGTCGGAATTGTTATTGGTGAACGTCGTAGTCGGATTGCCGCCCTGCGGCGTATTGGTCTGAACCCCGGAGATGTAGTTCATCGAGCTATCGCCAATCAGGAACAGAAAGCCGTTAGTCTGGATGGCGGCCGTATAGCCAACACGAAGGAAGTTGTCGGACGACGTAAACGTGCCACCACCGTCCGAAGTAGCGAAATCCGACACCGAACCCGGCGCGGTAAACTGCACCACCTTGCCGTTGATGACCCAAACGTGCCCGTTGTAGGTCTGAACTGCATTGCCCTGCACCCCGAACGGCATCAAGGACACAGTCCCGGCCGCAGGCACCGCTGTATCGGTTACCGTTATTGTCGGCAGCGGACTGGAGCCGCCATAAATGCCGCCACTGGTAACAGTGCAAGAAACAATCACACCCCCGGAGATGGATAGCGCCAGCACGGCTTGCGTAGCGGTGCCGTGAGGAGGGTTCTGCCCGCCAGTAACCTGAACAACCGGCGATGAGCTATAAAGCGAACCACCGTTATTTACGGTCACGGACTGGATTTGAGTAAATCCATTGTCCGTCGCGGTCACGTTGCCTTGGTGATAATAAGTTCCGGACTGGACTACCGTAACCGCTGTAATAACACCCCCAGTAATAGTCGCCGTAAGTGCTGCCGAGCCTTCCGCAACCTGTCCTCCCGTAACGATAACCTGCGTCTGACTGCTGTAACCGCTGCCGCCATTCGTTATGGTGACCGTCTGTAGGTTGTAAGTCGGCTGGCCATTGAAGAAGCCGCCCTGTTGCCACTTGGTTGTGAACGTCGCGCCAGTGCCGCCGGGGATTGTCTGCATCACTGGCGTCAACACAGCGCCCGACCCAGCCTGATTGCCACCCGTGAAGTTCAACGTGACGACATCCCCGACCTGATAACCAGTGCCGGGGTTCGTCATGGTGACGTTGTTGACGCCACCGCCGGGGGTAATGCTCGCCACGAAGGTCGCGCCACTGCCGTGACCGCCTGTTGCCGTAACAATGGGTGGCGAAGTGTAGCCGCTCCCGACATTGGTTAGCGTTACGCCCGGAGCCAAGGTGCCCGCAGTGAAAACCGTAGTGCCATCCCATATCCAATAACCATTGGTCTGCTGGGCAACGATGATCAAATACTGACTGCCGTACTGGGTAACGCCAAGTTGCGTCAGAACCGGACTGACAATCGTGCCCGTCGCAAGGATTTGCGTGGTTGCTCCGGTCGCAGTGTTGACTTGCACGACCGAACCATCCTCGTTGAAGACGGCGCAATACGGTGTTGCGGCAAGGTTATAGAAAAAATAGCAAGATATCCCCGCAGGATTGGTATAGAGCGGCGGGCCAATGCCGTACATCGTTCGCAGCTTACGCGGTGCAATCGGCATCCAGCCGTCGCACCAATACATCTGCTGATCGGGAACGCCCGGCCGCGTTGTCGTGGTGTTGATACCCTGAAACATTTCGCAGACGAGCGGAGTAGGCCCGCGTCTTGCCGCGCCAGTATCGCCCTCGTCGCGCTGCTGGGTTGAGGGCACTTACACCCTCACAATATCAATCTGTTCCGGAAATAATCTCTTACTCCAAAAGCACTCGCCAATACGCTCACGCGGCACATCACTGGACTGATTAACGATGACCTTCGCAATATCCATCGATTTGGCCCAGCGTCTGAACTCGCCGTAAAGCTGCATCGCCTCTTCGATGTGATGATTGCTTTGCCGGTTTTCGCACCAGACAAACCGCTCATAGATGACGGGATGATCGTCCATAAGATTAAGCACCACGACTTCCGCCAAGGCAATGGCGTGGTCAGTGCGTACAAACAGGCAATCATTGCGGTTAACCAGCATGCGCAACCAGTTCGACAGCGTCATCTCGCTCTTGGACGGATACAACCCCCGCAACCGCTGCAACACCCAGCCCGACTTGTCACTAAGATCGGACGCAGCAAACCTCCGGATTGACGGAGCTAACATTTGATACCTGCCGCTGAGTATGTTAGGCTACTAAGATGGTTCACAAGAAAGGACACAATGATCTCTCTCCGGAACTTATTAAATCTTATTTTGATTACTCGCCACAAACGGGAAAACTCACATGGATAAACCGCCCAGCCCGACGCATCCACATAGGAGATATTGCCGGTTTTCCTGACGATCAGGGACGCATCAAGATAGGTGTTAGCGGGAAAGAGTATTTTGCTCACCGTATTGTCTGGGTATGGATGACAGGTAAGTGGCCCGACAAAGAAATTGACCATATCAACGAGAACCCTTCGGACAACCGCTGGGAAAACTTGCGTGAAGCCACGCCATCGCAAAATCACCGTAACCGTGGGAAACAGAAAAACAATACTACAGGCTTCAAAGGTGTGACCTTTGATAAGCGACGGGGCAAATACATTGCGGGCATAAAACTTAATCAGAAACGATATAGCGCCGGGAACTGTTTCAGCACCCCGGAAGAAGCCTATGAGGCTGTCTGCAAACTTGCCTTGACCTTGCATGGGGACTGGTCTAGGTATAAGTGATATACAACTGTTAGTAGCGGCCATAAGGGTTCACAACCCGCCCTATCCTCGCCTCGCCTGAATAGTCGATTGCCATCCTGTTGTAGAGGTCGAGGTAATACTTGCTGGCATTGAGGTTCTGTAGTTCCGCATAGGCAAGGTGTGCGGCAAAATATGGCGGTAGCTCAGACCATGGCTGCTGCATGATTTCGACGCTCTGATCATCCAGCAAGTCCTGCGGCAAGCACTGCATGTCCCATTCCATCTGATAGGTCTGGGATGGCAACGGATAAACATACAACGACCCGGATGCGCCTTGGCCGAATTGCGAGCACATTGTCGGCACGTACTGGTACTGGAACGGATACTGCCGGATCATCGCCTGATAGGTCGAGAACGAATACAGCGGCAGCGAATATCGATAGTTGGAATAAATAATCGACACGCTACGGACGGCGTAAACCGAAGCAATACCGGGAAACTCCGAAAGATCGACATCGGCGAAATTATAGACTTCCTGCCCCCGGTTCAGCGTCATCACGAACGATACGACCGGCGTTACCGTCGCTCCCGTTCCTGTAGGATCGGTGATTGTCATCACCGGCTGAAAATAGCCTGCGCCACCGTAGGTGTTGCGGATTTCGGTAACGATGCCGCCATTGATAATTGCTATCGCCTGCGCTTGCGCGCCGTTAGGCAACGGCGGTTGACCGGACGGGAAGTCGGGCGGGGTAATCACACAGACTGGAGAAACATAGCCATGCCCGCCGCTGGTCACAGTCCATGATTTGATTTGGCCGCTGATAGAGCTTTTGATCCGCAAGCACTGGCACTGGCTGGCAACCTTGCGGCGAGCGCGGTTGACGTACTGTATAAGGTTCTGCGGGTCGATCCGGTTCTGGTTCTGATCGCCAACAAACTGCTGCACCATCTTCAGATGGTCGAACAGAGTTATGCCGGTCTTTGGCGGTCCAGCAGGGCCAAAAACAACTGAAGGCGCGGCAGAAACAACGACCGGAGGTTGCGTGGTCGCGATCTGGAATGCGTTGTTCTGGAACGCATTGGATTGAAATGCAGTAGTGACTACCGGCATTTATTGGTCGCCCTCAATCAAATCATAAGCACGACCGACTATCAGCGCGCCGTACATCTTTCCGATACGGGCTTTGAGCGTGGCGACATCCTCGGCTTTGAGTTCTTGCACCCCGCCTTTGGCCGTGACTTGAGCCAAGCGGTAGAGCGTAACCTTCTCAGGAGCGCCCATAGTTCTATCTTCTTCCATAACGTTGATTAGCGCTCCGCATGATATATCACCGAGCGTCATAGCCTTATCGCCACCATTGGGTAGCGGCTTACCTTTGAGGTCGAGAATTTCTGTGTCGAAGTTGATTTTCATGTTTGGCTCCTAGAAACATGGAATATATCGGGTGGTACCGCTATTATTAACAATAGTAAGCCATTGCTGGATTGTCGTGCTCGCTCCGGACGGGCCTACGTTGGTTATCGTAACCGTCCCGCCAGCGTTGGCTGAGAAGCTGGCTGCGGCGCTGAACTTAACGCCGCCCGCTGCTGGCCACCTCATTTGCTCTGTGCCGCCGGGCGCAATAGCAATGTCGCGATTGATGGCTGTTATTTGCGCGCCAGTGACGCCGCCGGTCGAGATTGTGAAAACATTGCTAATCAATTGCCAGCCAACGTCGGCAGCTTCATACCCGTCCGTAATTAGATTAAACGGGTCAACACCCGCTCTATTGTGTATCCTATGCGCAAAATTAGACGTAGACATATTTATATAATTGCCCCATTGCATAATACCGGCGCTCCAGCGGCACATAAACACGTCGGGCTGTTCTTGGGAGCTGGTAAAGATGTTAGTTGTAGGGACAAATCCAATTATACCGCTACCGCTATAACTAACAAAACCCTCGCCTATATCCATCACATGGAAAATGCCACCACCCGAAGCCGGTGCATTAAAGCCCCACGCGAACCGACCTTGGCGGTCATGCACAAAGAGCACGCCAGCAGTATTTGATGCGCCGCTATCGCTATTGGTTGCCCCAATAGTAAAGAAAGTATCCTGGCGAAAACTTCCAGTACCAAAATTTACAAAGTTCGTTCCAAGGGACTGCCATGCCATGAACCCCTTCTCCCAATTGCCTGCGGAGTTACCGGGGTTCTTGATGTTGTCAACGTACAGATAGACGTTCATGCCGCCCCCAAAGAAATAGCCATTGGCACTAGGAGCATAAGTCCCGATATTTCCCAACGAAAGAACCGGGAAGCCAAGCGGCCCCGGTTGAAATACCAAAGCTCCGACACCGCCAAGCTGGAAATCAACCAATGAAGATGATGTGAGGCTCGCAGTATTAACAATATTCATAAACAATGGCGCATCAAATGCGACAGCGTTGTTGTTCCAAGTGCAGGTTACGTTCAGCGCTTTCGCGTTCGCGGAAATCGATCCTAAAGCTAACGTAAGCTGACCATTGCCCGCGTAAGTCATGCCGGTGTCGCCACCTAACGAACCCGCAGAAGCAAAAATCACTTGACCGGCAGTAAACGAGCTTGCGCCAGTCCCGCCTTGGGCGAACGATGCCACACCCGCAATAGTGTGCGCGGCGTTCCAATGCGCCTGCGGGCAAATCTCGCCAGCGGCTATCGCTGCCGCATCATCATTAATCAGGCAGGTGAAGGCATGATTGATAGCAAGAGCCATGGCTCAACTCCTATGCAGCTTTACCGCCGCCTTGCAGGCCCATTTGATTAAGCGCGGTCGGATCGGGCACTTGCTCATAAAGATATTTGTTTACATCAGGCGTAGCCGCCGTGCGCGCTCGCTGCACGAACTGCTGATAATATTGATAGTACCTCTCTGCATCAGCCATGCGCGCCGATGTCTGCGCCGACAACAAGGCATAATAGGCTGCATAGAACGGCACCGCATCAGTCCATAGATACGGGATCGCCTCGAAGTCGGCATCGGCCGCAAGCGCAATCGGATAGCAGACGCAATCGCAAGTGAGCGTGTAAACCTGATCGGGGATCGGATCGATAAAGAAGCTGCCGCTCGCCAGCGGCCCCAGCCCGATAATCGAGCCTGTGCCGGTCGAGCCTTGCGCGTACTGTGACCAAATCTGCGGCGGTCCCCCGATGGGAACAGGGTTGTTCAGGTGATAGAAATCAAACCACGGCCAAGCGCGAGGGGCAATCCACTTGAAACCCTGACCGGCGGTGTACCGGATGGCGCGAATGTGGATAACACCTTGCACGCCATTGGTGCTGGTGTTGCCGCTAACCGTCGCCACACCGATACTGGAGAAGTTGTAACTGCGCTGCCCGACGACAGTCGAAACCGTACCGAGCACTCGGATACAGCGCGCCTCTCCCGCTAACTGCCCGCGCGCGGTATTAACGTAGGACGTGATGTCGGATTGCGAGTAAAGCGTTACCGGCGCTCCTGGGTTCTGGAGCAACCGCTGGGTCTGGGTGATGTAAGCTGTGAGCACGGCACAGGCTCCTGCGCCGTTTTATCATAAGGGCAAGAGCACGATATAGCCGGGGAACGAGCGCTCCGCGTCAATACGATACCGCCGCAGCGAGCCGTCCTGCCGCTTCACCAAGAAGCTGTCTTGGCTCTCCATGCAGCCTTGCTGACAGGAAAACGGCCCAGCAACCGTCAATCCAGCATCGCTGATGTCGGACATGATCAGCGTCTTGACCGCAAACGGATTGCCGGGCCGATATCCCGTCGTAGCTACGGAGAAGGTTGCCACTGTCATTTACGTCTTCAGCGGTTGAATGACGATGATGTCCTGCGTGGTCCCCATCGTCAGTGCGATAGTGTTGCCTACCGGAGTGCCTGCCGCACCGCCTGCCTGCTGTGATGGCTGCGGAGTACCTTCAAACAGCCCGCCGTCAATGATGGTCGCAAGCTGTGCCGCCACGGTTCCCAGCGCGGTAACGGCGGCAGTCGCCTGCAATGGACGCGGCTTGAACGTCAAATGCAGGAAGTCCGGACCATTGGTGATCGTGCCAACACTTGGCGCGCCACCAGTAGAAGTCACACCAGCGCCCAGCGTGCCCCACCCGGTCCCGGTGCCAGAGAGCGACACAGCCGTTGTGGTCATCATAAAGACGGGCGCGATGGTGGCATTAGAACCGACACCGGCCGGGGTAAGCGTCAGGTTGCCCGGAGTAAGCGTGTTGCCGTTATTGGTGCAAAGAACGGCCGTGATCGACCCAGCACCCACTGTCTGGACCGTAATTGTCGCCGCCGTAATACCGGACGCAAGATTGGGGTCGAACGGCGACGGCACCACAACCACGGTAGGAGCGGTCGGATAGCCAGCGCCCGGATTGTTGAACGTGAAGCCGGAAACCGTACCGGACGCGATGACGGCATAGCCGGAAGCCTGGATGCCGCCCAGTCCGTTCGGGTTGGTTTCGTTGCTAGGAGGCGGCGGGATAAAGACTAAGGGAGCCAGTCCATAGCCCGCTCCCGCCGCCGTGACAGTGGCATTGCCGAGTTGACCGCCGACGATGGCGGCCCACGTAGAACCACCGCCGCCAGTGACGGTCACCGTTGTCGAAGACTGAACCCAACCGCCACCGTATTGGATAATCGTTGCCGCAACCGGACACCCAGTCAGATTGGCGATCCGGACATCAAAGCCGTCCGAAGAGATGATGCGATTGCCCGGCTCCCACGCGCCAGACGCGCCCGTAATCCACGTATTGGTCACCGGGTCAATGTACTGAAGCACGCAGTACATGCCCTCCGTGATGATCCAATCGCCGCGCGGCAAGACCAGCGACTGACCGCCTGCCAAGCAAACACGGTTCGATGAGGCGTCGTAGGTCGATTGCGACAGTTCCGAAGGATAGAGGTTCTGCGGGAACTGAAGTCCCTGTCCGGGGCCTTGGAGCGGACCAGTCATTGTGTGTGCTCTCCTCTAGAACTGCGCGCCGCCGACGTTGCTCGTCGTCACCGCGTTAGCCGATGGCTTGCCGGTACAGACCTCGTAGCCTACGACGGTCACCCCCTGCTGACCGATTTGTCCAAGGGGGACCAAAGAATAAAATCCTGAAAAATCGAAAGCGGCATCCTCACTCAAATACATTGCCGTGTACTTGCAGTTGACGGCAAAGACCTGTCCTTTCGGGCAGAAGTGATCATTGAAGACCGGGACACCACTCACCACCAAGTTCGGGAACGAGGTCCGGACCTGCGTGTCCATGTTGTAGGCATTGCCCACAACCGGGTTTAACTGCTCGATGCCGATGAAGCTGTTGTTGAGCGTCGCATAGTCTCCGGGCGACATGACGATGAAAGTCGGAGCCTCACCACCGGCTCCGTCCGTAACCTGCGCCACAAAGGTCGCCATAGTCGAGCGCGTAAAGCCCAGCGTAGTGACAGTGGCAGTCGAGTACGCACCGGTCGCCATGTTGATCAATTGCCCCTGGAACGCAGTATTGCCCTGCGCCGTGCGATTGATGCCGCCGTAAACCGGGAAGTTGGTGCCGTTGTCGAAGGCGTTGAGGAAGCTGTCAGGGAACAGCGAGTTGGTGGTGTTGTTCAGATAGAGCAATCGCGCCATGTTCTGCCGAGTTACCGCATAAACGTCGTTCATGCGGGCCTTGAGCAGACTGATCTCGCGATCAGTGGCTTGGATCACCGTTTCACCGAACGGCAACGGCACCGGGACGACCCAGTAGGCAATCGCAAACTGAAGGTTCTGTATCCCCGGTGTTATGACTGGCGAGTTGAACCCGCCGCCATACCCGACGAACTGACCTTGCACCATGCTGTTGCCTTGCGCCGGGATCGTGATTTGGTTCAGACCACCTGCCGCGCGCTGGGCATTGCCAATCATGTAGTACAGACTGGCTGACCCGAAATAAATCTGCACAAACAGGCGCGGAACAAAGGCGCGACGGGTAACTGCCGACAACTCATTGTAAAGAGTTCCGGCCGCTGGGACTGCGCCAATACCGGGGAGTGGCATATTTTAATCTCCTCTACCTCCGCCTGTTCGCCTGCGCGACCTGTTGACGGAACTCGTTCAGCGCCTCGCGCGCCATCTTGTCCGTGATAACATCGCTGTTGCCACGGCTATCGATCAGCCGCTTGATATCGCTATCCTTGTCTTCGGGGGGCGTCTCTAAGAAGTTCCACGCGCCAACACCGCCGGGCATGGCCGGGGGCGGTGGCGGGTTCTGCTTTTCGTACCAAGTCGCCGCGACCTCGTGATCGACTATGCCCTTCGGCTCCATGACCTCTTTTTCGATCTTGTCGATGGCGTCGTAGCTATAGCCCTGGTCGTGAAGCTTCTCGCGGCCCTCGTTCCACTTGGATTTCAGTACCCCTTGCGCCCTTTCCTCTTCGCCTTTCTTCCTCTCATCGTCATGTTCCTTCTTCATGTCGGAGAGTTGCTTTTCCAAGGACGACACACGGTCGTTGGCAACCTTATCGGCATCAGCCAACGGAGTGGATACGTTCGGATCAATCTCCTTGTGCATCGCCTCCAGAGCGCGCGCATTCTTCGGGTTCGACGCGATCCGACGCATCGTCGCCAGCGTCCGCTGGCCCGCGTTCCACTGCTCCTCGTCTACTTCGATCCGCGCCATTTACTTGGTTCCGGGGCTAGAGCCTGCGTTCGGAACGTGCGACAGCGGCAATTCCTTGGAGATGTGAGTGGGCGGCAGATGGCTATGCCGGCCGCCGATATCGGCCTTCATCAAATCGACCCGGACAATCTGCTCGTCGTTCTCCGGTACGCTTTTAGTGTTATTTTGGAAAATGTTCAAATTACTCATATACTTGGCTCCTCTAACTAACCAGCTTCAATCGCTTCGGAGTTTGCATCTCAATCCACTCAAGAATTTTCCGAAGCTCTTGTGGCGTGGCATTGCGTTTGAGTTCATTACAGCGCCAACAGATGATGGCGACGTTCCCCGGTACGTACCCAATGTCATTATCGAGCCTGTCTATAGACGGGGAGTAAGGTGTTGGACCCGGCTTGGTCGGTCCCGTGCGCACTTCCATCTTGCCATTGCAGCACGGACACGCGCCACCCAGAACAAGGTCTGTGGCAGTGATTGAAAATTCTAGGCCCTTTTTCTTGGCACGCGATTTCGCTAAGCGCAAAAGAGCGGCGATTGGATTGCTCTGACGATTACGGCGGACCATCTCTCGAAATTCAACACCGTGATTAAGGTACATGCGTTTCTGGTAAGCCAGAGCGTACTCAGCACCACAAACTACACAATTGTTCGTAGAGACGTGACGCGGAGCAATATGACCGTGAAAACATGGTTCACCAGTAAAATATCTCTTCAACCCCTCCGCTTTGGCTTGCTCACGCGATACCAGCGGGGCGTCAGAAAAATCTATGGTCTTCTTATGAGCCACTATGTCTTGGCTCCTAGATCACGCGGTGGAAGATTGCGAACGCTAGCCTCTTGGTGATGCTGCGTTCCGTAATGGCCTTGATCCAAAAGGCCATACAAATTGCCATGGCCATCTGCCGGGCCTTGTATTACGCGCACTGGTTTTGATCCGTTATAGATCAGCCCGTTGTGGTTCTTGTTTTCAAAGATATCCATTAAGCCGCTCCCGGCGGTCCTGCGCCACCTGCGCCACCAGCGCCGCCACCCGCCGCCCGCTGCATCATTTGCTGACGCAATTGCTGCGCCATTTGATTCTGCTGGGCGTGACGGAGTTGCGCCTGATCCATAACGTTCTTCTGACCGGCCGGGCTGGCACTGCCGGGCGGCGATAGTTTATTTAAGCTTTTCAAAATATCCAAAATCTTGCCGCCGATTTCCGATGTCGCCCCGGCTTGCGTCAAGGCGTGCGTCAATAGCTGCGCTGCGCTTGCTACTGCCTGTATTGCGGCGGCTTCTCCGCCGCGATTGGGTGTCGGGCCAACTGCGCCGGTCGATCCCATAGGCGGACCGCCCGCTCCGGGCGGACCAGCTTGACCAGCAGTCGGGGGCATTTGCGGCATTGATACCAGCTAGCAAAAGCGGCGGCCGCTACCCGCAAGCCGCCGCATTTCTTTTCCACCCAGTAACGGGTTACTTGCGGCGGTGCTTACGACCACGCCGATAGCGAAGCGTTTCCATCGTGTCACTCCAGGTTGTCAGGGCGAGCGATCAGCCCTGTGGTGAACGGCTTTCCGCCGCAACGACCGACAATCCCGCCCCGGATTGACAAACTCCACCATTTTTCTCTATTGGTTTCTTACTTTTTACGTAAGAACGCTCAAGTTCCCCCTGGATTTGCCAATGGCGCAGCCGAACGTTGAGCAACCTTTCTTCTGGACAATCAAAGACGCCTGCAAGTTTCTCCGAGTATCATCGACAACGCTGTATTACCTTTGCCAAACACCAAGGAAAAAGGGCGGGCCGCCGATAGTGTACGTATCGAAGACGCGCATTCGATTTCCGCGCGAAGAGTTCATCGAATGGGCGCTATCGAGGAGGAACTGACATGTTCTGCATGACCATAGTTTTCGGCGCATCCCCGGTCCCGTGGACGCTGCTGTTCAAGACCCAAGAGGCGTTCAACGACGCCATCATCACCTTCAAGAACCCGCCGACCTTCGAAACCAAGGACTTCGACATTACCGACGATTACGGACAGCACATCTCGGTAAAGCGCGATGCCATCCAAGGCGTGATGTTTGAGGACTTGAACAAATCCCGCGCAGCTCATATCGAGCGCGGACTGCACCAAATGCGGGTTCAGGTTGATGCCAACAATCAGGCCAAGGCGGACCCGACGCTAATGGCGGCAATGCGAATGCAGCAAGCCAGCCCCGGCGTCATTACCCCGTTTGGCGCTAACGGTGCTTTCCGCCAGTAAGCTGCTTCTCCATCAACTTCTCGGCGAGCGCTGGGTCGGTTTGCTTCAACTGCTGGAACTGCTGCGCCTGCTGCTTCTTGCGCTCCCGGTTCCCGACCTTGGCAATTTCCTTGTTCGGCAGCGGCGTATTGTCAACGACGTACTCGTCGTCAACGATGCCGCGCTGGTGAGCGGCAAAGACCAGTTGCGTATTCTCATCGGAGAAGATCGGCGACGAGGAGTGACTATCCACCGCGATACGCCAATCGGGCGGCAGATCGGTTAGCAAGAACTTAGTCTTCTCGATGTTCTCAATCACCGGGTCGTCTGCGCTTGTCCAATAGAAGCTTTCGTCCTTCATCTCGCGCAGCGATGCCGTGAGATCGGCGCACTCGGCGCACTGACGCTCTACGATAAGCGCGCGGTCGCGCAGGGTAGGCGAGGCGGTCTTCATCAGCATGTTGGCATGACTGCCAGCGCGAACCCCCGGCTCGCCCTGTCCCTGCATGATGCGGGGGAACCCGCGCAGAGTGTTGATCATCTCAATGATCCACTCCAGCAACGGCAGAGCTTCGTTGGGGATTGCCGGGGTCAAGTCGTGCGGCTGCGACCCTTGCGCGAGGTTGCCGTACCCGGCGCTGCGGAACTGGGCGTAAAGCTCGTCCGTAATCGTGGTGTCGCCCGCGAAGAAGATCAGCTTGTCCACCTGCAAGCCGTACATGCGCTTGAGGTCCTCGCACCATTGCGACAACAACGCCTGTGGCTCAATCAGGTCTACGAGTTCCGAACGTCCCCAAAACCATCCCGATGTCTCATTAGGCTGGATAAGACGGTAGGGTTGTAAGCCAGAGCCTCTTCCCAAGAGATTGCCCTTACGGAACACCACGTCACCGTCCATGTGCGGGGTGACGATGATGTCTGGTTCGATGAACTGGATGGTGGTGTAATCGTGCTCATCCTTCACCCACAGTTCGTGCATGGTGACCATGTCGGCCATGACCACCGGACCCATCAGCGCGTAGTTAGGGTCGTTGTTGAGTTGCACGATACCGCCGGGGATCGGCGAAATCATGCTTTGCACCCCGGTATTGAGTTGCGAGGTGGACAAGACTTGATGAAAGAAGCTCGACGGCTCCCCGGTCGCCTGTCCGGAACGGCTATTGGCCATAATCCGCTCGTACAGCTTCTCGGCGTTGGGCATGCGCCAGATACGCTGCCACACCTCCGGACCTGTTAGAGGACAAGTCTCACAGAGTATCTCCTGCCGGTCGATCTTGTTCTCATCCTCCCGATACACCCCGAAGTTCCATGGCATGACCAGTTTGTCGAAATAGACCGGATGCTCCTGATCGCCGCTGCCCTC
>Ga0126373_10002177_pt1 | contig 14355 bp, 11 predicted proteins | sample PanSoiMetPlot_11_FD_92545 | JGI IMG/M metagenome (GOLD analysis project Ga0126373, IMG submission 92545) | Tropical forest soil microbial communities from Panama - MetaG Plot_11 | ecosystem: Environmental > Terrestrial > Soil > Tropical forest > Bulk soil | place: Panama | collected 2016-02-17 | reverse complement strand
CCGGCCACATGTACTTGCCCTGGGCGTCCTGCCGGAACCAGTTCACGTGGAAGATGTGCGGCAGCTTGTCCGACTTGTGGGCGAACGACAGCCAGTGGGCCCAGTAGTCGGCGAAGTTGTAGCCGCAGAAGGGCTTCATGGCCATGGGGTCGCGGCGCACCACGCCCACCTGGCCCGTGGCGGCGGCGGTGGTCTCGGAGGCCACGCTCGCCCCCACCATCACGCCGTGGGCCCAGTCCCAGGCCTCGTACACCAGCGGCGCCACGTCCGCGCGCCGTCCACCGAAGATGATGGCGGAGATGGGCACCCCGGTCGGGTCCTCCGCATGGGGCGAGTAGCTGGGGTTCTGTTTGGCCGACACCGTGAAGCGCGAATTCGGATGCGCCGCCGGGCCGTTCTTGCCGTCGTAGGGGCGACCCTGCCAGTCGGTCGCGGGCGCGCCTTCCTTCAGGCCCTCCCACCAGGGCTCGTTGCCTTGGGTCACCGCCACGTTGGTGAAGATGGCGTCGTGCTTGATCATCTCGTAGGCGTTGTGGTTCGTCTTGGAGTTGGTGCCGGGCACCACCCCGAAGTAACCCGCCTCGGGGTTGATGGCCCAGAGCCGACCGTCCTTTCCGATGGTCATCCAGCAGATGTCGTCGCCCACGGTCCACACCTTCCAACCCTTGTGGGAGGCGGGCGGGATCAGCATGGCGAGGTTGGTCTTGCCGCAGGAGGAGGGGAAGGCGGCGGCCACGTAGCGCACTTCGCCCTGCGGGTTCTCGATGCCCACGATGAGCATGTGCTCCGCCAGCCAGCCCTCGCTGCGGGCCTGCCAGCTGGCGATGCGCAGCGCGTGGCACTTCTTGCCCAGGAGCGCGTTTCCGCCGTAGCCGGAGCCGAAGCTCTTGATGGTCAGTTCCTCAGGGAAGTGCATGATGAAACGGCGATTGGGGTCCAGCTCGCCCGTGGAATGCAGGCCCTTCACGAACCGGCCTTCCCGTTCGATGCGCTTCAGGGCCGCTGTGCCCATGCGGGTCATGACGTACATGTTGGCCGCCACGTAGGGGCTGTCGGTGATTTCCACTCCACAGCGGGCCAACGGCGAGTCCACCGGGCCCATGCAGTAGGGGATCACGTACAGCGTCCGGCCCTTCATGCAGCCCTTGAACAGCTCATCCAGCTTGGCGTGGGCCTCAGCCGGGGCCATCCAGTGGTTATTGGGGCCCGCATCCTCCTCGTTTCGCGTGCAAACGAAGGTCAGGTGTTCCACCCGGGCCACGTCCGACGGATTCGACCGGTGCAGATAGCACTTGGGATGGGTCTTCTGGTCCAGTTCCAGCAGCGTGCCAGTCTTGAGCATCTCCGCCACCAAGCGGTCATATTCGGCGCGGGAGCCGTCGCACCAATGGATGCGGTCGGCCTGTGTGTGGCGTGCGGTCTCCGCGACCCAATCGGCGAGGGCTTTATTGCTGGTCATCATCGGTCCGTGTGTTTATGTCATTAGGAGGAGGGAAGCACGGGTTTAACCGCGGTCCCGGCTGGGGCGCCTATTATATCGCCTCGCCTGCAGCCTGCATCCGTCGCCCATGCTGTCCGGGGCGGGATGCTAGAATGCGCGCACGTCAAGCGACAAAAGGTGGACTATGGGGGAGCATACGATCCGGGAGATCCTGAAGCGTCGCAGCCCTGAGACGCAGCGGGCCATGAAGCGCCGTCGCGAACTGGCGGGGCTTGTGGAAGGCAGGGGCGGCCGCCTCTGGACCGGCTTCCTGATCGTCGTGGCGGTGGTCGTCCTGGGCGCGGGCTACCTGGTCTACATGGGCCACGAGGTCGGAGCGCGCTTCGGCGACGCCAAGGCCCTGCGCAGCGGCAAGCCCGATACTCTGACCCTCAGCAGGGTCACAGAATTCCTGCCCAATACCCTCCTGGCCACCGCGGACCCGGCGTTCTACAGCAGCGGCGGCTTTTCCGGCACCGAGCTGACCCGTCGCGTGGTGCACGTTTACTATCCCGGGGCCTTCGAACTCACCACCCGTGCCATGGCGCTGGCGTTGGAATCCGGTTACACCAAATCGGACATCCTGGAAGCCTTCATCAACGACGCGCCCATGGGCGGCGATCCGGCGCATCCGGTGAAGGGTTTCGCCGCGGCCTCCAAGTATTATTTCGCCAAGCCTTTCGCCCAGCTGTCGCCCCAGGACATCGCGCTGCTGGTAGCCGTCGCCGCCCACCCGGGACTGGACCCGCGCCAGGACCCGGCCAAGGCGCTGCAAGAACGCAATCTGGTGCTGCAAAGCGACCAGTTGCAGAACGTGCTGGCGGAAGCGGTGGTGACGGGTCTCACCAAGCTGCCTTTGGACGTCACTCCCCAGCCCGGCGGCTGAGCGCTGAGCCGCGCGGTGTCGCGCCTGCGCCATGTTTGATCTCATAGACCTGCTCGGCGCCGACGGCCCCCTGGCCGCACGGCTTCCCGGTTTCGCCCCGCGCCCGCAGCAGCAGGAGCTCGCCTCCGCCGTGGCCCGCGCGTTGGAACAGTTCGAGGTACTGGTGGCGGAGGCCGGTACCGGCACCGGCAAGACCTTTGCCTATCTCCTGCCGGCGCTGCTCTCCGGCCGGCGCGTGCTGATTTCCACCGGCACCAAGACCCTGCAGGACCAGTTGTTCCACCGCGACCTGCCGGCGGTGCGCTCCGCCCTGGGTGCGCCGGTCAAGACCACCTTGCTCAAGGGCCGCTCGAACTATCTATGCCGCCACCGTCTCGCCTGGAGCGCGAGCGAAGGTCTGTTCGACAGCCGCGAGCGCTTGAGGGAACTGGATGCGGTGCGCCAGTGGTCCACCGTGACGCAGAGCGGCGACATCGGCGAGCTGGACGCGGTGCCGGAGAACTCCAGCCTCTGGCCCCAAGTCACCTCCACCCACGAGAACTGTCTCGGCCAGGAATGCCCGGAATACAGCCGCTGCTTCGTGCTGGAAGCGCGGCGCAAAGCCCAGGAAGCGGACGTGGTGGTGGTGAACCACCACCTGCTGCTGGCGGACATGGTGTTGAAGGAGGATGGCTTCGGCGAGCTCTTGCCGGGGGTGGACGCGGTGATCGCGGACGAGGCCCACCAGCTTCCAGAAGTGGCTACGCAGTATTTCGGCCTGAGCGTCTCCACGCGCCAGTTGGGCGACTGGCTCGCCGACCTGCGCGCCGAGTACGCGGCCGGCGCCGCCGACTTGCGGGATTTCGAAACCGCTCTCCGGGCCTTCGAGGAAACTCTTCAGAGCCTGCGACCGTTTCTGAGCGACGGCACCGGTCGCCAAGATTGGGAGACGCTGGCGAAGCGGCGAGAATTGCGCGCCGCTCTGGAAGCGATACAGGGCGCTTTCGAAGCGCTCCAACCGGCGCTCGATGCCCTGGCCGGACGCTCCCGCGGGCTCGAGAATTGCCGCGCCCGGGCGGAGTTTCTGGCATCGCGCCTCGGCGCATTCCTCAACGACGAGGAGCGCCGCCAGGTGCGCTGGGTCGAGCACCACGGCCGCCATGCGTCGTTCAATCTCACCCCCCTGGATGCCGCCCAGCGTTTCGCCGCGCGCATGCATGAGAATCCCGGCGCTTGGATCTTTCTCTCCGCCACCTTGTCCGTGGGCGGCGCTTTCGGCCACTTCCGCGAGCGCATGGGCCTCGCGGAGGCGGAGGAATTGCTCCTCGGTAGCCCCTTTGATTTTGCGCGGCACGCGTTGCTGTATATGCCGGCCCGCTTGCCGGAAGTGGACGATCCCGCCTACACCCGCGCGGTGGTGGAGGCGGCGCGGCCGGTGCTGGAGGCAAGCGGCGGGCGGGCTTTTATGCTGTTCACCAGCCACCGGGCGCTGCAGGAAGCCGCCGGACTGCTCCGGGGCCGCTTGGACTACCCCCTGCTCGTCCAGGGGGACATGCCGCGCCGGCGCCTCCTGGAAGCCTTCCGGGAGCTGGGCAACGCCGTGCTGCTGGGCACCGCCAGCTTCTGGGAAGGGGTGGACGTGAAAGGCCCGGCCTTGTCGGTGGTGGTCATAGATCGGTTGCCCTTCGCTTCGCCCGGGGATCCGGTGCTCAAGGCGCGACTTGAGCTCATGCGCAGCGAAGGCCGGAATCCCTTCATGGAATACCAACTGCCCCAGGCGGTCATCGCCCTCAAGCAGGGGGTGGGGCGCCTGATCCGCGACGCCGCGGATCAGGGGGTGATGGTGCTCTGCGACCCCCGGCTCAACGCCAAGCCCTATGGGCGGGTGTTCCGGGAGAGCCTCCCGCCCATGCGCCCCACCCGGGATCTCGCCGAAGTGCAGGCCTTCCTGCGGGAGGCGGTGGCCGCCGTGGAGGAGGCCACGTGAAGCTCCTGGCCCTGGATACCGCCGCCAGCCGCTGCTCCGCGGCCCTTTGGCTGGACGGCAGGCTCACGGAGCGGGATGCCCCGGCGGAACGGGTGCAGGCCGAGAGCGTGCTTCCCATGGTGGAGGAACTGCTCCAGGACGCCGGTCTGAAGCTGACGCAGTTGGATGCGCTCGCTTTCGGCCGTGGTCCCGGCGCCTTCACCGGTTTGCGGGTGGCCGCGGCCGTGGCCCAAGGCCTCGCTTACGGTGCAGGGCTGCCGGTGGTGCCGGTGTCCAACCTGGCGGCCCTGGCCCACGCCGCTTTCCGCCGGCACGGCGCGCAAAAAGTGCTGGCCTGCCTGGACGCGCGCATGCACGAGGTCTATTGGGGCGCCTTCACCTGCCGGTCCGGTTCCGTCGAGCCCTTGTCGGAGGAAGCGCTCTGTCCGCCGGGTGAGATCCATCCCCCCCCCCCACACACCTGGTTCGGCGCCGGTTCCGGCTGGGGGGTCCATGGAAACGCTCTTAAACCCCGTGTACCCACACTTGAGGGTACCGACGCCTCATTGATGGCCACGGCAGGGGACGTGGTGAGACTGGCGGAAATAGCCTTTAAACAGGGTTTGAGCCTGCCGCCGGAAGGGGCCTTGCCGGTGTATCTGCGGGACAAGGTGGCCAGCCCCAAGCTTTAACCAATCTGTCATGTTACCTTGATTTAATATTTCTGCCGGAAAAACCGAGGCCTGGCGGGAATGGAAGAGAAGCGTGTCCTGGTGGTGGAAGACGAACGCGCCATCCGCGAGATGGTGGTTTTCACGCTGAAACGCGCGGGTTTCGCGGTGCAGGAGGCCGAGGATGCCGCCGCTGCCCGCCACGCTCTCGCGGACCAGCACCCTGACGTGGTGTTGCTGGACTGGATGCTGCCGGACCTCTCCGGCCTGGAGCTGGCCCGGGCCTTGCGGCGTGACGCGGCCACCCGCGAACTGCCCATCATGATGCTCACCGCCCGCGCCGCCGAGGACGACAAGGTGCTGGGGCTGGATAGCGGCGCCGACGACTACCTTACCAAGCCGTTCTCCGCCCGCGAGCTGGTGGCGCGTATCCAGGCCCTGTTGCGCCGCGCCGCCGGCGCCGAAGGCGACGCCCTCGCCGTGGGCGGCCTGCGTCTTGACCCCGCCAGCCACCGGGTCAGCGCGGATGGGGCTGAAGTGAACCTCGGTCCCACCGAATACCGGCTGCTCAAGTTCTTCATGTCCCAGCCCGACCGGGTGTTCAGCCGGGCCCAAGTGCTGGACCGGGTCTGGGGCGGCAACGTCTACATCGAGGAGCGCACAGTGGACGTGCACATCCGTCGCCTGCGCAAGGCCCTGGCACCCCACGGCTGCGACGCCTACATCCAGACCGTGCGCGGCAGCGGCTACCGCTTCTCGCCCATGAGCACGGTGCAATGAACCCGAGTTGGCGCCAGGAAGCGACTGTCGCCCTGTTCCTGGTGCTGCTCGCCCTGGTGGGTTGGATAGTCTTCCACCACCTGTTCGCCTGGCTGTTCGCTGCCACCCTCGTCTATCTCGTCTGGCACCTCATCAACCTCTACCGCCTCGATGGCTGGCTGAGGCGCGGTCGCCAGCTCACGGTGCCGGCTTCCCGCGGTGTCTGGGGCGAACTCTTTAACCAGTTCTACAAGCTGCGGCGCCGCGACCGGGACCGCAAGCGCCGCATCGCCTACCTACTGCGGGAGTTCCGTAATTCCACCGCCGCCATGCCTGACGCCGTGGTGCTGCTGGATTCCTTGTGGGAGATCATCTGGTTCAATGACGCCGCCGAGCGGCTGCTGGGTCTTAGGCCGGGACAGGACCTGCGTCGGCGTATCGGCAACCTTATCCGCCACCCGGATTTCATCGGCTACTTGCGCCACGGCGATTTCGACGAACCGGTGGACATCCCGGCGCCCGCCGCCCCCGGCTTGCGCGTGGCGCTGCACATCGTGCCCTACGGCAGCGACCAGCGGCTACTGCTGGCCCGCGACGTGACGCGCTTGCACCGCCTCGAAGAGATGCGCCGCGACTTCGTGGCCAACGCTTCCCACGAGCTGCGCTCGCCTCTCACGGTACTGGGGGGATATCTCGACGCCATGCGAGCCGACGCGCGCCTGGAGCAGGACTGGGGAGCCCCGCTCGCCGAGATGGAGCACCAGATGCACCGCATGCTGGCCATCATCAAGGACCTGCTGGAGCTGTCGCGCCTGGAGACCGAAGCCCGCGAGGCGCCGTTCGCCCCGGTGGACGTACCCGTCATGTTGCAGCGCGTGCAGCGCGAGGCCCTGGCCTTGGGCTACGGCCCCCGGGACGTGAGCGTGGAGGTCAAGGACCAAGTGTGGGTCCTCGGTTCCGAGAGCGAGCTGTTCAGCGCCTTCTCGAACCTGGTGTTCAACGCCATGCGCTACACCCCGGATTCCGGCAAGGTCACCATCCGCTGGTCCATGGATGACGACGGGGTGCGCCTCTCGGTGGCCGACACCGGCGTCGGCATCGCCCCGGAGCACATCCCCAGGCTCACGGAGCGCTTCTATAGGGTTGACCGCTCCCGCAGCCGCGACAGCGGCGGCACGGGTCTGGGGCTCGCCATCGTGAAGCACGTGCTCCAGAGGCACGACGCGGATCTGGAAGTCGAGAGCGAGCCGGGGAAGGGCAGCATCTTTACCTGCCGCTTCCCCCTGGAACGGATCGCGCGGGAAGCGAGGACGGCGTGAATAATTTGGTTGCGGCCTCCGGGTATATACTCAGGACAGCCGCGGAGACAGGCAATAACGCGGGTGCAACATGGCAGACAAACTGAACCTCACACATCACATTTCGCAGAAGTTCAACGAAGAGCTCGAGGACGTGCGCAACCGCGTGCTCGCCATGGGCGGCCTCGTGGAGCAGCAGATCGTGGACGCCCTCCGGGCCCTGACCGAGGGCGACAGCGCCCTCGGCCGTGCCATCGAGCAGCATGATTTCAAGGTCAACCAGATGGAAGTGTCCATCGACGAGGAGTGCAGCCGCATCCTGGCCCGCCGGCAGCCCGCCGCCAGCGACCTGCGCCTGGTGCTTGCCATCATCAAGACCATCACCGACCTGGAACGCATCGGCGACGAGGCGGAGAAGATCGGCCGCTTCGCGGCCCGCCTCGCTGAGCAGGAGCGTCCCACCAGTAATTACCGGGAGATCGAACACCTGGGCAACCACGTGCGCGGCATGCTGCACGACGCCCTGGACGCTTTCGCCCGCCTGGACGCGGAGGCGGCGGTGCGGGTCGCCAAGGAGGATGAGCGGGTGGATGGGGAATACGATGCCCTATCTCGCCAGTCCATCACGTTCATGATGGAGGACCCGCGCACCATCCGGCGGGTGCTGGACGTGATGTGGTCCGCCCGGGCGCTCGAGCGCATCGGCGACCACGCCAAGAACATCTGCGAATACACCGTCTACCTGGTGCGGGGCAAGGATGTGCGCCACACGGGATTCGAAGCCATGGAACGGGAAGTTCGTGACCGCAACTGAAAAATGACCGTCTTGAACTGAAACTCTTCGCCCGGCATCATGGTCTTAATGACCACGATGCCGCGTTTATTCCTGTTCCTCTGCGAGCGAGGTCGAGCGAATCTGCTGGGTTTCCTCGCCTGCGCAGGCCTCATGGGCTACGCCCTTTACGCTCAGTTCTTCCTGCATCTTCTGCCATGCCTCTTGTGTATCTTCCAGCGCATCGCGGTCCTCGCCTTGGGATTGCTGTTCCTGGCGGCGGCGCTGCACCGCCCGAAGGCCTGGGGCGCGAAAGTCTACGGCGCCCTGCAGTTCCTGGCGGCAGCGGGGGGGGCGGTGGTGGCGATGCGTCACATCTATGTGCAGCACCTGCCGGAAGACCTGTCTCCTCCCTGTGGTCCGGGCTTTGGCTATCTTTTCTCGCACCTGCCGTTCGGCAAGTTCCTGGCGCAAGTGTTCACAGGCAGCGCCGATTGTTCCATCGTTACCTGGACGCTTCTCGGCATGACCATGCCTGAATGGCTGCTGATCTGGTTTGTCGTACTCGGAATCGGCGGGTTATGGGTGAACTGGAAGCGTTCATCCCATTAGATTCTTGAGCACGTCGACATAGATGTCGACGAGCTGCTCCAGCTCCTTCACCGCCACGCATTCGTCGATCTTGTGGATGCTCGCGTTGCGCGGCCCGAATTCGATCACCTGGGCACCGGTGGGCGCGATGAAGCGGCCGTCCGAGGTGCCGCCGCCGGTGTCGAGCTTGGGGCTCAAGCCCGTGGCTTTCTTGACCGCTTCCAGCATGGCGACGCTCAAATCCCCCGGTTTCGTCAGGAAGGGGTCCCCCATGGGCCGCCAGTCGATGCTATAGCGGGCACCGGTCTTGTCCAGGATCGCTTGGGCCTTCTTCTTGAGCTCATCCCGGGTGACGGCGCTGGAATAACGGAAATTGAAGCGCACCAGTGCTTCGCCGGGGATGACGTTACCGGCCCCGGTGCCTGAGTTGAAGTTCGATATCTGGAAGCTGGTGGGCGGGAAGAACTCGTTGCCTGAATCCCAGCGCGTGGCGATGAGCTCGTTCAACGCCGGCGCCACCCGGTGGATGGGATTATCGGCCCGTTCCGGGTATGCCACGTGGCCCTGTATGCCGTCCACCTTGAGGATGCCCGTGAGCGAGCCACGCCGGCCGTTGCGCATGTTGTCGCCGAAGCGCTCTAGGCAGGAGGGCTCTCCCAGCACGCACCAATCGATCTTCTCTTTCCGACGCTCCAGGGCTTCCATCACCCTCATGGTGCCGTCCACGGAAGGGCCTTCCTCGTCACTGGTGATGAGAAAGGCGAGACTGCCACGCATGCTGGGTTTGGCGGCGAGGTAACGCTCGGTCGCCACCAGCATGGCGGCCAAACCGCCCTTCATGTCCGCCGTGCCGCGGCCGTAGAGGTGGCCGTCCCGGAGGGTCGGGGTGAAGGGCTCGGAATTCCATTGCTCCAGAGGGCCCGTGGGCACTACGTCCGTGTGGCCGGCGAAAGCCAGCACCGGGCCGGATTTCCCCAAGCGCGCCCAGAAGTTGTCCACTTGGCCGAAGCGCATGGGCTCCACCAGGAAGCCCAGTTTCTTGAGTCGCGCCATCATGAGCGCTTGGCAACCGGCGTCGTCCGGCGTCAAGGATTTGCGGGCCACTAGTTCACGGGTGAGGTCCAACACCGCGCTCATTGCGCGCCACGCAGGAGTTCGTTGATGCCCACCTTGGTGCGGGTTTTGGCGTCCACCCGTTTCACGATCACCGCGCAAGCGAGGCTGTACTTGCCGTCGGGGGAGGGCAGGCTGCCGGGCACCACCACGGCTCCAGCGGGCACGCGGCCGTAGAGCACCTGGCCGCTTTCACGGTCGTAGATGCGGGTGCTCTGGCCGATGAACGCGCCCATGGAGATTACTGCACCCTGCTCGACCACCACGCCCTCCACAATCTCCGAGCGAGCGCCGATGAAACAGTCGTCCTCGATGATGGTGGGGGCGGCCTGCAGGGGTTCCAGCACGCCGCCGATGCCAACGCCGCCGGAGATGTGCACCCGCGCGCCGATCTGGGCGCAGGAACCGATGGTGGCCCAGGTGTCCACCATGGTGCCGGCGCCGACGTATGCGCCGATATTCACGTAGCTCGGCATCAGCACCACGTCCGGGGCGATATAGGCGCCGCGACGCACCGTGGCGGGTGGTACCACCCGCGCGCCCTGTTTGGCGAAAGCGGCGGCGTCGTAAGCGGAATACTTGAGGGGCACCTTGTCGTAATACGGGCCGTCCATCACCTCGTTGGTGTGGAGACGGAAATAGAGCAGTACGGCCTGCTTCAGCCAGGGACTCACGGCCCATTGGCCGTCTTTTTTCTTCTCCGCTACACGCGCCTCGCCCCGGTCCAGGAGGCCGATGACGGCTTCCACCGCGTCCTTGAGCTTTCGGTCGGCGTTCTCGGGCTTGAGGCCGGCGCGGCCCTCGTAGGCTTGTTCGATGCGTGAACGCAGTTCAGCGATGTCCACGGTTTCCCCGCTTATGGATTGATCCTGGCTGGTGCAGGGTCCATTCTGCCATCCCGCGGCCCGACTGTCTCAGGCTTGCTCGCCGATGCGCGCCAGAATCGCCGCCCGCAAGTCCTCCCGTGCCGCCGGGTCGGAGAGGGGGCGATGCTCCGCGTCGGTGACGAAGAAAACGTCTTCGGCGCGCTCGCCCACGGTGGTGATCTTGGCGTTCTGCAGCCGCACACTGCAGGCCTTGAGAGCCTGGCCGATCTGCGACAGGAGCCCGGGCCGGTCACCGGCGGTGATTTCCAGCACCGTGCGCCGGTTGCGCGAATCGTCGCTGAACTGCACCTGGGTGGGGGTGGTGAACATGCGCACTTGGCGTGGAGCGCGGCGCGTCACGGGGATGGGAGAGGCATTCCTGCGATTGATCTCCCGCACCAGCACCCGCTCGATTTCCGCCAGGCGCTCGGGGTCGGTGATGGGCGCGCCCGTGTCCTCCAACACCACGTAGTCGTCCAGGCTGGCGTCGGGTCCCACCGGCACAATGCGGGCCTCCAAGATGGTAAGCCCCAGTTGGGAGAGCACCGCCGTGACGCGCCCGAAGATGAAGTCGTCGTGGCGCGAATACACGCACACCGCGGTGCCGCCGCGCTCGGTGTGCGGACGCAGGAAGGCCAGGGGCGCGTCCCCTTGCAGGCGCGCCGCCAGATTGGCGGTGTGCCAGGCGATCTCGTCGGGGCTGTGCCGCAGGAAATATTCCTCCGAGAGGCGGCTCCAGACCTCCTGCACGGCGGCGGGGTCCAGGCCGCGCAATTGCAGCAGCGATTCCGCCTGGCGCTGGGCTTCGCCTATGAGTTCCTCCTTGTCCAGGGGTGCCTCGGCGCCCCGGCGCAGCACGTGGCTGGCGCTGTGGTAGAGCTCGCTGAAGAGCCCGGCCTTCCAGGAATTCCACAACTCTGGATTGGTGGCTCGCACGTCCGCCACGGTCAGGACATAGAGGTAGTCAAGGTGCAATTGGTCACCCACCTTGGTGGCGAAGGCCTGGATCACCTCCGGGTCGCTGATGTCCTTTTTTTGGGCCGTGAGGGAAAGCAGCAGATGGTGCTGCACAAGCCAGGCAGCGAGTCGCGCCTCATACCGGCTCAAGCCATGGTTCAGGCAGAACTGTTCCGCTTCCAGGGCTCCCAGCTCCGAATGATCCCCTCCCCGTCCCTTGGCTATGTCGTGGAACAGACCTGCAAGGTAAGCCACTTCCGGCTTGGGCAGAGCTTGCATGATGTGACTGCAGAGGGGGAATTCGTGATCGTAGCGGGAGAGGGCAAAGCGGCGCAGGTGGCTCACCACGAAGAGGGTGTGCTCGTCCACAGTGTAGGCATGGAACAGGTCGTATTGCATGCGTCCCACCACTGCACCGAAGGCCGGCAGGTAGCGCCCCAGCACGCCGTAGCGGTTCATGCGCCGGAGCTCGTGGGTCACACCCTGAGGCTCCCGCAGGATGTCCACGAACAGCGCGCGGTTCGCGGGATCGTTCCGGAAACCCTCGTCGATGCGGTCCAGGCTGGCGCGCACCCGGCGGATGGTCTCGGCTTTCACGCCCTTGAGGCGCGGGTGCTGCTCCAACACGTGGAACATCTCCAGCATCGCCGCCGGGCGTCTTTCGAACAGGCCCGGGTGGCGCACGGCGAGGAAGCCTCCCTGGTCCACGAAATCCGCGCTCAGTGAGGTCGCTTCGCCCTGTGCGGGATTGAGGATGGCTTCGTCGAAGAGCTGCAGCAGCATCTCGTTCAGGCGCGAGAGCTCCAGCACCGTCCGGTAGTACTGCTGCATGAATTGCTCAACTCCCAGGTTTTCGGGGGCGTCCCGGTAACCCGCGAGCCTGGCGAGCTTGATCTGGGCATCGAACAGAAGCCGGTCTTCCCGGCGCCCGTGCAAGAGGTGCAGCGCGTAGCGTACCCGCCAGAGGTATTCCTGGCCCCGGGACAGGCGCTCGAATTCGTCTTCCGTGAGGAACCCATGCTCCACCAGGCCGTGCAGGGTATCGGTGCCGAAATGACGCTTGGCGACCCAGCCGATGTTCTGGATGTCCCTTAAGCCCCCCGGACCTTCCTTGACGTTGGGTTCCAGCCGGTAGGCCGTGTCGTGATATTTTGCGTGGCGCTCCTGCTGCTCGCGCCACTTGCCGGCGAAGAATTCCTGGGACGGCCAGAGGCGCGCGGGGCCCGTGTCCGCGGCCATTTGCCGGAAAAGCTCCCGGTTGCCCGCGAGACAGCGCGCCTCCATGAGGCTCGTGGCCACAGTGATGTCTTCCCTGGCGTGGGCGACGCACTCATCGAGAGTGCGGACGCTGTGGCCGAGTTCGAGACCCGCGTCCCAAAGACCCGTGACGAATGAGGCGATGCGCTCCTGTTGTGCGCCGCCCTCGGGTTCCCGCACCAGGAGCAAAACGTCCACGTCGGAGCAGGGGTGCAATTCGCCGCGGCCGTAGCCGCCCACCGCCACCAGTGCCAGAACGTCCTCCAGGCCGGCGAAGTGCAGACGAAAGCTGCGGGTGAGCAATGCATCCACCAGTGCGGCGCGGCTGCGCACCAGCTCCGTCACCGGAGTGCCAGCTTCAAAGCGGCGGCGCAGTTCCGCGTCCCCCTGCTGCAAGCTGCGCTTCAGGGCCGCGGCCGCCCGCGCGCCCTGAGAGAGACTCTTCTCCAGCGCGTCGGCGTCGAACAGGGGCTTTGAGGTGTCGGTGGGAGTGGAGGGGGTGGCGCGCACGCTTCAGACTTCGCCGTTGGCGCGGCGCGTGAGGATCTCGTTACCCGTGGAAGTGATCAGGATGGTGTGTTCCCACTGGGCGGAGAGGGAATGGTCCTTGGTCACCACCGTCCAGCCATCCGGCAGCATCTTCACGTGACGCTTGCCCGCGTTGATCATGGGCTCCACGGTGAAAGTCATGCCCGGCTTGAGTTCCAGGCCGATGCCTGGAGTACCGTAGTGCAGCACTTGCGGATCCTCGTGGTAGATCCGGCCGATGCCGTGGCCGCAGTATTCGCGCACTACCGAGAAACCGTGGCTCTCGGCGTACTGCTGGATGGCATGGCCGATATCGCCCAGGCGCGCGCCGGGTCTCGCCGTTTCGATGCCCATCAGCATGGCGTCGTGGGTGACCTGCACCAGGCGCTTGGCGAGCACCGAAGGTTCGCCTACGAAGAACATCTTGCTGGTGTCCCCGTGGAAACCGTCCTTGATGACGGTGACGTCGATGTTGATGATGTCGCTGTTCTTGAGCTTCTTGTCGTTGGGGATGCCGTGGCACACCACGTGGTTCACAGAAGTGCACAGGGTCTTCGGGAAGCCGTTGTACCCCACGTTGGCGGGTATGGTCCTCTGGGTATTGACGATGTAGTCGTGGCAGATCCGGTCCAGCTCGTCCGTGGTCACCCCCGCCTTCACGTGGGGGGCGATCATGTCCAGGACTTCCGCCGCCAGACGGCCGGCGACGCGCATTTTCTGTTGTTCTTCGGAGCTTTTGATGGTGACGGGCATGGGCGTTTTAGGGGGTCTGGAAACACGGCAAACGGGCGTAAGCCCTTGCCTACGTTGCGTTTTACCGACGTCTTATGGTATAAAGCGCGGCCTTTTTTGGCAAATTCATGCCGGGCAGGGTCCCTTGATGGGGCCGAACCCGGTGTTTTTAAACCCACACATACGCCACAACCTGTCGTGGGGTGCCGCGGATCCATAAGGGTCCAAGGTCGCGACATGGGGCGTATGGAGGCTTAACCCCGGGAACACCCTGCGCAAGCGGGGCGGTTTCCATTGAGGAGCGAAAATGTCCACGTCCCCCATGTCCATGCGCCAGATGCTCGAAGCTGGCGTGCATTTCGGCCACCAAACCCGTTTCTGGAACCCGAAGATGGCGCCGTTCATCTTCGGCGAACGCAGCCGCATCCACATCGTCAACCTCGAGAAGACGCTGCCGCTGTATAACGAGGCTGCCGAGTTCGTGAAGCGCCTTGTCGCTG
>Ga0126373_10002176_pt1 | contig 14358 bp, 10 predicted proteins | sample PanSoiMetPlot_11_FD_92545 | JGI IMG/M metagenome (GOLD analysis project Ga0126373, IMG submission 92545) | Tropical forest soil microbial communities from Panama - MetaG Plot_11 | ecosystem: Environmental > Terrestrial > Soil > Tropical forest > Bulk soil | place: Panama | collected 2016-02-17 | reverse complement strand
GCCAAATTAAAAAAAGGCGCGCTCATCGCGATTGAGACGCCGAATCCCGAATGTTTGGCGATTTTCGTGAGCCACTTCTATATCGATCCCACGCACCGCCATCCGATCCCTCTCGCGCTGTTGAGTTTTTACCTCGAAGAAGCCGGATTCGGAAATATCGAGATCGCGCGCTTCGCGCCTGCCATCGAAAGCATGTCGTCGCTCGCCGAATTGCCAGACGGTTTCCGAAAGGACTTCTTCGGCGCGCTCGACTACGCGGCGTTCGGGGTCAAACTAAGCTAGCTCATCAGCCGCTGATACAGTTCTCTTTGACGCGCGGCGATCGTGTCCCAATTGAAATCCTGTTCCACGGTCCGGCGCGCTTCGCGCTCGAGCGTTTCACGCAGTCCAGGGTCCTCGAACAACCCGGCGATAGCCTGCGTCATCTCTTCAGCGGTCGTCGTGACAAGAATGTCGCGGCCCGGGTGAAGATCCAAACCATTCACACCCGCCTGAGAGCTCACGATGGCTTTGCCCATCGCCATCGCTTCCATGATCTTGATGTTGGTCCCTGCCGATGCCACGAGTGGCGCGATGACAATGGCCGCGCGGCGGTACGCAGGCCGCACGTCGGCCACGAAATCCTCCACTTCAATGCAGGGACGCTCGAGGTCCAACTGCACGCGATCCCGGTAGCGATCCAGGAAATACAGATGCCGTGCGCCCGCGATGACGTGCAACGAAGGATGGTAGCGCTCGAGTCGCGGCCAAACTTCGCGCAGGAAGAAGTCCAACGCGAGCACGTTCGGCAGATGGGCAAACGATCCGATGAAGAGCAGTCCGCGAGGATCCGTGGGAGGCCCCGCCGGCTGGAAACGCTCGAGGTCCACGCCGTTCGCCAGACACGCAGCGTTTTCCGCTGACACACTGTGCGAGATCACGAGCTTTCGATCGCGTTCCGACATCGTCACAACGCAGTCCATCTCACGCCAGGCCGCAGTTTCGAACGGAACCCAGCGATCGAGCTGCCGCTGGAGCTCCCAATCGTCGCCCTGGGCGAGCAACTGGCGATAGAGATCGAACGTTACGTCGTGTTCCACCAAAATGGTTTTTGCGGGCGCGCAGTCAGCGGCGTACTGTGCCATCTGCGTGAACTCCAACTGGGCGATCGCGGGCTTCCATTTCCGTACAGTCTGCCGCAGTGCGGCGTGAAATGCGGGCGACTCGAACTCTTCCACAACGTCGGGGCGTGACGTGGACGGCAGCAGATGGGTGCCGGGACGCTTCACGATTAGAATCTCGCAACAAATGTCTAGAAGCTCGGCGGGAGCGTCCGCGCGTTCTCCCGCGAATGAGACCAGGACCTGATCGAAACCGGCCGAAGCTCGCCGCATCAGGTTGTACATGCGCACTGCCCCGCCATGGGCGAGTGGAAACGGCAGGTATGGAGTTACGATCATCAGCACGGGCCGCCCCGACGCCGGACTTCCAGGCGTCACGACTACCTCGCCGGTGGTCAAGGCCAAAATTTCAGATTCGGGAATCCGCGCTTTCGGACTCGGAACCCGCCAAAACGGTACACGCCAGGCAGTGGACAAAACCGCCGCGGCGGCTGGACTCGGTTTTTGCTGAGCCGCGAGAAGATTCAGTCGTGCCACCGCATCGTTCCAAAGCCGCCTGAACAACCTCGGCTCCGATATTGCTCGCGCCAAAAATCGGAGATAGTTCAATTCGAGGACCTGGTCCAGATACTCGCGGGAAAAATAGCGCGACGTAGTCGCGCGATGCCTGTGCTCAACCTTCGCGTCTCGGACGAACACGGAAGCCCATCCCTGGCGCCAGCCGCGAAATCCGAGATCCAGATCTTCCACGTACGCCGGTTCGTAAACTTCATCCATTCCCCCGAGAGCTACCAGCTTTTCTACATCGTAGAGCGAACAGCCACCGCTGCCGTACAGCACATAGCTCGAGTCTTCGCCGGCCACGGGAACATCGCAGCGCACCGGAAAATCGTCGCGCTTGCGGTCCGCGACATTTGGCATCACAGCTTTGCCAGTCTCCTCGCGGCGTTGGCCGTCCGAGAAAAAAATCTGCGCCGTCGCACAAAAGAGGTCCGGAACTTTCTCGAAAGCGTCGAGCAGCGCCGCGAAAAATCTCGTTTCGATGACCATGTCGTTGTTGAGCAGACATACATGGGAGTAGCGCGCCCGCCGGATGCCGGCATTCACTGCGCGGGCGAACGAGAGCGATTCCGGATGCACATCAACGGCGGCCTTTGGATATGCTGCCCGCAGAAACTCCGCCGATCCATCGCTGGACCCGTTGTCCACGACGATGATCTCGCCCCCAAGCTCGTCGATTTGCCGCACGGCCTCGGGCAGCAGCCGTTCCAACAAAACCTTCCCGTCGCGGCTGGGGATCACAACGGAGACCCCGCGCGGACGCACGCTCGCGGCGGTAACTTCCAGCGCCGCCGGGGCGGAAAACTTGAAGACTCCCGCAACCCAGCCGCCCAGACGTGCGAGCCTATATTGCAACGGCCGAAGAACGGCCAATGGGTGAGCCAGCCGCCACAGAAACGTGTAGATGGTCCCGCCCGGCGAGAACTCCCAAACGAAAAAATTCCGCGTTCGCCACACCAGGTGCCGCACGATATTCCCAGCCGATTGCGGGCGCAGCATGAAATGGCCGAAGTTCTCGTTCATCGCGAGAAAATTCCACGGGGAAATCAGAAAACCGATCAGCCGCATCCGCCAATAAGGCATCCGTGGTTGGAGAAGCACGGCCGACAGCCTTACGTTCTTGTCCCGAAAATGCCAGCGACACAGTGACAGATTGTCGCGGAATCCGCGCGCCACGGGAAAAGGAATCCAGCGCTCATGCCCGGGCGGGAACTCGGAAACCACAACCAGCGGGAACTCCGGCAGCAACCGCTGCATGTGCTCGATGGCGGTGGGAATTAAGTCTTCCGACCCGGAAGCGAACAGAACCTTAACCGTCTCGCGCACTAGACGATTTCTAACACACGTCTGTTCAATTTAGATGCGTCTCTTCAGATCAAAGCCTGGCGATGCGCTTGGAAGGCGTTGCTCTGCCGATCCGACCAGAGGGCCAGCGCTTGCACGGCAAAAGCCGTCGACACCGGATTGGCGAACGGCATTTGCTGGCCGCGCTTGCGTCCAAACCCGAACCCGCCGGCCAGCCTTGAATCGTCCGATTCGAGTTGGAAGGAGGCGAGCGCATTCGCCTCGCGCGCAGCCGACTTGGAGTCGAGCGCGACGCCAGCCACGTTTTCGCCATACAACCGCGCGCGCAGCAACTGGGCATAAACATCCGAGCGCGCGAATCGTGGAGCGATCTCGTGCAAATAGCCAGACAACCGATCGAGCCCCGCTCGGAACCGAGTCAAACAATCACTTCGATCCAACACCGGAAGCAGGCCTTCCAGGAAATAGGAATAGGCGTGCAGCCGGTCCATCACGTTGTCCGGATTCGGATCTCCCGGCAGAAACTCCGGCTCCGAGTCCATCGCCGCCTCGAGCGCCCGCTCATATGCGGGCAAAAACTCTATCTCGCCTGTGGCCTCATAAAGTTCGAACCAAGCCATCGCCGATTTCAATTGATAACAGCCGGGTGACGTGGACCACCGAGGTTCATAGGGCAGCGGAGTCTTGTTGGGAAGCGACAAGATGGGATGAATCGAGTCTTCAGAATAGAAATCCGACAACATCGCCCGTCCACCCGCGATGGCGGCGTTACGAAATTCCAAATCCTCGGTCTTCCGCCAGGCGCCCAGCAGCCCGCGCACGACAATTCCGCAATCGAAAAAATACGCCAGCGCCTTGGGATGTTCTCCATTGCTCGAATGCTCGAACGGAAAGATCCCCGCGTCGGCATGCCACGCCTCGCGCGTGAGAAATCGGGCGGTGTCCAACGCACGATTCAAGTACTGTACTCGCCCCGTTCGGTCGTGTAGAAATAAAAGCGCGCTTAGCGTGTATCCGGTTATCTCAGTGGATACCGTCGCATTCTTTCGGACATCCGAAAGATAATAACGCGCGACTCCACAGTTCGATTCCTGAATTCCTGACTGTAAAAACCATTGACCCGCCGACTCCACTACGCGGTTTGTGTCAAGCAATTGCGATGCTCCAGTGTATGTCAAAGGTAGCTAGAATTGTATCACCGGTGAGGGATTGGGATTGCTCTTCTACTAGGGGTTAAACTGTTAGGAAGATCTAGGCTCTAGTATTCTCGGAACCCCTGATTGGCCAACCAATACGTCATCGGAATCGATCTCGGCACCACCAATTCTGCGCTTGCTCATGCGCGCCAACCAGCCGACCCGCGCGATGCTTCGACCGTTGCGCTGTTGTCCATTCCGCAACTTGTGAACGCGGGCGAGGTGCGCGACGAACCCCTGCTGCCGTCGTTCCTTTACATCCCCGGTGCGGCGGATTTTCCCGCCGGATCGCTGGCTTTGCCGTGGGATGAATCGCCATCGGCCGTCGTCGGCGCGCTGGCGCAAAAGCGCGGAGCCGAGGTGGCCAGCCGGCTGGTAGCGTCGGCGAAATCCTGGCTTTCACATTCCGGTGTGGACCGCACCGCTCCGATCCTGCCTCCCAACGCTCCCGACGGCATAACGAGAATCTCCCCGGTAACGGCCTCAGAGCGCTATCTCGATCACTTGCGCCGGGCATGGGACGCTCAAGTCCCCGATGCCCCGTTTACCGAACAGCAGGTCTTCGTCACCGTGCCTGCCTCGTTCGATCCTGTCGCGCGTGAACTTACACTCGAAGCTTCTAGGAACGCGGGCTATCGAAACCTGGAACTGCTCGAAGAGCCGCAGGCCGCGTTCTATGCCTGGATCGAGCGCCATCCCGACTGGCGCGAACGCGTCAACGTGGGCGACTTGATCCTGGTGATCGACATCGGTGGAGGCACCACCGATTTCACGCTGATCGCGGTCACGGAGCACAATGGCGATCTCCAGCTCGATCGGGTCGCGGTTGGCGAGCACATCCTGCTCGGCGGCGACAACATGGACCTCGCCCTCGCTCGCCACCTGGAGCAGCAGCTAATCGAAAAGGGAACGAAGCTCGACGCCATGCAGCTCCATGCCTTATGGCAGCAATGCCGTCTCGCCAAGGAGCGGCTGCTCGATCCGGCTACGAAGAAGCGCGAGGAGCCGGTCACGATCCTCGGCCGCGGCACCGGACTCGTAGGCGGGACGATCAAAACGAAACTTCTTCGCGAAGATATCGACCGTATCTTGACTGATGGATTCCTGCCGCGCGTTGCGAGCCACGACATGCCGCAGCGTCGGCGCATGGGTTTCGCCGAGCTCGGTCTCCCTTACGCCGCCGATGCCGCCATCACGCGCCACCTGGCTCGCTTCCTTCGCCAACAGGCAGCCCAGTCGGAACACGGCGCGGTACGGCGGACTGCGAGCGGGCTCGCCACGCCAACGCACGTTCTGTTCAATGGCGGTGTCCTTCGGGCGGGCGTCGTGCGAGACCGGGTGCTCGAAGTTCTGAACGGCTGGCTCCAGCAGGAAGGCGCCGCGCCAGTCACGCCTCTGCTGGGCGAAGACTTGATGCACGCCGTCGCGCGGGGCGCGGCTTATTACGGTTTGGCAAAGGCCGGACGTGGCGTGCGGATACGCGGCGGCATCGCCCGAACCTACTACATCGGTATCGAAAGCGCCATGCCCGCCGTGCCGGGCATGTCCGCGCCGCTGAAGGCTCTCACCGTGGCCCCCTTCGGAATGGAGGAGGGTACCTCGGCCACCCTGCGCGCACAAGAGTTCGGGCTGGTGGTGGGCGAGCCGGCCGAATTCCGCTTCTTCCAATCCGCCTCCCGCAAGAACGACTCCGCCGGCACAATGCTCGACGCCGTAGGTGACGAACTCGAGGAATTGTCCCCGGTCGAAGTAACTTTGTCAGGGAATGGAAACGCAGGTGAGTTCGTGCCCGTCACACTGGAAACCGTGATCACTGAGACGGGCTTGCTTCAGCTTTGGTCCGTGGCGCGCGACGGGCGTCGCTGGAAGCTGGAATTCAACGTTCGGGGAAAGGTAGGCGCGCCTTGACCAGGTGCGGGAAAGCGCCTAAAATAAGAGCTGTATTCGAGTCATGCTAAAGTGGGTGAATTGCATGAAAACAAAGCTGTTCGCGATTCCAGTCTCGGTGGCGGCAGCGCTGCTTTTGAGCGCGGCTCCGCAATCCTCGCAACAAACCGACCAGGATAACGGTAAGGACAAGAAGTCCTCCACGCGCGAAACGGTCGCCAAACCGATGACCGAAAAGCAGCGCAAAAAGCAGGAAGAGAAGCTGCGCAAAGAGCTGGAAACACCCTACCGCAAGTGGCTCAATGAAGACGTCGTCTACATCATCACGGACGAAGAAAAGGCCGCGTTTAAGCGCCTTAGTACCGACGACGAGCGCCAGCAGTTTATCGAGCAGTTCTGGCTGCGCCGTGATCCCACCCCTGACACGGAAGAAAACGAGTACAAGGAAGAGCATTATCGGCGTATCGCGTACGCCAACGAACACTATGCTTCCGGGATCCCCGGCTGGAAGACCGATCGCGGGCGCATCTACATCGTTTTCGGGCCCCCGGATGAAATCGAATCGCATCCCTCGGGCGGTACCTATGAGCGGCCCTATGAAGAAGGCGGTGGCACGACTTCCACCTATCCGTTCGAGCAATGGCGCTACCGGTATCTCGATGGCATCGGAAACAACATCGTAATCGAGTTCGTGGACACGACCATGTCCGGCGAATATCACATGACTATGGACCCGTCTGAAAAAGATGCGCTACTGTACGTCCCCGGCGCCGGTCTGACATTGGCCGAACAGATGGGCTTGGCCGACAAGACCCAACGGTTCAATCGCACCGACGGCACCCACCTCGGCACGGGGAGCGATCCTCTGCCGGTGAGCATGCAGGAGTTCGAGCGCATCGAGCAGTTCGCGAAATTGCAGGCTGCGCCGAAAGTGAAATACAAGGATCTGGAAGAAGCAGTGAGCTCGAGCATCCGGTACAACGCGCTCCCATTCAAGGTGAAAACGGATTTCGTCAAGGTCACCGATTCTACTGTTCTCGCCATGGTGGCGTTGCAGTTTGAGCGCAAGGATTTGCAGTTCCAGCAGAAGGATGACATCGCGAAGGCGACAGTGAATATTTTCGGGCGTATTACTTCGATCGCCGGGCGCACAGTGACAACCTTCGAAGACCCCGTGGTGGTGGAAGTTCCTGCCGCAATGTTGGGCAAAGCCATCGGGGGCGTCAACGTTTACTCGAAAACCATTCCGCTGGCCCCCGGCATGTACCGGCTGACCCTGGTGTGCAAGGATATCGTTGCCGGCGCCATGACTACCTATCCCATGGCGCTCAATGTCCCGCACTTCGACGAAGAGAAGCTGGGCCAGAGCAGCCTCATTCTGGCCGACATGATCGAGAAGGTGCCGACAAACAGCATTGGTACGGGACAGTTCGTCGTCGGCGATACGAAGGTTCGGCCGAGGATCAACGATACGTTCGATCGCAAAGAGAAGCTCGGAATCTATACCCAGTTGTACAATTTCGGCCCCGACGAGAAGACCAAAAAGCCGAACGGCACCATTGAGTATGAACTCGTCAAGAACGGCGTCGAAAAACCGATCTTCGATTACAGCGAGCAGGTAGCCACCTTGCCGGGCGCGTCCGCCCAGCAGGTGACGGTCGAAAAACTGCTGCCGCTGGAATCGCTTGAGCCAGGGCAATACACGTTGAAGTTGAAGGTGGTGGACAACAATCGTAACCAGACCCTCACCCCCACTGCCAGCTTTACGATAAAGTAGGAAAAGAGGGACGAGCTATCGTCCAGAGCAGACCGCATTGATGGATACCGGTCGCATGAAATTCGCAGTGAGTTTGCTAGGAGTGCTGAGTGTATCCGGCACAGTTGCACTCGCAGCGCCAGCACCCAACTTGTCGGGAAGCATCGCCGGTTACGTCCGTAACGCGGCTGGGATTCCGCAGATGGGCGCCGCTGTCTTTCTCTTTAACCGCTCGGAACACCTGATCGACCGCTCGCTCACCAACGACCGCGGTATTTTCGGTTTCGATTCCCTCAAGCCCGATACCTATTCCATTCGGGTGTCGCTCGCGAGCTTCATGCCGGCCGCACGCCAGCGCATTCTGGTCCAGCCTGGAATGCAGAGTTTACTTTACGTCGACCTGGCGAGTGTTCTGAGCTCCATTGAGCTGGTCTATGCAACGCCGGGGCAAGGCGCTCTGATGAGCGACGATTGGAAACTGACGCTGAAAGGCTCGGCCGCTACGCGATCGGTTCTGCGGATGCTCCCCGGCGCCAGCACATCGGATCCGGGTCAACCGTCCGATCCAAAGAGCCCAATATTCACTGAGACGCGTAGCTTGTTTAATGTTTCGGCCGGCGATTTTGGCTCCGGTAGCGTCGCCGCCACCGATCTGGGCACGGCCTTCGCGGTTTCAACGTCCGTGATGGGACGCAACGAGCTTCAGGTAAGCGGGAATCTGGGATACAACCAGGGCACTGCAATGCCGGCCGCAGGTTTTCGCACCAGCTACCGCCGAGACGAAGGCGGTCCTGAAATCGCCTTGTCGGTGCAACAGGTCTATCTGCCCGTGCGGCCTGGTGTCGGTCCCTCCGGAGCGCAGCCGGACAGCGCGCCTGTATTGCGCACGATGACGCTGACTACCTACAACAGCATCGCGCTCACGGACGACACGCGGCTCGACTATGGCGCGTCGCTCGATGCTGTCAGCTTCCTCGGACGGCTGAGCTATTCGAACAAATTTGCGCGGCTCACATACACCCTCGGCGACAAAGGATCGCTGCTCATCGCGGTGAGCTCGGGAGCGCCCCCTGCTGAATTGATGATCCAGAACCAGGGCGGGGAAAACATACTGCGCGGCGGAGACGAAGCCGCGCTAGCTGGGGGCCTGGCAGCCTTGGCCGTGCTTCCGAAGATCTCGCTGCTCGATGGCCGCGCTGCTCTCCAGCGCTCGCAGAACTTCGAGCTGGGCTACGAAAAAGCTCTCTCTTCGACGAAATTCAATCTGAGCGCGTACCACGAAACCGTGAGCAACGCGAACCTAACCGTCGTCGCGTCGGAAACTGCGTTCTCCGCTGCGGACTTGCTGCCCGATTTCACGTCCAACAGCAGCATCGTCGACGCGGGCTCGTACGAGCGTAACGGCTTTGCTGCTTCCGTGACCCAGGCCTTAGGCGATCACCTTGAGATCGGAACATCCGTAGGCCGCGGCGGCGCCTTGGAAATCGAAAATCGAGATGAGCCGATCGCCACGGCTGCGGAGCTGCGCTCCAAGCTTAGAGGGACTGATCGCTTCTGGGCGTCCGCGCGTGCTTCCACCAAATTGCCTGTGACGGGTACCCAATTGACGGCTAGCTACGAGTGGATGAACTACAGCGCCATCATGCCGGACCACTTCTACCTGACTCAGAACAACTACCCGCAGGCCGGTCTCAATATTCGCGTGCGCCAGCCGCTTCCGGGAGTTTTTGGAATGCCGGGACGGATCGAGGCTACAGCGGAGTTGCGCAACGGTCTTGCGCAGGGTTATCTGCCGGTCTCGCAAGGTTCGCAGCCGGTACTGCTGATTCAGACTCCGCGTTTGCTGCGCGGCGGCCTCAGCTTCATCTTCTAGCTTGTGGCGTACGCACACTTCATGCGTGCCGCGTCGGCTACTCGCGCCGACGCTTGACGACTACTTCCTCGCCCCCCGCCGTGGCTTCTTCAATCGGGACTGCCTCAATTTACCGGATTTCCGCTTGGGCTTGCTGATGATAAATGTCCCGCTGCCGAGACTCTCTGCTTTGTAGGTCTTTTCGTCGTTTACCATGAAAGTTCTATTGTGGCATGAAACGCTCGCTGCTCGTCTTCTTCCTCGCGACCTCGCTCGCGGCAGGTCCTGGAGCTCCGCTCTTCTCCGAAATCAGCGCCATGGAACAGGGCCTCTCGGAAATCACCGGCCTGGCTTTTCGCCGAAACGTCCCCTATGCGGTGATGAACAAAGACCAGCTCCGCCGCTACCTCGAGCAGCGCGTGAAAGAGACGATCAAGCCCAATGACCTGCACGCCGAGGAAGTGACGCTCAAGCTGCTGGGCCTTGTTCCGCCTGACTTCGATCTTCGCCAGAACACCGTCGACCTCCTCACCGAGCAGGCCGCCGCCTTCTACGACTACAACAAGAAGAAGCTCTTCATGCTCAAAGACAGCGCGGGTGCCGACGAAGAGATAGCACTCGTACATGAACTCGCGCACGCTCTTGCCGATCAGCATTTTCCTCTGGGGAAATACATCTCAGAAGGAATGCGCAGCGATGACGCCGCCACCGCGCGCCAGGCCGTAATGGAAGGCCAGGCAAGCTGGCTCATGACAGCGTATCTGTCCAAGAAAACCGGCGGACCGGGCGAGGTCTCCGACGCGATCCTCGACTTGATGACCCACACCATGGAATCCTCACCCGAGCAGTATCCCGTGTTTTCGAAAGCGCCGGAGTACATTCGGGAAATGCTGGTCTTCCCCTACTCGGATGGAATGCTCTTCCAGAACACGGTGTTTCAAAAGCTCGGCCGCAATGCGTTCTCCGAGGTATTCCGCCACCCGCCCGTGAGCACGCAGCAGATCATGCATCCGGACCGTTACCTCTCGCACGAGGAGCCCCGCATTCCCGATCCGCCACAGGCGCCCAATCCACACGAATATCGGAAGCTCACCGACGGAACGCTCGGCGAACTCGACTACCGGATTCTGTTGACTCAATACCTCGGCAAGAAAGACGGCCCATCGCTCGCCGCACATCTTTCCGGCGGCTCCTATGTGCTCTGGGAGCAGAAACACGAACGGGTTCCGCTTCTCGGGTACGCCTCTACGTGGGACTCCCCCGAATCCGCTGCCGAATTTCTGAAGCAGTACACACGCGTCTTGCAAGGAAAATGGAAGCGTGTGGATTTCGATACTCAGACCGATTCCAGTCTCTCGGGCCGCGGCGACAGCGGCTATTTCCGTATCTGGACCGACGGCGCCACAGTCAGGCACCTCGAAGGCTTGCAATCTCCGCTACACTAGAAGCACAGAAGTTTTTGGAGCTACGAAGGAGTTTTCGATGCGATTGATCCGAGGAGCCGCCCTTGCGTTGGCGGCAACGCTGGTAGCGGCGGCTCAAGAGCCACCGATCGTTCGGCCTTCACCCGAGTTCAAAATTCGGTTCGTTGACGGAAGCCAGAACACACTTTCGAGCTATCGCGGAAAAGTCGTCGCGCTTCTGTTTGTCCACACTACATGCCCGCATTGCCAACACGCCTCGGAGGTTTTCTCAAGGCTGTTCACTGAGTACGGCTCGCGCGGATTCCAGCCCATCGATGTGGCGTTCAATCCGATGGCAAACCTCTCCGTGCGCGACTTCATCAAGGACCACAACATCAACTATCCCGTCGGTTTCGATTCGCCGGAAAACGTGATGGGTTACCTCGGCTTTTCGCTGATGGATCGCTACGTGGTTCCGCAAGTGGTCTGGATCGATCGCAAGGGCAACATTCGTTCTCAGACTCCTCCTATGGGCGAAGACAAGCTGCTCCAGGAATCGTACTGGCGCAACATGATCGAGACTCTCATCAAGGAGCCAATCGGCGGACCGAAGACCACCACCCAGCGGACGCCCACAACCACGACAGCCAAAAAAGGCACCTAAGGCTTCTCGGGTCCGGCGCGGATATAATGAGCACAGAGCGCCCGTAGCTCAGTCTGGATAGAGCGCTTGCCTCCGGAGCAAGAGGTCGTAGGTTCGAATCCTACCGGGCGTACCAACCATTTTGGGTTCAATGAGTTGCACTTCTACCTTTGGGAGCCACGAGCAAAAAATGACCCACTGTGCACAGATTCTCAGATTTCATCAAATCGCGGCGCTACCTCAAGAACGTCACACCCAAGACGGTGAAGTGGTACGAGAGTAGCTTCGCCGCCTTTCAACGTTTCCATCCTGCAGACGAATACTCAAAAGCAAGCCTAGCTGCATTTGTCGTTGCACTGAGAGATAGCGGAGTTTCCCCGGCCTCTTGCAACACGTATTGCCGCGCCGTCAATGCCTACCTCCGCTGGCTCCATGAAGAAGGCTATGCGCAGGAAGTCTTCCGGATTCCTCCGTTGAAGACCGAGAGAAAGATCATTGCAACGTTCAACAGGACGCAGGTGGATGCGTTTTTGAAGTGGAAGCCGCGCGTCTTCTCGGAATACCGGCTACACGCACTTGTCGCGTTGCTGCTTGATAGCGGGTTGCGCATCGAAGAAGCTTTTGAATTGACGCGAGACAAAATCGACATGGACAACCTGTTGATCAAGGTGAGAGGGAAGGGAGAAAAGCACCGCATCGTGCCAGTGTCATTAGAGCTTCGCCGCGTTTTGCATCGCTGGCTTGGACGGCACAGACACGCTTGGGTGTTTCCTACGATGCAGGGCCGAAGACTGCATCAACGAAACACATTGCGAGATTTGAAGCTCCTTGGGCATCGGATGAACGTAACGGGTGTTCGGGTGAGCTTCCACACGTTCCGGCACACGTTCGCTGTCAGCTATCTTCGGGCAGGTGGAAATCTCTTCTACCTGTCCAGGATCTTAGGCCACAGCAGTGCGACGACGACGGAAAAGTATCTTCAGAGCCTCGGCATCGAAGACCTGCAAGCCGTGCATGATCGGTTGTCGCTACTGAATCCGGGGCGGTAGTTGTCAAGTTAGGGCGATTCACGCCTTTGCACTTGCTCCAGTTCGGCGGCGCGTGAGACCAATTCTCGACGTTGACTTTTGTTCGCCACCTGCGCTTCAAAGCGACGAATCGTGTCTATCGCCCTTTGCGCAGACCTTAAGAGCCGAGTCCGTCGGTCATGATTCTCGACAGTCTTGGCCATCTTGAGAAAGACGTAGGCAATATCAATCTCAATCTCCAAGAAGTCCACAAGACTCTGTTGAACCACTCGCTGCATTTCAGAGAATGTCTTCGGCGCAGTCGGGCTCACCGTTAACGAACCAGATCGACTAGGAAGAAGCCGCTTAAGCTGTGGCTGTAGACTTTCTCTGACAACCCTGAGACGCTTGAGAGTCTCTTGCGCACCTTTTCGCATGCCCCGAGCTTGGTCGGTTGCTTTTCGTGCCTGTAGGAGCGTTGCTTCGATCTCTCCGTCCCGAAATTCGAGCCAATGAGGTTTTGAAACCGTTACCGAACGCATCTTGGACTTCCTCACTTGACCGTGTCCCGCTAAGTTGACGCGAGATTCGGTCGGGAGTTACAGGACTCAGCGAACCGTTTCTTTTTGACACCTGCATTTCACGAAAAGTCCCACCCTAACGGGGTTTAGAAAAAGGAACCCATCGGGGAGGTAGCTCTTTTCGTGAAAGCAAGCCGCGAGCTAGTTGCCTAGTGTCTTGCACGTACTTTGTGGCTCACACGTCTTTGTTTTTGGCCACCACGTTCTTAGTGCAGGAGGCAATTTGTGAAGGCCCGCGCCGCTACCACGTTTATCTTTACTGTGTTCGCCTGCCTCACTTCCCTGTACGCGAAAGCTCAGCCGTCCACACAAACGCCGAATTTCGAAGTGGCATCTGTAAAGCGAAACAACTCGGCTGATCTTCGTGGATTTTCATGGCAGTTTCGCCGGGATGGATTCACCGCACACAACCTGCCCCTCTACATCATCGTTGCAACGGCATACGGCATTCCAATGTATTCAAACCGGCTTTCGAAAGGACCGAATTGGATTTATTCGGAGAAGTACGACATTGAAGCGAAAGCCGAGACTCCCACTTCCAGGAACCAAACTCGCGCAATGCTTCAGGCTCTGCTTACAGATCGGTTCAAGCTCGTTGTACGACGTGAAACGAAAGAGATGCCAGTCTACACTGCCGTAGCTGCAGAGAACGGATTGAAGCTTACCCGGTCAACGATGGATGAAAAGGATTGTCCCGAAGGTGCCCCAAACTACGGTGGTTCCTGTCACAGTGTCGTTGGAGGCATTGGTCGCGGTATCCACGGTGAGGCTGCATCGATTTTAGACATTCTGGCATTTGTGGAGAACTGGTCGGATCGTCCCTTAGTAGACAAGACAGGAATCAATGGCCTTTTCAAAGTCCAGACGGATGGATGGGCACCGCTGAATCCTCGCCTGCTACTTCCAGCGGTGGAGCCAACCGCTGAAGACATCGCAATGGCTGACCCAAGCCGTCCCACACTTTTTGTAATCTTCGAGCGAATGGGGATTAAATTGGAACGGCAACGAGACTTGATCGAGACGATCTTCATCGAACACATCGAAAGACCGACTGAGAACTAGTCAAT
>Ga0126373_10002175_pt1 | contig 14364 bp, 12 predicted proteins | sample PanSoiMetPlot_11_FD_92545 | JGI IMG/M metagenome (GOLD analysis project Ga0126373, IMG submission 92545) | Tropical forest soil microbial communities from Panama - MetaG Plot_11 | ecosystem: Environmental > Terrestrial > Soil > Tropical forest > Bulk soil | place: Panama | collected 2016-02-17 | reverse complement strand
TAAATCGCTTTCTCGATCCGTCTTCGGCGCCTCCGATCTCATTCTCGCTATGGCTGATTTTCTCGGTTGCTCTCCGTTGTTCCGCGCTGTGAGGAGGGACGACGCTCAGCGCGCGAGTTCTTGACCTGGCGGCCGCACCTACTCGGCGGCAGGGTTGGCGCTTGGCCGAATTCGGTCCGCTAACTTCCCGAACCGGGGCCAAAGGACCTTTGCAAAGCCCTTTGCAGCCGGCTCTTTATCGGTCCCACAATTGAGCCCGGCGGGGCGTACCTACTTGCGGGCGTGGAAATACCGCGGACCCCGTTCCCCAAACGGGATGGCGTGAGTCTAGCGTCGTGCACCGCAATTGCAAGTCTGTTGGTGCGTATTTATGTGATCTCAGTCTTAGCTTCTCTATCTTATCTCGGAGAGGGGCGCTTCGTTCTCGTTTTGCTTAACTCACACCCTGGACCCCTATCTTCGAAGGTTGGTGTCGAACCACTCAACGGTCTGTTCCGAGCTGCGTTTTCCCCTTCGACTCGGTCGGCTAGAGTGGCCGGCTCTCGTTGATCGACAGAGGACCAATCGTGGGAATTACTCGCTCCAGGATGAAGCTCGCTTCACGCAGGAGTGTTTGGTAGTCCGCTTCAGCTCGCTCCCGACCGCCGGACGACACGACGAGCCCCTGCAGGTCTATAAACTTTCCGGGAGCGGGCTCGTTCGCCGGCTTTAGAACCCGCTCAATCAGCAGCAGTTTTGCGCTGAGACTCAGATCACACGGCAATTTTTCAAGTCCCTTACGCGCGCAGATGGGTAGCGAGCCGGTGAGCCAGCTATCCGGAAGTCGAGTGTGATCCGAATGGCAGTGAGTCGGGAATACGACATCGATGCTTCCTGGGGAACATTTATTTCCCGCACGCGACTCGGTACCCCGCCCCGAGCCTTTTTGTTTCGGCAGCGCTGGCATCCGTTTTCTTCAACGGAAGTCTGCGTCTCTGATCCGACATCGCACCTGCGAAGTCAGCAATTGCCGCAAAGACTGAGGAAGGATTCATGCCGGCAAAGATTGCCTTCCAAGTAACCGCTTTCACTTCTCGAGCTGTTTCTCTGTTGGGAGTCCCAGATTCCACGCTGCTGGGGCGTTCTATGTAAGTCAGTCCCGCAGCCGGCGCGCAGGATCACGACGTGTCGGGTCAAACCTCGATGAAAAGAACCTGTTCGGCTGGTTCAAAACCGGAGGCCATAGTTGTGTTCCAGGCCGAGCAACACCCGGCCCATGATTTCCCAGGTCTTGAGCGACACGACCGTGTGCTGATTGATAGTCAGGATGTCACGCAGGCGGCGGTCGAATGCGTTACCCGTATAAACCGATGATCCTCCGTTGGCCTTGTAGAGGAGTTCAACCGCCTTGGTGCATGCGGTGGCGGCGTGAACCATTGCGAGTCGGCCGCGAGCGCGCTGCTTGTGCGAAGGGAGTTTGCCGGCAAGCAGCGTACTCCACATGTCGCCGACCGTCTCGAAGACAAATGCGCGTGCGGAACTGACCAGCGCTTCGGCCTGTGCGACGGTGTTCTGAGCACCAACCTCGTCACGCAGTATCGCTTTGCCAAACGTCGTCGAGGTAAACGTCATCGGCTTGTTTTGAGCTAGTGCGATGAAATCCTCGATCGCACCGCGGGCAATTCCCAGGCACACCGCGGAGAATTTGTAGAACAGCAGGTTGGGGAGCTGGTACAACGGACCCTTCCGATAGCGGGTGGGGGCCGCCAAGTTGAAGGTCCGTTCCTCGGGAATAAAGCGATTGTTCACCGTCCAATCGTGACTGCCGCTGCCACGCAGCCCGTTGGTCCTCCACGTATCGAGAATTTCGCATTCCCGAGCGGGCAGAAAACCGAACCGGGTTTCGGGCAGGCCGTTGCGATCGAGGCGCGGCGAATCGCCATCGAGAACGGTGAAGTGGCCGATGAACCAGGTCGCGTGCTGACAACCACTCGCGAACGGCCAGCGACCGTTAACCGTGAAGCCGTCCCCGGTTTTTACGGCCTTGCCGGGCGGCGCGAATGTGACTGCCGAGACCATATCAACGTCAGGATACATTTCGCGCGCCACCGCCTGATCGATGAATGCGGTCAGGTAGCCGCCGTCGGTACCGATCATGGCGCACCAACCTACCGAGCCATCTGCCATCGACAATGCTTCAATGACTTCCAGCTGTGAGGGAAGATCCAGCTCCGATCCTCCCCACATTCGCGGCATCGACATTCGAAACACCCCCGCGCGTTGCATCTCCCGCACAATCGGCAGCGGGAGGCGTCGTCCCCGCTCGATCTCGTTGGCCGCGGCCCGGATTTTCGGATCAAGTTCCCGCACCGCAGCCAGCGTTCGGATTACGCTCGCATCGGGGTCGGTCACGGTCTTCACTGCTGCTGAATCCATTCCATGTGCGAGGTTAAACATTGGCTGTCTCTCCTTCGAAATCACCGAATTTTTCATTTGCGATCGCGTATCTGATTCCCCGTGCCACGAGGAGGAAAGGGGAAAGTACCTTGTGGCTCATCGTCTTCACTCGTCGAATCTGGTTTGTTCTTTGGTTAATCGCGTCGAGCTGGGGTGCCGTTCCGAGACTCCATCACTGATTTGCCTTCTCTATGTCAGGGACCCTGCGCGTCGTCTGTTTCGGCAAGCCCTTCGGCGTCGGCGCCTCCAGGAGCGACATCGGACGTAGGACGCCTCCGGGGACGAAGGGATCCGACGCAACCTGCAAGTTAATCTTGCTGCCGGGGCGTAGCTTTCTGGTCCCGTTCACCACGACCGATTCGCCCCGAGCTAGGCCCGCGGTGATCGCGGAGGTGTCGCCTTGTGTAGCTCCAACCACGACACTTCTGGTCTCCACGGTCTGGTCCCGTTTGACCACGTATACGAAGGTGGCTTGCGAACTTCGTTGTACAGCCGCAGCCGGAATCAGAACCGTGTCGCGTATCGTATCGACCAGCAGCCTGGCGTCGATGATCTGGTTCGGAAAAAGCGCGTTGCCTTCATTGGGGAATGACGCCTTCAGCTTCACGGTGCCGTCGGTTTGTTCGATTTCACTATCCAGCGCGAGCAGGGTCCCGGTCCCGAGATGGGTCTTGAGGGTGGGGTCGTAGGCCTCGACTGGTAATTCGGGCATCGTGCTGGTCGCTTTCACCACGCGCGGCAGATCCTCGGCGGGCATGCTGAAGCTAACTGCGATCGGTCGCAGCTGGGTGATGACCATCAAGCCCTCCTTATCGGTGGGCGACACGATGCTTCCCGGATCGACCAGTCGCTCGCGCACGCGACCGCCGATTGGGGAAATGATCCAGCAATATGCGATATTCAGCTTGGCGCGCTCGATCACAGCTTGATCGCTTTTGACTGCGCCGGCGTACTGGCCCGCAAGCGACTGCTGGTTGTTGAGGTCCTGCCTGGCGATGATGTTTTGTTGGAAGAGTTCCTTGTAGCGAGCGAGTTTAGCCTGCGCGTTGGCCAGCAAGGCGCGATCCCGCGCCATTTGGCCCTCCGCCCCCGTCAGCTGAATCTCGTAGGGACGCGGGTCGATCTGTGCGATCAGGTCTCCCGCCTTTACGATCTGTCCTTCCTTGAAATAGACGTGCACCACTTCACCGTCCACACGGGTATGCACGGTCGGGGTCCTCAAGGGTGCGACGATACCGAGTTGGTTAGCATATATATTCAGATCACCGCGCTTGGCAGGGGCTACCTCTACATCGGCCGGCGCATTCTGGGTGCTGGCCGCGGCGGATGACTCGACTAGTTGCTCGCGCGCGCGGCCGAATCCCGCCGTAACCCGGTGAAGTACTAGAAGCAGCACCAGCGTACCGGTCCAGAACCATAAGCGACGGTTGACGCTGGTTTGCAGAAGGTCGTCGGGTTTTTCCATGAACAGGGAGTTCCTTTACATCAAGTCCACGCCTTGAGTGGGTGGCTATCGGCAAGGCGTGAAATGCGCGGTGCACAAGGCGTGAACATTACTGCACGGAGAAGGTGGGCGTGGTTGCCGGCGATCGTAAGATTGGTCGAGGAGCGTTCAGCCGGGAATGGTTGGAACGACCCGACAAACGTTCCGCAATGGTCTTTAAGGGGAGACCATCTTTACTCGGCAGGCTCCAGTTGAGCATTCGCGCTTTGCTGGTACCGACGTTTTCGAAGCGGTGCACTACGTCGCGCGGTATGAGCACGAGGGTTCCGGGTCCGGCAGTGCGGGTCTGACCATCGGCGATGAACCGATAGGTCCCCTCTACGATGAAGAAGACTTCGTCCTGAACAAAATGTATCTGCTCGCGCGGCCCTTCACCGGGTTCGTGGCATGCCATGCTGACCGCGCGCGCGCCGGTCGAGAGAAGTACCTCGGTGGCGAGGGCAAAGAGTTTCGTTGGCCTTGCCTGTGTAGGCCGGACTGCTACCGTCCGCACCCCTTGTGATGAGGTCTTCGCTTCCATTTGTCTTCCTTAGTCGCGAGTGTCACGCGCAGCGCGATGGGGCATCAGACCGTCGCACCTGTGAAGCATTGGTTGTCCGGTATTTACCTAGTGACGTTCCTGAAGGGCGGCATGTTGTGCGGCCGCTTGCATGTCGCGCAGCCGACGTTGCAGAGGCGAGGTTTCGTACAGCGCGGCGCCCCCACCCAGTGCGAAGCATTTGCCAGCGATGTCAACGGCGATATGCGCGTGCCATAGGGCGGCCTGCGTTGCTAGCCCACCAAGACTCCTGGGCGCCAACCGATGACAAGCGGCAAGACTCTGAAAGAGGAAAGGGCCTCGCCGAGATTCGGTCTGAAATGGAGGCCTGAAAACACGGTGCTCAGAATCGCTCATCGTCTTCCCTCAACGCGCTTCGATTTCGCTCGGTGATAAACCCGGTGGTCGTTACAGGGTCTCGTTCTGGTGTTTGCAGTATCGCTTCAATCGACCAGCAGGCCTCGCGCATCGCTCTGGTCTGCGTTGTGGTTGCGCCGATGCTTCCGCTCTTTTCACGCGGCCGGCTTAGAAACCAGAACCACGCACTCCCACGCTTCCAGATCACGAATTCAATGCCCAGGTGGCGTTTGCGTGTCGACGAAGCGACGCTCACGGTCATCATATCGTCGTCGAGCGTGTGACTAGTCAAAGACGTTACCTGTCGCCCGCTGGATTGAAGATCTCTGTCGGTAGGATTCGCGTCGAGCTTCTCGACAATCTTGTCGCCGCACTCATGGCTTTGACCGGTCGCGAACCGGACGCTCCTTGATCATCTCGGACGCATTACTCATTTCCAGCGCCGCGCGTGGCAGTGTGAATCGCTCCTGCATCGTCGCGTCATCCTTGGTCAGATTGCGGACGAAACAGCAGTACTCTAGAGACAGACCGTTGGGGTCTTTGAAATAGATCGACTTGGCAAAGCCGTGATCGACAATCTCAGTGACCTCAACGCCTTTGGCGCGAAGCTCGTCGCGTTTGTCTGTTAAGGCGGCCTCCGAGCCCGCCTCGAAAGCGAAATGATAGAAACTGGCTGGCACACCAAGTCCGCGGTTGATGCCGGGGTCATATTCGGCCGGCACGCCCGGAACCCGCTGCGCCTCCAAAAAGGCAATAAGTTGGTCGCGCCCCGCATCGAAGAACATGTGCCGCAAGCGTCCGCCTTCTTTGATCTTTATGGTGTCGGCGATTACGGGCTTGAATCCCAGCACCTGCTCGTAAAACTTGCGGGTCTTGTCGAGGTCAAGGGTGGAAAGACCGATATGGGAAAATCCTTTGTGACTCACGGTTAAAACTCCTTCTGCAAAGCGCTCACGCGCGATCCCTTGATCGCTTACTCTTCTGGTTGATCGCTGACTCTTCTAATAAAGACCTCGCCGGTCGAAGATCGGGCACCTGGCCAGGAGGAGCCTCCGGCTGTTTCGCGCGAAAAACGCAGCAGGCCATTCAGCGGTATGCTGCGATCCATGATCGATCGCGCGCTCTCCGCCCCGACGACAGGGAGCCGCCCAGGCGCGAGCACGCCGAGCTGTACCAGCACCGACGCCTGATCCCAGTACAGGTGCTCGTGCGCCATTTTGTCCCCATCGAACTGGATGACGATGAGCAATGGTATCTCGACTCGTTTGCCGGTGGGTGGAATGCCAGGGAGCATCCAAGCCATCCGGATGTTGTGCGTGAACCGGAAGATGATCTCCTCGACCACCCTGCCCTGGCCCACGGTTCGCGATACTGGGACTATTTCCGTGTCCTTCGGGATCTGCGACATGAAACGCTCGTAGAACTCGGACACTTCTTCTTTCCCGTTGCCGCCAAGCATCACGGGCGCCAGATGGACGCGCGGGTTGTCGACCATCGTGGCCAGGGTCTGAGTGACGCTGCGCGCTTCGAACTCGGCGCGAAGGTGTTCGTCCCAGACCTCGGCCAGCTTTTGCTCATCGCTGGCTAGTGCCGGGTGCTGTAACACGGTGGTTCCTCCCGACGGGTGGATTGTTTTGGACAGATCTTCCTGTCCCTGGTCGCTAGTTCTTCAGCGAACGCGGCGACCGCCTCAAAGAGCGGCGACGGATTGAGCGTCGCAAGCATCGACTTCCAGGTAAGAGTCTTCATTTTTTTGTCCTCCTATGTTCGAGGGCCGTACATTTAAGCGGCGATGGCTAAGGCGTGAAGGATCCGGTGCACAAAGCCTCGCCGGCCCCAAAGAACAACGGCACGAGCACTGCACATAGGCAGTCCGGGTCATTGAGCCTTGCTGTGGGCCGTTGAAAAAGTTGGCTCCCCAAGGGGTCAGCGCCAGTTCCTGGACTCGGTCCAAAATGCCTAGGAGGGCCAACGCATGGCTAAGCGGTCGAACCACTCTCAATGCGGACTTTCTCCATCATCTGCTGAATGGGCGTGAAAAAGATGCTGCACAAAGTGTCGCCGAGCCGTGAGGCCCACTGCACGGGCATTGTAAATTGAAGGGTTGCTCGGGGCGTGCCTGCTGGTAGGATTTTTGCGGGCGCGTACCGATCCTTATCTCCCCGAAAAACGGATCGACAAAAACGTATGGCATACAACACGCCAAGCGCCGAACACTGGTCGTACCCTGCCGCCTCCCAGATAGGCACTGCTCAAAAAGGAGTCTTCCGCAAGGCCGCCGGATACTGGACGGTCGGCTACGGAGAAAGCGCGTCGCGTTTAAGGGACACGCGCGGACTAGGGTATATCGCGCATCTGCTGCGTCATCCGCATACTGAATTCCACGCTCTCGACTTGTTGGGAGGCATCGCGGGTCAGCGCGAGGAGGAGGAGAGCAGCCAGGCGACTCGGAACCTGCCAGCGCGTCATGAAGATCTGGAGAAAGCGGGCATCCACATTTCCGGGCCCACTGACGCAGGCGAAATGCTTGACGAGCAGGCGAAGGCCGCCTACCGGAGCCGGGTCTCCGAGCTGCACGAGGAGTTGGAGGAAGCGAAGCGGCTCGGAAGAGTCGACCGCGCCGAGCAAGTCGAGGAGGAAATCGACGCGCTGACGAGAGAACTGTCACGAGCCGTGGGGCTTGGCGGGCGCAATCGCCGGGCGGCATCAGCCTCAGAGAGAGCGCGACAGAGTGTCACCAAGTCGATAAAGTCAGCGCTCGAAAGAATCGCGCAGATTGAAATCGCCTTGGGCGATCACCTGTTGCGATGTATCAAGACCGGCAACTTCTGCGTCTACCGGCCCGACCCGGGTGCTTCTGTGGCCTGGGAGTTCGCGGCCACCCTCACCGAGTCCGTGGAAATGCCAACCCCGGACCGCATTGCTCTGCACCCCGCACTGGAACCGGCGGCACCGGTCGTGCTCGACGTCTCTCCGTTTCCATTCGCCGAACGGACCGCGTTTGTGGGCCGCGAGACTGAGCGCGCCGCAATTCGGGCGACAATCGATCGGGCGCTGAGCGGTCGCGGGTCGGTAGTCATGCTCGCGGGTGGACCGGGGGTGGGCAAAAGCCGCCTCGCACTGGAAATGATGGATTACGCCTCGCTGGTCGGGTTCCGTTCCAACGTGGGGCACTGCTACGAAAGGGACGAGCCCTTCCCGTATCTTCCATTCGTCGAGATCATTGAAAGTCAACTCGCGCAGGCGGCAAGCTTTGATGATTTCCGCCGGCGGATGGGGGACAACGCGGCGGAGCTGGCTCAGCTCGCGCCGAGCCTGCGTCGATTCTTTCCCGACATTCCGCAAGCGCAGGACGTTCTGCCGTCTCAGAAACGCCGCTACCTCTTCCAGAGCATCTCCGACCTGCTCGTGCGCGGGACTCGAACCAGCTCTTTTCTGTTCGTACTTGAAGACCTGCACTGGGCAGATGAGTCCACGCTGGCGCTCTTGACTCACCTTGCAACCCGAGTCGCTCAACTACCAGTTGTATTCATCGGGACATATCGCGACTTGTACCTCGACAGCAGCCCGGCGCTGGTGCGAACCCTCGAAGAGCTCATTCGCTTGGGCATCCGTCCGATCAAGCTCGAAGGTCTCTCGAAGGACGCCGTTGCTCAGATGTTGAATGGATTGAGCAAACGCGAGGCACCCGAGAGCCTGGTGAGCATCATCTTCGATGAAACCCAGGGTAATCCGTTCTTCGTCGAGGAGCTGTACCGGCATTTGCTCGAGGAAAACAAAGTCCTGGATGCGGAGGGCCAACTCCGCAAGGACATCACGGTTGACGAAATCGGCGTCCCCGAAAATGTGCGGCTCATAGTCGGCCGTCGTCTGGAGCGGCTCAACGAGAACGAGAAACGGGTTTTGGCGACTGCGGCCGTGATCGGGCGCAGCTTCAGTTTTCAGCTCCTCCTGGAAATCAGCGGGATTGATATGGACGAGCTCTTCGCCGTCATCGAGAAGGCTCAGCAGATGGGCATCATCGTCGCCAGTGCCGAAGGACCGGCGCGCCCCTTGACCTTCGGCCACGAACTGGTGCGCCAGACGCTGCTGTCCGGAATTTCGACGCCGCGTGAGCAGCAACTGCATTTGGGAGTAGCCGACGCCATCGAGCGAATGCACCCCAGGGTGCTGGGCGAGCACGCCGGACATATCGCCGACCATCTTATCAAGGCGGGACCGCTCGCCGACGAGCGGCGACTGGTCCACTACTTGACGCTTGCGGGAAAGGGTGCGATCGAGGCTGCGGCATTCAAGGCAGCGCGGCGCAGTTTTCGTTCGGCCTTGTCCCACCTGAAAGATGACGATGTAAAACAACGGGCTGACCTGCTGATGGGGGTCGCGATCGCGGAGCGCGGGCTTGAGCGATGGGAACCGGCGTACGCCCACTTAGGCGAGGCATTCGAAATCTACGTCTCGCTCGGTGATCGAGAGAAAATCGCAAAGTGCGGTACCGAGCTGACCACTCTTTTTGTGTGGGGTGGCCGCTTTCGGGAGGCGACTGAGATCGTTCATCGGGCCTTGGACTGCTTTGGGGCAGAGGTCAGCGCAGAGCGGGCGCGCCTGCTTGGGGTGCTGGGTAGCATCGAGGGCGCAAGTGCAAACTGGGAGGCGAGCGCCAAGGCGCACGGCGAAGCACTGAGCATTGCGACAGAACTGTCCGATCCAAGGGTTATCGCGAGGGTGTTTGGTGAGCGGTCGGTAGTGAACTACGAATTTCTTCGGCTGCGCGAGGCAGCAGCGGACGCCGGGCAGTCATGCGGGTCCGAAACGACGCTTTGGCTGCGCGCCATTCAGCTGCAAATTCTATATCAGACATTGCTGCTGCTCGGGCGCATGGAAAGGGCGGCGAAAGTTCGCGACGAAGCAGAAGCGCTCGCCACCCGGATCGGCCAATCCTACTCGATCGCGCGCATTCTCATCGCGAAAGGGTGGGTGGAATTTGGCGCGAGCGCGGACCTCGCCAAGCTCGCCTCCACTCTGGATGAGGTATTTAAGTCCGAGCCAAGGGTTCCGTCGATGTTCTGGGATGTTTTCGCGAGTGCCCAGCTAAGTTTCGTGAATTTCTTCCGGGGAGATTGGTCGGCTGCCCTGTCCCACGCGCAAGAGTCACACAAAGCCCGCGAAGGTACCTTTATTGGAGGATTCGGCGTGGGAACGGTTTTCCGGCAGATGGCCTACGCCGGCGATCGTGACGGCGCCTTGGCACTTCTCGATCAAGAGCGGGATCGGCTTCCTCGGGGCGGTCAGCCGAACACCATGGGTTCTTGGTGGATGCTCGTGCTCGCTACCGAGGGTCTCGTTGTGCTCGGTGAGAAGCAGCGCGCTGCGGGGCTGTATCCGTTGCTTTGCGAACTAGCCGATACCGGAGCCGTCGTGCTCTGGCCGATCTTCCGCTTCACGCAGACGGTCCTTGGAATGGCCGCGGCCGCAGCGGGGCGGTGGGATGCCGCCGAAGCCCACTTTCAGACTGCGTTGAGCCAGGCCGAAGCTATACCGCATCTTCTTGAACAGGCGGAGATACACCGTTTTCATGGCATGATGTTGACCGATCGTGGTGCACCCGGCGATCGCAAAAGAGCCCAGACGCTGCTCACTCAAGCGCTCGAAGGCTATGAACAGATCGGAATGTCGCGGCATGGGGACCTTGTACGGGCGCTCCTCACGTAAGCAACTTTCGAATTGCCACAACCGATTCCGGTAACTCGTTGGTAGGCGTCACGGTGAAGATCGCGCCGCCCCTGGTGATGCGGTCGGTGTTCGGAGTCGCCGGAGGAGAATGCCGCCATTCATACTTGGCAACTCTCGCTCGATGGTTGGCGGGATGAGCTCCCACGTCAACTCATGGGAGGCTACCTGCCCCAGCCTCATTCGGTGAATGCCGAATAGACCAGCGTGCGCAGCTCGCGCCTAATCGTGTAGGTAGTCGAGGGCATGAGCTGAGTCATGAAGATCGTAGTCAACTCTTCGCGCGGATCGATCCAGAAGTAGGTCGATGCAGCACCGCCCCACGAAAAATCGCCCAGGCTCCCCGGAATCAGGGTCCGGGGCGGATCGATAACCACCGCAAATCCGAGCCCGAAACCGATCCCATCGAACATGGCTTCACTGAACAGCGAGCGCGAAAGCGTCGGCAGGTCCTTGCCGTCCGGCAGATGGTTGGTCGCCATCAGCTGGATCGTTTTGGGGCTCAATATCTGCACGCCATCCAGCGTACCGCCATTGAGCAGCATGCGCGCGAAGCGCAGGTAGTCGCCCGCAGTCGAGACCATCCCTCCCCCTCCCGAAAGCAGCCGCGGGGGATTGCGATAAACACTCTTCTCCGGATCGTCGAACAGCATCATTCCGCCGCGCGGAGTTGCCGCGTAACATGCAGCAAAGCGCTCTTCCTGTCCCGGCTGAATATTGAAGCCGGTGTCGCTCATGCCGAGTGGTTCGAAAATGCGCTTGCGCAGGAACTCATCGAAGGGTTCCCCAGAGATCTTTCCCACCAGGTAACCGAGCACGTCGGTGGAGTGCGAGTAGTTCCAGGCAGTGCCCGGCGAAAACTCCAGCGGCACCCTGGCGATCTGCGCGATCATGTCATCCAGCGTTCCCTCACCGGTCCGCTCGCCAATCTTGAGCTTACGATACGCCGCGTCCACATTGGTGGACTGCTGAAAGCCGTAGGTCAGCCCCGAGGTATGACGCAAAAGATCGACCATGAGCATCGGGCGCTGGGGACGTTCGGTCCGAAACGTCTCCATGAAGCCGCCCTTATAGACGCCGAGGTCGCGCCATTCGGGAATCAGCCGATGAACCGGATCGTCGAGTGCGACCAGCCCTTGCTCGACCAGCATCATGAACGCGACGCTCGTGATCGGCTTGCTCATCGAGTAGATGCGAAAAACGGTGTTGGGCCGCACGGGCTTCTTGCGTTCGACGTCGGCGAAACCGAGGGTGCTGAAGTGGGCGAGGTGGCCGCGGCGAAAGATCATTGTCAGCGCGCTGGGAATCTTGCCCGAGTCGATGTACCGGCTCTGGAAATAGTGGTCGAGTATTTGCAGGCGCTCGGAAGAGATGCCCGCAGCCTTTGGATTTGTATTCATGTGGAACCCCGTTGTCTCACGAGGGTTTCTAGCATGAGGAGATGCCGACACAAACGCGCATAATCGCGCTATGCTCAGCGCCCGGCATCGGGAGGAACCCGGTGGCAGCGGGATTCAAGTTGACGAGAGAACCGTCCGGGCTCGGGCTTTGCTGCCGAGTAGTGCTTGAGGTTGCGGGGATGCGGCCGGAGGTAGACTCAGACTTGACCGCAGAGAGAGAGCCTCGAGGTTGCCTGCTCCGCGAAAAAAGAACCCGGTAGTGTGGCTGGTCCATGCCGACGACGCTGCGGGCGCGGCCTGCGCGAAGGAGCTTGCGCGCTTGGGGTATCGAGCCGTGCGGCGGCGCTGGAGCAGCCCGGAAATCGCCCGGGCCAAGGTCGATCCGCCGGGCGCCGTGCTGGTCAGTCTCTCGCGGACCCCCTCGCTCGGACGGGATGTCGCGATCGCGATGAGATCGCATCGCGCTCTGCTGGGGGTGCCCTTTCTGCTGGTGGACGGCGCACCCGGGGTGGTCGCGAATCTGAAGAAATTCCTTCCCGATGCGGTGGTTACTGGTAGATCACGAATCACGACCAGTCTTGCGGGCGTCTTGAAGAAGCAGCCGCGCGGGGCCCGATTGCTCTCGGTTTTCGCAGCCTACGAGAGCGCTCCACTTGCAAAAAAGCTCGGGATTAAAGCCGGCAGCATCGTGGCTGTCCGCGATGCGCCTGGCGGACTTAAAGGCAAGCTCGGCGAGTTGCCGGCCGGCGCCAAACTGGTAGTTCACGGCAAAGCTACGCGCGATCTGACGATGTGGTTTGTGCATTCCCACGAGGTTCTGTTGAGCGAGATGTCAGCCATGAAGCAACACGCCGACTCGGGCGCGCTCTGGATCTTGTGGAACAAGAACGCGTCTTCTGACGCCGATATCAGAGTGACGCAGCTGACCGTTCGAAAAGCCGGCCTGGACGCAGGCCTGGTCGACTTCAAGATAACCCGCGTCGACGACGATTGGGCCGGTCTGCGGTTCACGGTCCGCAAACTCTGACGGTCGCTTGAGGTCCTTACTCCCCGCCGCCCTCCCCTTGTGCCGTGCTTTTCGTTTGGTGCTACGGCTGGTCGCGCCGCCTTCCGCCAGGCGGCGCGGTGAGGTTGACCAGTTGGTTTTTCTCTCAGGTTTGCGGGGCCCGCCGCATTACTTCGCGCATCCGTAGAATCATCGCCCGGGTGGATGCGGTGTCGTTTAGTCGCGGATAGGGTTCGTTCGGAACTGACACTTCCAGGAAGTGGCATAGGGGCTCCCACCCGTGTCGCGCCTCGAATACCAGCAGGCGCTTCGCATCGATCGTGTCGCGGACTTCCTGGTTGTGCCGGTTGAAGACCGCGATCGCGTGCGCTTTGTCCTCGAACCGGTTATCAAAGGTGTCTTCGAGGACCGCCTTGTGCACCATCTGGTTCTGCAGACGGACCAACTCGGGCGCGTCATCCGAAAGCGGCCAGGTCATAGGCTGGTAGATGGTGTCGCGCATGCTCTGGTACCAGGCCTCGGGGTCGCGCAGCGAGAGCAACACCTTCGCATCCGGGAAATGATTCGCGAGTTCACGCCACCATCGGGTGGAGGGCCAATCCACCGTTGCAGCGAAGTCGCCAAACAGCAGGTCCCAGTCAACCGGTTTGCCGAACGCGGCATCATGCCACAGCGCCACATGCTCCGGCCGCGAAAATACTTCCAACATGTGATAACAGGGTCCGTAGCCGATCTTTTCCAGCGCGCTCTTAAGCGACAGCGTGCCAGTCCGGCCAAATCCCGCCCCAACGACTTTCAACCCCATCTGAACGACTCCTTCCACGGAATTTTCGAGTCCGTTTATAACAGTCGGACCATCGATGTCGATGGAACCCGTCCTGCCGGGTGACGGCTTACTGAGCCGGCGTTGATTACAGATCACTCCCACTAGGGGCAATGGTTGCGCAGGCATTGCTGTCTGTCTGTGACCGCAGCAAGCGATTGCTTGCGCGCGGCATTTCTGAAAGCTTCCAACGCCGAGAGCCGCCGTTTCTCCTGCCACGCACCCTGGCGGGGGCGCTTTCTAAACTCATCAAGAGAGCTTGCTATCTGGCTACGGGATCGAAGAAACTTCTATCGAGGAGCTGACCAAAATGGCAGATACCCACGACAACCCCGCGATCGGCATGATGAGCGGTCTTACCAAGCCCAAACGGCCGCAGGAATACTACGACGAAATCAAGAAGAAGTTCGGCGAAGAGCGAGACCTGCGGCTGAAATACCGGCCGGAGGGGACTGCGCAGTACACCTCCGACCTGACAGGATCACTGGCCAGGTACGAGATTGATCCATTCGGCAGCGCTGTTACGGCCCGCCCGCCCATCAACGATACCGTCGAAGTCCTCTTCATCGGGGG
>Ga0126373_10002174_pt1 | contig 14364 bp, 16 predicted proteins | sample PanSoiMetPlot_11_FD_92545 | JGI IMG/M metagenome (GOLD analysis project Ga0126373, IMG submission 92545) | Tropical forest soil microbial communities from Panama - MetaG Plot_11 | ecosystem: Environmental > Terrestrial > Soil > Tropical forest > Bulk soil | place: Panama | collected 2016-02-17 | reverse complement strand
TTCCGGCGGAGCTGTTGTGGACGCGGAGGGCAAGCTGATCGGTATCGCGACGCCGGTGCTTTCGCGTGCGGCAGTGTTCGCGATTCCAGTGGCGACGATAGACCGCGTCGTAACTGCACTGCTGGCGCACGGCCGCATCCCGCGCGGCTATCTGGGCGTCGGCTTACAACCGGTGGCGCTACCGGAGCATCTGAAAAGTACATTGAAATTGCCGGGTGCGGCTGGGCTGATTGTGATCAGTGTCGATCCCGATGCGCCGGCCGGAAAAGCGGGCGTGACCATCGGCGATGTGCTGATCGAATTGGGGGGACGCACCATCGAAGATCCAGAGAACGTCCAGGAAGTGCTGGATTCCGGGTCAGTGGGTAAGAAACTTTCAGCGCGCGTTTTGCGCGGCGGGAGCCTGGTGAACGTGGATGTGACGGTCGGCGAGCGGCCGAGGAAGAATTGACCATGTTGCCGCGAGGATTCGGCGAAGTGGCCGAGAGACTTCGGCGCTCGACGGTGCAGGTAATGAGCGGATCGCCGCGAGCGCCGCGAGCGCAGGGAACGGGGTCGGGCGTAGTTTGGTCGGACGATGGCACGGTGATCACGAACGCGCACGTAGCGATCCACGATTCTGCACGTATCCAGTTGTGGGACGGCAGGGCGGTGGAGGCGAAGGTAGCGTCGCGCGATGCGAGGGCCGATCTAGCAATGCTGAAGCTCGATGCCAGCGAACTGCATGCGATTCGATGGCGCGATTCGCGCTCGCTGCGGCCGGGGGAATTGGTGCTCGCAGTTGGCAATCCGCTAGGATTCGTGGGTGCGCTGACGACGGGCGTAGTGCATGCCGCGGAAGCCGTCAACGGACTCGGGCGCGGACGATGGGTTCAGGCATCCATCCGGCTGGCGCCCGGAAATTCCGGCGGGCCGCTCGCGGATGTCGAGGGTCGTGTGGTGGGAATCAATACGATGGTCGTGGCGGGCGGGATCGCACTGGCGGTTCCGAGTGACACAGTGGTCGATTTCTTGAAGCGGGGCAGCCGGCCGGCGCTCGGCGTGGTGGTGCGCGCGGTGGCCGATGGTGTTCGGGGCGCGGGCTTGCTGGTTCTGGAGGTGATCCGAGGCAGCGCGGCCGAGAATGCGTCCCTCTTGATAGGCGACTTGTTAGTGTCGGTGAATGGGCAACGGCTCGCATCCGTGGACGACTTGGGCGATGCTCTAGATGGATCGAAAGGCGGGTTGCTGAAGATCGGATTCCTTCGGGGCGCTCCTGGAAAGGAACGCGAAGTATCGGTGCGGTTTCCCGCGTCACGCGCGGAGGCGGCTTGATTGGGGAACACCGCGTAGTTCGGGTTCACATCGAGGTTGCGGCGGCGGTGACGCGCGCGGGTTTGGAGGCGATCCTGCGCGATCACGAGCAGATCGAGATCGTAACATCTGCCTCCACCGCGGATGTTCTGGTTCGCGAAGCCGCCGGGGAACCCGCCGAGGCCGCTGCGGCAGTTCCGGTAGTCGTGCTCGCCGACGAAGTTCCGCCGCTAGAGGCGCTGCGCTCGGGCGTACGCGCGGTTCTCCCACCCGATGCGCCTCCGCAGCAGATTGTCGCTGCGATCCTGGCTGTAGCGGCAGGGCTGGCGGTTGTCCCGGCAGACGAAAACTTGTTCGCGATTTCGAACGGCCGCCTGGAACCGCCGGCCGAGCCGCTGACCCCGCGCGAAATGGATGTCATCGAAATGCTAGCCGAAGGAATGAGCAACAAAATGATCGCGCATCGGCTGGAGATTTCCGAGCACACGGCGAAATTCCACGTCAACTCGATCCTGGCGAAGCTGGGCGCCGGCACGCGAACCGAAGCGGTCATGCGCGGGATCCGGCTGGGGCTGATCAAAGTCTAGAGCTGTCAAATTTCACACGCGACAATTCGCAGTGAAGGAACGTGGCCAACCGCTCCGCCTCGCCTTTGGCGGCACTGCGCACCCACGCGGGAATTTTCGCGAACGGTTCGATCACCACTTCCACCTGGTTGCGCTTACTTTTGTTCTGGACTGCGTGGCGCCACGTACCCTGCATGAAGCCGTTCACTAGGAGAACCGGCGAGATCCAACCGCGCCGACGATAGACACGCCCGCGCAGGCCTGCCGGCATCAAGTTCCCGGCGTGATGGGAAGCGGCCACGATGTATTGATCGAATCCCGGCACGAGGCACACGGATCGGACGGGCTTGAGTTTTTGGATCGCGCGAACATCGCCGACGAGCATCCCGGCGTGGGTCCCTTCGATATCCACGGGTGCGAGTTCATCGCCGAGCGTGGCGATCCATTTCCGGCCGATCGAGACTCTGCCGCCCTGCCACCAGCGCGCCAGGTCGCGATCGGTAGCCGGACCGTAAGCGGAAAGAAAGCGCCGCGTGATGTCCTTCAAAGCGGTTTGTGGATCGATCGGTGCCGTGTCGGCCGCGGCGGACGCAGCCGGCCAGCTCTTCGGATGCGTGAAGCGTACGCGCTGCCCGACGCTGGGCGCGAAGCATCACCGGCCGCTGAAGGCAGCCGGCCTTAGTAGTGTGCCCCAGCCCGAGCTATCCTGGATCGCCTTTGAACGGAACATGGCTGAGCCCGTGGTCGGCTCCACTTCGCGCGCCAGCTCGTCACGCATGACGAGGCGTCCATTGAGCACAGCGGCGATCGCTTCTGTGATTTGATCCAATTCGTCCAGCGTGATGCCGAAGTATTTCTTCCAGGAATCTTCTCTCAGAAACCTGGGACTTGTACCCAACGCGGTGTGCCACATCGGCAACTCGCTCGAGGGAAGCAGGTGGAGCGTGCCGCGCATGGCCCAAGTTTTGACCAACGAGCGGTCCTGCCAGAGCGCGTGCCGCACGGCCTGGCGATCGGAGGCTATCGATCCGCCCCCAAAAGCGTGAGCTCTGCTGAGGACATCACCTGCACATGCAGGCCGCAGAGGCGGCGACTTGGAGAAAAATTGCGCGCGCGCGACGATCCAGGTGATGATGACGAACACGCCAAGCTGCCGCCTGCCGCTAAGTGAGCTTTACCATTTGCTCACATGCTAGCGGATTCGTTGCGGCCGCCGGTAGAGAACGAATTAGGATTCGCGCTGAACGGCGCGAGGCGTTTTGAACTTTCGGAATACGACGAGTCCCGTCCACCCGAGACCAAGCAGTGCCAGCGCAGAATACCGAGGCTCAGGAGTCGGCGCCGGCGTGTCCGGCGGATCGGTCGACGAAGACCCTATATCGGCGGCAGGCGAATTGATTAGTTGATTCACCAGGGTAACAATCGACTGGTCACCGGACCTTTGAGAGCCACTACTGGACGAATTACTTTCGGACGGCGAGCCACTCGGGTCGTCGCTTCCAGAAGAGAACAATGGTCCAGCGTCCGTCCAGGCGCCCGAGGCAGAATTAGTGGACGAATCGAGTTGACTGGCCGTATTTGGCGGAGCGATCACGAAAATCGGGACTCCCGGTTTAAAGAAAACGTCAAAGCCCGAGATGGCGGCCTCAAGGTCCTCAATTCCGCTGATACCGGAGAAATGGGACGTAGGCTGCTCGCAGTCGCCCATGCAGACCATGTCTGCCCGCAGCGGTATCGAACCCGCGGCAACGGCGAACACAATCAACGTCGCTGTCCTTCCGCCTCCAAAACTCAATAAATGTCCTAGACTCCGCATGGATCTAGTGTCCCTCCTCTATCCGTTCCAACCACACTCGCGGGATAGGACGCTACCCGATTTAGGAGATTACTGCGCGCGGAGATCTGGCAAGAAAACGCGTACTAATACCCCGATTTAGTTACAAAACGCGGTCACGGTTATCAGGGAAGTAAGCGAATGCTTGGCGCAGCTTGGTCCACGTTTCGGCCAGGTCTTCGGGTAGAACTCGCGTCTCGGCCACAGTAGTGATGAAACTGGTGTCACCTGACCATCGCGGCAGCACGTGCATGTGGATGTGGCCGGCGATGCCGGCGCCAGCGCTTTCGCCCAGGTTCATACCGATGTTAAAGCCGGATGGCCGGTAAACTTCTCGTAGCCGGCGCTGCGCCTCGCGGGTGAGGAGCATCATCTCCTGAACGATCTCTGGCGACGCCGCCTCGAGCGTATCGACGTGCTCGAAAGGGGCGATCATCACGTGGCCGGTGGAGTAAGGAAAACGATTCAGCACGATCAGATTTTGGTCGCCGCGGTGGACCACCAGATTCGCGCGATCGTTTTCAGGCGACGCCGCAAAGTCGCAAAAGATACAGGACGAACTTGGCCGGGAACCCGCGACATACTGATAGCGCCACGGACTCCAGAGATAGTCCATAAGAAAAGATGTCGCGGCGTTAGAGCGATTTAATGCGCGGGAGGCGTGCCTGCTGAGTTTCCATCGGGGGTTCGGGCAGCGGCGCCGGGTTCGGAATTGATGTTCACCAGATCCTTCAGTTCCTTGCTCGGCTTGAAATAGGGAATGCGCTTGGAGGGAACCTCGACGCGTGTGCCGGTCTTGGGGTTGCGCCCAACTCGGGGCTGGCGCTGACGTGTGCGGAAGCTGCCAAAACCGCGGATCTCGATCTTATCGCCGCCTCGCAAAGAACGAACGATACTGTCGAAGATCGCTTCCACGATCACCTCGGAGTCCTTGCGGGTCATTTCAACGACCTTGGAGACTTCCTCGATCAACTCGGCCTTCGTCATGTCTTATTTTTTCTCCATTTTGAGTCCGCAGTTGCGGTTTTCCCCAGCCTAGCGGCCTTCACCCTTCACTCTGATATTCATTACCTCTTCGATGGTCATGGTCGCCGCGGCGGCATGGCGCTGATAGTCCTCCAGCCGGTTCCGCTCTTCGTCATCGGCCAGGGCGCGCACGCTGAGACCAATCTTCTTCTCCGGTTCATTCAGCTTGACGATCTTGAAATCCATTTCCTCGCCCAGGGGAAGAGCTGGCTCTTCGCCACGATGGTCAGACGCGCTGGGAATCTCGGACCGATGGCACAGACCCTCCACACCCGGCGCAAGCTCCACGAAAACGCCAAAATTAATTGCTCGGCATACGCGGCCTCGCACCACATCGCCTACCTGATGGGCGCGGAAGAAGCTCTCCCAAGCATCCGGCTGAAGTTGCTTGATGCCCAGCGACAGACGCCGGTTGGGCGCGTCGATATTCAGGATCACGGCCTGCACGAGCTGTCCCTTTTTCAAAACTTCGGACGGGTGTTTGACGCGCTTGGTCCAGGATAGATCGGAAATGTGAACCAGACCGTCGACGCCTTCTTCGATCTCGATGAAAGCTCCGAAGTCCGTAAGTTTGCGGACGCGTCCTTCCACCACGGAGCCGACGTCGTAGCGCGAAGCTACCGTGGTCCAGGGATCGGCTTCGAGCTGCTTGATGCCGAGCGAAACGCGGCGCTCCCGCGGCTTCACATCCAGCACCACAGCCTCCACTTGATCGCCGACCTTCACCACTTTGCTCGGATGTTTCATCCGCCGCGACCAAGTCATTTCGGAAATATGGATCAGGCCCTCGACGCCCGGCTCGAGCTCGACGAACGCGCCATAGTCAGTAACGCTGACCACGCGGCCGATGATGCGCGCGCCCCCCGGATAGCGCTCGGCAATCGTCTCCCAAGGATCGGGATTCAATTGCTTCAAGCCAAGCGAAATGCGCTCTTTCTCTCGATCGAACTTAAGAACCTTGACGGTAATGGTGTCGCCGGCGTGTATGAGCTCCGACGGATGATTGACACGCCCGTAGGACATGTCACTCACGTGCAGGAGCCCATCGATGCCGCCGAGATCGATGAATGCGCCGTAATCGGTGAGATTCTTGACGACACCCGTAACCGCTGCGCCTTCGGCCAGCGTTCCCAGCGCAGCGCTCTTGCGTGCGTTGTGTTCCTCTTCGACCGCCATTTTACGCGACACCACGACGTTGCCGCGCCGGCGATTGAGCTTGACCACTTTAACCGGAATGTCCTGATTCAGGAACGAATCGAGATTGTGCACGGGCCGCGTGTCGATCTGCGATCCGGGCATGAACGCGGGCACTCCGACATCAACGGATAAGCCGCCTTTGATGCGCCCAGTGACGCGTCCAGAAACGACCAGACTTTCGCGGTGCGCTTTTTCGAGATTGTCCCAGGCGCGCAGGCGGCTGGCCTTCTGGTGTGAAAGCAGGGTGTAGCCTTCGGGTTGTGCGCCCTGGCGATCGATGATGACGTCGATATGATCGCCAACTTGAACCTGGACGGTGCCATCGGGCTGCATGAATTGCTCGATGGGGACCAGACCCTCAGACTTATACCCGAAGTCGACAATTACGTCGGTGGCGTGCACTCGCAGGACGCGGCCCTGCAACAGCTCGCCTTCGTGCGGCGGCTCGAAGTGGCTGTAGTCGTCGATGAGCTGTTCGTAATCCGCCTCTTCAGGGGAAACGACAGAGTTTAGATTTCGCTCATCCGCTGTGCTGGCCATTGCCAACTCCCGAGTTCATGCTACTACAACGGCTGGGAGGGGTACACGAACGCCCTTGCGTGGATCGAACGTGACTTACTGCGGCGACCTCCGAGCAGCTCCAAACGTACCCAATTCACCCGACAAACCATTGAATCGTCGGCACTTCAGAAGGATAGCCGAGCCGTGAGCGGAAGTCAACTGCGCTTATAGAGGATTGAGACGCGATTTCGTGCAGCGAACGGCGACCTCAGCGCACGCGTGCGCGGATGGCTCCAAAGGGCTAATTTCGTCCGCAGAGATCGGGCGTGCGGCACATGCCGCCGGGGCAGGATGGAAACTCCGATGCCTTGTGCTTTCCATTCGCATGGGCGGCGAACGTGGAAAGCGCCGTGGTCAGGTGCGATTGGCCGCACTTCGGGCATTTGTCGGGTGCCTGATTGCCTCTGACCAGCTTCTCGAACTTGGTTCCACAATCGTCGCAGACATATTCAAAGATGGGCATCGTGATTTTCGCTCCTGAACCGCGCAGGCTCGATTCCAATTCTAGCGCGAGCCGTGCCCGTCGCACTGCAGCACGCCCATGTATTCGACCCACGGACCCACCGCTTCGCGATATTGATGCGCCATGATGCGCGAGAGCTGATGCAAATGCGTGAGATCGTGCACGGGCCAGGAAGCGAGCAGCTGCGACATCGTCACTTCGCCCAAGGCAGGATGCCGTCCGCGGCGGGCGAGATCGTCCTCGCTGAGATTCATGGCTCGCAGGGCGCTCAGGCTTATCGAGCGCATGCGCGCGAACTCGTCTAACAACTGCGCAAGCGACTTGCCCTCGATCTCGCGCATATGCCCCTGCATGTCGAACGGCTCGAACGTGCGCGCCGGGCCGTGTTCGAGGATGATTTTAACGCGCGGAATCCAATCCGTGCGTTCGCCTGATATCAGGTGCCCGATTACGTCGACGGGAGTCCAGGCATTGCCGCCTTCGTTGCGCCGTGCCCATATTTCGGGCTGATCGCGAAGCAGCACGTTCAGAACCGAAGGCGCCCGCCCGAGCAGCGAAATCGTGTCGTCCAGGTTGTGTTTCATCCCTGATGGGATGATTCAAGAGCGTCGGCGGATGCGGGCAACTTACCAAGCAGCACTTCGTAAAGCGTTCGCACAAGATTCCGGAACAGGCGCTGTTTGAGTCCGAGATAAGGCTGCGTTCCTGCGAACAGATCCTGGACAATGGCGCGAAAACGCGGGCTGCGCCGGACGAATGTGACCATGCGCGAGGGAATGCTGCCGAAAAGAAAGCGATCCAGGAAGACTCGCTTGGCGATGGTCGCGCTGAACTCTAGATCGGCGAAGAAGTCGTGGCGCAGGAGATTGCGATACGCTTGCGCCTTTTGCGCGACGCCTGCCGATTCGTCGAGCACGCAACTGGCGGCCAGATCGGCCGAACGCATGGCGTAGTAGATTCCCTCGCCTGTGATCGGATCCACTAATCCGGCCGCGTCGCCCACCGCGAGCCATCCGTCACCGGCCACGCGATTCGTTTTCCAGCCCGGAGTTTCGAGCGACGGAAGCACGTGGCTATAAAAAGAAGCCCCGCGCCAGGGGATGGATTTTTCATCCATGTAACGCTCCAGTCGCGCCCGCAGCGCTTGGGCTGGCTCGCCTTTGCCGCAAATTCCCGCGGACAAATGCCCGCAACGAGGGAAGACCCAGATGTAGCCCTCGAGCCGATCCAGGAATTGAATATCGACATGGTCCTGCTTCGAATTGACATAGTAGCCAAGCGCGTACATCGTGTCGGTCGCGGTCCACTCCGTACCGACGTTGCGCAGCGGATTGCGAGCGCCCGTGGCGACGATGCAGTAATCGGCCGAGAGCGAGCCGTTGCGCGTCTCAAGATGCCAGCCTGCCTCCGAACGAGTTACGTTTCGCACGCGAGTCTGCTCGATTTGTGCCCCGGCGCATGCGGCGCGTTCGAGCAACATGCCGTTCAGATCGAAGCGAGAATAAATGAGCAGCGGCCGGTCGAGACCAAGCTTCACAACGCCTGCTTGCGGCGCCCCGAGTTGCGTGGTGCTGACAATTTTCTTGGCGACGTTGTTTTCGCGTAGGAAAGGATACTGCTGATAGGCTTTGTAAGTGAGTCCGCCGCCGCAGGGTTTTTCCCAAGCCAGCTTTTCGTCAATGAGCAGCGTCTTCAGTCCGGCGCGCGCTAGCCGCTCGGCTGCGAAAGCTCCCGCGGGTCCGCCTCCGACCACCGCGACGGTCTTCAAGCCGCTCATCCGCGGATTATTTTTTCTCCGGGATTTGCGGATGACCGGGAGGGAGCGCTCCGGTGGGCTGTGATCCGGCGGGCTGCGATCCAGAGGGCGCCGCGCCGCCAATTGCGGGATGACCCGGCGGCAGCGTTTGCCCGGAGGTGCCCGGCATCGCGCCGCCTGACATCGCGCCACCCGGCATTGCACCGATGGAACCGCTGCCCGTATTGGGCATGGCTCCCATGGATCCTTGCCCCGCTCCCGGTGCGCCCGGCGCTCCCTGCGGCATTCCCGTGTGCGCGTCGCCGCCCGCCCGGCCTTTCACCACCCAGTCGTTCCCTTTGCGCTCCAACACGTATTGCATGGTCATACCGGCATTCGGCGAGCTGTTGTTCTTGGCCTGGAACCGGACGGTGGCCGTAGCCTCATTGTTTCGATATGCCACCGACGTGACATTCACGTCCATCGCCAACAGGTCGGAACGTTTCGACAGATAGGTGTTGATGCCTTGCTTCACGGCGTTGTTGTTGTCGATGTTCTTTTTGCAGCCGCTAAGCAGGGCCGCCATAATGAGACCGAGGGCAATGGCAGAAAGGCTCGTACTCTTCACGTTTCGATTATATCGAGCCACGTTCTTATTTACGCTGTGCCTCGCGTCGGCCGCAGCGCAAAACCGCGGTGCTTACACCCTGCCTCCCGACAAGCTCCAAAAGGCCATTGAGTACGCGCATGCCCGCTACTGGCTGCACTTTGGAGGCGTGCTCTGGGGGATCATGGTCCTTTTTGCGATCCTGTCGGTCGGGCTTGCTGGCAGGTTCCGCGACTGGGCCGAGGCGCGTTCCCATCGGCGGTTCGCGCAAGCCATAGTCTTCGTTGTGCTGTTCGGGCTCACCAACGATCTGCTCAATCTTCCCCTCGGAATCTGGGGACAACAGGTCGAGCTGAAGTTCGAGCAATCCATCCAGAGCTGGCCTTCGTGGTTCTGGGACTGGGCCAAAAGCGAGGCGCTCGAATTTCTGCTGGCGATCGTGCTAGTGGTGATTCTGTATGCCATCATCCGGCGCAGCCCGCGGCGCTGGTGGCTGTATTTCTGGGCGGCCACCATTCCCGTCATCTTCGGCGTCATGTTCGTCGAGCCTGTGCTGATCGAGCCGCTTTTTTATCGATTCGAACCGTTGTCGGCTAGGCATCCTCAATTAGTGGACGCGCTGGAGAACGTGGTCGCGCGTGGGGGACTGGCGATTCCACCCGATCGCATGTTCGAAATGAAGGCCAGCGATAAGCTGAACTCGTTGAATGCCTACGTCTCCGGCTTGGGCGCCTCGAAGCGCGTCGTCGTGTGGGACACGACCATGCAGAAACTCTCAACGCCTGAGATCGTTTTCGTCTTCGGCCACGAAATGGGCCACTACGTTCTCGGCCACGTCCGGAATACGTTGATCTTCGTCTGCGCGCTGCTGCTTGTGTCGTTGTTCCTGGGCTTTCATATCTTCCAGTGGATGCTCCGCCGCTGGGGCCTGCGTTGGCGGATTCGCGGCGCAGCCGACTGGGCCTCGCTTCCAGCTCTGCTACTTTTGTTCGCGATTTTCAGCTTTATCACTGAGCCGCTGGTCAACACCTACAGCCGGAATCAGGAGCATCAGGCGGATGTTTACGGTCTTGAAGTTACCCATGGACTTCTGCTCGACGCCCGATCGGTGGCTGCGCACTCCTTTCAAGTGATGGGTGAAATCGATTTGGACGAGCCGAATCCCAACCGGTTCATCGAATTCTGGACTTATACACATCCGTCGACGGCCGAGCGCGTCGCATTCGCCGAAAGCTACGATCCGTGGAACGGTGGAACACTTGAGTACGTGAAGTAGTTTCTTAGTACGCGCCGGCAGCGCCTCATGGTCCGAAGGTTCTAGAGCGTTTTCCCGTCAGCGATGGCGCGATTCCTGGCCTTCTTCAGGTTTTCAACTGAGGGATTTCCCGCCCGAGTCACCGTAGCATCGGGATGGTGGCACCCGTCTTTTTTCTTCTCGCTGGACTTACCATTCGCCAAAGCCAGACTCCGGTTCGCTCTGGCTGCCAGGCGAGTGACGCCGTGGTAGCCAATCTTCGCGCGGGAACGCCTGTGGAGATTCGTTTTCGCCTCGCGGACGGATCGGACTGCCTCAAGATCGTGGCGAACGACGGCGGAAGCGAAGTCGTAGGATACGTTTCGAGCTCGGCTCTGGCGGGGATCGAAGCCTTTGAGAAGGAACGTACCTCGGCGCGCGGGGCCGATCCCGTACCAGAGCGGCAAGCGCTGGTGTTCGCCTCCACCGGCGGCACTCGCGATTCAGGCCGCAACGCCGATCTCGAAAAGGCTCGCGCGCTTCTGGCCTCAAATCAACCTAAGGAAGCCCTCGAAATCCTCGAGCCGGCCGTGCGGCGGTATGAGAACAATCCCGGAGTGCTGCTGCTGGCAGGCCTGGCGGCGTACCGTTCCGATCAACTGGACACGGCGCTCGGGTATTGGAGGCAGTCGCTCGATTTGGCGCCGAACCCGAATCTCGAAGGAATCTACGATCGTGTGAAACGCGAAGCGCAAGCCGATCCGGCCAGCGAGCGACTGGTCGGCATGCGCATCCTGCTGCGTTACGAGCGCGAAGCCGTGCCGCTGGACGCGGCGCGCACGATCCTGGGAACACTCGACCAGGAATACGACAGAATCTCGACCGAGCTGGGCTGCTCCACGAGCGAACGCATCGTCGCGATTGTTATGAACCGGCAGACCTATCTGCGCAGCACGGGGGCGGCGGAGTGGAGCGGCGGCTGGTTTGATGGCCGCATTCATATCGCGTGGAACGGGGAAAAATCAGTCGGCTCGGAGATGCGGCGCGGGCTCGCGCATGAGCTGGTCCACGCCTGCCTCACCAGCATCCCGGCCGGCGAGACGCAGTGGCCCGCGTGGCTTCAGGAAGGCTTGGCGCAACAGCTCTCCGGCGATCGGCTGTATCCTGCGACGCGTCTCCAATTACAGAAAATGATTCAGGCGCATCAGGCGCCGAAGTTGGAAGAGCTTCACCCGGACTGGTCGCGCATGAGTCCCGAGCAAGCGCGTCTGGCTTATAACGTTTCGCTCGCCGCTGCCGATGCGCTTGCCGATCTATATCCGGGCGAAGGCTTGCGCAATGTTCTCCGAAATCCGCAGCGGCTCGACCAGGTCACTGCTGAGCTTGACAAGAAGCTCGGCTTCTGAGACGACTGGAACTTCGATCGCCACGTTTGCGCTTAGGTTGCAACAACGAGGCCGCCGGCCCGCGCGAATCACCTCTCCGGTGATCCAGGCGGATTAGTCCGATGCCAGGAACACGGCCAGCGGCGCGATATCGGTGACCCGACCGAGCCGGCCAAGCGGAGTCTTGCTCGCTAGTACTGCGCCGGAGTACTGCGCCGGCGCCATTCCCTTCGGTCTCGGTATGACCGGGGGCGATCGCGTTTACACGGATCTTGCGCGGCGTCAGTTCAAGCGCCAACCCCTTGGTCAAGTTTTCGACTGCACCATTCGTGGAGGCGTAAAGCAGGCTCCCGGCACCGGATGCGAGCCGACGATCGAGCTGAAATTGATACTGCCGCCCTTCAGAGCCGAAGCGCTTGATCGCGTCCTGCATCGTTAGAATTAACCCGAGCACGTTGATGTTGTAGTGAAGGTGAAAGCTCTTTTCGGCGAAATCGCCGAAGCGGAAGATTCCGGCGTTGTTGACTAGAACATCGAGTCTTCCAAAAGCGCTATCGGCTTCGTTGAACCGGCGAGCGACGTCCGCTGCCGATCGCAACCGCCTCACCGCCGGCGCGAACATTCTGAACCGCCTCTTCTGCGCCTTTCTTATCGGAGGAGTAGTTCACTACTACGCGCGCGCAGCGGCGCAAGTGCCTCGCCAATTGCGCTACCGATGCCCTTGGACGCGCCTGTCACGATCGCTACTTTGTCAGTCAGAAGGCTCATGTTCACTATTGTCCGGTGATCGAAACAAAACGCGTCGCGCCGCATCATACACGGGCAGAGCCTATCACTGATGCCGCTCGGCCGCCGGCTCCGTGAAATCAATGCAAGCCAGATGTGAACCTCTCGTATGCGAGAGGAGGACAACGTGTCATGGGTGAAATCGAACGGTTCGATGTCCTTGTGTTCGGCAGCGGAGCGGGAGGCAAACTCACCGCCTGGACTAGCGCCAGTGAAGGTCTGCGCACGGCGGTGGTTGAACGCGGCCTGGTAGGCGGCTCGTGCCCGAATATCGCCTGCCTGCCAACGAAAAACGTGATCCACAGCGCGAAGGTGGCGGACTTCGTCCGTCACGATCGCGAATTCGGCAGCGGTACACCGCCGGCGTCACTCGATATGGCAGAGGTGAGGGCTCGGAAGCGGCGCATGGTCGACGGGCTTGTCAGTATGCATCTGGACAAGTACAAGAGAAGCGGCGCAGAACTCGTTTTTGGCGAAGGCCGGTTTGTTGGTCCGAAGAGGATTGAAGTGCGCCTGAAGAATGGCGGCGTGCGCACTCTCGAAGGCAAGCGGGTGTTCCTGAATCTTGGCACTCATGCAGCCATTCCCGACATTCCCGGTCTGCGCGCCGCGAAACCGCTCACGCACGTAGAAGCGCTCGCGCTCGATCGCCTTCCGAGCCATTTGATCATCCTGGGCGGCGGCTACGTTGGCCTGGAATTCGCTCAGGCATTCGTCCGTTTCGGAAGTCGCGTCACGGTTCTAGAGCGCGGACCGCAGATCCTTCCTCGCGAGGACAAAGATGTCACCGAAGCGCTTCTCGAGATTCTCCATCTCGATGGCGTGAGTGTTCGCGTAAACGTAGAGGTCTCGCAGGTGGAAGGCTCGTCCGGCGCGTCTGTGCGCGTGACGCTTGCAACCTCGCCAGGAGAGCCGCCGCTGCAAGGGAGCGACATTCTCGTTGCCGCTGGCCGAATTCCCAATACTCAGAACATCGGGCTGGAGAAAACCGGCGTAAGCCTTGATCCCCATGGTTACATTCAGGTCAACGGACGCTTGGAAACGACGGCGGCCGGCATCTGGGCTTTGGGTGAGTGCGCAGGCAGTCCTCAGTTCACGCATATCTCCGAGGACGATTTCCGCATCGTGCGGGCCAACCTCCGGGGTGGCTCGCGAAACACACGCGACCGTTTGGTGCCCTTCTGTCTTTTCACAGATCCGGAACTGGCAAGAGTTGGACTGAACGAAAACGAGGCGAGCGCGGCGGGCCGCTCATACCGCGTGGCGGCGCTGCCCATGCAGGCAGTGCTACGCGCAAGGACACTGTCCGAGACGCGCGGCTTTATGAAAGCGCTGATCAGCGACAACAGCGACGAAATCCTCGGCTTCACGGCGCTGGGGCCGCACGCGGGCGAGATCATGGCGGTGGTCCAGACCGCGATGATGGGGAAGCTGCCATATACTGCGCTGCGCGATGCTGTGTTCACGCACCCGACCATGGCTGAAGGTCTTGGACTGTTGTTCGACGGCGTGCCGGCCCACGCGCAAACCGCTCCAGCGCCACCTTGATTTTCGTTTGCCTATCAGTTAGGGTTTCGTGGACGGCTGCCAAAGCTCAATCTTATTCCCATTCACGTCATAGATCCAGGCAAAGCGACCGTAGGATTCATTCATTCGTTTGGCGTCAATCTTTACTCC